>Ga0209613_1002859_pt1 | contig 12280 bp, 7 predicted proteins | sample BioC13SIPDNA_2_FD_185747 | JGI IMG/M metagenome (GOLD analysis project Ga0209613, IMG submission 185747) | Anaerobic biogas reactor microbial communites from Washington, USA - Biogas_R2_A C13 SIP DNA (SPAdes) (version 2) | ecosystem: Engineered > Bioreactor > Anaerobic > Unclassified | place... | reverse complement strand
ATCTTTTCTTTTGCTTTATGTTCATTCAACTGGCTTCGGAGTTCATTCAGCAACAGGTTGCGGGTAATGGTAAAAATATAGGATTGGAAGGTTTCGGTACTCTTAATGTTCTTGCGATTTTGGTAGATTCTCAAAAACACCTCCTGGAGGATATCCTCTATCCCTTCATCTAATTTCAGGAGTGTCTTTGAAAAACTGTAAAGCCGCGGATAATAATAATTGAAAAGCTTTTCCAATGCATTTTTATCATCATTGGCAAGTTGCTTCAGTGTCTTATCCAGCAGAAAGTTGTTTCCCATCTCAGATCGGAAGATGTAAACAAAAGTATAAAATATTTAAGTTCAAAGAGTCAGAACTTTTGATTACACCTTATTCAAACAAATCAGACGATGAATACTCAGATCGATGAAGGTTGTTCAATCAGTTTTCCAATCTGCCGTCGAAAGAGTAGCTTTTGTTTTTTGCGGTATCGAATGAGATCGTTTTTCCGGCATAGCTAAGTTTGCAGGGCTGTCCGGCGATGGAACGGACTTTCAGTTTTTGCAGTTTTCCGGATTTCCATTCGAAGTCAAGGACAAATCCTCCGCGTGCCCTCACACCCTTGATGAAACCGTCGGGTAACGCGTCGGGCAGGGCGGGCAGGATATGGATTTCACCGGCATGGCTCTGGATGAGCATTTCCACCATGCCTGCCGGGGCTCCGAAATTGCCGTCGATCTGGAAGGGAGGATGGGCGTCGAAGAGGTTGGTATAGGAGCCGCCTCCCCCGGCGTAGACTTCTTTGTCGATCTGGACGGGGCGGAAGAGGAGTTTTACCATATTATAGGCATGGTTGCCATCGAGGAAGCGTGCCCAGAAGTTGATTTTCCACGCCAGGCTCCATCCCGTACCTTCATCGCCCCTGAAGAGGAGCGATTGGCGGGCGGCTTTCATCAATTCCGGGGAGCTGTTCCAGGTAATTTCGCTACCCGGGTGGACGGCCCAGAGGTGGGAGACGTGGCGGTGTTTGTTGTTGGGATCATCTTTGTCTTCCACCCATTCCTGCAGTTGACCGTGCCGGCCGATTCGGTCGGGGGCGATCTCCGGAACCATTTTTTGCAGTTTTCCGGCGAACTCAGTATCGGTATTCAGAAGAGAGGAGGCCTCAATGCAGGCTTTGAAAAGGGACCTGATGATCTGGTGGTCCATGGCCGGACCGGCTACCAGTCCGCCGTTTTCGGGGGAGTTGGAGGGAGCGCTGATCAGCTTGCCGGTAACAGGATCCCTTACCAGGAAGCGGGTGAAGAATTCTGCGGCGCCCCGCATGACGGGGTAAGCTCTTGCGGCCAGAAATTCCCGGTCTTGTGTGAAGAGGAAATGATCCCATAGATGAAGGCTCAGCCAGGCACCGCCGGTGACCCAGATACCATGGTCGGAAGCGTTGATGGGTGCGGTTCCCCGCCAGATATCCGTATTATGGTGCAACACCCATCCCGGGCAATTGTAATGCTCCCGTGCGGTGGTTTTTCCAGCTTCAGCACACTCTTCCACCATTTGAAAGAGAGCTTCATGACACTCGGGAAGTCCGGTGACTTCCGCCGGCCAATAGTTCATTTCAGCGTTGATGTTGACCGTCCATTTGCTGTCCCACGGCGGTCTGAGTTGTTCGTTCCAGATCCCCTGCAGGTTGGCGGGTTGCGTTCCCGGCCGGCTGGAGGAGATCAGCAGGTAACGGCCATACTGGATGTAAAGGGCCAGCAATTGGGGATCGTTTGCCGTTTTGCTGAAATCGATGATACGCTGGTTGGTGGGCAGCAACGCCTGACTGTTGGTGCCAAAACTCACGTCGAAACGGTTGAACAGGCTGGTATAGTCGGCCAGGTGCCTGCGCAGGAGGGTTTTGAATTTCTTCGGACCGGCCGATTGCAGTTGTTGGCGGGCTATCTGTTCAGGATCACCGCTCACATCACGGTACGTAACATAATTGGTGGCGGCGGTAAGAACCAGGGTGGCCGTTTGGGCTCCGGAAATGAAAAGCCGGTTTTCGCGGACTTCCGTGGTGCCGTCAGTGACAACCCTGACGAAGGCGACCCCCCGCAGGGCGCCCTCTTTTACCTGAACGTCAAGGCGCAGGGTGTTCCCAGAAGCTTTCACCATTTTTTCCTCATGCAAAGCATCCAACCCCATGGAAAACCCAAGGCCTTTTTTCCTGTCCGCCGACAGCCTGATAACGATGGCCCGGTCGGGACGGGAAGCAAAGGTTTCACGGGTAAAGGTCACCCCTCCCGACTGGTAGGTGACCCTGTGGAGGGCTTTGCGGAGGTCCAGTTCCCGGGAGTAACGGGAAAAATCCCCATGTCCGGGGAAATAGAGTTTCAGGTCGCCAAAGGGCTGGTAAGCCTTCTGCCCCAGAGGCACACTCATGAACTCCTTCATGGCCAGCGCTTCCGCATCCTTCTGCCTTCCCTGGAATAACAGTTGCCTGATGGTGTCGAGGTACGCCGAAGCTCCCGGGTGAGAATAGTCATGGGGTGCACCGGTCCAGAGGGTCTCCTCGTTGAATTGGATCCGTTCGTTTTCTGCTCCTCCGAAGATCATGGCGCCAAGACTGCCATTCCCGACGGGTAGCGCTTCGGTCCATTTCTCTGCAGGCCGCCCATACCAGAGTTTCAGGTCATTGTCATTGCCTTTTGTTGCAGAAGTAAAAAAAACGACGAGTGTATACAACATAAATACTTTTAGCCGCATAGTCTGTTGGTTTTTAAAGAAGGATTAGTTTTTCAGTCACAAAAAAATGATCCGAAAACAGGGAGACCATATAAATTCCTGGCGGAAGATCCGTGATGGAAATCTCGTTTTCGGGAAGGGTGCATTCTTCTGAAATCAACAAACTGCCGTTTAACGACCGTATTTCACAGCGGAAATCCTGTTGGTCCTTTCCAGTTAGCCTGATCCTGATTTTTTCGCGGGCGGGGTTGGGGTAAATGGTCACCTTTTTCTCAGCATCAGAATGGCCGGAAAGAGAGTGGCTGAGGATCTCTTTCACTGAGAGTACCAAAGGCTGGAAGTAGTCGGCTGTTTTGTAATTGTCGTTGGCGGTAGCCTGTGTCATATATATCGAACCGATAAAGTTTTCCCGTCTGGTGGTCTCGTCATTGTCGCAATAAGCCAGGGCAAAGCCCATTAATTTCCCGGCAGTGAGAATAACCCTGCTTGCCTCCGGATTGCTCAGGTTGAATTTATCGTTATAAATTTTAACGGCGACTTCCCAGAGATAGGTGTTGGGCGCTATGGTATCCATACAGGCCACGACGTTGTTTTTCAGATTTACCGCTCCATATGCGGTCGCGTCAATGACGTCGTAGCTCAGGCTAATGTGATAGGCAAAGGCGTTGTTGTTATTCAAGTGGTAGCCCATGGACCGGTCTTCGTCAATGAACACCTCCAGACAGTCATCTTCCCAATAGTTGTTAAGCGGGTCGGGATGGTCGTCAGACAGCATGTCGTCGATTATTTCCACCAGGAGATAGAGATAAAGGCTATCCCAGGCAACTTTGTACTTTCCGGCAAAATCACCCGGCGCCATTTTTGCGTTATAGGGGATCCATACCTGATCAATGGGATGCCAGTCAGTTCTTTCCCAACAGGATTCCTCCCCTGATCCGTCAATCACCACCGGTGTTGGGGAATATACTGCAAAAAGGGTGTCTTTTTGAGTCTGCCCTGACACACGGGGCATAAGGATTACCGAAAGGGCCATCAGCAGCCCACAACGGATAGTCAGGTTCAGTTTTAAAGAAGATAATTTCATGTCAAATGTATTGATTTACCGGGCTTGGGAATTACCCTGATCAGAAACCAGGGTGTTGATCCGATGCCCAAGATTAAAAAAGCGAATCGGGAATAATCGGTCGGGTGGATTGAATTTCTGAGCTTTTGAAATGGCTTCATGGTTTTTTCTTGGTTTACATCCCGGTTATCTGACCAATCCGGTCAGGATTTCAGGGTTTATTTCAGTATGGGGGTTAAAATTCGGTCCGGTCATGTATTTTTTCAGGCTGCGAAGGAGCTGCAAGGCATCTGGGCGGTTTTCGATGCCGGTTTCGAGATCTATCCCCGAAACCAGCACTCTCCCCTTTCCGACGCGGGCTTCGAAGAGCAGGGCAAGGGGCCGGTTGGTGAACCAGTCATCGATAACGCGGAGGATGGGCGTTATGGTGTCAGGGAGATAAGCCAGGTTGATGGCGCTGCCATGATGCATGGCATCCCACCATTGCCAGTTGCTGTGAAATTCCGCAGGAAAGTCAGCGAATGCCGGGTGATCGGGATTGCAGAGGATTCCCAGCGTATGCGGTCCCTGGCCGCTGGTCCAGGCGGTATTCCAGAAAATGGAAGAAAACCCGGTCTTGATATTTCCTCCCGCTTCCGGGGAAAGGGTTCCTTTTTTCAGGTTCAGCAGTACTGTGCCTCCGTTTTGCAGGTATTCCCGGGTTTGGTCATCAAGGTGCCTGACCATTCGAATCTCATTTTCTCCGGACATTGTTTCCTGCCGTCCGGGGAAGATCCAAAAATCCCAGCTGTTGGCGAATGGACCGATCGTGATAACGAGGGTTAATTTTTGAGCGGAAACAAACTGTTTCAGGGGAAAGGATATTTTGCCCAGAGGGATGCCGTTTCCGAGGGGAATATCGGTTTCGGGGAATCTGCCTTTCAGGAGGGTAGTTCCTTTCGTATCAGAAACTTCCCATTCGGGAATATATCCTTTCAGGGGATTTTCTCCGAAGTGGGCCACTTCCGCGGAAGCTTCAAAAGCCTCCGTATTGGTATAAATCATTTTTTTCATCCGGACCAGCGGTACTGTGGAATTGCAGAATCTGCTGAATTCTTCCGGGGGGATGTACCCTTTTTCTTCCCAGAAGGCGTTCAGAACGCCCACCAGGGCGGTTCCCTGTCCGGGAAAATCGTGCAGGTCGAGCAGTTGAAAACCTCCGAAACCCGGGGTGCGCAGGGCTGCTTCAATGTCAGCCTTGTAGCAGAGGGCCTGGAGCTTTCCCGAGGCCATCAGGAAACTGTCGGCCAGGTGCCCCATGCCGTTCCTTGCCAGGCTTTCCCTGAAGATCTCAAAATTCCGTGCTCGCAAAACGCCGTCATATTGGCTGATTTCCTTAAAATCGGGATATACGCACCACTGTCCGATCTCGTGGCTGACCACCGGCTGTGTGGTCCCTTTAATCCGGTCAGCCCAGTCATAATCGGTTGAAGGTGGCGACGCATTGATAATGCTGGTAAGTTCTTCCCCCCACCGCTGGATCCGGGGTTCCGACATGCTCAGGTAATCATTTGCTTCCAGATTGGGCCAGCCGGCTCCCGAAAGGTAAAGCCGGCGGTTGTCCTTTTCTTTCCAGTAGTTTACAAATTTGGTGAGGAATAGGTTTTGGTTTCTTCCCCGCGGCTCATTGCCGTAAGCCATCATGCAAAAGGAGGGGTGATTGCCATAGGCCTCCACCATCCGTTCGCTTTCCTGGTAGAGGTAATTGTCGAATGGCTTTCCGTCGCCGAGCGAAGTGGACTGGTTTGCCCAGGAGGAGCATTCCGCCTGGAGGTAAAATCCGGCCTTGTCAGCCGCTGAAAAGGCTGCTTCAGGAGGACACCAGGAGTGGAAACGCATGTGGTTGAGTCCGTGCGCCCGGCAAATGGTGAAAATCCTCATCCACTCCCCCTCATCCGTGGGAGGATAGCCTGTTTTGGGAAAAATGGCGCATTCAAGGGTTCCCCGCAAAAACAACGGATTGCCATTAATCAGCATCTGGCCGTCCCGGACAGCCAGTTCACGCATTCCGAAACTGCTCCTGAAAGTGTGGGTGGTCGCGGAATTGTAGGGCGTCACAACTGCCGTGAAAAGATAAAGATGCGGATGAAATTCGTCCCATGTTTTAAAGTCGTTTCCCATTGGGAAAAGAACAATAAGGCTGTTTTCTCCCGGTTCGATCTCATGATCTGTAACCATGTCAGGAGGAATGGAAGGGCCGTTAACACCTGTTTTCAGGCTGATTTTGCCTGAAGAATTCCCTGAATTGACAAGGGTAATCCTGGCTTCGACCCGTTTCCCCTGAATGTCGGGGTAGAGTTGCATGTTCCGGATAAAAACGGCAGGACGCGTTTCCAGCAAGATTTTGCCCGTGATCCCGTTCCAGTTGGTCTGGGTATGGTCGCTGATACTGTGAGAATTAATGCCCGGATCGATTTCCCTGATGCGGTTGTCGACCCGGATGGTGAGTGTGTGTTTTCCGGGATCTGACAGTCCGGTGAGGTCGTAAATGTGAGGTGTTCCCAGGGAGTTCCGCATCCCTGCCTCCCGGTCGTCGACCCAGAGGCGGGTTTCCCAATGACATCTTTCCAGAACAAGAGAAATGTTTTTCTCCTTCCACCCTTCAGGAATAGAAATCTCTTTCTGGTACCAGGCGGGTCCCACATAATGACGGACAGGTTGCAGCCAGAAGGGGATTTTGAAGTTCTCCGCCACTCGGAATGGTGCGTATTCCGGATTTTTGAAAAAAGAGCTGTCCACAATCTGGCCTGTCCATACGGTTGAAAGCGATGCTTTATCGCCTTTTCCGTTGGAAGCCATCGACCCGGGCAGGGTGATGCGCTCTTTGAGGGGCTTTCTGAACCACTGGGCTTCGATTCCCTGGTCATCGGGGTCGGTAGCAAATCGCCATTCCCCTGAAAGGTCGTTTAATGAAAGCTCCTCCCCGGAACGGCATCCGCCGGAGAGTAGAAGGGCCAGGGCGATAAAAACAAGGGAAATCTTCATTATCGTCAAAAAAAGGATTGTTATGGTCAGCGCCATTCAGGTCATGTTCCCTGAAACGCGAGCTGATCATCCGGGTCAGCACTCTCTGAAGTGGGAGTTGATCCTCGTGATCAGCGGTACTTTGGATCTTTCCACTCTTCGCGGGGATGGTATTTGCTTTCGGCAGCCCAGCGGATCCCCCGTTTCTGGATTTCCAAAACTTCGGGTCCGTTGAAGTCGCCGATGACATGGCCGAGGGAGGAATAAAACACCCGGCCGTTGCCGTAGTATTTTTTCCACACGACAGGCATCACGCAGTCTTCGATCCAGAATGCATGTTCTCCCGTGAAGGTAGTGGTTGCCAGCACTTTCACATTGGGATCGACATGCATATAGTACTGTTCGGAATGCATGGCGAAATCCTTCAGGTCTTTGGTGACCGGATCTTCATGGTTGGTGATGTTCACCCGGTAATCGATTACTCCGCCGGGATGGGCTACCCATTGTCCGCCAACCATAAACTGGTACTCCACATTATCCCGGAAAGAGTCGCCTGTTCCGCCGTGCCATCCGGCAAGGCCTACCCCGCTCCTAACGGCTTTCAGCAATCCGGCCTCCTGCTCCCGCGTAATCTTCCCCATGGTCCAGATCTGGATCACCAGGTCGAGTGATTCCATCAATTCAGCATCGGTATAACTGTCCAGGTTATCGGACACCACCACTTCGGCGCCTTCCGACCTGAGCCAGGGGACAAACAGGTCGACTGAGGGACCCGGGTCGTGCCCTTCCCACCCTCCGTATACATAAAGTACCTTTTTCCCCTTCAGGGACGGTGTCTGACCATTACTCCCCGAGGCAGTGCAGAACTGTTGGGGAAAAAGAAAGAGGATGGCCAAAGCTGCCAGGGATAGACCCTGGACCATTCTTTTTATGAATCTATTCATTTTATGAAATTATAAATTAACAAAATGTTCTTGTCATTTCCATGCAACAGTCGTCATCTTCAGCCCGCTAATCATTCCGGATGGTTTCGCCGGGCAGGAGATGGCAGAGTCAGGCCTGTTTACAGCACATAACCATTTTCATATTCCCTGTGGAAGAATTGTGTAGCTTCGGGATCGTTGATGAAATATTGGGCTTCGGGTGACCAACGCACGGGTCGTTTTAATTCCAGGGCGATGTTTCCCAGAATGGACGTGGTGGCGGTCCGGTGTCCGATTTCCACGGGGACGATGGGATCGCGGCGTGATTTCACCGATTCAATAAAGTTGATGATGTGAAGGGGAGATCCTTCATACTTGCCGGCATCGGCAACCTCTTCGGACGAAGGCAGCAAGGCTTGGTCGGAGGCGGCGATGCTCCCCCGCGAAACCTCGATCCAGCCATCGCTTCCCCAGAATTTGATGCCCAGGGTTTTCTTGTCGTCATACGGCTGGTTGATCATTTCAAGGCCGTTGTCGTAGACAAAGGTGAGATATTGGGTGCCCTGGTATCCCGGGGGGATAATTTTGACAGGTCCGCTGTGGTCTTTTTTCAATCCCCACTGGCCAATGTCGAAGTTATGGGCTCCCCAGTCGCAGGTAAAGCCTCCCCCGGTTTCCTTATAATAGCGCCATTTGGCCCAGTAGGTCTCATTCCGGGGCGGGTTAAGGGTGATGGGCGGGTTGAGGTAGGGGTGATAGGGTACTTTTTTCAGCGGGCCCAGCCATTGTTGCCAGTCGAGGCCGGCGGGTACCGTTTCCTCAGGAAGATCGAGGGGATCGGGACCGGGGCCCACATAAGCATACACCTTGCGGAGTTGCCCGATGGCTTCCCGGTGGACCATGTTAACAGCATGCTGGTAGTTGGAATCGGAACGCTGCTGGCTTCCCGTGGCGAAGATCACGTGGTTCTTCCGAACTGCTTCCGCCACTTTAATACCTTCCTTAATGGTAAAGGTGATCGGCTTTTCCTGGTAGATGTCCTTGCCGGCGCTGCAGGCATCCAGGGCGATCAGGGCATGCCAGTGATCGGGGGTGGCAATGACTACGGCATCGACATCCTTCCTGTCGAGGATCTCCCGGTAATCCTTACAGATAAAAACCTCCTCCTTCACTTTTTTGGCCTGGTTGAATGCCTTCACTCTGTTTTCAAAACGGAGCCGTTTGATGTCGTACACATCGGCTCCGGCCACAATTTGCACGCCGGGGATTTTGTTGAATCCGTCGATGAGATTGTTGGTTTGCTGTCCCAATCCGATAAAGCCCATCCTGATGGTGTTGTTCGGACTGTATCCGAAACTTTTCAGCCATGGGAAGGCAGCCAGGGCGGCTGTTCCTGCCGCAGTCGTCTGAATGAATCTGCGTCTTGATAAGTTTTTCATCTCTGTTGTATTAGTTATTTATTTATGTCAGGTTTCTTTAGCTCTCTTTCAACGCCCTCCCTCTTTTCCCGGAGGAAAACGAATTCCGACGACTACCCGGGTCAAACCGCTTCTATGGTGGAGGGCGGTTTTGAGGCGATGTTATAGGTGACGCTGACCACGCCCAGAATCTGGGTGGTGATTTCTTCCGCCATTTTCAGGAGAATTTCGAAAGGCAGCTGCGTCGGGGATGCGGTACGTGCATCGAGGCTGTCCCAGCAGCGGATTTCGATCTGCTGTCCGAAATCCCGTTTGCCGTCGCGCATGCCGGTTACCCTGTCCTCATGCAAAATGGCGAGGTACTGGAAAGCCCGGCTCTCTCTGAGCCACTTTTCTACGATGACGGTTGCCCTCCTGACGGTTTCGATCCGGTCAGGGGTGACTTCCCCGATGATGCGGGCTGCCAGTGCCGGACCCGGAAAGGGGATCCGGGCAAAGAGTTCCGCAGGAAGACCCACCGCTTCTCCCACTTTTCTGACCCCCTCCTTGCGCAATTGGATGAGCGGCTCCAGTATCCTGTATCCGAAGGCGGACTGCGGATCTATTCCCAGCTGCTCGAAAACATTGTGCTGCCGCTTGATGCCGGCCACGGTCTCATCGATATCGGTGAGAATGGTGCCCTGCAATAGAAATTTGGCATTGCTTTCCCTGACAATCTTGCCAAAGACATCTTTGTAAAAGGTTTGCGTAATGGCTTCCCGTTTCTCCTCAGGATCGGTGATCCCTTTCAGGGCGGCAAAAAACTCCTGCCGGGCATCGACTACCTCCACCTCAACCCCCAAATCACTGAAGAGCGCTTTTACCCTGTCAGCTTCCCCTTCCCGCATCAGTCCGTTCTCGATGACAACGGTCCGCAGTTGCTTCCCCAGCGCCAGATGTCCCAGCATGGTCACCACGGAACTGTCAACACCCCCCGACAGGGCATTGATAGCAATCCCACTGCCAACAGCCGACCGGATCTCTCCGGTTTTTTCACGAATGAAATCTCCGGTGTTTAAATTTTGTAAGGTAATCTCCCTGATCATTATTAAAAAATTTGGTTTTCCGAAAATATAAAAAAAGCAAATGTAATCAGGAAATGGTATGGGATAAATGGTAAATGCAACCAAAATTGGAACAGATTTGCATAAACATGCCGGCTTCATACAGGGCGTTCCGTCTGAAATGCGGGGATCTTTTCCGTCGTTTACGGGTCCTCCGGCAAACGTGAAGGGGAATTGCTTTCAATGCCGTCATCCATGAAGAAATTGTACACATGCCTTTTCCTGACTTGTGACGTTTTTGGCAATTTTGAAAAATCAGTTTTTTAAGTTCCACATTATAAGTTATTTAAAAATAAAAAAAGATGAAAATACCGCACTAACGCATATTTTTGCGGTATGTTTTCGGTAAGAAAGGTTAAAACCAAGTCAGGTGCCACCGCAGTTCAGGTGGTTCAATATGTGGGGCATCGGTCCATTGTTGCCAAACACATCGGCAGTGGTAAAGACGAGGTTGAAGTGACCATTTTACGGCAGAGGGCTTTTGAATGGATTGAAGAACAATCGGCCCAATTAACATTATTCCCATCCCAAAAACAAAAGTTATTGGTAGTTGACAGAGGAGAATGTATCGGAGTAACACATCGCTTTGCCTATCAGTTCTTTATGATTTGTTTAGATGAATGTGGACTGTCCCATCTTCCCAGTCTTTTACTTGATCTGGCTATCATGAGGCTCATTGAGCCTACTTCAAAACGTCGCTCCATTGAGCTCCTGGATTACTATTTTGGGATAAAGTATTCACAGCGTATCTATCGCAATATCCCCAAGTTTGTCGACCATAAGGAAGGGATTGAGCAGTGTGCCTACAATGTTGCGCTGACCAAATTTAACGAGCCCTTCTATTTTGTCCTGTACGATGTGACGACGCTCTATTTTGAGTTTTTTAAAGCCGATGAATTTAAGAATCAGGGGTTTTCCAAAGACAACAAATCACAACAGCCTCAGATTGTAATAGGGTTGCTGGTAACTCAGTCGGGATTCCCATTAATCTCCGAGGTTTTTGCAGGCAACACTTTCGAAGGAAAGACAATGTTGCCAGTTGTTGAGAAGTTCATCATGGAACACCCACATTCCAAACCGATTATTGTGGCCGATGCTGCAATGCTTGATGAAGAAAGATTAACCGAACTCCGGGAAAAGGGAATATCCTATATTGTCGGCGCCAGATTGTCCAATGCAAGCCTGGCCATGGTAAAGAAAATCCACGGCGAGTTGAATGGTAATCCCGGCACAATTGCGCGATTCCCTTCACGACATGGTGACTTAATTTGTGATTTTTCACTTAAACGATATAAAAAGGAATCCAATGAATTAACTAAGCAGGTTCAAAAAGCGGAAGAGTTGGTTGCCAGGCAGTCCCTAAAAGTAAAAGCCAAGTTCATCAAAAAGGCTAAAAAAGAGAGGATTGAACTAAATATGGCATTGATAGAAAAAAGAAAACTACTGCTTGGAATAAAAGGGTACTGTACCAACATACCCGAACAAGAACACTCAAATACCACAATAATAGATCGTTACCACCAGCTCTGGCACGTCGAACAGTCGTTTCGCATGAGTAAGTTCGATTTGCAAGCCCGCCCGATTTACCATCAGAACCATGATGCGATTAAAGCACATGTTCTGATTTGCTTCGTAGCATTGATAGCTGAGAAATACCTGGAGCTGACCACTACATTATCCCTAAGAGAGATCCGGTTCCTGATATGGAATATCACGGAGACACACATACAGGATAACCTGACAAAAGAGGTGTTTGTTTTTCGATCGCCTATGAATGATGTGTTAAAGAGCAAACTGGCTGGACTCATAGCTGAGTGGAATTTATTACCGCACTAAATGTCACAAGTCAGGACGAGTCCGCAATCGGCAACTTTTCATACCGCGAGACCGTTAAGCCCAAGCGTAAATTTTAAGAAATCAGAATCACTTTCGTTCTTTGAGCCACCTTGGGAGCTTTAAGGATAGGGGATATTTCTAGGTTACGATAATTTTTAATTTGAATAATTTTTTCGCCCGCCGGTGGGTATAAAGTTTGTCACAGCCTTTGAACAGTGGTGGCAGTCC
>Ga0209613_1002801_pt1 | contig 12457 bp, 11 predicted proteins | sample BioC13SIPDNA_2_FD_185747 | JGI IMG/M metagenome (GOLD analysis project Ga0209613, IMG submission 185747) | Anaerobic biogas reactor microbial communites from Washington, USA - Biogas_R2_A C13 SIP DNA (SPAdes) (version 2) | ecosystem: Engineered > Bioreactor > Anaerobic > Unclassified | place... | reverse complement strand
TGAGACTTTTGCAAATTAATTAGCTTAGAAATAATGGCATTTTCAGAGAGTAAAAGAAGGACTTCACCCCCATTTTTGCCGAATTTATTAGTGACAAAACAAACCAAGCAAAAACGAAAGGAGAAGTCACTTATGAATATTCGGCAAGGATACGTATTTTCCTTTGAGGATGCAATAAATTTGCAGCCCCGGTCAAGATTAGAGATAATTCTAGCCACCCTCGATTTTTATGACGTTATTACGGTTCTTGACAAAGAGAATAAACAACATAGAGGGCCAACTGGTTACCCGTTTGAGAGCAAGCTCAATGCATTAATTGCAATGCGTGTTTACAATATGGCTACATTTACTGAATTAGTGGAACGTCTTACCCATGATCCAGTACTCAGGTATAACTGTGGCTTTGATGTTTTTGGTAAAGTGCCCAGCATTGCTACCTTTAGCCGTTTCTATGAGCGATTGACTCAGTCAGAAGTACTTCGTGAACTGTTTAAGAAACAAGTAACAACGGCTGAATCCATGGGTTTGATTGATACCAGTTCCATTGCCATAGATGCTTCCAAAGTAGATGCCAATGAGAAGTCAGTTCCACGTAAAAATATTAAAGACGATGGCCAGTCAGCTAACTGGGGCAGCAAGCTAGATACCAACGGTAACCAGATAACCTGGTTTGGTTACAAGCTGCATATCGCAACTGACGTTAAATCTGAATTACCAGTAGCATTGAGCATAACCCCAGCTAGTATCCACGATGGTATAGTGGCCGAAAGCATCCTTGAAGAATGCAATAGTAACTTGAACAGTAAACCCCAGTATTATCTCATGGATGCCGGTTATGATCAAAAGTCAATATACGAACTAATCCGCAAGGATTACAAGGCACAGGCAATAATACCACTAAATCACCGAGGAGCAAAGGAGCCCCCAGAAGGTCTGGATTGGGATGCAACCCCCATATGTTCAGCGGGATACCGCATGGCTTATTGGGGCGGCAGCAATGGGGTTAACAAATTCCGATGCCCTCATGTTATGGGCAAATGTGACTGTCCTTTTGGTTCCTCCTGGTGCTCAGATAGCAATTATGGGATGGTTGTTAAAACCAGAGCTAGACAAGATTCCAGGTTATTCACAGTGCCTCATCGAGGCACTTCAAACTGGAAACTGCTATACAACAAGAGAACCAGCGTAGAGCGATGTTTTGGGCGTTTAAAGGAGCATCTGGGACTTGAAACCGGACTTAATGTACGAGGCATTAAAAAGGTCAAAACCCATGCTTACCTGAGTGTTATTACCATGATTGCTTCGGTTATTGCCATAAACAAAGACAAATCGTCTACAGATATAGCTGCATAAAGCAAGTAGAAATCAAGGTTTTAAAGGAAAGGGGTTAATCTGCTCATTTTTAGACAAATCCATTAACCTTGTTGATGATAAAGGCAATATTAACCAAAATTTAACCGGTTACTATGCTCTAATACCATATTGTAGTTTCAAAGAACTTGATTTTTGCTATTATGCAAAAGTCTCAAATTAGCTACTGACATTGTTGCTTTTGCCAAAAGGAATGAGGAAAGCCATCATCAGTAATGATGATTTTGCCATTTTTCAATAAACTGAGCATAATGCCGGGTACTGGTTGTAGGTATGCATTCCATGCCCATAATCCAAGCAAATTAAAAGCGACAAAATGAAGGATGTCATTATGCAAGTTGGAAACCAATTTTGCGACTTAGGATCACGAAAGCGGCAAGGTTATCCAATTGCCAGTTAGGCTAATAATGTGTGAAGCGATCGTGTTTGCTTTAATGTATTCAACACATTATTGCCTATAAATGTTTTGAGGTGTTTATATGAAATCTGTTTTACTTGGTAATGGCATCAATATTCAATTTGGCGGCAAGGCATATTCTAATGATTTTATCATGAAACGAATCATATTCAACGCCAAGGCAAATAAATATGATCCATTGTTTAATGGTATGATTTCTGGCAATGAAATTGAGAACATTTTTAGAGCCTTCATAGATATTGCAAACAAAGCTCTTAATGGTGACTATAATGGAACTGGTAATTCCGATGACCAAGTAGCTATCACGGATTTTAAGGATAGATATAAAGCCCCTATCACGAAATACTATGAGATCATGCTTGAGGATTGGTTTTTGCTAATTCGGTTGTTTTTTATTACGAATTCTGACATTAAAGACAAGTGGCAGCCAGCGAAGCAGGGATTTGAGCGGATGATCCTTGATGCAATCTATAACGAAGGTAGACTTTCCAGCATCCATCAAAATATGAATAAGAACGTGAAGCGTTTTTTTGCTGGATTTGATCATATTTTCTCCCTCAATTATGATTGTAACCTTGAGGCGTTGACGGCCAGGGGCGTGCTTCATCTACACGGTGATTATTCTGTCCCCGCAGACAGTGAAAATCCGGGCACTGTCGAAGGGTATATACGCCAACAGGCAAGGCAATTGGTTGCCATTGAGGAATTTGGGCATTGTTTCTGCAACGCGTTGCTGGATTATAGCGGCGAACTTAAATTTAAACGAGCGTCAGACATCAAAAAATGTGCTACCGAAATGGAGCGCTGGCTTGAGCTATCAAGGGGCGACGCAGCGGAATATAAAAAGCAAACAGCACTTCTACGGGAGCAGGACGAATATGCCTTCCAGTTCGTCAGCATGTACGTCCAGAACCCTGCCCTTAAAGTAGGTACGGATTATCACTTTGAAGCGCTCTCAAAATTGGAAGGTGAGTTGTATATCATCGGGCTTTCTCCAAACAATGACAGCCACATATTCAGGTGCATAAATGAAAGCAACTTGGAGAAGGTGTGGTTTTATTATTTTTCCGAATCAGATAAAGCCATCCCTATCACCAAGCCCTACGAACTAACGAACGTTGAAGATTTGTGGAAATCGTTAGACGCCGATAAGAAAAAATACAATTGCTCCTATCCTATACCTAATAACCCCGAGGTAGATAAGTTCATTGAGGCGTTCAATGCGCTATCGTTTGATTCAATTCCTAAGGGAAAAATCGTCAACGAAATAAACTCCATTCCCCAGTTTGAAGCGGCCCAGCTGTGCTCAATCGTAAAAAAAGAGATGGAAGAGCAAAAAAACCGTGGAAACCCAAAAAGTGAAGATGAGCTGGTTCGGGGCTTTGGGGAGATCAGTCGTATCGGGTTACGTGAAGGGGTTTTGCCTTCAGCCCTGTTTATGTTGTACATAATGAATTATAAGAATTAGTGAGCGCGGAACCAAGACCCTTAGTATAACACAAACCTAATGCGCAAGAATCAATGCCAAGATATAATAATCCATATCCTGGGGGAGGGGAAAATGGCTTTTTTTGATGTGATCAAGCAGTCCATTATGGGCAGGCCGGTCAACTTAACGGAGCCTACTTTTATTAGAGATGAATGTGACGCGCTAGTGCAGATTGAAAAAATGGAGGAGCTAAAAAAGATTGCTCCGCCTAAGATAGCCCAGCAAATTGAGCAGGATATCAAAATGCTTTCTTATGGCATTAGCGGTGAGAATATGGTGGCGAATGAACTGAAGCACAGCTATATGCTATTCTGATTTTGCGTGACTTGTATCTGGAGTATAAAGGGCTGACTGCTCAGATTGATTACGTGGTCATAGATACCAAATTCATTCTTATTATTGAGTGCAAGAAAATGACCGGTGATATTCAGGTGAATAATAATGGTGACTTCATCCGCCTTTTCAAAAACGTCGCCGGTAAGGTATATAAGAAAGAGGGCATTTACAGTCCAATTGTTCAGAATGAGCGCCATGTGGAATTAATAAAGCGCATATTGATTGATGAAATGAAGAGCATGACCGAAAAGAAGTGCAAGAATTTTCTGCGTTCCATCATAGTTTTTGCCAATCCTAAGACTATCGTAAATATGAAGTATGCCAAAGCAGACACTAAGAAATCAATTATTCGCTGCGACCAATTGATTGCCCATATGAAAGATTTGCATGCTATGAATAAAGACGGCACTTGGTTTGCTGAGGACGGTATGTACCGAGTCGCCGAAATATTGATGTCATATCATAAAGAAAATGTAGTCGATTACACGCAAAAATACGGCCTTACTTCCCAGGTAAACCAGCCCCACAAGGTTGAGGAAGAGCAGGCGCCACCGACCTCAACTTCATCGGTGCCAATTGAAGAAACACCTATTTACAAAGAATTGCGTGAGTATAGGCTTACAAAAAGCCGGGAAGAAAAAATTAAAGCATATTACATATATAACAATGCGCAGCTGGAACAGATTATCGCCGAAATGCCGGAAACATATGGGAAATTGATGCAAATCAAAGGTTTTGGGGATAAGAATTGCAGCAAATATGGAAATGCCATTATTGACATTGTCAAGAAATATAAATAGGAAAAAAGGCCAAACATGGCGGCCACACTTCGTTGATATTTCTCTGGATTACTGCCAATAGTTACTTTAATGGGATTCGGTTAATGTAGCGAATGACTGTTTCGCTCAAGCACAAGAGAACCGTCCCTTTGTGTCTTAACTGATCGAGTAAGGGCTTCCAAGGTCACGAGTGTGATTTGGAAGCCCTTTTGCTGTAGAAATTTATTAGATATTAGAACCCGGTGCGAAGGTATTTAGGCATTATGATCGGTTTGTCCGGTTTGATCTGATATCTTTCGGGAATAACTGGTCCTTGATCGGTGATTTTGTTACCCGCTATAAATGCGCTGTCTGGTAGAACCCTGCGCACCTCTATAAGATCTTCGCCATACCAGTAGGCAAAGCTGTCGATTATTCCTATGGCAGTTGGGCGGTCGCTACAGGTATTAATGATACATGGTTTGCCATTTACTTCACCCATGTATATGGCTACATGACCGATATGGGTTCTAGCTGGAGCATCAGTGTTCCAGAAGGTGAGTATATCACCAGGCTTCAGCTTTTCTGTGCCGACCAGGGTGTATTTCGATGTTCCGGGTATTTTTTGTGAATAAACCCCGCTGAGCTTAACTCCAACCTGGTTATAGTTTTTGGCGGCTGAGGTAATGGAATAACCGAAATCTTTGTAAACCAATGACACGAAGTTGGAGCAGTCTATGTATCCGGTAGCAGGATACTTGGTATGTCCATACTTCATAAAACCATATTCCATGTACCATATGGCGCGGCCTACCAAAGTCTCGGCAGGGCTCCCCTTAAAGTTGGCACGGAAAGAATCAACTATTGGTTTTTCATGGGCATTATACTGCTTAATACTGGCTGAAGTGGGTACCTTGGCAGATGCTGCTATGGTTGACGGCAAGATCCCTGTCATAGCAGCATTCAGTACTGCCTTGGTTTTCGGACCAACCAGGCCATCTACTTTTAGTCCCTGGGATTTTTGAAAATCCATGACAGCATCATTGGTTTTGGCCCCAAACCATCCATCAATACTGCGGGTGTAATAGCCCAATTGGGCGAGATCTTTCTGCAGCTGACTGACGGCTGAACCCCGGCTGTCCAAGGTTAGATCTTGTGTTTCATAACGATTGCTATGAGCCTGTAAGGCAGTATTCAGTGCTGTCTTGGTTTTCGGACCAACCAGGCCATCTACTTTTAGTCCCTGGGATTTTTGAAAATCCCTTACAGCATCATTGGTTTTGGTTCCAAACCACCCATCGATACTACTTGTGTAATAGCCTAATTCGGCAAGATCTTTTTGCAGCTGACTGACGGCTGAACCCCGACTGCCCAGGGTTAGATCTTGTGAACCATAGTCACTGGCATAAGCCGGTAAAGGTATAACAGCGATCACAAGTAAGGCTGATATACCCCAAAGAAGAAAATTGCTGCGACGTAATGCTAACATAAGTTCGATCATCCTTTCCAAAGTTAGGAATTTTGAGATATATATAACAATTCGGCAGCAAAACATTTCAACCTTTTGGTAAATATGGGTAATTGAATTGCCCCTGGTTGCATTATGCCTGGGCAGATTTGCGAAAAAAGGACACGAGGAATATTATTTCAAGCTCTACTGGAAAGATAAAGCCCTAAAAATCGAAAAAGCTTAATAACATGGGCTTTTTTTATTACATAATGCTTTTTTAAGCGTTCAATACCATCTGAATATACCTGCTGTGCTATTATTGAACAAGCTATATAACACAGGGGGACGGTTCGAAACCACTGAAAAAATACCAAAAATTCCGTTAGAGTATGTGTAAATATACTAGTGACCGTTGGCAAAACTTTTGGTTAGAGTGTAGAGATTGCCGCGCTACGCTCGCAACCTTAGTTGTACCCAGCAGGGTACATCAGGAGTCCTTTAGGGCAATGACAGCTTTCTAGTGTCATTGCACCCTTCGGGCACCACCGATACTCCCTAGCGGCCGCGATTAATGTTGCGAGGAGCGCCAGCGACGCGGCAATCCCAATCAATCCTTGCTCTTAATATCTTTTTACCTACTTTTTCAGTAGTCTCGGACGGTTCTCCTGTGTCATTTAAGTCTTTGCGCATGATGTGGAATGACAAGCCGGTTATCCTGCAAATTTGCCGCCGGCTCATTCCGTCACTTCTTAAAAAGTCAGGGCGAAAACTAATTCCTAGAAAGCCAAGAGCGAAGAGTGAAACAGGAATCCACCATGTTATTTCACAGATTCTACTACGATTTTAATCAGACACAAAAGAACCGTCCCCTTGTGCGCAGAGAACCTATCTAATTGGACGTGAATATTAATAATGCTGCTATCTCTTGATGGCAGCACCTTTTTTCTGGCATTTCGAAAGGATCAACTTTTAACATATTTCAGTGGACATCTTGACAAAGCGACAGATCGCATCATAAAATAATTATATAATTATTAGATATGAAGACTTAACTTACCAAACACTATTGATAGAAGCTGGGAGATGATCCTGTGGCAATTTTCCAATGGCTAAATGACCAGTTACTGAGGATGGAATGGCTTAGTAACCTGGTGGCTCTATTGGTCAAGAATGTATTTGATTTGGATCTGGGCAGCAATTTGGGAGGAAGTATTCACTTCTATATCTACGATGTTATTAAAATCTTCATCCTATTGTCCGTGTTAATATTCACCATATCATATATACAGAGCTTTTTTCCACCGGAGAGAACTAGACAGATCCTGGGCAAGTATAAAGGTATCACCGCCAATATTTTCTCGGCACTGCTGGGTACGGTCACTCCATTTTGTTCTTGCTCTTCGATCCCCTTATTTATTGGCTTTACCAGTGCGGGGCTTCCCATCGGGGTGACATTTTCGTTTTTGATTTCATCGCCGCTGGTAGATTTGGCTTCAGTTATTTTACTGGCCAGTATCTTTAACTGGAAGATTGCTATTGCCTATGTTATCGTCGGTGTCATACTTGCTGTTATTGGCGGTTCAATCATCAGTAGGTCCAATCTGGAGCAGTACGTAGAACCATTTGTGTATGGCAACGATTCTCTGGACGTTGATATCGAAGAAATGACAACACGCAACAGGATAGATTTTGCCACAGATCAAGTGAAAGACATTATCAAAAGAGTGTGGCTCTACATCCTTATAGGGGTTGGAATCGGAGCACTGATCCACAACTGGATTCCTCAGCCGATAATCGATGCGGTATTGGGCCAGGATAAATGGTATTCAGTGGCCTTGGCTACACTGGTTGGCATACCTATGTACGCAGATATATTTGGAACTCTGCCAATTGCAGAAGCCTTGGTTCTGAAGGGCGTAGGCCTTGGTACTGCCCTGGCTTTTATGATGGCAGTTACCGCACTATCGCTTCCATCGATGATTTTGCTGAGTAATGTGGTCAAGACAAAGCTTTTAGCTGTTTTTGTGGGGATCGTCAGTATAGGCATAATCATTATTGGGTATACATTCAATGCCATAAGTTATCTATTTATTTAACATTCTTGAATGAAGGTGAGGTGATTTTGGTGGAGATCAAGGTTTTAGGAACCGGTTGTGCAAAGTGTAAGCAGCTTGAGAAAGATGTATTCAATGCGTTGGCTGAGCTGGATCTGGCAGCAGATGTGGAAAAAGTTCAGGACATCAAAAAAATCATGTCATATAAGGTTATGTCGACCCCGGCTCTAGTTGTGAACGGTAAAGTTAAGGTAGCTGGCAGAGTCCCCAGAGCGGACGAGTTAAAAAAACTGATCACCGAAGAGCGGTAAGAAGAAAGGGGCAACGGTCATGGCTGAAAAGAAGATTCTGGTCGAAGTATTTGGTGGAGTGTCACCGACAGGCGGGTGAGGCTGCTCTTCGGGATGTGATTCCGGAAACAGCTGTGGGCCAACTGTAGAAGAAGAGACTCTTGAATTAGAAAAAAAGTTGCAAGAAACTTACGGAAATAAGATAGCCGTAAAATACGTTGACACTACATTAACCGGGATTCAGCATTATCCTCTAGTGGCAAAAACAACCCAAATGGGATATGGTTTCCCGATCGTGTCGGTCGATGGGGAACCTCGGTTTGCCGGAGCCATTGATCTAGAGCTGATCAAGCAAGTTATTGACGAAATGAATGATCAGCAATCACAGTAAATAACGTAATTTATTTATAGGGGGAGGTGGGAGCGTGTTTGAATTGGTTTTTAAGGCTTTGGGAGAGCCTACCCGCTTAAAGATCATTAAACTGTTAGCTAATAGAGAGCTATGTGTCTGTGACCTGGAGGAAATCCTGCAAATGAGCCAACCCCGTATTTCGCAACATCTTAAAGTCTTAAAGCATGCAGGGCTTGTTAATGATTGGAAGGAAGGTCAGCGAACAATATGCAGTTTAAATCAGATTGCCTTAAACAACACAATCAATGAATTCCTGCAGTATGTAGATAAACCAATTGAATCAATTACAGAATTGGCGGAAGAAGTTGCACGGATACCTGCTGTAACTGGTGAAACATGCCTGCAAAAATCATGTAAGTAAACCATATAAGTGTATTTTCCCAACCATGGCAGTAGGAGTTGGAATGGGGTACTTTTCTCCGGGTTTTTCTGATTGGCTTAGTGGTTGTCGATAGGCATTAGGGGGAGAGTTCAATGGTGCCTTAAACTGATGATTAAAAGCATAGCGATCCGAAACATTGTACGCGTTTTTCCTGATGCTGGTCGGCTATCCGCCCATCATCGCGTGGCGCATTCGGGACGAGGAAAAGACCCTGGCTAATGGTCTTCCTGGCTATCGGGAGTACATGGGCAGGGTCAAATACAGGATGCTCCCCTTTATCTGGTAGGAATGAATCCCACTTATTTCAAAACCCTCTTTACCGCCTTAAACTTGGCTTCGGAGTAGGGATGATAGCGCATATCAGGATCATACCAATTGCTTTTTCTGAGTACCCCTTTGTAGTGTGTAAAGGTATCAAAACTGTGTTTCCCGTGGTAACTACCTATACCCGAATTCCCCACTCCGCCAAAACCCAGATAGGGAGAAATATAATGCATCATAGTATCATTGATGCAGCCGCCTCCAAAAGACACCTGAGAAAGTACCTTTTCTTCCTCTTGAGCACTGGTGGTGAACAAATAACATGCTAGTGGTTTGGGATGTTCATTAATGGCGGCAATAGCACTATCTAAATCATGATAGGTCAGTACCGGCAGTATGGGCCCGAATATTTCTTCCTGCATTATCGGCGCATCCCAGCTGATATCATCCAATAGGGTAGGGGCAATAAAAAGTCTATCCCTATCATGATCACCGCCCCAAATGACTTTTTCCCCTGCCATTAAACCCAGCAATCGGTCATAATTACTTTCATTAATGATCCTGGGCAGGTTGGAGTAGTCGCCCTTGGGAAAGAATCCGGCGATTTCCTCGGCCAGTTGTCTTAAGAAGACTTCCTTTATCTGCTCATGTACCAGTAAGTAATCAGGAGCAATACAGGTTTGTCCTGCATTGAAGAATTTCCCCGAAGCTACTCGTTTAGCTGCTAGTTTTATATTGGCTGAGGGTGTGACGATACAGGGACTCTTGCCGCCCAGCTCTAGGGTAATAGGAGTAAGCTGTTCGGCCGCTGCCCGCATTATTATTTTACCGACTTTCACACTACCGGTAAAAAAGATATAGTCTAATTTTTGGTGAAGAAGTTCGGTGCTTTCTTCAATGCCGCCTTCAACGACAGTGATATAGTCAGGATCAAATGTGTCCGCAATCAGTTTGGCTATCACGGCACTGGATGCCGGTGTAAGCTCAGAGGGTTTGATAATGGCACAATTACCAGCGGCAATGGCTCCGACCAATGGTTTGAAACATAAAACAAATGGGTAATTCCAAGCTGAAAAAATGGCTGCTACGCCATAAGGCTCCGGCACAACATAACTTTTGCCGGGGAAACATAACAGGGGAGTCTTAACGGTTTTAGTCTGCATCCAACCGGGCAGGTGTTTGATGGCGAAGCGTATTTCCTCCAGAGTTGGCCCCACTTCCGACATATAGGCTTCCAATTCGGGTTTATTGAGATCTTGTTTTACGGCCGCCAGTATTTCGGGTTCATATTCCTTTATGGCGCTGTGAAGTTTTTTCAGCGCCTTCACTCTAAATTCTAGTGACTGGGTAGCCTGAGTCGAGAAGTAGTTGTGTTGATTTTGCACTATCATTGCCATCATGTTATGTCCCCCCACTGCAAAGGTGATTATTATTACCACGATTGTTACATAAACTAACTACATTGTCAATAAAGATGACAAGCTTGTGAGAATAAATTTCAAAGTGTATAATTAAGCTAACAAAAAGAAGGACTGATCCCATGACTTTTCATAAGCTTAGAAAAACCAATTGGCCCAATACTCCGGATACTAGTATTCCACTTATTGATAGATTAATAATTGGAATAGGTGAAGTGTCCGAAATTACAGGAGTATCTGCCCGCCAGCTGCGCTACTGGGAGAGTAAAGGCATAATCGGATCAGCCGATAGTACTATTTACAGTAACCGCAAGTATGACTATGCCAGTATCGAAAAAGTTACCTTTATTAAGAATTTGCTGGATGAAGGATACACACTAGAGGCGGCTGCCAGTAAACTTGAAGAGCGACTGGCCCGGACGGGAGCCATTTTAGAACAGATAGAAAAGGAAATCCCTCAGTGGTTGGATAGCACTGGTGAGCTTGCTGATGGATTTAACCAAGTGATCGGCTCGCGCCGGATAATCGATGGCAAAGAATATTTATGTATTGGCATTGCCCATCATTTGCCAACGGGTGAACCACTCATGATCCTTCTGCCCGAAGACAAAAACCTAACTCAGTTGATGGCCGACCACATAGATCTTTAGGATCAGTTTTACTGAGGAAAAGCCTATGAAAGCAAAGCGCAACAAAACTATCGACATTACCGTGGAAGAAGGGCAACAGTATTTAGAGCGTTGTTTAAGGCTGACTGGGAATGCTCAGCTGGCAGACATAATCGACAAAACGATTCTGGGCGACACTTTTGAAGTGATGCCGTATTTGCCAAAACAATTTGTTGATTTACTTATTGTAGATCCTCCCTACAATCTGGCTAAAGATTTTCACGGCAGTAAATTCAAGAAAACGACCGATGAAGCATATGCGGAGTTTACCGAAAAATGGATCGAGTTGGCTCGCCCCTTACTTAAGGAGAACGCTTCCATATATGTATGCTGTGATTGGCCATCCAGTCCTATTATTGGCCTGACCTTAAAAAAGCATTTCCATATTCAAAACCGCATTACCTGGCAAAGGGAAAAGGGCCGGGGAGCACTGAAGAATTGGAAAAATGGCATGGAAGACATCTGGTTTGCCACCAACTCCCAGTCGTATGTATTCAATGTAGAAGATGTAAAAGTAAGGCGCCAAGTAGTGGCGCCCTATAGAGTAGACGGCCAACCGAAAGATTGGGAAGAAACCGAGCAGGGAAACTTCAGAAATACCCTGCCCTCTAATTTTTGGGATGATATTTCTATTCCTTACTGGTCTATGCCTGAAAACACTGAGCACCCCACGCAAAAGCCGGAGAAATTGTTGGCCAAACTAATCTTGGCCAGTTCCCATCAGGGAGATATTATATTTGATCCATTTGTGGGGTCGGGGTCAACGTCTGTGGCAGCCAAAAAGCTGCAACGCCATTATGTCGGCATTGAGCAAAATGAACAATACTGTGTTTGGACTGAAAAAAGAATTGAGATGGCCGACGGTGATCCTAGCATCCAAGGCTACGTTGACGGTGTTTTTTGGGAAAGGAACACCAGCGCATCCCAAAAGAAGAGCCAGCGTGGTTAGCATTTCCTCGGGGGAGATAACCTTAAAGCACGGTTTTCATTTCAGGCAGTTCAAGTTTAGATAAGTATCCTCTTTGATGCGGCCATCGCTCATGACCAGATAACGGTCAGAACGCTGGGCCAGTTCGGGATTGTGAGTGACCATGATGAAACTGGTATTGAACTCCCGGTTGATGGTCTGCAGCATGGCAAACACCTTTTC
>Ga0209613_1002799_pt1 | contig 12459 bp, 10 predicted proteins | sample BioC13SIPDNA_2_FD_185747 | JGI IMG/M metagenome (GOLD analysis project Ga0209613, IMG submission 185747) | Anaerobic biogas reactor microbial communites from Washington, USA - Biogas_R2_A C13 SIP DNA (SPAdes) (version 2) | ecosystem: Engineered > Bioreactor > Anaerobic > Unclassified | place... | reverse complement strand
CGGGGTTGAAAGGGAACGGTGGTCGGGGATACCCGCCGGAGCGCGCAAAGAGGGGTCACTTCCCCCAGAAGGGGTCTTCGCGGCGCCGGAGGGTGGTGAACTCTTCGAGGGTCTCGCGCAGGCTCGCGCTTAACTGGTTGATCATCTCTCGCTCGATCACCTTCACGTGCCGCTCCGGTACGTCCACGTAGAGGTCGTCGTCGACGTTGATCTGCCGGCCGACTGTCGGTCCATCGATGGATATCGCTACCTCTTTTCCCGCCTCCGCCTCCTGGACCGTCTCGTTCTTCGCCTGTATCTGCTTGATGCGGCCCACCCTCTTTCCGCTCGGGAGGGCAAGGTTGACACCGCTCTGGAGTTTCCCCCCGAGGACACGGACGCCGACCACCGCCGGGTTGCTCTGCCGGAAGACGCAGTTTGGGAGGATCCGGATCTTGGCCGGCATGACCAGTTTCTCAAACTGCTGCCGTTCGAGTTCCTGCTTCTTTTCTTCTCGCCACTCGACGTAATCGTCGAGGAGCTGGTAGATGACACCGCCCTCGAATATGCTGACGTGGGACATCGAGGTGTCCGCCAGGGTGTCGACCGCGTCCGGCAGGACCGGCGTGTTGAAGGCGATGATCGCGCTGTAGAGGGGGTCTTTGATCGTCCCCGCCTCGATGACGTCGTGGCGGGTGACCGGCCCGACGGCGGCCCGCATCACCTGGATCTGGTGTCCCTCAAGTTCCTTCGAGAGGGCTTCGAGGGCGCCGATGGTGTCCGCCCGGATGATGACCCCGACATCGGAGAGGTTCACCTGGATGTCCTGGACCTCGTGACGGACCCGCTCGATCGCCTCGTCCCGGTTCCCTCCCCGGATGGCCCGGAGGGGGGAGCCCGCGATGACCCCGTCAAGCCTCGGGGCGGCGACTTTGATCCCCGCTGCGGCGGTGACGGACTTGACCCGCTCGAACCGCTCCTCGAGCAGGATCTCGCTCATGGGGCGGGGTTTTAAGAGGGAGCGCACTTTGGTCTCGATGATCTGGTCGTTTCCCGCGACGACGATCTCATCCCCGACCTTGAGGGTCCCGTCGTAGAGGATCAGATCGAGGGTCATACCGAGCCCCCGCTCCTCCTTCACCTCGAGGACAGTGCCGGCGCCGGGGCCGTCGGTGCTGACCTTGAGGTTCTCGGTCATGTAGCGCTGGGCAAGCCCGATCAACACCATGAGGATATCCGGTATGCCTTCGCCGGTGAGGGCGCTCGTCGGCACGATGCATATGTTCCGCGCGAAGTCGGAGACCCGGTCGAACCGTTCGGAGTTGAACCCGAGGTCGGAGAGTTTGCCGACAAGCTCGTAGACCTTCGTCTCGAGTATCCCCTGGACACGTTCGTTCTGCTGCGAGAACGTCTTCATGAACGGTTGGCCTTCGTGGGCGCGCCAGCCGTGGATGCGGTCGATCTTGTTTGCCGCAATCACGAACGGTGTTTTGTAATTGCGCAGGATCTGAAGCGCCTCGATCGTCTGCGGGCGAAACCCCTCGTTGATATCCACCACGACGATCGCCATATCGGCGAGCGCCCCCCCGCGCGCACGGAGGGTGGTGAAGGCATGGTGCCCGGGGGTGTCGATGAAGAGGAGGCCGGGGACGTTGACGCTGACCTTGCTCAACGCGCCGCTCATCCGGGTGATCGCGTCGATGGGGACGAGTGTGGCGCCGATGTGCTGCGTGATCGCACCCTCCTCGGTCGAGACCACGGATGAACCCCGGATCCTGTCGAGAAGCGACGTCTTGCCGTGGTCCACGTGACCCATCACGCAGACGATGGGGGTTCTGATCGTTGATTGCTTTGCCATGGTTATCACCTTCCGGTATATACGAGTTATGGACGGATAATCCCCAAAAAACCTGGAATATTGACCGTTTTTCCTGAATCATGCCGTGGTCCGGATGATCCCCCTACCCCCGGGGTGCCCTCCGGCACCCGGAATACTGGTACGTTATAGAGCATGGGGTCTATTAATGATTCTCCCGGGCACCCACTCCGCTCCGGCCGGGATCACCAGACCCGGCAACCGTGCGCCAGGATACGCGGCAGGTCCGGGTCGCCGGCGATCCCGGCCCGGCATGCACCCGCGATCGCCGGGGGCGGGAGAGGGTGCCGAGGCGATGAAGAGATACCTTAATCAAATCCGACCGCCAACTAGAATGGGTACAATTGCCAGGGTGGGGTAGTCGGTTATCCTAAGGGACTGTGGATCCCTCGACCCGGGTTCGAATCTCGGCCCTGGCCTTCCTTTTCTCGGATCATTCACGATCTGCTTTCTGACCTCGCCCGCGCGGGAGAAACGTCCACGGCGCCGAACCGGGGGTTGCAGTTGATCTAACGTGCTCTCACCGGCGACTACGGACTGATAGCCGACTCTGATCCCCCGGATCGTAAGGGCGGAGAGAATACGAATCCTCATAACGGTTGCCGGCAGAATACAATCGATATGCTCTTCCTTTCATCGCAGGAGTCGGTGGAGTGGTCCGGTCATGCAGAGGAGGTTCTCAGAAGCGGGACTGCGCCGGGCACCTATGACGGCGACATCCGGCCGAATCTGCTCTCCGCCTTCGACTACTATATAGGAACGGTGCTTGCCGCCCGCGGACGGGCCGCAGAGGGGATCGAATGGCTGAGCGCCGCTGCTCTTGGAGAGGAGAACGATCTCTTCTCTGCGGGATTCCTCCTCGGCTTTCTCGAGCGCCATAACGGGAGACTTGCCATGCCCTCTGTGGCGTTTGCCGACCCGCGCCCGTTCATGCACTTTGCCGGTGTCCCCATGATGCGGGAGGCACGAAAGCGGTTCATTGCACAGTGCGGCACCACCCTGCCGCAGTTCGATGAACCGCTCTCCATGATGGATATCGGGTGCGGCGATGGCGGGCTCACCGTATCGCTGTTGCGACACCTATTAGAGACCGGCAGGGTCGCCGGGATCGGTGAGGTCCTCCTCATCGACTCGTCGCCTGCAATGGTCGCCCTTGCGGAAAAGACCGTCCGCGACGCATTTCCCGATGTCCGCATCGAGACCGTGAACAGCCGGATCCAGGACTGTTCCGGCAGCCTCGATCACCGTTTCGATCTCGCCGTCAGCTCGCTTGCCTACCACCACATGCCGCTTGAGCAGAAGAAGATCCACCTCGCGCGGCTCAAACCCTGGATCGACCACTTCATCCTCTTTGAGATAGATGCGAACAACGATGCCCCGGAGGTGTATTCCCCGGAGCTTGCGCTCTCGGTCTACCAGTCTTACGGGAGTATCGTCGATGCCGTCTTCTCGCACGATGCCCCGGTGGACGTGGCCATCGCCTGTGTAGACCTCTTCCTGATGGCGGAGGTCATCTCGCTCCTCACACAGCCCCGCGGTGTGAGGAGCGATTATCATATGCTGCAGAGCCAGTGGCATGCGCTCTTCACGGAATGCCTGGGTCCGGAGTTCGCCCCGGGCTGTCACTCGCCCTGCTATGCGGACGAGCACACGACGCTCTTTACGATGCATTACGGGCGGGAAGCGTAGGCAGCACCTATACCCCGCTAAAGGGCGAAGATACCGCGTGGGATAGTATCGAGCATCTCCGGTGACGAAGGCGGGAGATTCATCGCTGTCAGGTGTTGCAGGGTGCCCCGCGCGAAAGGCGCAAGACTTCGAAAAAATTCGTCGCCAACGCTGGATATAATTACCCGGCGCACCATATCGCAGACCATGAACGGACGACTGAGCATCCTGCTCCTCGCATCCCTCATCGCGCTCGGCAGCATCATCGCCGGGTGCACCGACACGTCGGATGCGACATCGGCGAGTTCTGCTCCACCCACGGTGCAGACTCCGCCGGACGACGCCGGCAACGTGACGGCCGGGAACACCCGGTTCGCGTTCGACCTCTACCGGCAGATTGCAAGCGCCCCGGCCTACACGGGCAAAAACATCTTCTTCTCGCCCTACAGCATCTCCTCGGCCCTCGCGATCACCTACGAAGGCGCCCGCGGCACGACCGCAGACGAGATCCGATCGGTGCTGCACCTCCCGGCGAACGAGACCCTCCGGAGAACAGGATTTGCCGGTATCGACGCCGATCTCGCCCGCGGGGATGAGAACTATACCCTCCGCACGGCAAACGCCCTCTGGGCCGAGAAGGCATACCCGTTCCTCCCGGAGTACATCGCCCTCGCGGAACGCTGGTACGGGGCAAACACGACGAACCTCGACTTCGCGAAGAACCCCGAAGGATCGCGTGCGACCATCAACCGCTGGGTGGAGAGGGAGACCGAAGACCGGATCCGCGACCTCCTGCCCCCCGGTTCGATCGACTCCATGACCCGGCTCGTCATCACGAACGCGATCTACTTCAAGGGCACCTGGGCCATGCAGTTCGATGCGAACCAGACGAAGGAGGAGGAGTTCCGGGTTGCACCCGATAAGACGGTGCGCATCCCGATGATGCAGCAGACGGATGAAGATGCGCGCTATCCGTATGCGGAGACCGACACCCTTCAGGTGCTTGAGCTCCCCTATGCCCACGGAGACAGAGCAGGGCTCTCGATGCTCGTCCTTCTTCCGAAGAATGACAACCTGACAGCCGCGGAGGAAGTCCTGGATGCAGGAGAGATCGCAGCCCTGCAGGGCTCGCTGGTCCGCAAGCGCGTCAACGTCTTCTTCCCGAAGTTCAGGCTCGAGACGGAGTACAGTCTCCCTGAGACGCTTGCGGCGATGGGGATGCCGACGGCGTTCTCCCCCGATGCCGACTTTTCGGGGATGGACGGAACAAAGGATCTCTTCATCAGCGGCGTCGTTCATAAGGCGTTCGTGGATGTGAACGAAGAGGGCACCGAGGCGGCAGCGGCAACCGGGGTCGTCATAGGCCTCACAAGTGCACGCCCGGATTCCACGCCCATCTTCCGGGCGGACCACCCGTTCGTCTTCCTCATCACGGAGAAAGATTCCGGCACGATCCTCTTTGCAGGCAGGGTCGTAAACCCGGTGGGGCCGTAAGGGGCGGGCGGGCAACACCGCCCCCTCCTGCAGCAACCCATTTGACAGAATACCAGCATCCATGCAGTCCCACGAGATATCTTCGCGACCCTGCACCGTCTCAAGGGCGAGCTTGTTGGACGGTTATCGAAGACTACCTCGGCGCGTATCTTTCACGCCTCCCGGAGCCGTTCGACGATCGTCTTCTGCAGGTATCCGATGATCGGCATATCCGAACCGATCACCGCGTGCCGCCCGGACCCCGCGGTAGCGATGGCGAAGAAGTCCCGGCCGTCGACCAGGATCGCGCATTCATCCTTCCGCAATCCCTCCATCACGGGCCCGTTCACCGGCCGGGAATCCAGGAGGTCGACGACGGTCCCCCGGGCCTCGTAGATCGGGAGTTTGATCCCCGCATACTCCTCCTTTTTCCGCACGACGATAGAGAGATCGATCCTGCGCTCGAGGGGTTTGATGATCGTATAGTATCTCTGGAGAAACTCGGGGTTGTAACAGAGGATCACCATGCTCTTCTTTACCCGGCGGAAGAGCGATGATATATGGTTCTCGATCGCCCAACCGCTCCGGAGGATGAAGAACGAGTCCGGGGAGAGGTGCGGTTTTACCGAGAGGCTCTTTAACGCCTCACGTGTCTCTTCAAGGGATCGAATATAGTCTTCCTTGAGCCGGTCGAAGACCACGTCGACGTCAAGTATGTAATAGGAGGCCGGAGACCCCTCTTCCACGCCGATGAACCCCCGCCGGGCCAGATCGTTCAAGATCTCGTAGATCCGTCCCCGGGGAACCCCGCTCGCCTCATGGACATCCCGTGCAGTCGCCTTCTGCAGCCCGACGAGCGTCGAGTAGACGCTCGCCTCGTACTCGTTCATCCCGAGACCCCGGAGCCCGGGGACGATCTCAGCAGCCATTGCACCTGTATTGAGTTGCACCAGACTTATGGTTTCCGGAGAAGACTGATAGAATAGCGGGAGAGCAACCATCTCTCGCAAGACCGTCCCCCGGAGCAGCCGCCCGCCAGAAGAACCTGCAGCTCATGATATCACCCATCAAACTGGCATTCCGCATAGAGCAACTGGAACGCCGGGCGGGGCATACCCACCTTCGAAGAAGGCTGCCCCGGTAAGGACGAATGAGAGCAACACGCGCGATACCCCCTGAACCAGCAGAACCTCAGCAAAGACCGGGAAGACCCGTCATCGATATAACACCGGAGCGTATCCGGGCGGGCAGCGGCCCGGACTCCCGCCTGCCCGACAGGGTTCTGCAACAAAACATCTACCCTCTCCTGACATCGATCGCAGGCGTGGCCCGGGGATGCTCCGGACCTCAGAGGCCGGGGCCAACCGCCCCCCTCATAGAGGACGATAGCCTGTCCCCGCCCTGGTTGCAGTAGATTCATATCGACCCCCTCGAAACTACTACACTCAGCAGATGGATCATGTATGACGAGGAGAGATGTAAACTGCGCGCCGACCTGCAGCACCGGACCACACCAGGGTCCTGGTGAACCTCCAGCACGGATGCCGACATACCACAGGGAGCCAAACCCCGGAGTGGGCAGCACCGGGATCACCCGGGAGGAGCACGGATGAAGAACCCCTACCAATGGCTCGCCGACGCCATCAACAACCACACCTGGGCCGTCGCCGGGGTTGCCGGAGCCATCTTCATCCTCGCGCTCTTCGGGCTCTCGATGGTGACGATGGAGACCGGCGACGACACCTACATCGACAAGAACACCCCCCGCGGCGCTCTCCTCGCCCACTATAAGGACACCTACGGCTCAGACGCGATCATGCTCATATACGAGGCGGACAGCGTCCGGAGCCCCGATGCCCTCAGGTATATCGATCATCTCCAGGAGGACCTCAGGAACGAGCGCTACGTCGACAGCGTCTCCGGCGTCGTGGATCTCCTCAAACAGGCAAACGGCGGCACCCTGCCGTCGTCTAAAGCGGAGATCGACGCTATCATCGGAGAGGCTCCGCCGGAGATGGTCGAACGGATGTTGCCTTCAGACCTCATGACGATCAGCGTCATCACCCTCGACCCTGGCGTCTCCATGAGTGCCCAGAAACAGGTCCTCGGGAACATCGAGTCCACCATCCGCATATCAGGGCCCCCGCCGGGCCTCTCGGTCACGGTCTCGGGCAACCCCGCGTTCTCCAAGGAGATGGAGGGGGAGATGGGAGGACAGATGGGCATCCTGATCCTTGCGGCCATGCTTCTCATGGTCCTTGCGGTGCTGCTCCTCTTCTCCCACGTCCGTTACAGTCTCCTCCCCGTCGGGGTTGTCGCCGTCGGGCTCATCATGACCTTCGGGTTCATGGGCCTCTCCGGTATTTCCATCAGCATGGTGGTGATCGGGGCGTTCCCGGTGCTCATCGGTATCGGTATCGACTACGCCATCCAGTTTCACGCGCGGTTCGATGAGGAGATCCAGCGCGGCACGATCCCGGAGGCCGTATGGGCCACGGTGGTGAACCTCGGCCCCTCGGTCCTGATCGCGATGTCGGCGACGGCGCTCGGGTTCATCGCCATGTTCTTTGCGCCGGTACCGATGGTGGCCGACTTCGGTATGGTCTGCACCATCGGGGTCGCGTCCTGCTACATCGCGGCGCTCATCATCGTCCCGGTCTTTGCAACCGTCATGAACTACCGGCCGAAGAAAGAGGCGCCGACATCAGGTTCTCAGGAAGGCGGACTCTCGTTCATCGAACGGTATGACCGCATCCTCGGCAGGCTGGCCTACACCGTCGCCAAACATCCGGTCCCTGTCATCCTGCTCGTTGCCGTTGTCGCGGCAGGGGGGTATCATCTCGACCAGAGCGTCCCCATCAGCGCAGACGAAAAGACCTTCGTCCCCGACGATATGCCGGCACTTCGGGATCTCGAAAAGATCACCCGGACCATGGGATCGACGAGCACCATCCCGATCATCGTGATTGCCGATGATGTCCTCTCCCCGGAGACGCTCGCCTGGATCGACCAGTTCGGGATCTACGAACAGGAGCACAACGATAAGATAACCGGTGTGGCGAGCATCGCAACCCTGATCCGGGAGCATAACGGCGGGGTGCTGCCCTCGACCCGGGGGGAGGTCAATGATGTCGTCGCCCGGATCCCGGAGCCGACCCTGAAACGCTACCTCGACGGGAATATGGAGGCGGTGCTTGAGTTCTCGACGGTCGATATGGAGATGAGCGTCGCCCGCGATCTCGTCAAGAGGATGCAGAGCGATGCGGCATGGAACAACCCGCCGGCCGGCGTGACGGTGAAGATCACCGGCACCATGGAGATGTTTGCTGCCGTCATGGATGATATCGCCGAATCCAGGACCTTCATGACCCTGCTTGGGTTCGCTTTCATCATCGGGTTCATGATCCTCGTCTACCGGAGGTTCAGGGCCATATCGCCGGTCATTCCGATCATCTTCATCGTGGGCTGGAACGGAGCGATCATGTACCTCCTCGGCCTTGACTACACCCCGTTGACCGCCGTCCTCGGGTCGATGACGATCGGGGTCGCATCCGAGTACACCATCCTGATCATGGAGCGGTGCGAGGAGGAACTCGCACGAGGCATGGAGTTCCTCGACGCTATCCAGATCGCCGTTCAGAAGATCGGGACGGCCATCACGGCATCGGGGATGACGACGGTCTTCGGGTTCGCGGCGCTCACCCTCTCGACGTTCAATATCATATCCAACTTCGGTATCGTGACGGTCATCACCGTCGGGTTCTCGCTTCTGGGTGCGATCGTCGTGATGCCGGCGGTCCTCTCTCTGATGTACCGCTACACCGGGCGGGCGCACACCCCGGCAACGATAGGGGCCGCGGAGTAACCCCTCCCATCGCCCCTCGTTCCCCGGGGGTTGTCGCGACCGGGATGAACGCCTCCGCTAACCACCGCCCCTCGCCCTCCGGGGAAGGCAGGGCATATCAAGGCATATATAGTACTTGCTATATCCCTCCACCGGTGGTATACCATGGCAAATGAAGACCTCGCGGCGCAGGTACTTGCGCCATTCTCAGCTCTCCAGGAGTTAATCAACAGCATCATTCTGTTTCTGCCGAGTATCATCGCGGCGATCATCATCCTTATCATCGGCTGGATCCTGGGACGGGTTCTCGGGAGGATCATCGCCGAAGTCCTCGGTCGTATCGGCATCGACGGCGCCCTCCGGAAGACATCGGTCGGAGCATATATCGAGCAGTCGGGGACGAGTATCGTTAAGCTATCCGAACTCATCGTCCGCTGGATCATCTACATCATCGCGATCCTTGCGGCTATCAGCGTCCTCCATATCCCATCCCTGACGATAGCGGTCGGTATCATTGCGGCCTACATCCCGAACGTCATCGCGTTCATCCTCATCCTGGTCATCGGGATCATCCTGGTCGACTGGCTCATGGATTTCCTTGAGGATATGGGCGAGAAACAGAGGATCGAGGGGCTTGGGGTGGTTACACTGGCGCTCCGGGCGTTCTTTTACTTCATCATCGTCATACTCGCACTCCAGCAGCTCCTGATCGACCTCTCGATCATCTACGTCTTTGTCATCCCGCTTGCCTGGGGAGTTGCGCTCGGGCTCGGTGCGGCGATCGCCATCATCGTCGGGTTCGGCCTCCGGGACCGCGCGCCGGAGATCATGGATCGGCTTATTGGCCGGGTAAGATAGACATAACCCTTTTTCCGGGCGGGTCTCACAACCCGCCGTACTTCTGCACGTGTTCGCGGGCCCGGCGGTGCCGGGAGTCCTCGCCGCCATAGTGCCGCCGGTCCTCTCCCACCGGGCAGACCTGTATGCAGATACCGCAGGGAGATATATGTCGTCGGGCGAGGTCGGCGCTGTTCCTGGCACAGGCAGCCTTATCGGTGAGGCCTTCGGGGTAGTCCCGGCCGTCAAGCGCGCCCGCGGGGCAGGCGGTGACGCATTCCATGCACCGGGTGCAGAGGCCTTCTTCCCGCAAGGGGTCGGGCGGGAGGGGTGCGGCGGTGAGGATTGAGCCGAACCTGACCCGGGGACCGTATTCGGGCGTGATGAGGGCGTTGTTCACACCAAACGTCCCGAGGCCGGCGAGGAAGGCGGCGTGCCGGTGCGAGAAGAAGGCAACCGGGTTCTTCAGGAGGACATCGATGCCCCCGTAGCCGTCACGGGGGATGAAGACCGAAGGGTAGCCGCGATCGTTAAGGAACGACGCAAGACGGTAGGTGTACTGGTCGAGCAGTGTGTTGATCGTCCTGTATAGCTCGTGGTAGTATATCGAGGGGGCGGTCCTGAGCACCGGGAGGTGGACCGGAAGGCCGATGACGATCACCGATCGGGCCTCGGGGAAGATCGACTGCGGGTAGAACTCTTCCGGCATCCAGGGTTCAAACGGCGGGTTCTCCCACCGATCCGTGCTCGCGACCCCGACGAGCGGGATCTCCATACTCCGGCACCGCGCGAGGACTGCCGCCTTCAGGTCGTGGTTCATAACTACTGGTACCCTGCCCCGGCGAAAAAAGATTCTCCGGTCAGGTGCCGGCCGGGAACGGTCCCACTGCCAGAGGATCAGGCAGGTGAACCGCGATCACCCGGCCGGCTCTCGTGCGGAGGTGGAAGGCGCCCCCCGAGTATCGGAAGAGTCGCGCGACGATACCGGAGTTATCCGCCAGTTTGGAGTGTTCGGTCCTCATTTCAACCAGATACATCTTTCTCGAACGATGCGGTGCAAAAAGCCAGGTTTTTATTCCCGGCGGATCCATCACCGCATATGAGTGAGGCAAAAGGCCACTTTGAGCGGGGACGATGGGTCGTCGACCCGGTACCCGCTCCTGAACCAGCGAAAGAACCGGCACCAAAAACACCGATCGTTGAAGAACGCACGCAAGAGGCCCCCCAACCGGTCCAGAAGGCAGGCAGCCACCCGCCTGATGCACACGAGCAGATAGAACTGGCGGCACGGAAGGCCGGGGAGAACCTCGAACGGGCGATCAACGCCTGGGCAGAGTCTGCACGGCAGGGTTTGCAGAAGGGGTGAACGGGTTCACGGTGCCGGGGAGCCCCCCGCAGACCCGGCATCCGGGCTGCAGAGGTGCTCCATGATCCGCGCGACGACCTCGGGGTTCCTCGGCAGCGTGATGTGGCAGTACTGCCCCGGGTGCCGGGCAAAGTTCACCGGGTCTGCCGGTATCACGTCCGTCCGCACCCCGGGCAGGTGAGAGTCGATATGGGGGACGATGCCGTCGCCGGCGTAGGTCGCCCGCCACCCTCCATCCGGAGCGATCTCCCAGGTCCGGCCGTCGAAGATCGGGAAGAACGCCGGGGTCCGGGTGAGGTTCACGGCGAGGACGATCCGGTAGGCGATGTCGTCGCGGGTGCCTGCGGCCCGGAGCGCCGCGACGATCCGGCTCCGGGGCCGGAACTCCTGAACGATGGTGTCGTCGCCGGGATCGTAGTCCGGCGGCACGAAGACACCTGCAAGACTCCGGATCACCTCCGGGCCCCGCAGGGGATCGTTGAAGAGTTCGGCCATGGCCGAGCCGTTGTTCGGGGGACCGATCCCGACGAGCTGCCGGACGCCCTCTTCTCGTGTGCCGCCGTCGAGGACCTCGAGGAGGTAGCGGGCGATGCATGTCCCCATCGAGTGGCAGACGACGTCGACCGGGCCGCTGTAGCCGGTCTCCTCCCGTTTTGTATGGATGTAGTCCTGGAGAGCAAGGGCGATCGCTTCCGTCCCGGCGTTTTGCATCGCGGCATAGTCAAACAGCCAGAAGGGCACCGCGGCATCCGAGAGCACGGGGGTGAGGCGGTTCCATATGCCGGGATGACTCCGCCACCCATGGACAAGGACGACCGGATACCGCCGGTTCGTCAGGATGGCGGCACGCCCCCTCTACGGGTACAGCGGTTCATTACGCATGATCCGATGTCGGATGCGATGTAGGTTTCGATGTCTCTCAATAGGTCTTGTCAGTCAACCCGGGTATTCGGGAGAAATGCCGGTCACGGGTGACGATCACGCCGTCGTTACAGATCCCGATTGCAGCGATTAGTTCGTCGAAGTCCCCGATGGGCCTGCCATTCTGCTGGAGATGTGCCGCAAGAGATCCAAACATCTCATAGGTACCATCACTGAGCACCAGCTCCGTAACAGCTTCCAGGATCGCCTGAACTTCCAGCATGTTATACCGAACCGACTCTGATCTGTAGATCCCTTTATAGAGCTCCAGGATGTCGACCGTTGTTGTCTTAAGGGGAGAGTCCGTTGCCTCCAAAGCCTCGATCTTTGTTAGTGCCTCAGGTTTTTTCCGAATCGGATCGACCAGGAAGTATCAAGTATCGGCATCGAAGTCGACCTCGCGCACCTGCGCCTGCCGCATCTCCTTTGACGCCTTCTCGATCGCATCCGCCAGTTCGCGGTTCGGTTCAAACTCACGGAGGATCTCCGTGAGTT
>Ga0209613_1002794_pt1 | contig 12498 bp, 7 predicted proteins | sample BioC13SIPDNA_2_FD_185747 | JGI IMG/M metagenome (GOLD analysis project Ga0209613, IMG submission 185747) | Anaerobic biogas reactor microbial communites from Washington, USA - Biogas_R2_A C13 SIP DNA (SPAdes) (version 2) | ecosystem: Engineered > Bioreactor > Anaerobic > Unclassified | place... | reverse complement strand
TGTCGTGCAGCTGCTGTGGTGTGTGCTGAGGCACCCACTCATCGTTGAACGCGATCAGATACTCGGTCACTGCCCTCTCCTCTCAGGTCTGCGGACGCCGCCACCGTCGATGGCGAGCCGCCGCGCCGACCCGGTGCCGACGCATACCCTCTCCACGAACGGGCATCCTCCGATACGACACCATCTCCAGGATTCTTTTCAACACTTCCGCAGATCGCCCCCCACCTGCCGGGCCGGCACCGCATCCCGACTCATCCGTTCAGCCGTATGCTTCGCGAGCCTCCCTCGCTACTCTCGATGGCAGGAGCGACCAATGGCGGGCGCTCCAGCGGTAGGGAGGCTCCATGAGCGGTCTGCTCGGCAGGGCGGCAACCAGTTCCATCCCCCTGGAGGAAATCCGCTTCGGCGTGATCCTCAACGGCGGGGTGTCGCTGGCGGTCTGGATGGGTGGGGCGGTGATGGAGCTCGACCGGCTCACGAAGGCCGGGAAGCAGCCGGCGGCAACGGCGTCCCAACCTGGACCGCCGAATGTCTACGCGGCGCTGCTCGCCCTCGCCGGGAGCACGGCGCGGGCGGACGTCATCGCCGGGACGTCGGCTGGTGGGATCAACGGAGCCGCGCTGGCCCTCAGCCAGGTCAACCCTGACGCGCCGCTCGGGCTGCTCCGGGACATCTGGGTCGACCAGGGACGCATCGAGGCGCTCATGCGCCAGCCCTTCCGCGGCTCGCCGACGTCGCTGCTGCAGGGGGACGAGTTCTTCCTGCCCCAGCTCAACACGGCCCTGGGTCTGCTCGCCGCCCCAGGAGCAGGTTGGCGCCCCCCTGCTCAGGCGCCGATCGACCTGTCCATCACCACCACGGTGCTTCGGGGGAACCAGCGGGTCTCGATCGACTCGATGGGTCAACCCCTCCTGCAGAGCATCCACGGCGCACGGTTCCACTGGCAGCGCCTGCCGACGACTCCGCCCGCCCAGGATCCGTTCAGCGTCGAGGCCGTCGAGCGCACGGCCCACCGCCTGGCGCTCGCGTCGCGGAGCACCGCGAGCTTCCCGATCGCCTTCGAGCCGTCGTTCGTCCCTGTGAACTCCCCGATGCATCCGGAGCCGGGCCGCGACATGCTGCTCACCGATGCCCAGCGGCTGCGACCCGACATGGGGGCTGTGGTCCGCGAGTGGGGTGATGACCAGTCCACCCGCAACCGCTCGAGGTTCGCGGTCGATGGTGGGCTGCTCGCCAACACCCCGACCCGACCCGCCCTCAGTGCGGTGGAGGCCATGCCCGCCAGCGGGCCGGTGCGCCGCATCATGCTCCTCGTCTTCCCGCACGCCGGCACGCCCGGCCCCGACCCTGCGGACGACCCGGCCAGCCCGCCGACCGTCCTCGAGACCGTGAGCGGACTCCTCGGAGCGCTCACGGCGCAGGGCAGCCGCACCTTCGTCGAGGAGCTCGAGGAGCACAACAAGCGGGCTGCGGGCCGCCGCGGCACGCGCGGCGACATCCTGCGGTCGGTGGGGGAGTCCGAGCGGGACCCCTCCGCAGAGATCGAGTCCCTGGCAGCCGCGCTGTACCCGCACTACCGCAGGCTGCGCCGCTGGCGGGCTGCCCGCGACCTGGCCCGACGCGCGGTCGAGCGGCCGGTGGGCCCGAACGGCGTCGCGGCCACGCTTCCGGCCGGATGGGGATATGAGCGGGTCCGGCGGGCGGCGGAGAACGCCCAGGACCGGTGGCAGAGTCGCTGGAGGCGGCCCATCCCGTACGTCCCGCCGCGGGAGCCACGACTGGGTGAGCCCGAGCCCACCCGCGGGTGGCAGTGGGGTGTCACCGCGGCCCTCGGGGTGGCCGAGACCGGTGCGGACGTCGTGCGCCGCCTCGCGTGGGTCACCACGGGTGACGACTACCGGACCGTCGTGGACGCGCGGTCCCGGATCTCTGAGCTCATGGGGCTGCTGCGGGACTCCCGGGCGCTCACCGACGACGTGTGGGCCACGGACCTGATGACGGCGCTCCAACCCAACGAGTCCTACTGGGCGATGCGGCTTGCAGCCTACGAGCGGCTCATGAGCGGGCCGGTCGGCGACGAGCGGTTGCAGGCGACGATCGCCGAGGTTGCTCGTTCAGAGGCTGCAGCGCGCGGCATCCCCGACGAGGAGCTGAGGGAGCAGCTGACGAAGGCACTCATCACCGAGGACGCGGAGCCCGCATCCGCCGGTGACATCGTGCGCGGCTATGTCGTCGAGATCGTCCGGGCTCTCGATCCGGTGCTCGAGGTGCTGGACCGGCTCTGCGGCGGGTCGGGGGCCGCGGAGGCGGGCGAGGTCCAGGACCTGCACCGGTGGCGGGATGCGCTCGTCCCGGGGGGCACGCCACTCAGCCCGGACGACCTGCTCACCCGGCTGCTCCAGCTCGAGATCGCCGCGACGACCCTCGGCGACGAGGTGACGAGTGGGGCGACCCTGCCCGTGGAGATCGCCCAGCTGAGCGCGCAGACCGGCAACGCCTTCGCGCAGTACACCCGCACCGGGGACGACAAGCTCGGCGGGATGTCGGTCAACCGCTTCGGGGGCTTCCTCAAGCGGTCCTGGCGCGTGAACGACTGGACCTGGGGCCGCGTCGACGCCGCGAGCCACCTGTGCCGGGTCGTCCTCCATCCCGCCCGGATCCGGCGCACGGCCCAGCTCGTCGGCTTCCTTCCAGCGGCCGGGGAAGGGGTGTCCGCTGAGCCGGCGGCCAGGGGTGCGGCGGAAGCGACCGTGACCGAGATCGTCGAGCGTCTCTTCCCGGCGGAGCTGCAGGATGATCCGCGCATCGTCGCACTGCGGGACCGGGCGATCCGCGAGCTCACGCCGGTCCTGAACCCGACGAAGCCGGCCGAGGATCTCGACGCCGCCCTCCCGGCCCTCGCGGACCTCTTCGCCTGGGCACTGCACCTCGAGATCGTCCCCTCCGAGCTGCCGGCCCTTGCCGGAGCCGTTCGTGCCGACGGGGTGGACGGTGCGAATGCGCGCTCCTACGGCGAGGTGTTCGTGGAGGAGCACGAGCCGCTCCTGACCAGGCTGGACCGCCACCGTCGAGGAGAGGGTGAGCTGACACCGCAGGACCGGATCGCTGCCCTGGAGGCCTTCGACCGGGCCGGGATCGGGCGGGAGCCGCTGCAGCAGGAGGGCACGAGCGACCAGATGATCCGGACGGCAACCACGGCGGCCGCCGTCGCGGCCAGCGTCATCGACTCCGAACGGTCCGGGTTCAGCCTCGTCAAGCCCGTGACGCGAGTGGTGCGCGGCGTCATGCTGCTGCCGTTCTGGGTGGTGACCGGGCTGACCGGCAAGGGTGTGCTGGGCCGCAGCTTCTCCCTGCTGGCCCTGGCGGTCGGTGCGGTGCTGCTCGCGCTGTCCCTGTTCGGTGCGCTCCCACCCGGGTTGTCGGGTCCGGCGGCTGCGGTCGGGGCAGGCGCCGTGCTGGCGGCCTTCGCCATCGGTGCTCTCCGCAGCGGGACGATGCTCCATGGCCTGGTCCTGCTCACCCCGGTCGTGCCGCTCATCGTCTTCGCGGTGAACCGTGCGCTGGGGGACGACCCGGAGGTCGATGCGGGCACCGCGACCGCGGCGGGCTGGGGCCTGTCCACGCTCCTCGTCGTGGTCGCGCTCGCCGCCGCCCTCATGGTGCTGGGCAGCCTGCCCGCCACGACGGGGAGCGTGTGGGCAGCGCTGGACCGGCTGGCCGACAGGCAGAATCTCCGCCCGGTGACTCGTCCCCCCGGGTTTGCCCGCGGCCTCGCGCAGGCCCGGCGCCGGTTCCAGGGTCTGGCCGCCTCCCTGTTCCAGGTGGCGGCCTGGGTCGCCCTGGCGATGGGAGTGGTCTACCTGGCGACCTGGCTGGCCGGCGACGGTTGGGACGTGCTCGCCGAGTGGGCCGCGGACGCCGGTGGCTGGCTCATCGTCGCAGCGGTCGCTGCCGCGACGCTCGGGATGGTCGTGTCCTTCGCCCTCGGTCGCCAGCTCCAGGTGCTGGCGAGGCAGCGGACGAGCGAGGGAGACGTGTGGGACTTCCAGGCACTCACCCACCCGGCCGGGGCGTCGGCGGGGTGGGCAGTGCTCTACGGCGCCGGCTACCTTGCTCTCGCCGGCCTCCTCAGCGTCCGCGGCGAGCAGCTCGGGACTCCGTGGATGCGGGCGCTCATCGCGACCTCGGTGGTGCTGGGCGTGCTCCTGGTCCTCGTCGTCCCTGTCTGGGTGCCCGTCCAGGCCCTGCGCCGGATCAGGGACCGCGAGGTGCAGCGGGCGGTCACCGCCGGCATCCCGCCTGCTCCAGCAGGCGCCACACCGGCCGACTCCCCGACGGCTGCGTCCCAGGCGACCGCCTGGGACCTCGTCGCCCGCGGGGTCGGGTACCGGGCGCTGGTGCGGGTCCCCGACGCGCATGCGCCCTGCCCCGAGCTGCGGCGGCCGGTGGGCACCGGCATGTGGAAGCGGATCGAGAGGGAGCGGACCCGCAGGGCCCCCGTACGTGAGGGGCAGCCGGAGCGAGGGTGAGCCCACTGACCGACCCCGGGAGGAACGACTCGACCGAGGAGCTGCTGGCGCGCTCACCGGTCTTCGGGAGGCTCGAGCCGTCGGCGCGGGTCGCCCTGGCGGGGGCGATGAGGAGGCGGGACGTCACTGCCGATGAGGTCCTTGTCCACGAGGGTGGGGTCAGTGACGGTCTCTTCGTCGTGGAGACCGGGAGTCTTCGGGTGTGCCTCCGGCCCACGGGCGAACCCGAGATCGTGATCGACACCATCGGGCCTGGGGACACGGCCGGCGAGATGCAGCTCATCGTCGGCGGCGTTGCCTCGGCAACGGTGGTTGCCGACAGCGGCACCAGCGTCAGGCACCTCTCGGGCCAGGACTTCCGCGAGCTGAGCCGGGAGTGGCCGATGCTGTACGAGACTGTCGCTCGGGTGGCCCGACGACGGGTGCAGCGCCAGCAGATGCTCGCTGCCCTGCCGGCTCTGCTCGGGCCACTGGACGACGACCTGCTCGATGCCATCGAGCAGCAGGCCACCTGGCTCACGCTGCGAAGCGGCGAGGTGCTCTTCCGGGAGGGCGACCCGGGAGACGCGTGGTACGTCGTGACCAGCGGACGGCTCGCCGTCGTCCGGTCCGCTGACGACGGGCAGGCCGAGCACCTGCTGGCCGAAGTGGGGAGAGGGGAGCCGCTCGGGGAGCTGGCCCTGCTCACCGGCGAGGCGCGTTCGGCGACCGTGCGCGCCCTACGGGACTCCGAGCTGGTCCGCTTCCCCATGGCCGAGTTCAGCGCACTTCTCGCCTCCGTCCCGCAGGTCCTCGAGGCGGTGCTCCGCACCCTCGCCCAGCGCGTCCTGCGACGCGACCGGCCCCAGCGGCAGGAGGTCAGCGCACTCACCGTGACGCTGGTGCCGGCCACACCGGGGGTCGCGGTCGAGGCGCTCGCGCACGACCTCACCACGGCACTCTCCCACTACGGCCCGAGCCTCCAGGTGGGCAGCGAGTGCCTGGAACAGATCGGGATCGAGCCGGAGGCGGCTGAGGCACCTCACTCGCACCCCGCATGGTCCCGGCTCAACGCCTGGCTGGAGACGCAAGGGGCGGCCCACCGGTTCCTCGTCCTCGTCGCCGATGACGTGCCGAACGGGTGGAGCGCCCGGACGGTCGGCCATGCGGACCACGTCATCCTCGTCGCCCACGCCGACGGGGAGGTGCGGCCCGGGCCGCTCGAGCGAGCCCTGCTGCCGAGCAGCCCGGCACGGCAAGGACCCCGGCGGCTGCTCGTCCTCCTCCACGCAGAGTCGTCGCGCCTGCCGGAGGGGACCGGCCAGTGGCTCGACGCGCGTGCCGTGGACGCGCACCTCCACCTCCGTCCCGATCGACCGGGCGACGTGAGCAGGCTGGCGAGGTTCGTTGCCGGCCGGTCGATCTCGCTGGCCCTGTCCGGTGGAGGTGCGCGTGGCTTCGCCCAGCTCGGCGTCGTGCAGGCGATGCGCGAGCTCGGCATCCCGATCGACGGGGTCGCGGGGACGAGCAGCGGTTCGCTCTCCGCATTCCTCGTGGGCGCGGAGCGCAGCGATGCCGCCATGCGCCGGGCGGCCCGCCAGTTCCACCAGGCCGGCCCCTTCAAGGGTGTCACCGTGCCCCTGTTCTCGCTCAAGCGTGGAGAGAAGCTGAAGACGACCCTCATCGAGCAAGGCGGACGGGCCCACCTCGAGGACCTGTGGCTCCCGGTGACCGTCGTCTCGAGCAACCTCACCCGCAGGGCCGTGGCACTGCATACGAGGGGACCGGCCTGGGAGGCGCTGCGAGCCAGTAGTGCTGTCCCCGGCGTGGTCGAGCCCCACGTCAACGACGGCGAGCTGTTCGTCGACGGTGGCCTCGTCGACAACCTCCCGGTGCAGGTCGCGCGCGACCGGCTCCCGGGACGGGTCGTCGCCGTCGACGCGAGCGGCACCATGCCGCTCGCGAGGGTGGGTGAGTACCCCACGCCCTGGCGGGCACTCCTGGACCGAGTCCTGCGGCGGCGTGAGTTCGCCGACCTTCCCAGCGTCATCGAGGTCGTGACCCAGAGCATGCTGCTGGCCAGCCTGGCCGCCTCGGAGCGGATGCGCGAGGAGGCCGACCTGTACCTGCGGCCCGAGCTCTCGCAGTTCCCCATGTATGCGACGGGCGCCTCGGACGAGATCATCGACGCCGGCTACCGGCACGCCATGGAGCAGCTCACCGCGCTCGAGCCACTGGATGGCGCTGGCTGGTGAGCTCTGATCGCGCTGGGCGGACGGCACAATGACGTATGCGGTGGGCGCTCACGGTCTTCGGCCTGATGGTGGTGGTGGCAGCGATGGTGTTGTTCGGCCAGCGGAGCATGATCTACTTCCCCGACCGCGCGGACCCCGGCCCTGCGGCGCGGATGGTCCGGGGCGGCTCGGATGTCACCCTGCGCACGCATGATGGCCTGACCCTGCGGGCGTGGCGCATCGACCCGTCGAGCACCGCCGCCCACTCAGGTGCACCTCGGGACCAGGCAGTGGTCTACCTCCCCGGGAACGGCGGCAACCGGGCCGGTCGAGCCACCGTCGGACAGGCCCTCGCCGACCAGGGGTTCACCGTCCTCCTCGTCGACTACCGCGGCTACGGCGGCAACCCGGGCTCCCCGAGCGAGAGCGGCCTGCTGAAGGACGCCGAGGTGGCCGTCGCATACCTGCGCGACGCGGGGTTCGGGCCGGAGCGGACGATCTATGTGGGGGAGTCCATCGGGACGGGAGTCGCGGTCCAGCTGGCGGTCACCCATCCACCCGCTGCGGTGCTCCTGCGCTCGCCGTACACGAGCCTGGCGGACGTCGCGCGGGCGGCGTACGGCATCCCTGTCGGCTGGCTGCTCCTCGACCGCTTCGAGAGCCTCTCCCGGATGCCGCAGATCAGGTGTCCGGTGACCGTCCTCTCCGGCGCGGGTGACACCATCATCCCGCCCGTGCAGAGCCGGGCCATCGCCGACGCGGCTCCACACCTGCACGAGCACCTCGAGCTGCCCGGCGTCGGGCACAACGACGAGATCTGGTTCGGCCCGTTCCTCGCCGATCGGGTGGCGGCCCTCGCCGACTCCCTGCCCTAGCCGGCGGACCCGGCCCACGCACGGCCGCGAGGACCCGTGAACCGGCCCCGATCACCGCGGCACCGGCCCGTCCCGCACGTCGACCTCGCTCGTGCCGTGGGGGACTGCTGCGGTACCCTGAGCCCATGGCACGCTCGCTGCCGCTGGCTGCACTGCTTCTTATGGCGCCGCGCTGACCACACCCCTGGTCGACGCGGCAACCCCTCATGGTCGAGGGGTTTTTTGTTGGCCGCCCGCCGAAACGCAGGGACGCAGGACACGACCCACGAGGACGAGGACATGACCGAGACTCCGCACCGCTACACCGCCGAGCTGGCCGGGCAGATCGAGATCGCCTGGCAGGACCGGTGGGAGGAGGAGCATCTCTTCCGCGCGCCGAACCCGGCCGGCCCCTGGGCCGACCCGGAGGCGGTGGCCAAGCACACCGGGCCGATGTTCGTCCTCGACATGTTCCCCTACCCGAGCGGCAAGGGCCTGCACATCGGCCACCCGCTGGGGTACATCGCGACCGATGTCACCGCCCGCTTCAACCGGATGCTCGGCAAGAACGTCCTGTACACGTTGGGTTACGACGCCTTCGGCCTCCCGGCCGAGCAGTATGCGGTGCAGACCGGCCAGCACCCCCGCAAGACGACGCTGGACAACATCGAGGTGATGTCGCAGCAGCTGCGCCGGCTGGGGATGTCCTACGACGACCGGCGGGCGATCCGCACGATCGACCCGGACTACTACCGCTGGACGCAGTGGATCTTCCTGCAGATCTGGGGCGCCTGGTACGACCCCGACGCGGTGCGCCGCGACGGCGGTCGGGGCGCTGCCCGGCCGATCAGCGAGCTGGTCGAGCAGTTCGCCTCCGGTGCGCGGCCGACCCCGGACGGCCGGCCCTGGGCCGAGCTGACCGAGGCCGAGCAGTCCGCGGTCCTGGACGAGTACCGACTGGCCTACACGACCGAGGCGCCCGTCAACTGGGCACCCGGGCTGGGCACGGTGCTGTCCAACGAGGAGGTCACGAACGAGGGACGCTCCGAGCGCGGCAACTTCCCGGTCTTCAAGAAGAACCTGCGCCAGTGGATGATGCGGATCACCGCATACGCCGACCGGCTGGCCGACGACCTGGACCGGGTCGACTGGCCCGAGAAGGTCAAGATCATGCAGCGCAACTGGATCGGGCGCAGCCACGGTGCGCGGGTGGCATTCCCGGTCGAGGGGCATGAGAGCGAGCGGATCGAGGTCTTCACGACCCGGCCCGACACCCTCTTCGGTGCGACCTTCATGGTCGTCTCCCCGGAGCACCCGCTCGTCGACACCCTGACCGCGAGTGAGTGGCCCGAGGGCACGAAGGACGTGTGGACCGCAGGTGCGGCTTCTCCGCGGGAGGCGGTCGACGCATACCGGCTGGCCGCCTCGCGCAAGACCGACCTCGAGCGGCAGGCCGAGACCAAGGACAAGACCGGTGTCTTCACCGGTGGGTGGGCGATCAACCCGGTCAACGGCGCCCGGATCCCGGTGTTCATCGCTGACTACGTCCTGATGGGCTACGGCACCGGCGCGATCATGGCTGTCCCGGGCGGCGACCAGCGTGACTACGACTTCGCCGTCGCCTTCGACCTGCCGATCATCTTCACCGTCGAGCCGGGGGAGGAGCACGACGGCGCCTCGGCCTGGACCGGACCCGGCAAGGTCATCAACAGCACGAGTGACGCCGTGAGCCTGGACGGGCTCGAGGTGGAGGAGGCGAAGGAGCGGATCACCGCATACCTCGTCGAGACCGGTGCGGGCGAGGCCACGGTGAGCTACAAGCTGCGCGACTGGCTGTTCAGCCGGCAGCGCTACTGGGGCGAGCCGTTCCCCATCGTGTTCGACGAGGACGGGGTCGCGCACGCGCTGCCCGACTCGATGCTGCCGCTGGAGCTGCCGGAGGTGCCGGACTACTCGCCGAAGACCTTCGACCCGGAGGACAACAGCAGCGAGCCCGAGGCACCGCTGGCGAGGGCGACCGACTGGGTCGAGGTCGAGCTGGATCTCGGCGACGGACGGGGTATGCGCAAGTTCCGTCGCGAGACGAACACCATGCCGAACTGGGCCGGGTCGTGCTGGTACTACCTGCGCTACCTGGACCCGGAGAACTCCGACGCCATCGTCGACCCGGAGAACGAGCGCTACTGGATCGGTCCCCGCGAGACGACCGTCCCCGGCGCGCCCGAGGGTGCCCTGGACCCGGGTGGTGTCGACCTGTACATCGGTGGTGTCGAGCACGCGGTGCTGCACCTGCTGTACGCCCGGTTCTGGCACAAGGTGCTGCACGACCTGGGGCACCTGAGCAGCGAGGAGCCGTTCCGGAAGTACTTCTCCCAGGGCTACATCCAGGCCCCTGCCTACACCGACGCCCGGGGTCAGTACGTCGAGGCCAGCGAGGTCGAGGAGCGTGTGGGTGCGGACGGGCAGCCGGAGTTCATCTACCGCGGCGAGCGGGTCAACCGCGAGTTCGGCAAGGTCGGCAAGTCGCTGAAGAACATGATCAGCCCGGACGACATGTATGCCGCCTACGGCGCCGACACGCTGCGGCTGTACGAGATGGGCATGGGCCCGCTGGAGGCCTCCAAGCCGTGGGAGACCAGGGCGGTCGTCGGCTCGCAGCGGTTCCTGCAGCGGCTGTGGCGCAACGTCGTCGACGAGGAGACCGGCGCGACCGTCGTGAGCGACAGTGAGCCGGATCTGGACATGCTGCGGGTGCTGCACCGGACCATCGACGCCGTGCGCGCCGACTTCGCCTCGCTCTCGTTCAACACCGCGATCGCCCGGCTGACCGAGCTCAACAACGCCCTGACGAAGGTGCAGGGTGGAGCCCCACGCTCCGCCGTCGAAGCCCTGATCCTCATGACCGCCCCGCTGGCTCCACACATCTGTGAGGAGCTGTGGGCCCGGCTCGGGCACGAGCAGTCGCTGGCGTTCGAGGCGTTCCCTGTGGCTGACCCTGCCTACCTCGTCGAGGACACCGTCACCTGCGTCGTGCAGGTGCGCGGCAAGGTGCGCGCCCGCCTGGAGGTGCCCGCCGACATCAGCGAGGACGACCTGCGGGAGCAGGCGCTGGCCATCCCGAAGATCGCCGAGGAGGCTGCCGGCGGGGTGCGCACGGTGATCGTGCGTGCTCCGAAGCTGGTCAACGTGGTGCCTGCCTGATCGGGTCGCCACTCTCCTGGGCTGCCCGCGATCGCAGGGTTGCGGTCGTTCGACTCGTGCTCCGTGGTTTGACACCTGCTCCGTCGTTTGACTCCTGCTCCGTGGTTTGACACATGCTCCGTGGTTTGACCGCAATTGCGGTCAAACGACGGACTAGGTGTCGCGTGAGTGAGTAGGTGTCGAACGACGGAGGAACCGGCACCGTCCAGCACCGGCCTTCCGGTGAGGTCACTGCCGATGTCCGGGCCGTCAGCACTGATCGGGTCGGGCTCACCTCGGCCTGGGAGCCGGGGACGAGGAGCCCCGATCCATGAGCCAGTCGATGATCTCGGCGTGCCGACGCTCCAGCCCGGTGCCGTCGTAGCGACCGTTGTCCCGGTCTCCGACGATCCGACCGTCCACGAGGTAGAGCAGGCGATCGGCCCGTGCGGCCACCTTGGTGTCGTGGGTGACGATCATCAGCGTCGTGCCCTCTGCGGCGAGCTCGCCCAGCAGGTCCATGATCTCGCTCGAGGATGCGGAGTCGAGGGCGCCGGTGGGCTCGTCACCGAAGATGATCGCGGGCCGGTTGATGAGGGCCCGGCAGATCCCGATGCGCTGCAGCTGACCGCCCGAGGCCTGGGAGATGTCCCGGTCGGCGAGGTCGCCGACGCCGGTGCGCTCCAGGAGTGAGCGTGCGGCCGGCCAGCTCTGCGCGGGGAGCGAGCTTGGCCAGGAACGCAGGGAGGACCACGTTGTCGAGGAGCGTGAGGTTCTTGAGCAGGTAGACGTGCTGGAAGATGAAGCCCATCCTCGTCAGCCGCAACCGGGACAGCTGCTTCTGACTCAGGTCGGCCAGCTCCTCCCCGGCGAACTGCACGCTGCCGGAGGTCATCCTGTCCATCCCACTGATCGTGTAGAGCAGCGTGGACTTGCCCGAGCCCGAGGGGCCCATGACGGCGATGAACTCACCCTCGCGGATCTGCAGGTCCACCCCGTGGAGCACGGTGTTGCCCTGGTAGGCCTTGGTCAGGCCCTGTGCCACGAGTATCGGTTGGCCTGCTGGCGCCTGCGGGGGTCGCATGGCGGTTGACGTGGTGGGTGTCGTGATGGGTGTCGTGGTCGTCATCGAGGTCTCTCATTCGGTGTTGAGGGTCGCGATGGTCGCGTCGGGGATGGAGCGGGTGCTGATCGCGCTCGTCGCCGCTGCGACAGCGAGAAGGAGTGCACCCGGCAGCGCGACATAGGCCAGGAGCGGGTTCACGGAGAAGGCGATCCGACTCGTCCCCTGACCGAGGTACTCGAATCCCCCGAAGACGCCCTCGACCTCGGCCTCGTCGACCGGTGGGCGACCCTCGGCATACCTGAGCGGGAGCAGCCCGTGGTCGCCGTTCTCGATGTACAGGCTGATCGCCCGGCCGTCGCGGTCGACCGTGTCATGGCGAGTGGTCACCATCGGAGCGAACGTCGCGATCCTCTCCTCGGCCGCAAGCCGGTCGACCACTCTCTCGAAGTCCTGCGCAGACTCCTGGTCCGTGTGCAGCAGATCGAGCCGCAGATCCACCGGGTGAGGTTCCCCCCGAAGCGTGGAGGCATCGACAATGAGGATTGCGATGTCAGAGAAGAGAATGAGGTACGCCCGGGAGTTCCGTGAAGGGGCTGTGCGGATCGTCGAAGAGACCAAGAAGCCGATCGCTCAGGTCGCCCGCGATCTGGGTGTGA
>Ga0209613_1002791_pt1 | contig 12530 bp, 9 predicted proteins | sample BioC13SIPDNA_2_FD_185747 | JGI IMG/M metagenome (GOLD analysis project Ga0209613, IMG submission 185747) | Anaerobic biogas reactor microbial communites from Washington, USA - Biogas_R2_A C13 SIP DNA (SPAdes) (version 2) | ecosystem: Engineered > Bioreactor > Anaerobic > Unclassified | place... | reverse complement strand
TTCTTGCCCACCCTCGGCACGCAGTTCCAGTCGGGCGACCTGATCCACCTGGCCCTGCTGGCGGCCTCGGCCGCCCGCATCAGCCAGTTGCTGGGCCTGGGCTAAGGAGGAAGACGCATGGCCATGTCCGTTCTCGTGATCGGCGGGGGCAAGATCGGCACCTATCTGGCCTCGCTGCTGATCTCGCAAGGGTATTCCGTCAAGGTGATCGAGTCGAACGGCGACGAGATGCCGCGGCTCAAGCGCGAGCTGCCGGAGAACGTCGTGGTCTGGGGCAGCGGCACCGACCCCAACGTGCTGGAGGCCAGCGGCATCCGCCAGGCGCAGGTCGTCGCCGCCGTCACCGGCGAGGACGAGGTCAACCTGGTGGCCGCCAGCCTGGCTCGCTTCGAGTTCAAGGTCCCGCGCATCATCGGGCGCGTCAATAACCCCAAGAACGCCTGGCTCTACACCGCCGAGATGGGCGTGGACGTGGCGCTGAACCAGGCCGACCTGATCGCGCGGCTCATCGCCGAAGAGATGTCCCTGGGCGACATGATGACCCTGGTCAAGCTGCGCAAGGGGCTCTTCTCCATCGTGGAGGAAAAGGTCCACCCGACGGCGCCGGCCGCGGGCAAGCCCATCCGCGAGCTCAAGTTGCCCGCCAAGTGCGTCCTGATCGCCGTGCTGCGCAAGGGCGAGATGATCCTGGCCCACGGCGACACGGTGCTGCAGCCGGTGGACGAGGTCATCGCCCTGGTGCATGAATCGCAGGTCGCCGACCTGGCGCGTCTGTTGGGCAAGGCGGCGTAGGGCGAACACAGGAGGGCGAACACAGGAGGGCGAACACAAGGTTCGCCCCTACAAGACCACGTGTAGGGGCGAACCTTGTGTTCGCCCCGTTCGCCCCGTTCGCCCCGTTCGCCTCGTTCGCCTCGTTCGCCTCGTTCGCCTCGTTCGCCTCGTTCGCCCCGTTCGCCCCGTTCGCCTTTGACATCCTGCCGTTTTCGGGTACTATACGGCTGTGATCACGAGAACCCCAGGAGGCCCATAGTGAGAGATCGCGCGAGAGCGTTGTGGATAGGCATCGGAGTGGTGGCGGTGGTGGTGTTGCTGGCGCTGGCCGGCTGCGCCGGGTCGGACCGGGCTGAGCAGCAGGGCACGCCCACCGCCGTGCGCACCAAAAAGCCCACCTTTACCCCCATGCCGCCGGCCACGGACACGCCGACCATCACGCCGTTGCCCACCGCCACGCCGGAGCCGCCCACGCCCACCCCCACCGCCACGGCGATCCCCACGGACACGCCGGTCCCGCCCACCGCTTCTGCCGCCGCGGGCTATATCAGCGGCCTGGCCGATGGCGCGGTGGCGCTCTTTGAGGTGGAGGTGTTCAGCGCGCCGGGCGGTGCGGCGTCGGCCAAGCTGCGCCACGGCGCCGCCGTCGAGCTGGGCGAGGTCAAGGACGGCCACGTGCAGGTGAAAAGCGGCGACGTGCAGGGCTGGGTCAAGGAAGCCAACGTCGCCAAGGAAGCCCCCGCGGCGCCCACCACCATGTACATCAACGCCCGCGACGCGGCCAACATCCGCCGCGCGCCCAACGGCCAGGTGGTCAAGTCGGTCAAGCGCGGCGCCGAGGTCTATCGCTTCGAGTGCCAGGGCGAATGGTGCCGCATCGGCATCCCCGGCGAGGCCAGCACCCTCTGGGTGCACGAGAGTCTGCTCTCCGCGTCGCCGGTCTAGCGCGGATCGCATATCGCGTATCGCAAATCGCAGATCGCGTGGCGTAAGCCTCTGGCTTGCGCCGCCCCGTAGCGCAAGAGGCGCCCACCTTTGGGCGCCTCTTGCGCTCTTTCTTTGTCGGGCACTTGAGCCAGAGGCTTGCGCTACGGGCGCCGCTTGCGCCACGGCTCTTACCCCAGCAGCCGCGCGGAGAGCTCTTGCGCCGAGGCGGCGTAGCGCTCCAGGTCCTCCCGCAGCCGCGCCACGTCGTTGCCATAGCGCAGCCGCCGCGCCAGAAAGGCGAACTCGTCGCTGTCCGGCGGCGGCACGGTGAGGTCGCGGGCGTTCCCCCGCACCATCCGCAGCGTGTCGATGAGCCAGCGCAAAAAGGTGTGCGCCCGCCGCAACTGGGCGTAATCCTCCGCCGAAAGGACCCCCGCCTCCGCCAGCGCCGCCATCGCCTCGCGGATGTTGGTCCGCCGCAGCGCCGGATTCGCCTGCCCGTGGCTGATTTGCAGCGCCTGCACCAGGTACTCCACGTCCACCAGCGCCCCGGGGCTGTACTTGGCGTTGAACGTCCCGCCGGTCACCAGGTGGCGGATCTGCCGCTCGCGCATGGCCCGCATCGCCGTCACGTCGAAAGGCTGGCCGCTATAGACGACCTCGTCCCGCAGCCGCAGCACCTCCGCGCCCAGCCCGGGGTTGCCGGCGATGGGCCGCAGCTTGACCAGCGCCTGCCGCTCATAGGCCCAGGCCGGGCCCTCGGGCGCAAAGTAGCGGCGGAACGATTCCAGCGACACGGCCATGCTCCCCGCCTTGCCATAGGGCCGCAGTTGCAGGTCGATCTCGAAAATCCCCTCGCGCCTGGCCTCGATGGCCTTCACGAAACTCTCCACCACCTTTTCATAGAACTCGGAGGTGGTGATGACCTGCGGGCCGCCGGTGCGCCCGTTCCCGGCATAGATGAACATCAGCTCGATATCCGAGGCGAAGCCCAGCTCGCGCCCGCCGCACTTGCCCAGCGCGCAGACGGCCATCTCGCTGGGCTGGCCGTCCTCCAAGAGCGGCGCGCCATAGACGCTGCGCAAGTCCTCGTGGCTCAGGTGATAGGCGGCGTTCACCACCACCTCGGCCAGGTCGGTCAGCTCGCTGGCGAAATCCCAGAACTCGACGGTGTGGCCGAGGATGTGGCGCATGTCGATGCGGAACATCTCGCGGTCCTTGAAGGCGTTGAGCGCCGCGCGCCAGGGGGCGTCGTCGCGGGGGGCCTGCGGCCCGTCGTGCACCGGGCGCAGCTCCCGCTCCAGCTCGCGCTGCAACTCGTCCCGCGTCTTGGCCGTCTCCAGCGCGCCCACGTCCCGCACCACCGGAAAGAGGTTGGCGTGCTGCATCCGCAAAAAGTCGTCCCAGAGAAAGTCGCTCACCCCCAGCACCCGCGCCAGGGCGTGCAGCACCTCGGGGCGCTCCAGCGAGGCCAGCTCCTTGCTCCAATCCGGGCGCTCGAAAAGCTGCGCCATGAACTGCCGAAAGTGCAGCAGCGCCGACTCGGGGTTGGGGAGCTGCGGCAGCAGGTGGGTGAAATGTTTGGTCAGCACGATGGCCGCCCGCAGCTCGCGCTCGCGCTCGGGGTCGGTCACCTTGCGCCCGTTCTCGTCGGTGATATAGAGCGTGTCCTCCACCCGGCTCCCCACCGAGTCCACCATCACCCGCGCGATGTACATCCGGCTCATCGCCAGCGCGTTGGTCAGCTCGTAGAGAAAGCCGATGGTGTCCGCGGCGGTGATGTGCAGCACGGTGTACCGCTCCGAGCTCTCGTTGTCGACCTCGATCTCGATGGGGTAGAGCGTCGGGGCGGCGTCGGCCAGGCCGTGCAGCGCGGTGGCGACGCGCTTGGCCAGCCAGCCGCGGGCCTCGGTGCGCTGCCCCTCGTGCATCAGCCGCAGCAGCCCCTCCAGGTCGGCGGCGTAGCGCGCCCAGGTCTCGGCGGTGATCTCGCCATATTCCGGGCGCACGGTAAAGACATCGACGATCTTTTGGCGGGCCGGGCTGTCGGCGCTGCTGCCTCCCAGCGGCCGCCGGTAGGTAAAGCGCGGGGCGGGGGCGGCGGTCTCGGGCGCGGCGGGCAGCGGCTCGTAGGTAAAGACGTCCCCGTCGAGGATGCTCAGCCCATAGACGAAAAGCAGCCCGCAGATGAGCGAGAGCTCGCCCGGATAGTCATAGGCGATGACGCTCACCCGCCAGGCGCCCTCGTCCAGCGGCTGCGTGTCCACCTGCACCAGGTTGTTGGCGTCGAGCTGCTCCGCCAAGAGGGCATGGCGGGCGATGTCGCTCTCGCGGAAAACGGCGGCGTAGGAGGGGTCCAGGCGCGCCAGGTGTCGGTTGATCTGCGGTTGGGAGGGCTCCGGTTGCTCGCGATCTGCCATTTTGCTGCTCCCTAGATAGCGCGTATAGATCGCGCGGATCGCCGCGCGGTACTGGTCATAGCGCGCGATAAAGGCGGCGGCGGCCTCCGGTCCCTGAAAGCCGAGCCGCTTGGCCAGGTGGGCCAGCGCCTGCGGGTCGCTGGGGAGGGCGTGGGTCTGGCGGTAGTGCATCATCTGCAGGTGGTGCTCGATGGTGCGCATGAGGATATAGCCGTCGGCCAGGATGCGGCGCTCCTCGCCGGTGAGCAGCCCCGCCGCCGCCAGCCGCCCCAGCGCGTCCAGGGTGGTGGGGCTGCGCAGCTCGGGCAGCTCGCCGCCATAGGCCAGTTGCAGGTACTGCGCCACGAACTCGATGTCGCGGATGGTCCCCTCGCCCAGCTTGACCTCGCCCCAGGACTGGCCCCGCTGGCGCAGGTCGCTCTCGGTGCGCTGCTTCATGGCGTGCACCTCGGCGCGCACCACCTCCGGGTCCAACGCGCCCTCGCCATCGCCATAGATCAGCGGCTCGATGGCCCGCAGCGCGGCCTCCCCGGCCGGCCTATCCCCGGCGATGACCCGCGCCTTGAGCAGCGCCTGCCGCTCCCAGAGCCGGGCGTGCTGCCGCAGGTAGGCGAGGTAGCCCTCCAGCGAGGTGACCAGCGCCCCCACCTGGCCCCAGGGGCGCAGCCGCATATCCACGCGGTAGAGGAACCCCTCGGCGGTCATGCGGGTGAGGGCGTCGATGAGCCGCTCGCCGACCCGGCGATAGTCGGCCTCGGCGGCGTTCAGGAAGAGCAGGTCGATATCCGAGCTATAGTTGAGCTCCTGGCCGCCCAGCTTGCCCATGGCGATGACGGCCAGGCCCGGCGGCGGCGCGGCGATCCCGGCCTGGCGCGCGGCCCCCGTCAGCGCGGCCTCCACCAGCGCGTCGGCCAGGTTGGAGAGCTGCCACGTCACCGCCGGCAGGTCCAACAGCCCCAGCAGGTCGCAGACGCCGATCCGCAGCAGCTCCCGGCGCTGCAAGCGGCGCAGCGCGCCCAGTTGCCCCTCCACGTCCTCCGCGCCGGCCGCCGCCTCCGCCGCCTCGCGCGCCAGCAGCTCCGCCCCCTTCTGGTGGACCCACTGGTGGTGGTCCATCAGTTGGCGCAGGTTGCTGGGCTGGCGCAGGAGGATCTCGGTGAGGAACTGGCTGCTGGAAAAGAGGGTGGCCAGGATCTCCACCGCCCGCGGCTGCCCCGCCAGGCTGGCGAGCATGGCCTCCGTATCGCCGGCGGCGCGGGCCAGCCGCTCCAGGTTCACCAGCACGCGGTCGGGGCTGGCCACCCGGGCCAGGGCCTCCAACAGGTGGGGCATCAGGCTGGCCAGGGAGCGGCTCGCCTGGGGGGTGCTGGCCAGGCGCGACAAGATATCGCGCGCGCTGGCCCAGTCGGCCAGCCCGGCGGACGCCAGCAGGCGCTGGAGCTCAGCCTGGCTCAGGTTGTCCAGGGGGATCGGCGGTGCGGCGGGCTCTGGAAGCAAGGTCGCGGCCTCCTCATCGGTCTAGAGGCCCATTATACGGGCGAGCGCCCCGCCTGTCAACGCTGGGGGATGGGCAAACAGGGCTTGTGCAGAGTCGTCCATGGCGTGGGCACGCCGCCCCGCACGGCGACAAATCGCCGAGCGCGACTTTGCACAAGTCCTGGATGGGCAAACGAAAGCGCCGCAGTCCACGAGACTGCGGCGCCTGATGACGCTTGCTAGTTGCTGCCGCCTCGCTGCCAGAGGAGCCGCAGCCGCGACAGGACGCCGCTCTCGGCCTTCGCGTCCTCGGCGGGCGCGGGCTCCTCCGCCGGGCCAGCGCCCCGGGCCACCCGCGCCACCAGGTCGGCGTCGATGCTGTGGCGGCGGTCGGCAAAGGCCTCCCACAGGCACTTCATGCACACCAGGTTGATCTGCCGGGGCCGCCCCTCGGTGGCCTCCACGATGGCGTGGACGGCGGCGGGGGTAAAAAGGCCGTTGGCGCTCCCCGCCTCGTGCAGCCGCGCGGAGATCATCTCCTTGGCGTCCGCGAGGCCCAGGGGCCGCAGCTCGCAACGCGCCACCACCCGGTCGGCCAGCGCGGGGTTGGCGGCCAACCGGTGCGCCAGGGGGAGCTGTCCCGCCAGCACGACCTGCACCATCTGCTGCTCGCCCACGTGATAGTCCAGCACCCGACGCAACTGGGCCAGGCAGCGCGGCGACATCTGGTGCGCCTCGTCGATGAGGAGGACCACGGTCTTGCGCGCCTCCAGCACCTGCTGCTTGAGATAGGCTTGCAGCGCCTGCTCCAGGTCTTGCAGCGAGCGCCGGCGCGCCGGGGTCTCGTGCAGCGCCTGCAACAACGCCTCCATGAAGGCGAACTCGCTGGCATAGTTGGGGTGGTGGAGGAGGGCGACCCGGTAGCGGGTGTCGGCAAAGAGCTCCTCGTGCAGCTTGCGCAGCAGCAGCGACTTGCCCATCCCCACGTGGGCATAGACCAGCGCCAGCCCCTGGCGGTGCCGGATCACCTGGCGGCACGTCTCGAGCGCCTCCTGGTGCTGCCGCGTAGGGTAATAAAAGCGCGGGATCGGCACGATGCTAAAGGGCTCCTCATCCAGCCCGAAATAGTCGAAATAGTCGCGCAGCTCCGGCTGGTAGCCGGCGTTCCGGGCGGCGGCCTGCACTCGGCAATAGGTGGGGCAGGCCAGGTGGTTCGCGCTCAGGCAGGTCTCTTGCTGCGTGTCCGTGGGGACGTCGCGCGGCGGGCGGCGGCGGGTGGCCTCGGCGTGGCAATGGTTGCCCGGGCAGGCGTAGGTGAAACGCGCGCCGGCGTCGTCCCTGGTCCCCAGCTTGGGGCAGGGGGTGAGGCATTCCGCCTCCACGGCGCTGCGGACCGGCTCCCCGCGGGACTGGCGCCCCTGGGCCCAGTTCAGCAGCACCCTGGCCGTCTCGTGCTTGGGGTTGTTGGCCAGCACCCGCTGCAGCGCCTGGAACTTGGCGGCCCAGCTATCGGCCCAAACGGCCTGCCAGAGGAGCGCGTCCTCGTGGTCGGGCGCGCTGGCCAGCGCCTGGGCGCACAGCTCGCGCGCGCGCGCCCAGTCGTTGCCCTTGGCCGCGGCAAGTGCGCCCAGCAGCAACTGGTTCGGCAAGAGGATCTGGCGATCATCGGCACGGGCGGGCATGGTTGGCTCCCTTGGGGGGACGGCTGGCGCCTGGCTGGGTGACGGCATTGGGTGCGAAGAAGGGTGGCCCCTGCCAGAATCGGGCGCAAGCGGATGCTACCCCTGTCGGACCATTCTACGCCCTCCAGATGAATGTGTGATTAAAATACCCATATCGCTGCATGACAGAATCTTCATCCGGGGAAAACGAAAATGGCCCTCCTTGCGGGGGGCCATTGGGTCCTGGATCGGGAGCCCGGTTGGGCAACCCTATTCCTCCACCTGATGGGCGAGGATGATCGCCTCGGCGATCTCTTTCATCGGGCGGCGCGTGTTCATGCTCATCTTCTGTATCTTGCGGAAGGCCTCGGCCTCGCTCAGGTTCTGCCGGTCCATCAGCAGCCCCTTGGCGCGGTCCACCAGCTTGCGGGTCTCCAACGTCTCGGTCAGGTCGTGGACCTCTTTCTCCAGCGCCAGCAGCTCGCCAAAGCGCGCCAGCGCCACCTCGATGGCCGGCCCCAGGTCGGCCTCGCGGAAGGGCTTGACGATATAGGCCACCACCCCGGCTTCCTTGGCCTGCTCCACCAGGTCCTTCTGGCTAAAGGCGGTCAGCAGCACCACCGGCGCCAGCCGCTCCTGGGTGAGGATCGTGGCCGCCTCGATGCCGTTCATGTCCGGCATCTTGATGTCCATCATCACCAGGTCCGGCTTGAGCTCGCGGGTCACGTTCACCGCGCTGCGGCCATCGGACGCCTCGCCAACCACCAGGTAACCGAGGTTGGTCAACATTTCGCGCAGGTCCATGCGGACGATCGCTTCGTCCTCGGCGATTACGATTCTTACACGTTCCAACTTGGCCTCCTATATGCGGAACACAAGCTCTGCTGGAATGGCCCCGCGCCGGTTAGGGCAGCTCCCATCCTCGCGGGGCGCGCAGCGCTTGCCATGACACTAGATTTGCCCATCATCCGCCACCTGCTTCGGGAACGAGATGTCCACCCGCGTCCCCTGCTCGCGCCGGGAAAGCGCCAGCGTCCCGTGCAGGTCGTCCGTCACCAACGCCCGGACGATGTGCAGGCCCAAGCTGGTGCTCTGCTCCAGCTCGAACCCCTCGGGCAGCCCCTGCCCATCGTCCTCGATCTCGATTCGCACAATGTCGCCCTCGTCCACCAGCGCCATCTGCACGAGCCCCTGGCTGCGGTCCTGAAAGCCGTGCTCCACCGCGTTCTGCAGCAGCTCGTTGATGACCAGCGCGCAGGCCGTGGCCTGCCGCGAGGGCAAATAGACGTTCGGGCCCTCCAGCGTGAAGCGGATCTCCCGGCCAGGCTCCAACAGGCTCTCGCGCATCTGCCCGATGATGCGCCGCCCGATCTCCTTGACGTTGATCGCCGAGCTCCCGCCCTTGGAGAGGAACTCGTGCACCACCGCCACGCTCAGGATGCGGTTGATGCTCTCTTGCAGGATCGTCCGCACCTCTTCGCCCTTGGCCCGGCGGCTCTGCAGCCGCAGCAGCGAGGCGATGGTCTGCAAGTTGTTCTTGACCCGGTGATGGACCTCCTGGATGAGGGCCATCTTGACCTTGAGCTCTTGCTCGCGCCGCCGCGCCTCCGTGTCGTCGCGAATGGTCACCAGCACGCCGGCGGGGTAGGAGCCGCGCCGCCGCAGCCCGGGCAGCCGCACCGGGGCGTTATAGCGGCCCCAATCGTCCATGGCGCGGACCGGGATCGCCTTGCGGATCCAGGTGAGCCCCTGCTCTTGGTCCTCCCGCTCGGTGCAGCCCTGCTCGCGGAGCGCCTGCTCCGCCAGGGCGTCATCCGCCGTGGAGAGCGAGTCCAGCCGGCGCCCCACCAGCTTGCCCATGTAGCCCAGCCGCCGGAAAAAGTTGAGCGCGATGCCATTGATGTACTGAAAGCGGCGCTGGGTATCCACGTAATAGATGCCGTCGTGCTCGCCAAAGGGCGAAAGCCCCTCGGCGTTGCGCAGCTCGCCGCGCAGCATCGTCTTGTGCAGCAGCCGCACCGCCCGCTGGAAGGAGCGGCTGCGGCGGCGGTGGCGCTCATAGGCCAGGGCGTTGGCCTCCACGCTCAGCGCGCCGATGACCTGTTTGGTCTCGGGGTCGCGCACCGGATGGACCTCGCGCATGATCGGCGCGCCGTGCAGCGCCGCCGCGCGGGGCTTGGGCCGGTAGAGCAGGCCCCGGAGCTGCCCAAAGGCGGCGGGCATCTCGCGCAGCGGCGCCCGCTGGCCCACCAGCAGCTCGGAATAGAGCGGCAGGATCGAATGCGGCCGCGCCTGGCCGACCAGCTCGACGGTCTGGGCATCCACGAAACGGTAAAGCATCAAGTCCGCCCGGCTGGCATCCGCCACGATCGGCAGACACGAGGCGATGCGCGCCATCAGGTCATCGGCAGGTGTGATGGGGAGGTCTTGGTTGTCGCTCACTTGCGCCCTTGCTCGGAAAACGTCAATTTGGCGCGATTATAGCACAGTTCGCGCAAAAGCCGAAATCTAGCGCCGTCTTTTGGGGCGCGCGAAAGGCCCGGCCGCGCTGGCCGCCGGGCCTCTCCTTGCCTGTCGCCCTGCTGCACGGCGATCAATGCGGCATGGAATGCCGACGCCGTGCTACGCCACCGCGCCCGATGGAATCGGGCTTCTGGAACCGCCGCGGCAGGGGGTGCAAAAGCCTGATTCTATCAGGCGTTGCCGCGTAGCTCGGCGATTGATCGCCGAGCGGCCGGCTACGCCACTACGCCACCGCGCCCGATGGAATCGGGCTTCTGGAACCGCCGCGGCAGGGGGTGCAAAAGCCTGATTCTATCAGGCGCTGCCGCGTAGCTCGGCGATTGATCGCCGTGCGGCCGGCTATCAGGCGCTGCCGCGGCATGCCATGGCGCATCTATGGCCTAGCGGCCTTGTCCAGCACCCGCTCGGCGTAAACCAGCATCGCCGCCGAGAGGAACTCGGCCAGCCCGGCGCGGTATTTCTCATAATGCGCGCGGAACTCGGGATGATCCACATACATCGTCGCCAGCCCGCGATAGACCTCGCCGCCGCAAGGGTAAAAGTGCTCCACCCAGGCGTGGTGGCGGGCCACCTGCGCCTGCACCTCAGGGTCGCTCGGGTCGCGCCCCACCAGCGCGGCCAGCGCCTGCGTCACCGCCTCGCCCTCTGCGCCCACGGCTTTCCACTCCTCCTTGCTCATCTGCTTCGCCTTGCGCTCCGATGCCTCCACCCGCTCGACGCCATAGCGCTCCCGCGCCTCGCGCCGGTAACGCTCCCGCGTCTCCTTGGTAAAACCCTCGTACAGCTCGTCATCCGTCAAACACATGGTGCCCTCCCTCAGTCTCTCGATCGTCCGGTCGATGGTGCCCAGCAAGCGCGAGAGCCGCTCCATGCGCTGCTCGACCATCTGGCGGTGGCGCTGCAGCGCCGTCACCTGGTCGAAATCCGGGTCGTCCAGCACCTGGCGCACCTCGTCCAGCGGCATCTCTAGCTCTTTGAAAAAGAGGATCTGTTGCAGCCGCAGCAGGTCCGCCTCGCCATACAGCCGATAGCCCGCCGCGGTCCGGGACGTCGGCTCTAGGAGCCCGATCTGGTCATAGTGGTGCAGCGTCCGCACGCTGACCCCCGCCATTTTCGCCAGTTGCCCGATGGTATAAGCCCTCACGCTCACCTCCGGCGGCCATTATACACCCTGACGTAACGTCAGGGTCAAATCGGCCCCCGCGCCCATTTGCGCGCTTGGGGCTGCCGCGCCAGTGATGTATAATGGGGCCGCAGACACCCTCAGGAGAGATGAACATGACGTTTGACCTGAAGGCCTTTTGGGAAGAGAACCGCCGCTGCTCCGATCGCTTCACCACCGACAAGCCGCGCCTGGCGCTGAGCCTCGGCATCGGCGAGGACGTGATCAAGTCCGTGGCGGGCGTCACCAACCACCCGCGCTTTTACAAGGACTATGCCTATCAGCAGCGGGTGCGCGCGCAGGCCGGCGAGATCATCGAGCGCGAGACGGGCATCGCCATCGGCCCCGCTATCAACGCCGGGTCGGTGACCTTTGCCTCCCTCTTTGGCGGCGAGGTCGTCTACCCCGATAACGCCCCGCCCTGGATTCGCCCGGTGATCCACCACCAGGACGACATCCGCGCGGCCATCCGCCGGGTGGACGGCGCCGACCTGCGCACGCTGGGCATCATGCCCTGGTGGCTCGAATGGCGCCAGCGCATCCTGGACGAGTACGGCGTGGACATGACCACCGGCTATTCCTTCCATGGCCCCGCCACCATGTCCGCCATGCTCTGCGGCACCACCCGCTTTCTCTACTTTGTCTATGACTATCCCGAGCTGATGCGCGAGCTCTACCGCGCCATCGAGGAGACCGGGCTGCGCTTTATGCGCGAGATGCGCGAGTTCATGGGGCTGTCCATGCGCGGCATGGGCGTCTATGACGACGACTCGGCGCTCCTCTCGCCCAAGCTCTTTGCCGAGTACGAGTACCCGGTGCTGGAGCGGTGGTACGCCGCCTTTTGCCCCGACCCCGCCGACCGGCGCTACTTCCACTCCGATGGCGACATGTCGCACCTGCTGGACCTGCTGCGCCAGTTGGGGGTCAGCCACGTCAACCTGGGGCCGCAGGTGGACCTGCTGCGCATCCGCGAGCGCATGCCGCGCACGGTGATCCACGGCCACATCCCGCCCTTCCTGGTGCGCAACGGCAACCCTGACGAGATCGCCGCGCTGATCGCCCGCCAGTTCCGGCAGGTGGGCCACGATGGCGGCATGGTGGTGGAGACGGCGGGCAGCCTCAACGAGGGCACGCCGCTGGAGAATATGCGCGCCATGATGGTCGCCGTGGACCGCCATTGCCGCTTCGACGGCCGGGGGTAGAGGGGCTCCATGATCCACCTGCAAGACCTCCTGGCCGCCACCGGGGGCCGCGTCCACGGCGCCGTCCACGCCGACCGCTTTGCGGGGTTTGCCTACGACTCGCGCATCGCGCAGCCGGGCGACCTTTTTCTGGCGGTCAAGACGGCCCGCGCCGACGGGCACGACTATATCGCCCACGCCTGCCAGCAGGGCGCCGCCGGCGTCCTCTGCGAGCGCCCCCCCGACCTGGGCGGCCAGCCGGTGACCTGCGTGGTGGTCAGCGATGTGCGCGAGGCGCTCACCGACTGGGCGCGCTACATCCTGCGCAAATACGCCCCCGAGGTGGTCTGCATCACCGGCAGCGCCGGCAAGACCACCACCAAGGAGGCGGTGGCCGCCGTGCTCG
>Ga0209613_1002760_pt1 | contig 12625 bp, 5 predicted proteins | sample BioC13SIPDNA_2_FD_185747 | JGI IMG/M metagenome (GOLD analysis project Ga0209613, IMG submission 185747) | Anaerobic biogas reactor microbial communites from Washington, USA - Biogas_R2_A C13 SIP DNA (SPAdes) (version 2) | ecosystem: Engineered > Bioreactor > Anaerobic > Unclassified | place... | reverse complement strand
GGCATAGGGGGTGTAGCCGCCCGGGTTCGGGAGAGCCTGGAGATCTGCCATGAATTTGGCGTAGCATTCGACGCCAGGTGCACGGTCTTTCCTGAACTGCCCTCCTGCAGTCAGGTGAAGGAGATCGCCAGGATTCTGGAAAAGCTTGGTGGAGAGTACCCTGATAGCCATCTGGAGCACTTTGTTCTCCAGCAGGGTCATCCCAGAGAGGGCGAGTCCTGGTTTGAGCCGGTATCCCTGGAGGCGATGCAGGAGATGGCCCGGGCCGCAGGCCAGCTAATTCCAGTCGCTGTGCGAGCACCGGCTGTGATCAAATGGGCGGGCCAGATCAGCAAGAGCACTTGAGTGGTGGAGATAATGAAGATCATCGGTTTTGTGGGCTTGCCGGGCTCGGGAAAGGGCGAGGCCTCGAAGATCGCCCGAGAGCTGGGTTTGAGCGTGGTGGTCATGGGAGATGTCATCCGCCAGGAGGCTGCCCGGCTGGGCCTGGAGCCGACTGACCAGAACCTGGGCCGGATAGGCAATGCCCTGCGGGAGAAGGATGGCCCGGAGGCCATAGCCAGAAAGACGCTAAAGATGGCTCGAAAGACGGGAAGAGACCTGGTTGTGGTAGACGGTCTGCGCTCCGGAGCGGAGGCGGAGTTCTTTCGATCCCAGGCAGATGAGTTCTACTTAATTGAGGTCCAGGCAGCAGCAGAGGCCCGGCTGGGGCGGCTGGAGAAGAGGGGGCGGCCGGACGATCCCAAGGAATGGGGTGAGGTTAGGGGCAACGCAGAGGCTGAGGGCCAGGCAAAGAGCAGATCAGCTTCCGCTCTGGAGGAGAGGGAGTGCCGGGAGAAGGGCTGGGGATTAGCCCAGGCCATGGAGAGGGCGGATTACCGGATAGACAACTCGGGAAGCCTGGAGGATCTGCGCCGGAAAGTGGTGCAGCTGCTGGGGGATATTGAAAAGGGCACTGGGGAAATATAGAAGAGAATTTATGGATGCTATCCTTTTATGCAGAGGATCTGCTGCTAAAAAAAATGGCGAAGAAGCTAGCAGAGCACGCGATACCAGGACAGCCTTTTTCGATCACTGCCGGATCATCTGCCTCCACTTCTGGCCCAATATCCGCTTCATGTCATGCGCCTTCTTCTCGGTTGCGCCTGCGGGAGCATCGTGGCCCCGGTGATTGAAAATTTAAGATTTCCGGACATTTACCGTCACAAGCAGCCTCGTAGATGATACTGGCATCATACATTGCCTTCCGCATCGGTCTTGATAAGCCACAGATCTCCAATGCCTGCCCCGAAGGAGTATGTAGAGCCCGTAATGATATACCCGCCATCGAGGGTCTGCTGGACTGACTTGCCATCATCATATTCTGCTCCGCCAAACGTTCTATCCCAGATCTTGTTGCCCTCGTCATCGGTCTTGATCAACCATAGATCGCTATTACCTGTCCCGAAAGACCCTGTATAGCCGGTAATTATATACTCGCCATCGAGAGTCTGCTGGACTGAATAGCCCTTATCAGATTCTTCTCCGCCAAACGTCCTCTCCCATAGCCTGTTTCCCTGGTCATCGGTCTTGATCAGCCACAGATCGGAACTGCCTGCCCCGAAGGAGTATGTAGAGCCCGTAATGATATACCCGCCATCGTGGGCCTGCTGGACTGACTCGCCCACATCATCTTCTTCTCCGCCAAATGTCCTATCCCATAGCCTGTTGCCCTGGTTATCGGTCTTGATCAGCCATAGATCTCTGCTGCCTGCCCCGAAGGAGTATGTAGAGCCCGTAATGATATACCCGCCATCGAGGGTCTGCTGGACTGACGTGCCCCAATCATGTTCTTCTCCGCCAAATGTCCTATCCCATAGCCTGTTTCCCTGGTCATCGGTCTTGATCAGCCACAGATCTCTGCTGCCTGCCCCGAAGGAGTATGTAGAGCCCGTAATGATATACCCGCCATCGAGAGTCTGCTGGACTGACATGCCCCAATCATATTCTGCTCCGCCAAACGTCCTCTCCCATAGCCTGTTTCCCTGGTCATCGGTCTTGATCAGCCACAGATCGGAACTGCCTGCCCCGAAGGAGTATGTAGAGCCCGTAATGATATACCCGCCATCGAGAGTCTGCTGGACTGAATAGCTATAATGATAATTTGCTCCGCCAAACGTCCTCTCCCATAGCCCGTTTCCCTGGTCATCGGTCTTTATCAGCCAAAGATCATACTTGCCTGCCCTGAAGGACCCTGTGTAGCCAGTAATGATATACCCGCCATCGAGGGTCTGCTGGACTGACCAGCCTATATTATTTTCTTCCCTGCAAAATGTCTTGGACCAGGACTGGACTTCTATGCCTGAGGTGCTGGTTGTCTGTTGCCCTACGCGCGATTGATTGATACTAACTGCTTCTTGAATTGATTTAGTGACCGTTTGGCCAATGGTTTTGTTGCCAGCCTCCTGCCGCTCAGACGTGCCTTGTTCAGCTTCATCTTCTGGTGCCTCCGGCAGCCTTAGCGGGGTCCTGCTAAAGGCATCTCTTATGCACAGCACTATGTGCTTGTCTCCTTGATAGAACGGCCCTCCGGGGTGAGCAGACCCCTTCTCGTCCGGCCCCCAGTCCAGGTTCAGCCATACGTCTTTAGTGTCAGTATCGATATGGGTATAGATCTTATCCGCATCAAGCTTCTCTTTCAGCCAACCGACGATCGCCTCCACCTGGCCGCCGCTATCACTATTATTGATCCTCCCCAGATAGACCTCAGCATAAGCATGCCCCCCGGTGCTGTTGTTTCTTGCGAGTATGATCCTTGTCGTTCCGCCGATTGACTCCACCAGTGCAGACATGAGTATGGCAAAATCATCGCAATCGCCACCGCCCACACAGTTCGCTCTCTCGCCATTCCTGAGAGTCTGGTTGGCGAACATGAAATCGTCTATGCCCCTGGGGTCAGATACGTATCCCCACCCTTTCTTAGATTCATCACCATTCTTCAGGTAGTCATAGATGGATACTATCTGATCGATGGTCTTCTCGCCGGGATACTTGAGCGCCAGGACCACCGCCTCATCTCGTACCCGCGGGTTGTCAGGCTCTACCCTGGCATCCAGGGTCCTCTTGAGCTCTCCGATGTTCTTCTCCTGTGTCCCTGAACCACTGCCTCCGCCTGTAATCGGGATCTCCAGGGACTCGTTATCAGACGGTGAAGAGACGATGGGCACTCCAGCCAGATCGGGAGATGTGGTATGGTCCTGCTCGATTTGGGCGGAAGTATAGCCAGCTACGTCCGAAGTGCTCTGGTCAAAGACGAAGGGCACATCTGCTGCTGACCCTGATCCAACGAGAAGTACCATGCACAGCCAGATTGCTCCGTGAGCCATAATGATCTGCATTTGCTTGTCCGCTATTAATTATCTAATTCATGCGAAATATATGTGGCTTTCTCCTCTTGGCATCGCATAGTCCATTCAGCTTCGCGGATACAGGCATCATACATTGCCCTGTTCATCGGTCTTGATCAGCCACAGATCTCCTTCGCCTTCCCCGAAGGAGGATGTTTCGCCCGTAATGATATAGCCACCATCGTGGGTCTGCTGGACTGACTTGCCCTCATCATCTTCCGCACCGCCAAATGTTCTATCCCATAGCTTGCTGCCCTGTTCATCGGTCTTTATCAGCCACAGATCTCTTTCGCCTTCCCCGAAGGAGGATGTTTCGCCCGTAATGATATAGCCACCATCGTGGGTCTGCTGGACTGACTTGCCCTCATCATCTTCCGCACCGCCAAATGTCCTACCCCAGATCTTGTTTCCCTGGTCATCGGTCTTTATCAGCCACAGATCTCTTTCGCCTTCTCCGAAGGAGGATGTTTCGCCCGTAATGATATAGCCACCATCGAGGGTCTGCTGGACTGAATAGCCCCAATCACTTTCTAATCCGCCAAACGTCTTATCCCACAGATCATTGCCCTCCGCATCTGCTTTGATCAGCCATAAATCATTGCTGCCTTCCCCGAAGGACTCTGTAGAGCCCGTAATGATATACCCGCCATCAAGAGTCTGATGGACTGACTCGCCCTCATCATAATGTGCTCCGCCAAACGTCCTCTCCCATAGCTTGTTTCCCTGGTCGTCGGTCTTTATCAGCCACAGATCCATATCTCCTGCCCCGAAGGAGGATGTACCGCCAGTAATGATATACCCACCATCGAATGTCTGCTGGACTGAACTGACCTCATCATAATGTGCTCCGCCAAACGTCCTCTCCCATAGCTTGTTTCCCTGGTCATCGGTCTTTATCAGCCACAGATCTCTGCTGCCTTCCCCGAAGGAGTCTGTAGAGCCCGTAATTATATATCCGCCATCGAGGGTCTGATGGACTGACTCGCCCACGTCAAATTCTTCACCGCCAAACGTCCTCTCCCATAGCTTGTTTCCCCGGTCACCGGTCTTGATCAGCCATAAATCGCTGAAGCCTGCTCCGATGGAGAATGTTCTGCCCGTAATGATATACCCGCCATCGAGGGTCTGCTGGACTGACGTGCCATCATCAAATTCTTCTCCGCCATATGTCTTGGACCAGGTTTTTGCTTCAGATACGATGCGATCATCCACATCCGCAGTCACATCCATCGCTACTGAACTCTCTTCAGGTATGGCTCTGTTATCCTCGATCCGATCTTGCTTCACAGGCTGCGTCTGCTCGACCTCAGCTATCTCGAAGCTGGCGACCTTTCTGCTGTCGAAACCTTCTGCTCCTGCGTGCTTTCCATCTCTTATTCGAACCTCGATCTGGTTCTCGCCAGAATCATAATCCTCTGCCGTCCAGGTCCACATATCTTCGTTGATCCATTTGGTTGCAGGCTCATCGTTCAGGTAAAAGCGGTACAGCATTTGATCTTCTTCTGGATCCCTGGCCTCTGCGGTCCAGGTGATGGCAGCACCCGCCTCCTGAGGGCTAGACTTGTCTGCAGTCAGGCTGATCAGCTTTGGTGGTTTATTGGATTTCTCAGGCAGCCTCATGGGAGTCTTCAACACTTTGTCCCTGACACAGAGCACTATGTGCTTGTCTCCCTGGTAGAACGGCCCTCCGGGGTGAGCGGACCCCTTCTCGTCCGGCCCCCAGTCCAGGTTCAGCCATACGTCTTTAGTGTCAGTATCGATATGGGTATAGATCTTATCCGCATCAAGCTTCTCTTTCAGCCAATCAATGATTGCCTCCACCTGATCGCCGCTATCACTATTATTGATCCTCCCCAGATAGACCTCGGTATAAGCATGCCCCCCGGTGCTGTTGTTTCGTGCGAGTATGATCCTTGTCGTTCCGCCGATGGACTCCACCAATGCGGACATGAGTATGGCAAAATCATCGCAATCGCCACCGCCCACACAGTTCGCTCTCTCGCCATTCCTGAGAGTCTGGTTGGCGAACATGAAATCGTCTATGCCCCTGGGATCGGATACGTATCCCCACCCTTTCTTAGATTCATCACCATTCTTCAGGTAGTCATAGATGGAGACTATCTGATCGATGGTCTTCTCGCCGGGATACTTGAGCGCCAGGACCACCGCCTCATCTCGTACCCGCGGGTTATCAGGCTCTACCCTGGCATCCAGGGTCCTCTTGAGCTCTCCGATGTTCTTCTCCTGCGTCCCTGAACCACTGCCTCCGCCTGTGATTGGGATCTCCAGGGACTCGTTATCCGAAGGCGAAGAGACGATGGGCACTCCGGCCAGATCGGGAGAGGTGGTATGGTCCTGCTCGATTTGGGCGGAAGTATAGCCAGCTACGTCCGAAGTGCTCTGGTCAAAGACGAAGGGCACATCTGCCGCTGAACCTAATCCAACGAGAAGTACCATGCACAGCCAGATTGCTCCGTGAGCCATAGTGATCTGCATTTCATTATCCGCTATTAATTATCTAATTCATGCTAAATAATGTGGCTTTCTCCTCTTGGGCACCGCATAGTCCTGTCACAAGCAGCTTCGTAGATGATTCTGGCATCATGCATTGCCCTCCGCATCGGTCTTTATCAGCCACAGATCACTATCGACTGCCCCGAAGGACTCTGTATAACCCATAATGATATACCCGCCATCGAGGGTCTGCTGGACTGAATTGCCCTCATCATGTCCTGCACCGCCAAACGTTCTATCCCAGAGCCTGTTGCCCTGGTCATCGGTCTTTATCAGCCACAGATCATTATTGCCTGCCCCGAAGGACTCTGTATTACCCATAATGATATACCCGCCATCGAGGGTCTGCTGGACTGAACTGCCATCATCCCCATATGCGCCGCCAAACGTCCTATCCCAGAGCTTGTTGCCCTCGGCATCGGTCTTAATCAGCCACAGATCCCCATCGCCTGCCTCGTCGAAGGAGGATGTACCGCCAGTAATGATATACCCACCATCGAATGTCTGCTGGACTGAACTGCCATCATCCCCATATGCGCCGCCAAATGTCCTATCCCAGAGCTTGTTTCCCTGGTCATCGGTCTTGATCAGCCATAGATCACTGGAGCCTGCCCCGAAGGACTCTGTATAACCCATAATGATATACCCGCCATCGAGGGTCTGCTGGACTGAATTGCCCTCATCATGTCCTGCACCGCCAAACGTTCTATCCCATAGCTTGTTTCCCTGGTCATCGGTCTTGATCAGCCACAGATCCCTATCGCCTGTCTTGATCAGCCACAGATCCCTATCGCCTGCCTCGTCGAAGGAGAATGTAGAGCCCGTAATGATATACCCGCCATCACTGGTCTGCTGGACTGAACTGCCCCAATCCCAATCTGCACCGCCAAATGTCCTATCCCATAGCTTGTTTCCGTGATCATCGGTCTTGATCAGCCACAGATCATTATTGCCTGCCCCGAAGGACTCTGTATTACCCATAATGATATACCCGCCATCGAGGGTCTGCTGGACAGAATCGCCCTCATCACATTCTGCTCCGCCAAACGTCCTATCCCATAGCTTGTTTCCATGATCATTGGTCTTGATCAGCCACAGACCATTGTAGCCTGCCCCGAAGGAGGATGTCCAGCCCGTAATGATATACCCGCTATCGAGGGTCTGCTGAACTGACATGCCCCAATCATTTTCTGCACCGCCAAATGTCTTGGACCAGGTTTCTACTTCAGATACGATGCGATCATCCACATCCGCAGTCACATCCATCGCCACTGAACTCTCTTCAGGTACGGCTCTGTCATCCTCGCTCCAATTCACAGGCTGCGTCTGCTCGACTTCAGCTATCTCGAAGCTGGCGACCTTTCTGCTGTCGAAGCCTTCTGCCCCTGCGTGCTTTCCATCTCTTACTCGAACCTCAATCTGGTTCTCGCCAGCATCATAATCCTCTGCCGTCCAGGTCCACATATCTTCGTTGATCCATTTGGTTGCCGGCTCATCGTTCAGGTAAAAGCGGTACAGCATTTGGTCTTCTTCTGGATCCCTGGCCTCTGCAGTCCAGGTGATGGCAGCACCCGCCTCCTGAGGGCTGAGCTTGTCTGCCGTCAGGCTGATCAGCTTTGGCGGTTTATTGGATATCTCAGGCATCCGTAGAGGAGTCTTCAGCACTTTGTCCCTGACACAGAGCACTATGTGCTTGTCTCCCTGATAGAATGGTCCACCTGGGTGAGCGGACCCCTTCTCATCCGGCCCCCAGTCCAGGTTCAGCCATACGTCTTTAGTGTCAGTATCGATATGGGTATAGATCTTATCCGCATCAAGCTTCTCTCTCAGCCAATCGATGATTGCCTCCACCTGGTTGCCGCTATCACTATTATTGATCCTCCCCAGATAGACCTCAGCATAAGCATGCCCCCCGGTGCTGTTGTTTCGTGCGAGTATGATCCTTGTCGTTCCGCCGATGGACTCCACTAATGCGGACATGAGTATGGCAAAGTCATCGCAATCGCCACCGCCCACACAGTTCGCTCTCTCGCCATTCCTGAGAGTCTGGTTGGCGAACATGAAATCGTCTATGCCCCTGGGATCGGATACGTATCCCCACCCTTTTTTAGATTCATCACCATTCTTCAGGTAGTCATATATGGAGACGATCTGATCGATGGTCTTCTCGCCGGGATACTTGAGCGCCAGGACCACCGCCTCATCTCGTACCCGCGGATTATCAGGCTCTACCCTGGCATCAAGGGTCCTCTTAAGCTCTCCGATGTTCTTCTCCTGTGTCCCTGAACCACTGCCTCCGCCTGTAATCGGGATCTCCAGGGACTCGCTATCAGACGGCGAAGAGACGATGGGCACTCCAGCCAGATCGGGAGAGGTGGTATGGTCCTGCTCGATTTGGGCGGAAGTATAGCCAGCTACGTCCGAAGTGCTCTGGTCAAAGACGAAGGGCACATCTGCCGCTGACCCTAATCCAACGAGAAGTACCATGCACAGCCAGATTGCCCCGTGAGCCATAATGATCCGCATTTGCTTTCCGCTATTAATTATCTAATTCATGCTAAATAATGTGGCTTTCTCCTCTTAGCACCGCATAGTCCATTCAGTTTCGCGGATGATACAGGCATCAAACATTGCCCTCCGCATCGGTTCTGATCAGCCACAAATCTCCACCGCCTGCCCCGAATGACCATGTATAGCCCGTAATGATATACCCGCCATCGAGGATCTGCTGGACCGAACTGCCATATTCCCAATCTGCTCCGCCAAACGTCCTCTCCCATAGCTTATTGCCGCTGGCATCGGTCTTGATCAGCCACAGATCATCATTGCCTGCTCCGAAGGACCCTGTAGTGCCAATAATGATATACCCGCTATCGAGGGTCTGCTGGACTTCACCGCCGCGATCACCTTTTGCTCCGCCAAACGTCCTCTCCCATAGCTTGCTGCCCTCGTCATTGGTCTTGATCAGCCATAAATCCCGATCGCCTGCCCCGAAGGACTCTGTATAGCCTGTAATTATGTACCCGCCATCGCTGGTTTGTCGGACTGAACCGCCACTATCAGGTTCTTCTCCGCCAAATGTCCTCTCCCATAGCTTGTTTCCCTGGTCGTCGGTCTTGATCAGCCATAAATCCTGATCGCCTGCCCCGAAGGACTCTGTATAGGCCGTAACAATATACCCGCCATCGAGGGTCTGTTGGACTGACATACCCTCATCAGGTTCTTCTCCGCCGAATGTCCTCTCCCATAGCTTGTTTCCATAATCATCGGTCTTGATCAGCCACAGATCCAGATCTCCTGCCCCGAAGGACTCTGTATAACCCGTAATGATATACCCGCCATCGCTGGTCTGCTGGACTGAATAGCCCTCATCAGGTTCTTCTCCGCCAAATATCCTCTCCCATAGCTTGTTTCCATGATCATCGGTCTTGATCAGCCACAGATCCCCATCGCCTGCCCCGAAGGACTCTGTAAAGCCCGTAATGATATATCCGCCATCGCTGGTCTGCTGGACTGAATAGCCCTCATCAAATTCTTCTCCGCCGAATGTCCTCTCCCAGAGCCTGTTTCCCTGGTCATCGGTCTTTGTCAGCCACAGATCCCCACGACCTGCCCCGAAGGAGATTGTTCCGCCAGTAATGATATACCCGCGATCGAGGGTCTGCTGGACTGCTCCTCCTCTATCACCACGTTCTCCGCCAAATGTCTTGGACCAGGACTGGACTTCTATGCCTGAGGTGCTGGTTGTCTGTTGCCCTACGCGCGATTGGTCGATACTAACCGCTTCTTGAATTGATTCTGTGACCGTTTGGCCAATAGTGTTGTTGCCATCCTCTCGCCGCTCAGGCGTGCCTTGTTCAGCTTCATCTTCTGGTGCCTCAGGCAGCCTTAGCGGGGTCCTGCTAAAGGCGTCTCTTATGCAAAGCACTATGTGCTTGTCTCCCTGATAGAATGGTCCTCCGGGGTGAGCATTACCTTTCCTGTCTGCTCCCCAATCAAGGTTCAGCCAGACATCCTTGCTGTCGGTGTCGATATGAGTGTAGATCTTGTCCGTATCAGAGTTTGATTTCAGCCACTTGATAATATCTTCGACCAGGCTGTTCTGTTCACCGATTTGACCGAGATAGACCTCAGCATAGGCATGTCCGCCGGTAGTATTATTATGAGCCAGAATAATTCTCGTGGTCCCGCCCACGGATTCCACCAGTGCAGCCATGAGGATGGCAAAATCGTCGCAGTCACCTGCACCTGCGCATCCCACCTCTTTGCCTATCTTTATCGTCTCATTGGCATACATGAAGTAGTCTATGCCCCTCGGATCTGGAACATAGCTCCATCCTCTCTTCGAGTCGTCGCCATTCTTGAGATATTCATAAATCGAAGCTATCTGATCAATGGTATGATCTCCTGAATACTTTGCCCCAAGGACAACCGCTTCATAATGGACGACTGGATTATCCGGCTCCGTCCTGGCGCTCAATGATTTTTTGAGTTCACCCACCTTCTTGCTGTTTTCTCCTTCCGGCATACTGCCGCCACCAGCAACAGGAAATACCATAACCTCGTCATCAGCCGCAAGTGTCACCGCGGGAACTCCCGCAAGGTCAGCAGATGAAAGATGCGCTTGTTCAAGTTGAGACGGACTGAAGCCAGCTATGCCCGAAGTGCTCTGGTCAAAGACGAAGGGCACATCTGCCGCTGACCCTGATCCAACGAGAAGTACAATGCACAGCCAGATTGCCCCGTGAGCCATAATGATCTGCATTTCATTATCAGCTATTAATTATTTAATTCATATGTATGAGGATTCTCCTCTTAGGCACCATATAGTCCTGTCACAAGCAGATTCATGGATGACACTGGCATTATACATTGCCCTCGTCATCGGTCTTGATCAGCCACAGATCAGCACCGCCTCCCCCGAAGGAGAATGTACCGCCCACGATGATATACCCGCCATCGAGGGTCTGCTGGACTGACCTGCCCAAATCATGTGCTGCTCTGCCAAAGGTTTTTTCCCATAGCTTGTTTCCCTTTTCATCGGTCTTGATCAGCCATAAATCGCTCCAGCCTGCCCCAAAAGAATTTGTTTCGCTCGCAATGATATAACCGCCATCGAGGGTCTGCTGGACTGAATAGCCCACATCAGGTTCTGAACCGCCAAATGTCCTCTCCCATAGCTTGTTTCCCTGTTCATCGGCCTTGATCAGCCACAGATCATCATTGCCTGCCCCGAAGGAGAATGAATAGCCAGTAATGATATAACCGCCATCGAGGGTCTGCTGGACTGATTTGCCTACATCAAGTTCTGCACCGCCAAACGTCCTCTCCCAGAGCCTGTTTCCCTGTTCATCGGTCTTGATCAGCCATAAATCATAACCGCCTGCCCCGAAGGACCCTGTCAGGCCAGTAATTATATACCCACCATCGCTGGTTTGCTGGACTGAACCGCCACTATCAGATTCTTCTCCGCCAAAGGTCTTATCCCATAGCTTGTTTCCCTGATCATCGGTCTTAATCAGCCACAGATCTTCATTGCCTGCCCCGAAGGAGAATGAATAGCCAGTAATGATATACCCGCCATCGAGGGTCTGCTGGATTGACCAGCCCTCATCAGTTTCCGCTCCCCCAAACGTCCTATCCCATAGCTTGTTTCCCTGTTTATCGGTCTTGATCAACCACAGATCTTCTTTGCCTGCCCCGAAGGACTCTGTATAACCCGTAATGATATACCCGCCATCGAGGGTCTGCTGGACTGAATAGCCCTCATCATTTTCTGCACCGCCAAACGTTCTATCCCAGAGCCTGTTGCCCTGATCATCGGTCTTGATCAGCCATAAATCGCTCCAGCCTGCCCCGAAGGACCATGTAGCGCCCACAATGATATAACCGCCATCGAGGGTCTGCTGGACTGACCAGCCTATATCATCTTCTTCTCTGCCAAATGTCTTGGACCAGGTTTTTACTTCAGATACGATGCGATCATCCACATCCGCAGTCATATCCATCGTCGCTGAATCCTCTTCAGGTACGACTCTGTCATCCTCGCTCCAATTCACAGGCTGCGTCTGCTCTGCCTCAGCTATCTCGAAGCTGGCGACCTTTCTGCTATCGAATCCTTCCGCTCCTGCGTGCTTTCCATCTCTTATTCGAACCTCGATCTGGTTCTCGCCAGCATCATAATCCTCTGCCGTCCAGGTCCACATATCTTCGTCGATCCATTTGGTTGCAGGCTCATCGTTCAGGTAAAAGCGGTACAGCATCTGGTCTTCTTCTGGATCCCTGGCTTCTGCGGTCCAGGTGATGGCAGCACCCGCCTCCTGAGGGCTGAGCTTGTCTGCCGTCAGGCTGATCAGCTTTGGTGGTTTATTGGATTTCTCAGGTAGCCTCATAGGGGTCTTCACCAATTCATCCCTGACACACAGCACTATGTGCTTGTCTCCCTGATAGAACGGCCCTCCGGGGTGAGCGGACCCCTTCTCGTCCGGCCCCCAGTCCAGGTTCAGCCATACGTCTTTAGTGTCAGTATCGATATGGGTATAGATCTTATCCGCATCAAGCTTCTCTTTCAGCCAACCGACGATCGCCTCCACCTGGTCGCCGCTATCACTATTATTGATCCTCCCCAGATAGACCTCGGTATAAGCATGCCCCCCGGTGCTGTTGTTTCGTGCGAGTATGATCCTTGTCGTTCCGCCGATTGACTCCACCAGTGCGGACATGAG
>Ga0209613_1002751_pt1 | contig 12663 bp, 9 predicted proteins | sample BioC13SIPDNA_2_FD_185747 | JGI IMG/M metagenome (GOLD analysis project Ga0209613, IMG submission 185747) | Anaerobic biogas reactor microbial communites from Washington, USA - Biogas_R2_A C13 SIP DNA (SPAdes) (version 2) | ecosystem: Engineered > Bioreactor > Anaerobic > Unclassified | place... | reverse complement strand
CGATCACGACACGAATCAAGCCTCGCGCCGGCCGATAGGTGGCCAGGAACGTCTTGATCGTCTTCGTCACCCACTGGCGGTAAACGAAACACTCGATCGTTTGCCAGCCCAACGGATGCACGCCGCGGCGTTTGAGGTGAATCCGCTTGGTCCCGTACTTGCGCTTCGGGCCGCGACGACTTTTCTTCTCCGGCGCAGGCACGTCCCACAACCGCGCGTCCTTCCGCAAGCGGCTGACGACCACGACGCCAGCATTTCGCAGGGGCTTCAAAAACGGCCACTTGGCGTACGCTCCGTCCGCCACGGCCCAAACGGTCTTTCCCGCGGCTTTCGCCAGTTCGGCGAACTTCAAGAGCTGCTCGGCCGCCAGCTGCAACTTCGTTTGGAATTCCCAATCATACTTGGCGGGAATCTTCACGATGTCTTTCGCACGCACGTACAGCAGCCCCAGCAACGGCAACCCGATCGTGTGCCACAAGGGATGACGCAACACCAGCGAGAAGGTCACCCAGATGTGCCCGTACACGAACTTCTGGGCGGCTGGACCGGGCGTCGGATTGTGATGGATTCCCGCCCCTTCCACCTTTGGGCCATAGCGTTTGGTCGGCGAATCATCCACGGCGAACAGGACGCGATCGCCCTGGCTCAGCCGAACCAGCAACAACCCCAGCAGTCGCAGGGCCAGTTCTTTGGCCTTGCGTCCCAGGGGCTGCAGGAAGTAATAATAGTCGCTAAAGTCGTCACTCACCCCGACGGCACGGAGCCACGTGGTGACGGTTCGTCGGCCAGTCGCGAACACGATCCCCATGATGATCACAGACAACCGCCAGCGATTTCGACCGTGCAATCCGGCGGCGAGCCAAGCGACCCACTGCTGCCATTCCCTCGGCGGCTGATACTGAACCATCCTTGGTTCTCCTGTTCAATAAAGGTGCGGCATACACCCGAACGGGAGAACCATTTTTGCGCGCTTTGACGATTTCCACCAAGATCAAACTGGTTTTCTGTTTTCGGAAAGTGCAGTGGATAGGAACCGCCCGGCATTCGAATTCCAGACGACGGGGCTTACCGTGTCCATGTCGCGGCATATTTTGTCACACACCCCAGGTCCTGTACGGTCAACCGAATCGCTTCTGTTGACTCGCTGCTTGTCGCGCGCTCCAGTGAGAACTTCCGTGCCTGTTTCCTCGCCGAATCAGGGGCAAGACGCGAAAAGGGCGCACCAAGGTATCCGGGGGGCAGTCCTTCGTCCCACCAAGGACACGGAAGCGGGGCAGCGCACAGCCCGTAAGTACCCTGTTCGTTTGGGTTGAATTGATGCCATCGGCTAGGTCGGGCTCTCACCTTCGCTACTACGCGGTCGTGATCATCAAGCAAAGCGAGTTGAACTTGATATGCCAGGTGCTGCCGATGCACCGCGTAGAGTTCGTCAGACAACCAGTCCGGGCAAAGGTAAACATCGAAATAGATTCCGTCACCGGCACGAGATCCCCCACCATAAAGGGCTAGACGCGGGCCAAGTCTCGACTGCTGTTGGAGGGCCTTGTACTGCGAATACAGCCATTGATACATATCGTAAAAGTTTTGCTCGGGAAACCGCACACGTGTACTGGCTAAACAGATACGTTCCAACAAGGGTTTTACGGCGCGGTAAATGTTTTCCCACGCGTTGAGGTCGGCAGTCACGGTGTAACGAATCGTGAGTGTCACTTCGCCGTCAGTTCGTTCGCCGTCCGGCTTGTCCGCGACGGCAAGTTTGAACACCTTGTCAGGCGTAAAGTCCGCGACCGCCTTTCGGAACATCTCACATGCGTTTTTCTCGTACTGTTGCTCCAATTCGACCTGAACTTGCATCAAGCGGCCATCAAGCTCCTGCTCCGAGGCCGCTTTCACCTTCAGTCTCTCGGTCAACTTGCTGACCGAGACGCGAGCGAAGACTTCGACGTGAGTGATTCCATCCTGTTGCCAGCTTCGGAGAACGCTGTACTCCTGAATGTAGCCCTTCGTGTACGTCAGGATCTCGTCACGCACAAGCTGGTCGTCTCGGACAATCGTTTCCGCGTCCACCATCACGCCGATGGTACGTTCGAGGGCCTGCGCCAGGGCGTTCTTTTCGGCCTGTGAGAAATCGGTCCCACTCCCGACCGCCAACACCTGCGCCACCGTTGGCGACCCTACCGGGCGCCGGGAAACCGATGGTGCGAGGGATGCTTGAGGTTCGCTGATTGCTGGCGATGAGGAGGGTGCGGACACCGGTGAATCGGAGGAGCCGTCGGGGAAATCGCCGATTGCCCATTCGTCCGCCCAGATCCAGGTTTTCGAGCCTGTCTTCTGCTCCTGGACTTGCAGCCTGCGGCGGCCTGCGACGCGGACACTTCCGAGCACTTTGCTAATCTGCTCCTCGCCGGTCGACGTGTTTCGGAGCAATTTCCATCCGCTGGATCTGCCTTGGGGAGCGTCATCCGCCTGTTCCGTTACAAAGGTCTGATCCTTCTCGGACAAACGGGCGAGTGGAAGCGTGATTTCGGTTCCGTCCTCTTTCTGCAGACGCACTTGCCCGTCGCTAAAGCCAAGGAATTTGGCGCGCGTTTCGTACTGCCCCGTGATATCCGTCCAAGTCCGCACTTCGGCCGATCGGGCAAACGGGATCGGAGTGCAAAGGGCCAGGAGGATGATCCCTGTTGCCTTGCCGCCTGGTGAAAGAAACCATCGATGTGGCTTTCCTCGGGCCTGCATTTCAACTCACCTTTCAAAGGTTGGGGGGGGCCTATGCAATTCGAGCGGACGGAAGTCGCCTCGACCGCGAAATCGGGAATTCCGTTCGTAACAACCACTTACAGATCGTCCAGAGAAATCCGGCCGGTCGGACCCTTTCTGACTTCCTTGCCCGGCTGCTTGATTCCTGCCATGTTCCTGTCCGGTGCGATGCCGGGACGCGTGGTTTTGTCGTCGGCCGGTTGCAGGTTCCGGCTCTCGCGCATCTCGCGGGCGGCGCCGGCGGCAGCGTTGGTCAGGCTGAGCTGATCGTTGTCGACGATCGTCTCCGCGTCGACGAGCACCCCCACCGCCTGCTCGATAGCGTGGGAGAAGGCATTCTTCAGAGCCATCTCCCCGTCCATCCCCACGCCCGTGGCGACCACTTTGACTTGCGGCCCAGAGGCGCCCGGCGGCGTTTTGGAAGCATCCGGACCGCACAGCAAGACCCGATCCGCGTCGCTCAGGTTGTCCACGGGCAGGGACACAGTTCCGCCGTCCTCCTTCTTCAGCTTCACTTGCCCGTCTTTGAACTCGACCAACTGGGCCCGCACCTGATGTCCACCGCTGCGATCGGTCCGCGTGCGCCGCTCCGCTTCCTGGGCGGCGCAGTGCGAAACTGGCCAAAATATCGACTCGAGCACGAAAACGACGGCAAGATTGCCTTTGCTCATGGCGAACCCTCTGCATATTGCACGATGAAACGGGTCCTGACACCTTTTCGCGGAGCGCTCATGGATTCTCCTTGGCCTCTTCGAGGTAGGCTACGCACTTGGTCATCCTGCTGAGCTTGCTCAGTTCGATATCCACCACGACCTCGTGATGAACGCTCCGAGCGAAAGTGAAACCGTTACCCTTGCCCCACATCATAAAACTCAGCCAGTAAACACACTCGTCGCCGTATGAGAAGGGGGTTTCACATGCTAGCATATACAGCGTGGTGGGGTACTCGGGCTTTCCACCGATGGACTCTCGACTTCGTTTCTGCTGAATCGCGACATCCTCTGCGTCGAGAAACGAATAGACCATGTGGTATTTCGGCAATTGGCAGTCTTCGATTACGGTTTTGAGCGTTTTCGGAACCCGATAGAACTCCCACCGAGTCATTTCGGCAGTCTTGTTCGCTGACACGAAGAGTCCGACCAAAACTCCCTCACCGTTCAGGCGAGATTGAAGGGCTGATCGTGGCGGATCGCTAATCCTCGGCTCGTAGTGCCCCGTTGAGTACCACTCCTGCGACCAACCATGCCGCGAGTCTCCCCAACGATTACCTGGCCCGCAGGAACAGACCGATCTCGACACCGCCAACTTCGATAGGACCGAGCGAATGGAAGTGGAGAACTTCTGCCAATTCGATTCGTCGGGGACGAGCTTCGCGGAGACTTTGACACGAGCATGGGTTTCATCCTTGTCGACAACCTCCGGCTTACCAATCAGTTCGACCTTCACCAGATTGTCGATCCGGAAGTCCTTCATTGCCCCGGCGAATATCTCGGCGGCGTTCTTCTCCGTCATCACCTCGAACTCCGCTTGGTTGGCCATGCGTTCTCCGGGCAAAGCTTGGACCGCGATGTTGCTGGCTTCGAGCTTCTCCACGAGCTTGGTGCGAGCCACCGTGGCACGTAGCCTGGCGTGATGAAGGCCACCCTCCTCCCAACGTTTTAGCACCTCGAACTTCTCGACATAGCCGCGGCTGAACGTGAGAATTTGGTCGCGAATGATCTCGTCGTTCTTGACAATCGTTTCCGAATCAACCAGCACCCCGACGGCCTGCTCGATGGCCCGACTGAAGGCGTTTTGCACGGCTTTGTCCGGGTCAAGTCCAATACCCTCGGCGACTACTTCGCAGATCGAGCCAGAAACCGATCCCGCCGTCGCACCAGCTTCCCCGGCGACGAGAGGGGAGAATTCCACAATGTTCCCGTCGGAGGATCGAAGCCCCGCGGCACTCTGCCCTGACGCAGAGGCCCCTCCGTCACTCGACTTAGCACCCTGACCAAGTACGTCAGCCGGAGTCTTGGTGATCTCCCATTCGTCTTCCCAGATCCAGCCTGTCTTGCCGGTCGCGTCTTGCACTTCGAGTTTGTGGCGGCCCTTGACGCCAAAGCGTTGTAGGACTTTGCCCCTGAACTCGTCACCCATGGAGCGATGCTTGAACACCTTCCACACATCCGATCTAGCCGCGCGGCGGTCCAGCCATTGTCTGATAAACTCCTGGTCGGTGGTCGAAAGCTTGTCGATCGGGACCGAAATGACGGTGCCGTCCGTTCGTTCCAACCGCGCCTGTTGCCCCTCGACGTCAACCAAGGCAGCACGAACTTGGGTGCCGACCGTCGAAGTCCAGGTACGCGTCGGAGGGTTTTCGCCGCCGTAGCCAAGACTCCCTCCCAGCAAGAAAGCAGTCGCGGCAAGTGACAGGTGCCATCGCATTACGAGTAACCTCCACAACGCAAAGTGACTTGTGAACCGTCCTTTTCCCGCCACGCGTTGTTTCTCAGTCTGACGAGGTGTGGGGGGATTTTCCGCAGGCGCTTCGCCGCACTTACAGACCGTCCGGCGAGATCCTGCCGGTCGGGCCTTTTCTGACGTCCTTGCCTGGCTGCTTGATCCCTCCCATGTTTCTGTCTGGTACGCTGCTCGGGCGGTCGGAGCCGTCATCGACGGGTTGCAGGATCGTGCTTTCGCGCATCTGGCGGGCCGCGCCGGCGGCGGCGTTGGTCAGGCTGGGCACGTAGACGGACATGCCGTAGGACCAGGCGTGGTCTTCGTCGAACCAGGTCTTGGTGTTCACGCCCGGCGGCAGAATGCCTTTTCTTGCGCTCGCGTAGACGTCGCTGCTTTCCATGCGCGAGACGAACGTCTGCCGGGCCTGGTCCAACTTCCGCACGGCTGTCGGGTCTTTGCGGGCCAGCGGGTCGTCGCGGACCAGCGACTCGAATTCCTGAACGTCGTCCTTCATCGACTCGGTGACGCTGCCTTCCCACATGGTTTTGTCGCCGATGATCAGGCCGCACAGGGCGTCCTTGGCCCTCATGCCGGCGATTTTCTGGGCGTCCAGGTTATGCCGCAGTTGCACCACGCGGTTTTCGCTGGTCCGGACCACGCTGCTGCCGAAGCCGACGAAGGCCGTCTCGCCGGTCGAACGCATGGTGATGATCCGGCCGCCCACCGGCGGCACCAGGCCGCTACGGACCTCGGCGATCACCTGATTCACTCCGTCCCGCAACGATTCCGCCTCGACCCGGTTCGGCGCGGGCCGGGCGAATTTGCCGCGGGTCTTGGGCGTGGTCACGATCGTGACGTACACCGTGCTGTTGGCGGTGTCGTCTTTCACTTCGTAGATCACGAACCCCCGCAGCATCATGTCGACGGTCTGCCGCAGGGCCTCCTCGCTCTGCGTACTGATGTTGGTCATTTCCTGCTCCGGCAGGTTGATGTTGACCAGTTGTTCGCGGACGGATTCCTTGCCTTCGTTGCTCAGGCCGCCGAGGATTTCGGCCAGGTTCTTCTTGGCCTTGACGAAGGCCATCACATACGCTTGCCGTTTGGCGATCCGAGTCGCCGTGGGGTTGGGCATCTCGCGATAGAACGCGGCTCCGGTGGCGACGAAGCCCAGGCCGCTGGGGAACGAGACCATCCGGGCGCCGACCTCCTCGATGTCGTCTTTCAGTTCCTTGACGTTCTCCTTGACGGCCACGTTGATCGCATCCTGGGCGCTGGCGGCGGTCACCGTGTCGCCCTTCATGGCGACCTTGTCGGGTTGCTTGACGTCCGTCGGGCCTCCGGTGACCGGCGGCAGGAAGTCGTCGGCGGTGACTTGGGCGTGTAGGGCGGCGGGAACGAGGCAGAGCAGGACAATGAGTCCACTGGCAAGCAAGATCTTCTGAACGGTCATGGGATTTCTCCTGTGGGGTTGAGATGTTTTTTTTGGGGGGGGGAACACTGATCTTCGCTAATCGGCACTAATGAAGAGAATTAGTGTCGATTAGCGGCGATTAGTGTTCCGTAACTCCTGAGATCGTTTCCTTCAAGGCGTCGCTGGCTTTCCGGTAGGCGGTTTCGGCCAGCGATTGGGCTTCGTCGGTTTGAACGTCGAGCATGAGGTCCCCGGCCCGTTCCAGGAACTCCGGGGACCCGGAATCGCCAAACGAGGCGATGGCTTCGCTCAGCACGCGGACCGTGTCGGCGGTCTGCTTGAGTTCTTTGAAGCAGCGGGCGGCGTCCAGGTACAGTTGCTGCGAGACCAGCCTGCGTTGGTGCAGGTGTTGCCACAGCAGCAGGGCGTTCTGCCAGTCGCCACGGTCCATCAGCTGGCGAGCCTGAGCGTGCATGACGTCGCGGTAAGCCGTCCGCACGATTTCCAACTCGGCCGGCTGCAGCAAGTAGGCGCTCAGCGCGGCTTCGTCGGCGATCACGTAGCCTGCCGCGAACTCGCCCACGGTGGCCGCGCCGTGGACGACCCCCTGGACGTTGCCCGTCACGTGCAGCGCACCCACGGCCTTTTCCACCGCCTGGCGCAGCGTGGTGGCGTCGTTCAGACCGGTCGCCTCGAAGCGGTCCAACAGCGATTTGGCGGTCAACAGTTCATGGGTGGCCTGCATGTGGACCAATTCCAGCATCGCGGGCACGGCCCGCGAGCGGACTTGGCCCGCGGGTAACCGCTTGGCAGCCATGGCAAACAGCGTCGGCCCCGCCCGCCCCGACCAGCGCGACTCGGTCGGATGTTGCCGGAGCACGATCTGCATGGCCTCGCGGATTTTGGGGGTGATCTCTGCCTTTGACAAGAGTTGCATCACGGCGGACGAGCCGCCCGCTGCATCGGCCGGCGAATCGGCTGGGGACGCCGCGTCGGGGCTCGCCGTGCCGTCCTCGCCGGCTGGCGGGTTCGGTTTCGGCTTTGCCCCCTTCGCTTGCGTTGCCGGTTTTCGCGGCCGCAATTTCCACTCCAGCGGCGTAATCCGGCCTTCGCGGACATCAATCTCATGGACGACCGGGTCGAAGCCGTCCCGTTCCACCGTGATCCTGCGGACGCCGGGCGGAACCAGGAACAGGCCGTCCGACTGTCCCAGCGGCTTTCCGTCCAAGACGATCTTGGCGCCGGGCGGAACCGTGCGGACGAAAATCCGGGTGGACGCCTTTTCTTCCAGCCGGATTTCAGGCGGCGGACTGGCCGCCAGGACGATCAACAGACATGCAGAGCTGACCACTTTGGCATTCCTTTCGGTTGACGGGCCGTACTGATAGACCGTGACCGAGACGATCTGGGCGATTTCCTCTGCCGGTAATTGCCTCCTGGGGCGTCGGATCTGTCGCGGATTCTGGAAAAAACAAGAAAGGTCAGGACTCGTGTTCGATCACCCGCCGCCAGCGGTTGGGAACGCCGGCCCAGGCCTGCATGTAGGTGGACTCCAGCGGCGTCCGGACATAGCGTTCCGGGGTGAGGAAAAGCGGCATCTCAGGCAAAACGCTGCCGACGAGGAATGGTTCGACGTAGGCCGTGATGGGGTGCTTGACGCAGTAGGAGACCAGGGTGAGGGGCAAATCGTCGGGGGGCTGGTAGTCGCCGGCGAGCAACCGCTCCCAGATCGCGCCGTGCATCCCGTCGGGATCGCGCCGGGTGGGCGGAAACGGGTCGACCACCAGGACGTGAATGCCTTCGCGCAGGGCGGCGACGACCTTGTCGACGAAAGCATCCAGCGTCTGATGCGCGTGTTTGTTGGCCGGTGAGACGATTTCGATCAAGGCCACAATGCGGTCCCCCGAGACATGGCGAATGACCAGCGTTCGCCGCCGCTGAAGATAGAAGGCGACTTCCTCGGCGGCCTCTTGCAGGATGCGCACGCGAGGTGGCGCCTCGGCCACCGCAACAAGACCTGTTTCCCCATCGTCGTCATACCGCGTGTAGCCGCGGTCCTCCGGTTCCGCGTCTTCGGTCCGCAGCGTAATCACATCCGGGTCGATGCCGCCTGATCGCTGTTCCCCCAGGGCGTAATACGCGGGCGGAAGCAGCCCGGCGTTGAACGCTTCTTTAAGATGGGTGATCCAGGAATTGTGGAAATCGTGATACGTCCCTGCGGACACGCGAGTCCAGTCGTGCATGGGCATGACAGCGATCCCGAAAAAAACCGGCTACGTTCCCCTGCCTGTGCTTCCGTTCTACTCCGCTGGATCCGTCCTGGGTCTTCTTGAGGAAGGCCACAATCTCGCTAGAATGATTGCCGTTGAAGATCCAGTTGCCGCTTGGCAGCGTTCGAGAAATAACTGACCGGTGTTTCTTGCCGACCATCACACGGAGTGTGAAGGCGACTTTGACGAGGCGACGGTTATTCCTCGAACCCTGCTTGTTGGTGATCTCGATTCTAGGCCAGTTCCCCATGAACAGCAAGACACGGCTTAGTCTGTTGGAGCGAATTCGGGATGCGGCCGACGCATCGGCGTGGGAGGACTTCTGGCGTCACTACGGGGCTGTGATCTTCCAATTTGCCAAACGCCGCGGCTGCTCGGACATCACGGCCCAGGACGTGGTCCAGGACGTCATGCTCGAAGTGTTCCAAGACCGCGACGTGTTTCACTACGACCCGGCGAAGGGGAGATTTCACGACTGGCTGGGAGGCGTAGTGCGGAACGTCGTTTGTCGGCGGCGGCGATCGCCCGCCGAACGGACCCGCGCGGTGGGCGGTTCGTCTGACCGGGGGCTGGACGATCACCCGGACCTTGGAGCCGCAATGGACGACGAGTGGCAAGAGTTGTTTGACGATGGGATCTTGGCGGCGTTGCTGGACATCGTCCGCGGCGAGGTTTCTCCGGCGACCTACCAAGCCTTTGAACTGACGGCGATTCAGGAAATGCCCGGGACGCAGGTGGCGCGACTTACGGGGCTGAGCCGCAACGCGGTGTATCAGGCTCGCAAGCGAGTGCTGGAACGATTGCGGGAGTTGGGGGCATCCTACCGCGAACACGGACAATTGGTGGATCGCGTCAAGCACGCCTTGGTGTCTCGCGTGCCGGCCGATGTGGAACGGACGATGGCCAGCACGATGGAGGAAACCATTCAACGCCGCCGGCAGGATGGCGAACGGTGGGCGTCAGCCCACCGGTACACAACGGAGTAGACTTTTCACTGCCGCCAGCAGGAAAGGGAAAGCCTTGGATAATCCACCCCTGTCGACCACGGCGACCTTGCCCGCCGACGCACCGCCGCCGGACGCGATCCCCGATCTGCTCTTGATCCGGCGGATTGGCAAAGGCGGCTTCGGGCAGGTCTGGCTGGCGGAAAACCGGACGACCGGCAGCCTCGCGGCGGTCAAACTCGTGCCGCTGCAAACGTCAGGGGCGGCCGGGCCGGCAATCAAGGAGATTCAGGCACTCAGCCGCCTCGAGCGAAATCGCTCGGTCAGGCATCCCAACCTCCTGGTGATCCGTCACGTCGGCAAGACTCCAGAGTATCTGTATTACACCATGGACCTGGCGGACGACTTGCGAGGAGAGGCCGCCAGCCGGCGCGAGGACTACAAGCCGGCGACGCTGGGCTCGCGTCTGCGTGCCGGAAGACTCTCGGTCGAGCGGTGCCTTGAATACGCTCAACAATTGCTCGCCGCATTGGCCCACCTGCATGAGCAAGGGCTCGTGCACCGGGACGTGAAACCAGAAAACTGCGTGTTTCTGGACGGCGTACTCAAGCTGGCCGATTTCGGACTTGTGACCGAGGCGGAGGGAAGCATCTCGTTGGCCGGGACGCTTAAGTACATGCCCAAGGACCTGAAGATGGATGCCCAAGCCGACGTCTATGGGGCGGGCCTGGTGATCTACGAGATGTACTCCGGAAACTTCGTCGATCGCTTTCCTTCGCTGGTCCCAAACGGCGAGACGTTGCTGAACGACCCACGGCTGGTCGCCTTGAACCAGGTCGTCCTGCGGGCGGCCGATCCCTCCAGGGACACGCGATATGCCGACGCTCGGCAGATGCTCGATGACTTGCAGCGGGTGTTGGCTCGCCGGTCGAAGCCGAGCTTCCTTGCGAGAACCGTGCAAGAGATCGCGAGTTACGCTCGGCGCACGGGACGCAGGTTTGCGATGCTCGCGGTCGGGTGCTTGCTGTCGGCGGGCCTGTTAACGGCGTCCTTGTGGTTGTTGCGTCCGGCGCCGCCTGCAACAGTCGACGTGAACTTCGTGACGGAACCTTTCGGGGCGCAGGTCTTTCTGGACGGGAGCAGGCTCGAATCCGGCAACGGGCCCTACCTCACGCCTTGCACCGTGCCCGGACTGACGGCGGAGTCTCACCGGGTCGTTTTCCGGCACCCGGACATGGGCGACGTCGAGGCCGGAGAGGTGGATTTTGCAAGGGTACGTGAGGTCTCGGCACGCTGGAATCGCGGCCCGCGTTCGGGCTTCAAGCCGTAGCAACGCGGATCGAAACAACTTTCCGGTTCAGGCAGAAAGATTTGGAACCGCTCCCCAGGAACTTCAGGTTGAACCGTCCTTAAGTGTGACAGAATGAAGAGGGGAAAATCTAGGTTTCTTTCTTGGAGACAACGGTCAGTCAGGCGGACGTTGGCCGCCGGAAGTGTTTTTGGGCCAGCGTTGGCGCAGAGGTTCTACCTAGCCGGCTCGGCCAGCTTCAAGATCCGAACTGCCCGAAGCCCGTGTGGCGGATTACGGAGCCGTCGCCAGGTGAACCACGTCGAGTCCCAACTGCTTGGCCCGGCGACGCAGGCCTTCCACCAAGCGCTCGCGATAGCGGGCTTCGTAGTAGGCCGCTCCCTGGTCCTTGTACGGACGGCGCTCTTTCAGCATGTGGTACACGATGATCGCCAGTTTGCGGGCCACCGCCGTCACCGCGTGGGCTCCGCCTTTCTTGGCCCGCAGTCGGCGGCCAAAGGCACCCAAGGCGCAGTCGCACCTCAGCAGCGACTGGGCACACATCCGCAGCACGCCCGCCACGCGATTCTTGCTGGCGTGCGTCCGGCTCCCCTTGCTCTTCCGACTTCCGCCCGACAGGTGCAACTCCGGACACAAACACAGCCAACTCACAAAGTGCTTGTCCGTCTCAAACTTGCTCATGTCCGTGCCAATTTGGCGGATTCCGGGGACACCATACCTATTTCTGTCGCTGTTGCCTTTCCGGCCGGGTTTCCGTGCCGCAAGACACGGCCGACGCTCTTCTCCAGACGAACCAGGGAATCAACGGAAAGATCATGCCACGCACCATTCTGCTCTTCACCGTCTTTTTGCTCGCATCGCTGGCCGCGTTGCACGCCGCCGAGCCGCTGACGATGGTGGCCTTTGGCGACTCGACCACCGCCGAGCGCGGCTCGACGCGGGTGTACGCCTCGCTGCTGGCCGGGCAGTTGCAGCAGCGAGGCGGGGGCGACGTGCGCGTTGTCAACGCCGGCGTGGGCGGAAACACCACCCCAGTCGCCCGGAAGCGGCTTGAAAAAGACGTACTGGCGCACCAGCCCGCGCTGGTGATGATCCAGTTCGGCATCAACGACGCGGCCGTCGACGTCTGGAAGACTCCGCCCGCGACTGTGCCGCGCACGGACCTGAAAACCTTCGAGGCCGACCTGCGTTTTTTCGTCGCCGAGTGCCGCCGCACCGGCGCGATGGTCCTGCTCCTGACGCCCAACCCGCTTCAGTGGGCCGACGCCACGCGGAAGCTCTACGGCAAGCCGCCGTACAACGTCGAAGACCCCGACGGATTCAACGTCGTGCTGAAGGAGTACGCCCAAGCCGTGCGACGCATCGCGGCGGAGGAGCACGTGCTGTTGGCGGACGTCGACGCAGCGTTTCGCGGCGAGTTTGCCCGCCACGCCGGCGCAGAGTCGAGCAAGAAGGACAAGCCTTCTGGTTCGTGGCTGCTGCCCGACGGCATGCACCCCGGCAACCCAGGCCATGCGCTCATCGCGGACC
>Ga0209613_1002716_pt1 | contig 12790 bp, 10 predicted proteins | sample BioC13SIPDNA_2_FD_185747 | JGI IMG/M metagenome (GOLD analysis project Ga0209613, IMG submission 185747) | Anaerobic biogas reactor microbial communites from Washington, USA - Biogas_R2_A C13 SIP DNA (SPAdes) (version 2) | ecosystem: Engineered > Bioreactor > Anaerobic > Unclassified | place... | reverse complement strand
AGTCCATCACCTGGTCGATCTGGCTCTCGAGCGAGGTGCGGCGCATGATCTTGCCCGGGTCGGCGGCGACGACGAAGCGGAGGATCTCCACCTCCCCGGTCTCGGTGTCGACGGCCACCTCGCACGCCGCGACGTTCATGGTGTCGAGCGCCTTCCCCCGCTGGGTCCAGAGGGCAGCGGGCGGACGGCCGGAGTAGGTGGCGAAGAGGTTGGCGCGCACCGCCTGCCCCAGCGGCAGTCCCTTGCCGGGGTCGGCCTTGACGACCACCTTGCCGTCCCGCATGTCGAGCTCTTCAGGCTTCAACCCCTTGAAGGGGTTGGGCGCCTGCTTGCGGCCGAAACCGCCGAAGCCGCCGAACCCGCCTGCATCCGGAGGATTGTTGGCTTCCTCGACCGCCGCCTCCAGGATCATCTTCTTCAGCTTGTTGGCGCACTCCTTGATCGCCCAGGAGGAGGCCGTCGTACCGTCGCTCCCCCCGCCGAAGGGGCGGTAGGTTTCATGGTGGTCCAGGTCGATCTTGATGTCCTTGTACTCGAGCCCCAGTTCCTCGGCGATGACCATCGCGTTGGCTTCCAGGCCGTAGTGCCCGATGATGGGCCCCTTGGATGCCAGGTGGATGACGCCGTTCCGAAGTTCGATCTTGGGGTTGTAGCCCGAGACCGAGTGGCGCGGGCACTGGTTGTAGCGGAAGCTCGCCCCGTGCAGCCGTCCGTCGGGGAGCTTTTTGGCCCCAGCCGCGTGCCACTGCCAGTTCATCCGCTTCTTCAGCGCCGCCACGCATGCTTCGTAGCTCGGCACGGGATCGGGGTCGGTCTGGGATGTAGGCCCGTGCAGGTTCAGGGTGGCGATCTCGATCGGGTCCTTCCCCAGCTTGTCCGCGATCAGGTGGAGTCCCACCATCAGGGTGTCCCACCCCATGGGGTTGTGCTGGCCGCTGACATACATCTTGCCGCGGTTGCTGTCGACCACTTCCATGTTCTGCTTGATGTTTTCGCAGCGGGTGGTGAAGTAGGGGCCGTAGGTCTGGTCCATGGTGTTGCCGAAGTTGGAACTCCCCTGGACACCGCCGTCGGCGATCGAAAAATCATCGATGGCGGTGATCAGGCCGTTGCTCTTGTACCCTATCTTCATGTGGACGTAGCGGTCGCACAGGTTGAAGTCGTACATGGCGTGGCGTTCGTTGACGCACCGCACCGGGCGTCCCGTCCGGCGGGCAAGCATCGGCGTGATCTGCTGCGACTTACGGATTCCCCAATCGCAGTAGCGCCCCCCCACGAACATGCATTCCTGGAACACCTTTTCCGGCGCGACGCGGTTCATCCCCGCGACCTGGTCGTGGCCCCAGGGGACCCCTTCGATCCGCAGGCTCTTGCCCTCCCCGTGGAGGGGATCGTCGAACCACCAGGCGACCGTGCCCAGCGGGTTGGGGATATGCCCGGCAAATGCCGAGGTCTTCATGTCGTATTCGATGATATGGTCCGCTTCCCGGAAGCCTTTCTCGATGTCGCCATCGAGCATGTTGGAGAAGGATACGTTCCCCTTCTTGGGCGGGTTGTTCCCCCCACCCCCGCCGAAGCCCCCCATCCCTCCCCCCTTGGGGGCGGGAGTCACCGGCCGGATGACCGGCGCATCGGGCTTGCGCCCCTCGAGCAGGTCCACCACGTGGGGCAGGACTTCCCATTCGATCTCGAGCGCCCGGAGCGCCTCGTCACAGATATCGGCGTTTTCAGCCACGACGATCACCCCGACTTCCATTCCTTCCTGGTCAGCGAGGTTGCCGAGGAACCCGGGGCGCGCCCCACCTCCACCGAATCCACCCATGCCGCCGCCGCCCAGGTTCTTCATGTCCTCGTCTTCCCAGGTGACGATGTCGACAACGCCGGGGATGGCCCTGGCCTTGGTGGTGTCGAGCTTCGTGATGCGCGCGTTCGCGTAGGGGGAGAGGAGAAACTTGGCCTCGAGCATGTCGGGGACGACATAGTCGGCACCGAATTTCGCGACCCCCGTCGCCTGCGACCAGGACAACACGCCCGGCAGGTTGGGCTTGCCCACCACCCGGAAATCCTCCCGCTGCCCGTTGACTCCAACCAGATCGGCCATGTTATGCGCCTCCTTTGATGACGCCCGCCGCTTCCATGATCGCGGTGGGATGCCGCGGGTAGGTCCCGCAGCAGCAGATGTTCCCCGCCAGCTCCTGACGGCAATCCTCTTCCGTCGGCCTGGGGTTTTTCGCCAGCAGGTTCTTGGCCGAAACCACGAACCCGGGAGTGCAGTAGCCGCACTGCATGGCGTCCCACTTGCAGTAGCTGTCGATCAGAGGCTTCCACTTCGGGTCCGCAGCGATCCCCTCCACCGTCTCGATCTTCTTCCCTTCGCATTCCACCGCCAGCGTCATGCAGGAGAGCACCGTACGCCCGTCGATGATCACACTGCAGGAACCGCAGGCCCCCCGGTCGCACATCTGCTTGGCACCCGTGAGACCCAGCTTGTACTGGAGCGTGCGCTGCAGCGTCCAGTGGGGCTCGATCAGGACCTCGCAATCCTTGCCGTTCACGTGGAGTTTCGTCGTCACCGGCAGAGCCCGACCGGGGTGGACCGAGGTGAAGTGCCCCTGCAGGGCCGCAAAAGTGGCGAAATCGGCGCTGCAGATGGGGCAGCGGAATATGGTCAGCGTGGTCGGCGCCACGGTGCCCGGCAGCGTCGACGCCGTCCCCTTCCCCAAGGTGAGCCCAGCACTCAGCGTGCCGCCGGTCACCGCGATCCCCGCGCTCTTGAGGAAATTCCTGCGGTCGAGCCCCCCCTCTTTTCCCGTTCTTTCGTCAGCCATCGATCCCCTCCTTATGAGTGCCTTGAACATTTCCGCATCGGCCGAGTGTATCACCGATCCCCCGTGCCGGAGCAAGCAAAAGGGCGACTGTCGCCGCTGCCCCCCGCTAATTATGGTGCAGCCAGGGGAGCTCGATCTTCATCAGCTCCTCCAGGTCCTGCACCGGGCGCTCCAGTTCGTAGGGGATCGGCATCCGGCTGAACTGCTGGAAGTAGAGGAGGCAGGCGTCCTTCCAGATCTGCGCGTCGCGGCAGTGGCGCCGCAGCTTGCTCTGCACGGCGGCGAAGCGCTCCGCGTCCACGTACGGCTCCACCCGGTCCCACACCTTCTGAAACTCCCGCACCTGGTCCAGGCCGCGCTGGTAACGGCAGGCGATTTCGTCCCACAGGGTGCGCCCGCTCTTCATCTTGTGGTTCCAGGGGAGGTGGTGAAACCAGAGCAGGTACATCTCCGGACAGGTTTCCGGATCGTCGAAGAGCGCCGCCAGCGGCCCGGCATACTGGCTGACCGCGTCGCTCCCGCGCCTGGTGCGGTCGAAACCGATCCCCCCGGCGTCGGCCTGGTGGTAATAAGGAGGGGTCCAGTCGGGCCGCATCCCCTCGGGGGCGTACCAGGGCCCCGGGCCGTAGTGGTGCACCCCGGCGAAGATGTGGTGCAGCCCGAGCGGCATCATGTAATCGATTGCCGCCTCCCAGCTCCGGAGCATCATCCCCCGGACGGGGCCGAGGAACTCGTCCTCCCACTGCGCCCTTTTCGCCCGGTTTCCCCCCGGGGGAGCGAAGGTGAGGCGGAGCCACTCGTCGGCGATCTCCCGCGACCCGAGCGTGTGGTCCCACGCCAGGCGCCCGAAGGCGTACCAGTTGGCCTGGGCGAAATGGTGGCCGCACCAGTTGTGGTCGAGACCGATATTGGCCACCCCGGCGATGGCCGAGTGCTCCTGCCCGAAGAGGGAGCCGTCGGTCGCGCGCGCCACCGTGCTCCCCGGCCCGGCGCCGTAGGTGTCGCTCCGCAGGAACTCCTCCCACATCGGCCCGAGGAAGACCAGGTGGATGGAATGGCCCAGGTACTCCTGGGTGATCTGCAGCTCGGGCATCACCGCCGTCTTCTTCATGGCGCCGAAGAGGGGGTTGAAGGGCTCGCGCGGCTGGAAATCCACGGGTCCGTTCTTGACCTGGACGATGACGTTCGGGCGGAAGCGCCCGTCGAGCGGCATGAACTCGGCATAGGCCTGCCGCGCGCGGTCCCGGTCCCCGGGGTTGTAGACGAAGGCGCGCCACATGACGATGCCGCCGTGGGGCGCCAGCGCGTCGGCCAGCATATTGGCCCCCTCGGCGTGGGTGCGCCCGAAATCCTGCGGCCCCGGCTGCCCCTCGCTGTTGGCCTTGACCAGCAAGCCGCCGAAATCGGGGATCCGGCGGTAGACCTCCGCCACCCGCTCCCGCCACCACGCCACCACCCGTTCGTCGAGCGGGTCGGAGGTGGGGAGCTTCCCCAGCTGCGCCGGGGAGGAGAACTTGACCGAGAGATAGACCCGGATCCCGTAGGGGCGCAGCACGTCGGCGATCGCCTGCACCCGCCCGAGACAGGCGTCGGAGAGCACCTCCGGGGCCGCGTTCACGTTGTTGATCACCGTGCCGTTGATCCCGATGGAGGCGTTGGCACGACCATATTCGGCCCAGAGCTCCCGGTCCCGCTCCGTGACGGCCAGCGCCGCCCCCCCGCCGCGCCAGAAGATGGAGCGGCCGCCGTAGCCCCGCTCCACGCTGCCGTCCAGGTTGTCCCAGTGGTTGAGGATGCGGCGCTCGTAGGCGGGGTTCGACACCCCCTCCCCGGCCGGCCGCCCGGTCCGCTGCCGGCGCAGCAGGTCGTAGACGCCGTAGAGGAGCCCCAAATCGGTGTTCGCCGTTACCCCGGACGCGGTCAACCGGTAGCCGTCCCCCCGGACCTCCGCTCCGGCCCCGAGCGCCAGGGTGACGGTGGCCCCCGCCTTCCCCCGCCACCCCCGCCGCAGTTCGCCGCGGGCAAGCTCGATGGCGGCCGAATCCCCGGCCGCGACAACGTGCACCGGGTCGGCCCCGCCCGCGCGCAGCCAGAGCTCGCGCCCGCTCTCGCCCCGCACCGGCGGGGCCATGATAACCATGTTAAAAACGATCAGTGCGCCGATGATGGCTCTCATTCCCCGACCTCGTTTGGAAAAGTTGGGTTATTCTGGCATACCGGGAAAGAAAAGGGGTACCCGAAAAGCCGCCGCCGCTCCCTCACCGGTCCCGAGGCGGCCGCGGCCGGCCGCCGGGTCGACCCGCCGCATCCCGCCCGCGGATCCGGTCGACAAAACCCCCCCGGCACGCCCCGCCCGTCAAGAGCTATCGGTGGACTTTGGCGCCCGAATCCCTTAAATTGTTCACGGCGGGACGCGGCCGTTCCCACGTCGTACCCAACCCGAAAATTGCGCGAAAGGCCTGCGATGATGACGCTCCGCACGGCGGCGTTGCCCGGGGTCCCCGGCGGCCCTGGTTTCAGATCCTTTTTCCCGCGCCCGGCGCCGCGGGGCGCATTCCCCCGACCCCGGCCCGGCTCGACTCCCAAAACCCCAGCGCGCGCTGGAATTTCCACAAGCAGTAAGCAGTAAAAGGAGACCCATGAAAAACCTGAGAAAGTCCTTCCTGTTCCGTTCGCTTTCAGTCACGGGGCTGCTTCTGGCCCTGACCCTCATTCCCTTCGCCTCGGCCCAGGCGCCGCAACCGAAGCGCGGCCCCATGCCCAAGCAGCCGATGCAGATCAAGCCCGATCCCCGGGTGGAGCAGCGGAGCTACCGGTTCGAGGCGACGGGCGAGACCCTGGGCTACGTGCTCTACGTCTCCTCGAAGGTCTCTCCCGCGAAGAAGAACCCGCTGATCGTGGCGCTGCACGGCCTGGGGGGGGACGGGAATTTCCTGTTGCGCGACCGGGTGGTGGACCTGGCGGAAGAGGGGGGATACATCGTCGTGGCTCCCCTGGGTTACAACGTGGCGGGCTGGTACGGTTCCCCCGTAATAGTGATGGGCGGCGGGTCCGTCGAACCGCCCAACCTGGCCGAGCTGAGTGAAAAGGACGTCATGACCGTGCTCGGAATGATACGCAAGGAATTCAACGTCGACCCGGAGCGCACCTACCTGATGGGACATTCGATGGGGGGCGCCGGCGCCCTGTTCCTGGGCGCCAAGCACCTTTCCGACTGGGCCGCGGTGGCCGCCATCGCCCCCGCCGCCTTCCTGATGCAGGAGAAGCAAAAGGACTACCTGGGCCGGATGCAGAAGGCGGGCATCCCCGTCATGATCGTGCAGGGGGCCAAGGACCCGGTCGTGCCGGCGACCAACACCCGCACCTGGGCCGACGCCATGAAGGAACTGGGAATGGAGCACGCCTACATCGAACACCCCGAAGGGGACCACGGCACGGTGATCGGCGACGGAATGCCGGCGATCTTCGAGTTTTTCGCCCGACACCCCAAGGCCGCCGCAAAATAGAAGTTGTGAAATAATGCGGCGCCTTCCCGAGGCGCCGCGGACCTGGGGGGCCGGCCCGCCCTTGTTGACGGGGCCGCTCCGGGATCGGAGCGGCCCCCGCGGCCGGAGAAGCGGACGCCCGGGCGGCCCTGTTCGAAAAACCGCCGTCCCCCGGCTGGACCCCTTTTTCGAGGGGATCTTCGCCTCCGGCGGTGCCATGCAAAAAAAAGCGCTCCTGTTCCCGGGATGGCCCCCGGATGTCACTCCCTCCCCTTATACTTTTTCCATAACGGGACCAACAGGGAGGGAACGACATGAGCAACAAAAAAAAGAAAGCTTTCAACGACTGCGACTGGTGCGGCCGCAAGATCTCCTACGGCAACGCCATGGTCACCATCTCTCACAGCATTGAACAGATCGACCGCACGCCGGACAACCCGGACGGCATCGTCTCGGTGATCTCGAGCCAAAGCCTGTTCGAACTCTGCGCCCAGTGCGGGAACCGGCTCAATACCAAGGCGCTCAGAAAGCTCCTGGTCGCCTCCGGCCGCTCCAAGAAAACGGCGCTGCCGCTTTATCTTGACAGTGCAACGGTGCACTGATAAATTAGGTGCACCATGACCCACGACCTCTACGACCTCAAGGAGCTGTGCGCCGTATCGGGGGTGACCCCGCGGACGGTGCACTTCTACATCCAGCAGGGGCTCCTCCCCCCGGCCGGTTCGGCCGGGCCGGGGCCCAAGTACGGCCCGGGGCACGCGGCAAGGCTCAAACTGATCAAGTTACTGCAAAAAGAGCACCTGCCCCTGGCCGAGATCCGCCGCCGGATCGAGCCCCTCGACGACGGGGAGATCCTCGGCCTGCTTGCGGAACAGGAGCGCAGGCCCGTCCCCGCCTCGGCCGTCGACTACATCCGGGGCATCCTGGGGAACTCCCCTTCCCCGGCGCGCGAATCGCTCCCGATGATGGCCATGGAACCGACCCAGGCCTACTCGTCCCGTCCCCAGGCGGAGCGCTCCCGCTGGGACCGCATCACCCTGGCGCCCGATGTCGAGCTGCACGTCCGGCGCCCGCTCACGCGCAGTGACCAGAAAAAAATCGACACCCTGACCCAGCTCGCCAGGGACATCCTTACGGAGGAATGATCATGAAAGCCGACATCCGATCCGACCGCAACCTCATCCGCACCGCGGGCGGGAGCCGCCGCTACGCCCTGGTGAAACTGACCGTCCCGCCCGCCCCATCCAGTATGGAGCGCGCGCCCGCCAACATCTCCTTCGTCCTGGACCGCTCCGGCTCCATGCATGGGGACCGGAAATTCGAACTGGTGCGGGAGGCGGTCGACCGGGCGCTCGGGCTTCTCCGGGAAGGGGACAGGTTCAGCGTGGTGGTGTACGACGACCAGATCGAACTCCTGATGGAATCGACCCCCGCCACGGCGGAAGCCAGGCAGGCGGCGCGCGCACGGCTCGAACGGATCTCCCCCCGGGGCTCGACCAACCTGGGGAAAGGGTGGCTGCTCGGGTGCGAACAAGTCGCCTTTTTCTGCAACGACGACGTCCTGGCCAAGTGCCTCCTCATGACCGACGGCCTGGCCAACGTGGGGATCACCGACGCGGATGAACTGGGGGGGCACGCAGCCGAATTGCGCAAACGGGGGGTGCTGACCTCCACCTTCGGCGTCGGCGCCGATTTCGACGAGGTGCTCCTGCAGAAAATGGCCGACGGCGGGGGGGGCCACTCCTACTATATCCAAAACGCTCTCCAGATCCCCGATTTCCTGGCAAGCGAACTGGGGGAAACGCTGGAAGTGGTCGCCCGCGGCGCCTCGCTCCGCCTCACGCTCCCGCCGGATGTGACCGCCGAGCCCCTCAACCCCTACACCTGGGAGCGTTCGGGCGATACGGTCGCGATCGCTCTCGGCGACCTGGTCTCAGGCCAGGAGCTCTCCCTCGTCCTCGAGTTCCGCTTTCCCGCCGGGGAATCGGGCCGTAAGCTCTCCGTCGGTTTCGCTCTTGCCGACTCGAAGGGCGCCTTGGACTTTCCCCCGGTCACCCTCGACTGGACCTTCGCCGACCACGCCTCCAACGACCGCCAGGCGAGAGACCGCACGGTGGACGCCGCCGTCGCCGAAATCTTCGCCGCGCGGGCGCGCCAAGAGGCCCTGGAGCAGAACCGGCGCGGCGATTACGACGCCGCCCGCCTGACGCTCAGCCGGACCGCCGCCCGGATCCGCCGATACGCCGGGAACGACGCCATCCTCAACGACATCGCCATGAGAGTTGCGGCGGACTCCCGGGAATACGCGATGTCGATGTCGAAGCTGCGGATGAAGACACGCTTCTACGAAGCCCAGTATGCGCTCCGCGACCGCGACACCGAGGGCAAATCGAAAAAACCGAGAACATAGGAGCCGCCGGGACCGGGTTAGCTTGACTCCGGCGGCCGGGTGGCTGAAGATCGGGGCTGAACAGGTGGAGTCCAGGCCGTTCACTGGGAGGTGGAGATGGAAACCGCCGCGGAGGAGATGAAAAAAGGTTACGCGCTCGCGGCGGCCGGGGCGCACGCGGAGGCGCTCGAGGCCTTCGCCCGGGCCGAAGCCGGGTTCGCGGCCGCGGGCGATGAACGGGGCGAGGCCCGCGCCGCCACCAACCGGGCGCTGGCGCTCGTGCGGCTCGGACGCTTCGCGGAGGCGCTCGAAGGCTTCCTGAAAGCACTCGGGCGCTTCGAAGCCCAGGGGGAGATCCTGCACGTGGCCGAGCAGCACGGGAACATCGGCTCGGTCCACCGCGACCTGGGGGAGCCTGACGCGGCGCTCGCGGGCTACGAGAAGGCGCTCGCACTCTACCGGCAGCTGGGGATGGACGAGCGCGCGGCCGACCAGCACACCAACATCGCCTACGTCCACTTCCTGAAAGAGGACTACCCGGAAGCCCACAGCCGGTACCGCGAGGCGCAGGAGCTCTACAGCCGGTCGGGCTGCGAGGAGAAGCGCGCCCTGGCGGCCGGGAACGCGGACCGGCTGGCCGAGGCGCTCGGGATGCCGGAATGAAGGGGCTGGAACTCGCTGAAAGCTACTACCGCGCAGTCGGGCGCCCGATGCTCGCCGCGCGCTTCGCGGGCTGGGAGGAGCGCCTGGCGGCGGGCCTGGCCGGACCCGGCTCGGAGTGCTTCGGCTTCGACGACGCGATTTCGCGCGACCACGACTGGGGCCCGGCCTTCTGCCTCTGGCTCGGCGACGAGGAGTACCTCGAGATCGGCGACCGGCTGCGGGAGGCCTACCAGGAACTCCCGCCGGTCTTCATGGGCTTCGGCCCCCGCAAGGCCGGCCCTGGGGAGGAATGGCGCGTGGGCCCCTGCCGCACCTCCGACTTCTTCCGGCGCTTCACCGGGCTCGACCGCCCCCCCGAAACCCTCCGGGAGTGGCTGCGGATCCCCGAAGCCAACCTGGCCGCCTGCACCAACGGGAAAGTCTTCTCCGACCCCGGGGGCGGTTTCACGCGCTGGCGGCAGGCCCTGCTCGACTATCCCGAGGACGTGCGCCGCGACAGGATCGCCTCCCTCTGCCTCAGCGTCAGCCAGACCGGGCAGTACAACTTCGCCCGCTCCGTGCGCCGCGCCGAACCGTTCGCGGCCGCCTACTCCGCCATCAAGTTCTGCGCCGACGCGATTGCGCTGGTGTTCCTCCTCAACCGGCGCTACGCCCCCTTTTATAAATGGCTCCACCGCGCCGTGCGCGACCTGCCGATCCTGGGGGCCGTCTTCCACGAGCGGGTCGGCGCCCTGGTGCAGACGGCCGAGCCGGCGCGCCGGGAGGAAATCATGGAAGCCCTCTGCGTCCTTTTGGCGGAGGAACTCCGGCGCCAGGGGCTGTCGGACTGCCCCGGCGATTTCCTGCTGGATCACGCCCCCCGGGTGCGGGCGCAGATTGCCGACCCGGACCTGAGAAGTCGCCCTTGACCCGCCTGGAGACGCCATGGACGAAAAAGACCGGCTCATCGAAGCGATCCTGGAAATCGAACTCCGGATGTTTTTGACCGTCAACCCCGTGCTGACGAGCGCGTGCCAGGAAGATCCCAAAGGCTTCCGACTCCACCGCCGCGCCCAGTTCCTCCCCTGGGCGGAAGAGACCCTCGCCAGCTACCTCGAGGACCTGCGCGCGGCCGACGGGCGCGGGGAGAACCTCATGCGCCGCAAATACGCCCTGATGCAGGGCCCGCGGGCCGAAAGCGGGCCGGACCTGGAAGAGATCGTGCGCCTTGAAATGGAATGGCAGCGCGCGATGTTCCGCGACTACCCCGCCCTCATGGGCGGCGCGCGCCCCCTCACCGACGACCGGACCCGGGCGGAGATGACATCCTTCGAAACCTACACCCGCGGGGAACTCGAAACCTATTCCCCCCGCACCCTGGAGCTGCTGCGGCGCGACCTCGCGGCGATGCGGGCCCGGGGGGAGAGCCTGTCGGAAAAGATCTACGACCGCCTCGTGCGCGCGCTCGGCTACGCCTCGCTCGCCGACGCGGAACAAAAACTGCAGGCCCGGATCAACCCCCGTGCTGACGGCCCTCACGTGGTGTCGCCCGCCCGGCCGAAATGATTCTGATGCCGGCGCCACTTTCCCCGCTTTCCGGTGAATCCGCCGGAACCTTACGGTGATATCATGGCGCCCGGGATTTGCCCTTGCAGCCGGGCGGGCAACGCTCCCTGCATGTTTGACCCGATCGGGGGTGAGGTGATCATGAAAAAATCGAGAATGCGCGTTCTCTCCTGCATGGCGGCCGTTGTGCTCCTTATCGGCCTGACCCTGGCGGCCGGGAACCAACTTCCCGCGATGCAGGCCCCCGCCCCGAGCGATCCCGTCCGCACGATCACCATCTTCTACACCAGCGACGAAGAAGGATACCTGGAGCCAACGAGGGACAGGGTGAAGTCCGCCGGCGGCTCGGCCCAGGTCATGGCCGCCCTGCGCCGGCGGGGGTATCTTCCCGGGGGCGGGCGGTCCCTGCTCCTGAGCGGGGGAGACATGTGGACGGGCCCGGCGATCTCCACCTGGTTCCAGGGAGAATCGACCGTCGAGGTCATGAACGCGATGGGCTACCAGGCCGCCGCCATCGGCAACCACGAGTTCGACTTCGGCCAGGAAAGACTGAGGACGAACAGCAAGGCCGCCCGGTTCCCCTTCCTTTCGGCCAACCTGGCGGTGAAAGACACCGGAGGACCGCCCGATTTTGCACTGCCCTATGTCATCCGCGAGGTGAACGGCGTCAGGGTGGCCGTCATCGGGCTGACCACCCGGCAGACCTCCGGCATCGTCTTTCCCGACAACATCGCCGGCCTGGCGCTGACCGACTACGCCGAAGCCCTTCGGCGCACGGTCCCCCGGGCGGCGGCCGAAGGGGCCGACCTGCCGGTTGTGATCGCCCACGTCTGCCCGACCGATCTCCAAACCCTGGCCCCGGTCGCTGCGGAGCTTTCCATCCCCCTGCTGCTCGGGGGCCATTGCCACTCCGAACTCCAAAATGTCGAGCAAAAAGGGGTCCGCATCATCGGGCCGGGCGCCCATTGGCAGTCATTCGCCCAGGTGGACATCGCCTTCGATACCGCCGCCCGCAAGGTGGTGCATACCAGGGCCGACCTGGTGCCGGTCGAGCATCCGCTCGACGGCGCCCCCCTTCCCTCCGACCCTGCGATTGCGGCTATTGTTGCCGAGTGGTCAAAGAAAGCGGAAGCGGCGTTGGGAGAAGTCATCGGCTACACCGCCACCGGGATCCCCAAAGGTCAGCCGTTGTACAACCTGCTGCTCGATTCCTGGCTGTGGGCCTACCCGGAGGCCGACATCGCCATCAGCAACCTCGGCGGCTTCCGGGCGGCCATTCCGCCGGGCGAGATCACCCGCGCCGACATTCTGACCACCTGGCCCTTCAACAATGAAATCGTATCGGTCGACCTGACCGGCGAGCAGCTGCTGGAAAACCTCCGCTGCTGCGGCGGCGCCGCGGCCGGTCTCACCTATCGCCGCTCCGGCGACCGGGTCGAGGCCACCCTCGACAACGGCCGCCCCCTCGACCCGGCCGCCACCTATCGGGTTCTCGTGAACAGTTTCATGTACGCGGGCGGAGACAAATACCTCTTCCGGACCCAGAACCCCAACGGCTACAACCTCGGCATCCCGATGCAGGACCCGGTAATACGATGGATCCAGGCCCGCAAGACATCGCCCCAGCACCCGCTCGAAACCCTGTTGCAGGACCGGCCCTCATCGCCTCGCCGCAACCCTTAAGCCTGCTTGGCAATGGCGTGAGAACTTGAAACAATGCCTGCCGAAATATGCATCTTTGCCGGGCATAATAGTCTACTGCGACAATCATCTTGTCATTGGTCAGCGCAGTATTGATGGAAATCAGTGAAGAATGGGAAACTGAAAAGCTTTACTTGCGAATGGAAAACAGCGGCCCGGTCACACAGGAAGAGTGAATT
>Ga0209613_1002698_pt1 | contig 12837 bp, 14 predicted proteins | sample BioC13SIPDNA_2_FD_185747 | JGI IMG/M metagenome (GOLD analysis project Ga0209613, IMG submission 185747) | Anaerobic biogas reactor microbial communites from Washington, USA - Biogas_R2_A C13 SIP DNA (SPAdes) (version 2) | ecosystem: Engineered > Bioreactor > Anaerobic > Unclassified | place... | reverse complement strand
CCCGCGACAACCACCGCCGTCCCCGTGACGACGACACCGACCGCAGCCCCCCTGACCGCCCTCCTCCCGGTGATCGCTTTCGCAACCTTGATGCTTGAGCGGAAGAGAAGAGGCTGACAGAACCGCCCATGGATACAGAAGATAGACAACCCCTGATCCTAGAGGCCGCCGGCGACGTTCCCGGCGACCTCGTCGCGATCGCCGCCGTCACCGCCATAACCCTTGCCTGCGTCTACGTCCCGGTGTTAAACGAGAGCTTCCTCCGGATCCTCTTTGGCGTCGCGATGGTCCTCTTCATACCCGGCTACGCCCTGATCGCGGCGCTCTTTCCCGCACGGGGCGATCTCGACGGCATCGAACGGGTGGCTCTCTCGTTTGGGCTCTCTATTGCCGTCGTCCCTCTCATAGGGCTTGCGCTGAACTACACCCCCTGGGGGATCCGGCTCGACCCGATCCTTGCCTCGCTCACCCTCTTCACCCTCGCGATGACCGCGGTCGCCTGGTACCGGCGCCTCCTCCTCCCGGCCGGCGACCGGTTCGTCGTCCCGGCCCGGGCGATGCTTGCCGCGGCTCGCCTGGAGTTCTTCGACCCGGGTGCCTCCCGGCTCGACCGGGGCCTCTCCGCCCTCCTCCTGGTATCGATCGTCGCCGCGCTCGCGACGACCGCCTACGTCATCGCGGTCCCAAAAGAAGGGGAGCACTTCACCGAGTTCTACATACTCGGCCCCGGCGGGAAGGCCGCGGACTACCCGACCGACTTTCCGGCCGGCGCAACCCGGTCGCTCATCATAGGGGTCGGGAACCACGAGTACCGGGAGATCCCCTACACGGTCGAGGCGTTCGCCCTCAACCAGACGTTCGATACCACGACGAACACGTCGACCATCCATGCGGTCGAGCGTCTCGACCGGTTCGTGGTGACGGTCCCCCATAACGAGACAGAAGAGATCCCCTGGGAGTTTGCGGTGCCGTCGACCGCCTACAACCGGATCGAGTTTCTCCTCTTCAACGAGACGGTTCCCGGGGAGGATATAATGGGCCAGGACCGGATCAACGCGAGTTACCGGGACCTGCACCTCTGGGTGCGGGTCCGGCCGGCGTGAGGATCATCCGGAGGCTCTTTCTCTTTTCGTCGACGTCGATGTGCTCGATCGTCACCGGCATCTTCGTCCCGAGCGCGGCTATAGCGGCGATGAGGCTGCAGACCGGACAGGCGACCATGGTGCAGCACTTCGGCGAGGCCGCCCGGATGGTCCGGCAGCCCGGTATGAGGCGGTAGCCCGAGAGGGTGACGACGATGTTCTCGCCGTCTCTCTTCGCCTCAGTCTTTTCGGCGATCTCGAGGAGGTCGTCGCAGACCTCGGTGATGCAGGCGAGGAGGGCCTCGTCCTCCTCAGGCACCTCGAGGGCATGCTTCTCGCGGAGACGGGCGAGGAGCGGGGTGCATGCCGGGGCGAGCCGGACGGCGCACTCGCCTTCTCTGGTGATGAAGGAGTAGTCGTCGCCGGTCTTCTCCGGGAGGGTATCCGCGACCGGTATGACCTCGATGACGGTCTCTTCCTCCGGGACGAACCAGGCGTTGCCCTGGACGCCGAGGTCCGCGCAGAGGGTGGCGATCCCGATCGTCCCCTGGGCGGGGAGGAGGGCGGCTATATCCGGGTCGAGGGGCTCGCCCTTGTGGAGGGCGAGGAGGAAGATGCCGGCGATGAAGCACCCGGTGCCCGCGAGGACGAGGGTTGCGGTGGTGATGTCCCCCCTGCCGGTCAGGGCTGCAAGGGCGAGAAGGGCCGCTGCGGCGATGATGAGGATGAAGGCTCCCCGGTAGGGACTTTTCGTGGTCATGCCTCGCCTCCTGCCCACCGCGTGAGCCGGTAGTCGTAGAGGGTGAGGATGAGGTAGCCGCAACCGAGAGCGGCGGCAAGACCGATGAGGGCGACGTTCCCGGCGCTCGCGACGACCGCGGCAAAGAGGATCGCCCCGGCGACGAAGACCGGGTAGCCCCGCCGGTCGCCGACGAACGCGCCGAGGGCGATCACCTGGAGGATGAGGGCTAGAATGAGGTTATCCACCGCGACGACCAGGACCTCGGCCGCGCAAAGGAGGAGGAACTTTCGATCGATCTCCATCAGATCACCTCCACGGTGTCGACGCCCGGAAGGGTCCCGGTGCCGGCGGGGGCCTTCAGGACGACCCGCATACCCCGGATCTTCGCCTCGCCGGCGAGCTGGATGAGGTGACTTCTGTCGCCCGGCGGGAGGAGGGAGTAGACCCGGACCTCTCGTGCCTCTGCGACGCTGAACGCCGTCCGCACCGCTGCCGCGAAGAGTGCCGGGTTCTCGCCTGCAAACGCGGAGAGGGCGCCGCAGAGCCTTGCCAGGTAGGCGGTCTCTTCTTCTCCCCTACCCTGCCGGGGCACTCTTGCCCGGGCGGCAAGGACGGCCGGCCCCGGCGCACGGTAGAGGGGGGCGCGGGGCTCGAGGGGAGCAAGCCCGCCGAGAGCGGCGAGGGCTTCACGGATCTCCGTCGTCCTCGGGAGGAATCGGACGATCTCGGGGCCGGCGACGATCAGAAGAGAGCAGCCGTCGCGGGCGCTGATCGCGCCTTCCACGGCGCCGGAGACGGCCATCGAGAACCGGGCGAAGGCTGCCGGGTCTCCGGCCCGGCCCGGGAGGTCGACGGCGATGAGGGGGGCGCCGCCCTCAAGCCCGGTCATCTGCCGGACGTAGAGGGTGTCACGCCGGGCAGTGATCTTCCAGTCGATCAGGTTGGGGTCGTCACCCGTCTGGTAGGGCCGGAACCCGAGGATGCTCTGGCCGGAGATGGCCATCCGTCGGTCCACCTCGGTATCGCCGCTGCCTGCCCCCCTCCCCCGGCCGTCCCCGACTGTTCCGGCGGGAAAGACCCGGATCTGCGGGGCGCCAGACCGGCGGCAGACGAGGTTTGTGGTAAAGAAGGTGTCGGCCGCCTCGATGGCGACCCCTCCAAAAGACGTTTCCCCGGGCGCCATGAGCCGGATGGTGTAAGTCACGGCCCTGCCGGGCGGCGATGGGGGGGCATCGCCGACAGCGACCGCCGGCGGTACGTCGCGCACCCGGATATCCATGCCGGGCGGGACGGTGAGGTTGATCTGTACCCGGACGGTCGCCGCTGTCCCCTGCCGGAGGATCGTCCGGTCGACGGTGCGAATGACCTCTAACGAAGTCGCCGCGGCGGCAAGGTCGCTCTCGAACCGCCAGCCCCGCCAGAGGAGGAAGAGGGCGAGGGAACCGGCGGCGAATGCTGCGGCCGGGTTCTCGAGGAGGAGCGCCGTGACGGCGAGGGCGAGGGCGAGGGCCGCTATGCCGCCGCTCGTCCGGGTCGGCCGGATCATCCTTACGACACCCCGACGCTCTCGACGATGTCGGCGATGATCGCTTCGGCGGTGACCCCGGTGATAGCCGCCTCCCGGGTGAGGAGGAGGCGGTGGCGGAGCGTCGAGGGGGCCAGGGCCCTGACGTCGTCGGGGATGACGTAGGTCCGGCGGTTGAGTGCCGCCCGGGCGGCCGAGCCTCGTAGGAGGGCAATCGAGGCACGGGAGCTCGCCCCGAGCCGGACGTCGCCGTGGTTCCGCGTGGCGAGGACGAGATCGCGCATGTAGCCAAGGACCGTCTCGTCGACCCGGACCTCCCGGATGGCCGCGGCCATAGCCTCCACCCCGGTGGGGTCGAGGATGGGGTCGACCCGGTCGCGGTAGACCTTCCAGTCCAGTTCTCCGGCGTGCTCCCGCCGGAGGATCTCCAGTTCGTTCTCGGAGTTGAGGTGGTCGAGGACGGAGCTGAACATGAACCGGTCGCGCTGCGCCTCGATGAGGGGGAAGGTCCCCTCGATCTCGTGGGGGTTCTGGGTGGCGATGGCAAAGTAGGGGTCGGGGAGCGGATAGGTGATCCCGTCGATCGTCGCCTGGCGCTCGCTCATGGCCTCGAGGAGGGCACTCTGGGTCTTCGGCGTCAGGCGGTTCATCTCGTCGACCATAAGGAAGTTCGTGAAGATGGGCCCCCTCTGGAGGGCGAACGTGCTTTTTTCCCGGTCGTATATCCGGATGCCGATGATGTCGGCCGGCTGGAGATCCACGGCCCCCTGGACCCTCCTGAAGTCGTAATCGATGAGGTGTGCCACGATCTTACAGACAGTAGTCTTTGCGGTCCCGGGAACCCCCTCGATGAGAAGGTGGCCGCCGCTGATCATACAGATGAAGATCTCCTCGATGAGGGGCTGGTTCCCGACGATCACCTGCTGGGTCGTCGCCCTGATCTCTTCGTAAGCGTCTGCTATCGCATTGATGCGTGTGGTAAGGTCGTCAATCATCTCTCTTCCTCCCAAAGTGCCAGGCCACCGGCAGGATGGCCAGGGCCGCCGCGGCAGCCGCAGCCGGCGGCGTCTCCTGTATCCATAATCGTGTGTTGATGATTGGGTTAGCGGTGCCGGTTCTGCTGTGGATGCTGTCTACCCGGATCGGCTGGATATTCTCGATGAACTGTGGGTTCTCGGCGAGCATGGCGTTGATGAAGAGGCTTTCATCGCCGAGTACGGTGAGGTTTCCCTCGGCCGCGCAGATGACCGCGGTCCCGAAGACCTCGTCGCCGCTTATCCGGCCGTCGCCGTCGCCGTCCTCCCAGGTGAGTATCGCCGTCTCGAGGAGGGGTTCACCCCCCGTGACCGCCGCGGGGCGGTTGACCCGGACGGTCCCTACCCCGGCAAAGAGGCTCGTGTTCCCGACGACGCTGACGGTGAAGAGGCCGGGATCGGCACGGTCCCGCTCGAGGCTTGCGAGGTTCTGTGGCCGGACCCTCATGGTGCTCCCGAGGTCTGCAAGGAGGCTGTTTGCGGTTCCTTCCTCGTCGGCGACGATGACGCGGCCGCCGGCATCGAGGAAAGTCTGCAGGTAACCGACCTCCTCGGCCGTAAAAGGTCTGTCAGGCGCGAGGATGAGAAGGGTTGCCGCGGTGTCGAGGTTCCGGAGGTCGCGGATTTCCTCTGCAGGGAGCGCCGATGTGCCGTTCCAGTCCGTGTTGTAGCGGCTGTACTCTTCGGTGGTGGTGGTGACATGGGCGTAAGCTACGGCGGCGGCGAGGAGGAGGATGAGGAGGATCGCCCAGGCCTCACGCTCTATCTGCGTCACCCCCGAGGGCAATGCGTTCCATATCCGTGAGCTCCTCCTCTGAAGGGGTCTCTCCTGCATACCGGATCCGTTCGTAGCGCTCGAAGAACCCGGCGTATGCCGGGGCGATGCGGGCGCAGTCGCGCGGCGTCTTTGTCTCGGGGAGACCGAGCCGGGCACGGAGGGTGCAAAAGAGGACGGTCGCGGCCTCGCGCGGCGGGAGGCCTGCGATGCTCACCTGCGGCGCGAGTCTCGCAACCTCCGGCGACGGTGCCGCTTCCGGTTCTGCCGCCGGGGTGCTCTCCTCCGATCGGCGCCGGCGGAGGTACCACCCGGTGCCGGCCGCCGCCGCGATCGCCGCCGCGAAGGGGAAGGGCGAGAGCCCTTCGCCCCGGAGGATGACCGTCTCTGTCGGGCTCTCCGAAGCGTTCAGAGGGTAGCCCGCGGCGTGGAACTCGGCACGGAGGGCGTGCTCCCCGGCGGGGAGGAGAATATCCGCCCTGTAGGTGCCGTTTCCATCGGTCTCTGCCCCGACGAGGGTTTCGCCGTCGACCCTTATGAGGACCGGGGCTCGCGTAACCGGGCGACCGTCGTCGGCCGTGAGGTTCCCCGTGCAGGCGACGGCCGTTCCGTTCACTTCCGCGAGGGAAAGGGTGATGCTGGTGTTTTTGGGCAGAACCTCGAACGCTGCGACGTTTGAGTAGATTGTTCCCGCGGTGGCGTAGGCGAGGTGCGGGCCGGCGAGGATGCGGCCGACCCGGTAGGAGTGAACATAGGTGCGGTCGTCGTCGAGGGCGACGGTCGCCGCCAACCGACTGTCGACGTAGATCTCGACGGGAGCGCCGGATTTTCCGGCGGCGTGGATCCCGCCGACGAGGAGGACGTCACCGTAGCTCCCCTCGACCGGGGTGACCGCTATGACGAGGGGGGATTGTACGGTTCCACCACTGCCGGTTCCCCCTGTTCCGGTTCCACCACCGTTGATCTCCTCCTGCCAGCCGTTCGCGGCATCGGCGACTTCTGCGAAGTGGTCGACGCTCTCCTGGTAGGGGGTGGCATTGATCTCGTAATGCTCGGCGATCCTGACCGTTGCGGCCTCTCTCCTTGCGTAGGCGGAGAAAGTCTCCCGCATCTTCTGCCGGAGGGCCTCGCCCTCGTAGATGACGGTCATGTGCTGCTCGTCGTCGCCCCTGACCTCGATCTCGAGGCGCTGGAGGGCATCGAACCGCCGGGTATCGTTTAAGAGGGCCGCGAGGGCATCCTGGTTCTGCCGGTTGTTCTGCTGGAACTCGCCTATGTCGGTCCCGGAGACGTCGAGGGTGACGACGAGCCGGTCGAACCGGCGGGAGAGTTCGTTGTAGCGGGCAAGGTCGCGCTCGGCGCTCTCGTAATCCTGGAGCTTGATCGTGAGGGCGAGGGTCCCGGTCTCTCCCAGAAGTTCATCCATCAGGGGGACGAGGGATGCGGCGTCGCCGGGAGAGCGCTTCTGGATGGTCGCCGGGTCGGCGTGGGCGGCGGTCGATATGTTCTTTGCGGCGTAGAGGACGGGGTCGACCGCCTGGACTCCGATGAGGACGAGGACGAGGATGGCTACCGCGGCAAGGACGGCGTGCGAGACCTGACGGTTCATGCAGCAAGGATCTCCAGTATCTTTTGGGCGACGATGTAGGCGAAGAGGGCGACCCCCGCGGCGATGATGTAGCCGATGTATCGCATGTAGCGCGGCCGCGAGAAGGCCCCGTCGATCAGGACCGCGACGACCAGGAGGCCGATCAGGGCGAGGACGAAGAATACCTCAAGGTCGAGCGTACGGGATAGGACCATGAAGAAGGCGATGATGATGAGCCATACTGCGAGTACGGCCGCAGCATAGTATTTCTTCGCATCCGCCATCCTGACTAAATTTCGGCTCTAGAAGAGATAATCTTATTGACATGATGTTTTCCCGTCCCGGGGTGGATGGCGGGGAATCGCGAATGTTCCCGGTGCCCGGGGGGCGGATCTCGATGAAATCCCGTTTTACCTCTTTATGTAAAACGGAATCATTATAGTGTCGCTCCAGAAACCTTCTGGCGTATGCGGTGTGCGAAGGCCTTTCTCGGTGTCTGTTTCCTCCTTGCGGTTCTGCCCGCCGGTGCCCTGGCAGGAACCCCTCTCTGGACCCACTCCATATCATCCGATATCGCCGATCTTTCCCTGACACCGGACGGCTCCTTCATCCTGGTCGGGGGGGACCGGCTCTGCCTCCTTACCGGCAACGGCACTCTTCTCTGGCGGGAGTGGGCGGCGGGGCTGATCGCCTGCTCCGCCGACGGGCGCCTGATAGCGGGGGCGGCCGGCCCGTCCCTCATCCTCTTTAACCGGGACGCTACGGTGGTCTGGCGGCAAGATCTGCCCTCCACCCCCGTGGATGTTGTTCTCTTCCCGGGCGGGGAGCGGGTTGTGGCGGCGGATCGTTTTGGCGGGGTGTATTTCTACGATATTGACGGCACCCTCCGTACCACGGTTGATACCCGGGGCGATCCTGATGATGGCATCGAGGCTTTCTCCGAGATCCACGACGTCGCCCTCTCCGGGAAAGGCGAGTACGTCGCAGTCATCTCTTCCCGCGGCCTCTTTTACTACACGGGCGCCGGGCGGAAGGTCTGGGCGCGGGAAGATAGCCTCGCGGGCGGGACCGCCGTTGCTGTCTCCGGAACCGGGAACGAGATCGCCGCCGCTTCGGATGCGAACATCCGTCTCCTGAACCGCACGGGAGCAACCCTCTGGGTGCAGCGGTGTCCCCGCCCGGTCACGGCGCTTGCGATCGCGCAGGACGGCTCCCGCATCGTCTTCGGCTTGCAGGACAACACCCTCACCTGCCTGGACCGGAAGGGAGGGGAGGTCTGGACGTTTGCTGCCGATGGCTGGATCCGGGGTGTCGCCGTATCGCAGAACGGTTCCCGCGTTCTTGCCGGCTCAATGGATGGGCGGGCCTATCTCTTCGATGGCGCCGGGCGCCTGCTTGAGACGTACACTCTCGGCGACTGGGTCAACCACGTCGCTCTTACCGCGGACGGCACCGTGGGCGTCGCAGCCTCGCTCCATGAGGTGATCGGGATATCGGCCGTGGCGGCAACTCCTTCTCCCACAGCGACAACCACGACTCTTTCTGCGGCAACTCCTTCTCTCACAGCGGCAACTTCCTCTGCGGGAACCCCCATCACCACCCCGGAAAACGCGACATCTCCGCCCACTGAAGAAGGTGGCGATCCCCCTTTCCTCGTTCTCGGCCTTTTTGCCTGCAGCGTGACCGTCGGCGCCGGGTTTTTCTACCTGCGGCGCCGGGAGGCACCCCTGGCCATGGACGAGGAGAGCCTTCCCATCGTGGATGAGGAAGTGCCGACCGATCTCCCCCCTGCGGCCGTGGAGGTACCTTTGAACCCCTGGCACATTTCCCTTGACGAGGGAAGAACCCGGGAAGCAGCGCGGCTCCTCTCGCGGGAGATGACCACCCTGATCCAGAGCCGTACCGGCTCCCGCATCGTCACCGCTGCGGATGCCCTGGCTGCCTGCCCTGGAGAGCGGGAGGCCCTTGCCCGATTCTTTACGGATGCGGATCGCCTTGCCTACGGCCACGGCGATCCCGCGCGGGAGGATATCGAGGCGCTTGAAGTGGCATATCTCCGGCTTGTAGAGGAGATCAGGAGTCGGTGACCTCCACCTGTCGGGGGCGAGGTTCTCCTCAAAGATATATCCAGCCTTGAGGGGTTGGGCAGGTACCGTGCCCGATCGGATCGAAGGAGATGGAGGAGTAATCCTCATCTCTCACCCTGCTCTGCTGGAGGTGCTTGAGGTCATCCGGAAGGGGATAACCGAAAGCAAACCCTATACGGACCTGGACAATGGCAAAAATAAGGCGATCAAGGATAAGGTTCAGGAAAAGGCGAGTCTCTTCCTGAAAGCCCTCTTCCGACTCACGAGAGGGCACAGGGTTGTACTGGTCGAATCCCAAAAGCCCGTAGACAGATGGTACAAGATGACATACTCGACATTCGTGTCCTCCTCCGGGGATATCTCCACCCATAACCATTACCCCGGCGACAGGGGGGCGCTGCCGGGATATCGATACAGGGGCGCCGGACACCACGATGTCCAGCGCGCTTACCGCACAAGAATTCTCCGTCGGAGTTCTGCATACATTTGATCAAGGGTTTGCCGGGTTGGCGGGTCGTCAAGAATCCGGAGAGATGAGATTCTCGATCCGTAGGTAGTCGGTCCTCTAAACAATACCCGCGATGAAGGCGGTGAGGCCGGGCGAAGGCAGTTGCACGGGCCGCGTGCGACAGAACCGGGAAACCCGTCGATGACGATCACCACCCCCTTCCCCGGCCGGGCTGCTCTGGAGAGAGTCTTATCAGGGTTGGTGATCAGGAGCATGCATGGTGCTTGAAGAGACGCTGGTGCTCTACAATCGGGACGAGGCCAGGGAGGTTGCCGGCGCCCTCCGAAAAGGGGGGATGCCGATCCGCACCGTGCGCAAGGATATCCTGATACGGTCGATCGCCGTTATCGGCAGGATCCGGGACGTCAAAGCCGCCATCGAGGAGAGGATCGCGCGGGGTGAGGAGGACGATGATGCCCGGCCGTGGCTCAAGAGAGTTCTTGCCTCGCTGCAAGAAGAGGAGGATGCGGTTGCAGACTTCCTGCAGCAGCATTCTCCCGGCGAGACGGTCACCGCGATCATGCCGAAGAAGAGTCTGCCCGACCTCTACCAGTCGCTCCGGATGGAAGGAGCCGATGTGGAAGAGGCGAAGAGAGTGGTCGCGGAGTACCTCAAGAACCGCAAGGTCTTCATGCTGCTCGCGCGGAGCGGGCAGATCCAGGTGACCGATGACGGGGAGGCAACCCTGCAGGGGCACCCCGAACCCGGCGACCTGGTCACCAAACTCTCCGGGGAGATCATCGATGAGGTCGGACTAAAAACCCTGAAGAAACATGCCGTCAGGACCAGCATGGCGATCACCTCCGCCCCCGAATTCCACCTGGAGTTCAGCGCGGAGGCGATCGGCATGCTCCAGCTCCCGGATCTGGATGACCTCGTCAACGAGACGGATATCGATCCCGAAATATATGATACGTTCCGTGACAGCGTCTATGCAAAGTGGACCGTCGCCTCCCGGGTGATGGCTCTTCTCAAAGGACGCGGGACCGTTCCGGCCGGGGAGATCTTTGCTCTCCTGCAGGGCGACGCCTTTGATATACCCGGCAGGATCGAGGAGGTCACCCTGGAGCTCGACATCGATTTCGTGCAGGGGCTGCTCGATGATATGCGCAAGATCGGTATAATTCGGAGAAAGGGGGCGGGATACCGGCTGGCATGACGCGCGCCCCACCGCCGGCTCTATCGAGATCTCGAACCGATGCCCTCATCGTCTGGAGAGCTCTATGGTTTTACCCGCCGCATGGGGGAGACCCCATACGTGCGGTGAGCCTCCCGCCGGAGGAGAAGTTATCTCCTCGGGGCTCCCTGCGCGAGCCTTCCATTCTTTCCCGGCAGTCGGGAGGATTATGCCGCAAAGTTTCGGTATATCTCCTCGCAGACCCGGACGTTTGAGCGCCCCTGCTCCGGCGTCACCGGGAAGGGGGCGTTGAACGCGACGTCGATGCCGTGGATCATCAGGTTCTCGACGACAGAACTCCCGCTCACCCGTGCCGCGGCCGGGTTGTGCCGGTGGAAGGCAACGTAGAGGGGATCCCGCACGACCCTCGCGACCTCGGCGACGACCGGGTTGAACCGCTCGATGTGCCCGACACCGACGGTCAGCCCCTCCGGGATCCGCTTGAGAACCTCCTCGCACTCGCGCGACGTGAGACAGAGGAGTTTCTCGATCAGGGCGTGCAGGCGGCGAGGACCTGTTCGATGGTCGTGAGGTGGTAGGGGGTCGGCACACAGACTGAGACGCATTCGGCCTTTACGAGCACCTCCTCCATCGAACGGCAGACCCCCGCCCTGGTCGCGGCGGCGACCTCTTCGGCGGCATCCGTGTTCAGGTCGTAGACGTAGGTCGTCCCGACCTCTCTCTGCTCGGTGTAGACCCGGGCGTGGTTCCTCCCCATCGTTCCCGTGCCGATGACGCCTGCGTCCATTAGACCACCCCGTTGATCGTATCGGTGATATACTCCCGCCCTTCGTCCGTGACGTTCGGGTGGACCGGTATCGAGAGGACCGATGCCGCGAGCGACTCCGCGACCGGGCAGGATGAAGCCCCGGCGTAGAAGGGCTGCCGGGTGAGGGCGATCGGGTAGTGGACGGCGCAGCCGACACCGCGCTCGCGGAGGTGGGTCATGAACTTATCCCGGGAGAGAGGGAACCTCCCGGTGAGCCGGAGGGAGTACTGGTGCCAGACATGGGTCCGGCCGGGTGCGACCGCCGGCAGTACGAGCCCCGGGGCGGTGATATGACTGTTATAGTACGCGGCGTTCTCCTGCCGGCGGCGATTGAACCCATCGAGTTTTGCAAGTTGCGCCCGGCCTATCGCGGCGTTGATATCGGTCATCCGGTAGTTGTAGCCGAGCTCGGAATGAAGGTACTTCCCGCTCTGACCGTGGTTGATGAGCCGGCGGAGGTGCTCGTCATACTCGTCCGATGCCGTCGTCACCATGCCGCCCTCCCCGGTCGCCAGGTTCTTCGTGGCGTAGAAGGAGAAGCAGGCGAGGTCGCCGAGGTTCCCGGCCTTCTTCCCCCGGTAGGTGGCCCCGTGGGCCTGGGCGGCGTCTTCGATGAAGATGAGGTCCTCATCGTCGCAGATCTTCCTGACCGCCGGAACGTCGCAGGGTTGGCCGTAGAGGTGGACGGCGATCACGGCCTTCGTCTTCTCGGTGACCTTCGTGAGGGCATCGGCAGGCTCGATCGTGGCGGTCGCGGCATCGACGTCGGCAAAGACCGGCACCGCCCCGCACATCGAGACTGCTGAAGCGGTCGCAAAGAACGTGAAGGCCGGGACGATCACCTCGTCCCCCGGCCCGACGCCGGCGGCAAGGAGCGCCGCGTGGAGGGCGGTGGTACCGTTGCTGACGGCGACGGCGTGGGGGACGCCGCAGTAGGCGGCGAACTCTCCTTCAAAGGCGGCGGTGACCGGCCCCTGGGCGATCATGCCGGAGGCAAGGACGGCGAGAACAGCCTCGCTCTCCTCGTTCCCGAGGGATGGCTGGGCGATAGGGATGTGCATGGATCTCTCTCCGGGTGCTGGTGTCATGTCTCTTTCGTGGGGTTTCATATACGGGTTGCCTTTTGAGATCCAGACACCGGATGTGATCCGGAATACGGTCGCTATATTCTCCGTTTTGGAATGTGCGCGAATTGCAAGGCCATCCCGGCACTCCATCGTCCATATCGTCGGACGATTCTACAAACACATAAAATATTTCCCTGTAATTACGATCAAGGCGGAAATATTGCGAATTTCGTGAAAAGAACGAATGAAATACTATATATGCTCTGATGACATTAGCCCCCTCTCATGATACGCCAACCCGTCAACTCCGGCAGCCTCCGGTCGGTCGGATACGATCCTCGACCCGGCATCCTGGAGATCGAGTTTGCGAACGGTTCGGTCTACCAGTACCTGGATACGCCTGCAGCGGTCTACCAGGAGCTGCTGATCGCCCCCTCCCACCGGAACTACTTCGCCCGGCACATAAGGGATCGCTACCCCTAT
>Ga0209613_1002677_pt1 | contig 12921 bp, 8 predicted proteins | sample BioC13SIPDNA_2_FD_185747 | JGI IMG/M metagenome (GOLD analysis project Ga0209613, IMG submission 185747) | Anaerobic biogas reactor microbial communites from Washington, USA - Biogas_R2_A C13 SIP DNA (SPAdes) (version 2) | ecosystem: Engineered > Bioreactor > Anaerobic > Unclassified | place... | reverse complement strand
CGAGCAGGGCGCTTTCCCAGTCGAACGGCAGTCCCTGTTCGTAGTCATTGGCGCCAAAGACGCGGCCTTCCGAGAACCCGTCGTTGTACCCGTCAATCCATCCTCCGTGGAGGTATTCGACATGCAGGTCGCCGGCCAGGAAGTCGAGATAGTCCGGCCAGAACGCGTTGTCGTATCCCTCACTGAACCCGAGGATGAAGGCGTAGCGGTAGTCCACAAAGTACCCGTCGTTGTACGCCCACCACACGCCGTCCCAGAATCCGGCGTCATACGACAGTTCGTCAAGGTAAGGAATGGTGTCGCCCTGGTAGTAGATCGGCGAGAAATCGAGGGTGTCGTACCCGTCGTCATACCCCTGCCAGTACCAGTCATCCCGGGCGAAGCCGTCCTCAAAGCCGAAGTCGTAGTCGGTCTCGCCGCCATCCGGAATCGGGATGTCAGGGCAGCCCACCACGGCCAGCGCCGCGAACACGGTCACCGCCATCCACCGGGCGGCGCCCAGGTTATGTCTCACGATGTTCTTCATGATATTCACCTCCACCTCCATAGTCTCCATGGTTGTCACCGGCCACGCGGGGAGAACGACCGCGAACCGCCTCCCGACGGAGCGCTGCGCATCGCACTGGGCGCGGACCTCGAGATCGAGGGAGCACTGCGCATCGCGCTGGGCGCGGACCTCGAGATCGACGGGGCGCTGCGCATGGTGCTGGGAGCGGACCTCGAGATCGACGGGGCGCTGCGCATGGTGCTGGGAGCGCTTCTCTGAATGCTGGGGGCGCTGAACGACGACGAAGACCGCGGCGCGGAATAGGTTGACCGCGACGAAGAGCTGGGCGCGGGCGCGCTCCTGAAACTCCGCGGGCTGCTTGCCGGGTTCGAAGACGAGCCGCCTATGGTCACCGAACGGTTCGGAGCCGCGCTCCGCGCCGGCGTGCGCATGGTGGCCGACGGGGCGGATTGTACCGAAGGGGCGGTTGTCGTGGGCGTGCTTATGCTACGGGCACGCGTGCTGGGGGTGCTCGTCGCGGAACTGCCCGGCGTCGATGTCATCGACGAGGCGCCCGTCGTGATGTTGCGGCTCGGAGGGGTCACGCCCTGGAGAGTCCGCGCACGCCCATAGGAATTGTCGATGGTGCGGGCACGCGAGGTCACGCCGGTCGACCCGTCCGGATCGGGCGCGGCGGTCCGCTCGGGAGCGGAACTGTCGCGCGTCATCGATTCGGTGCCCGAGCCCACGACGCGGGTGCGCGGCGTTGCGGGGACGCCCGAACTGGTGCTGGGAACGGTACGCTCAAGATTCACGCCGGGGGCGCTCAGCGGGCTGCGAACAGTCCGCGACGCGCCGGAGGGCGTCTCGGTCGAGACGGCCTCGGCCCCGGAGACGGCCCGGTTGCTGCGCACGAGCCGTTCCGTGCCGGAGCTGATGGGTTCCACCCGGCTTCCGGCCGCGCTGTTGATGGCGGCCGAGGTGACCGGGCTGGCCGAACGGTCCACCGCGACGCTGCGCACCCGGGCTTCCCGCGACGATGCGGTCATGGGGGTGCGGAGCATGCGGCCGCCCGTGCGGTCAACCGAGTTGAAACTGGTCCGGGTAATGCTTGACTGCAATTCGGCACTGCGGGTCGATGCGGCGATGCTGCGCGGGCCGATGGTGTCAGGACCGCGGATGACGCGGCGCGGGGAGTAGTCGCGGACCTGGAGTCCCGAGCCGCCGTGGTACCACCGCGACGAACTGCCCGTGCCTGTGTTGATGTTGATGTTCCAGATGTGCACGTCGCCGTGGTGTCCCGGGCGGATGATGCCGGGATAGCACGCGTCGACGAACGAAGGGCCGTAGAGCAGTCTGTCCGCCACGCAATACGAGCTGGCATAGAGGCTGAACCGCGACCCGCCAATCGTGTAGTGCAAGTCACCGAAAACCACCGGGCGGTCGTACGGGCTCAGGGGGCACCATACGAAGTTGTTGCCGTAACGGACCGACGCCACCCAGGCAGGTCCCCATCCGGGACGGTACGACCACAGCCAGCCGTAGCGGTCGTGGTGGTGCCAGCGCCCGTAATGGGACGTCACATAGGCGAAGGGATAGTCGTCCACCCAGCAGTAGCCATAGACGGGCACGTAGCTCCAGTAGCCATGGCGGTAGGGCACATAATTGACGACCACCGTCGGACGCCAGTAGTAGCTGCTGTCGACATAGACCCAGTCGCCATAGGAGCTCAGCGTGGACGCGCCAACCACGGGGGTCTCGATGACCTTGGCCGGCAGTTCCTCGTACCCCCGGGCCAGGGTCTCGGCGCGTTCGCGGTTCCATGCGTCAAAATCATCTTCCGCGTTTCTGTCGTAGACCACCGGGGTCGATGGCAGGTACCCGGGATCGATGAATACGCGCTTGCCGGACGTGACGCTCATGGGCGCTCCGGTGTCCGTGCGCACAACCGCGGCGCCCCAGCGCACCGTGACGGTCGTGGAACCCTGTTCCAGCACGTCGATGCGCACCTGCGAATCCTGGGCAATTTCCACACGGCAGGCGGGGGTAATGAACAGGAAATCGCCCGTGCTGCGAGCGATTCGTTGTACGTAAAACGCACCGGTCCAACCCCTTATGGAAGCGCTCGGGGGCAAGTCGATGATCTCGGCCTTACTGCCGTCAGCCATCCGTAGAAAGCTGCCCCCGGACATTTCAAGCTCCATGGTGCCGCCTTTGTCGGCCCAGAGCTGGTCGCCCGGCAGGATCAGGGTGTTGGTGGTGGCATAGCTCCAGTCCGCGTCGGCTGTGCCCTGAACCATCGCGCCGCCGGATTCATAACTGATTCGGGCGTGCATGGTTGAGTCGGCCAGCGCGGCTTGAGTGCCCCAGAGCATGGCCAACGCAACAACACCGGCAAGATAGACATTGTTTCGGGCTCTCATGACTTGAACCTCCATAGGAGTTCGCTTCGTTCTGTTCAATTAGACGAATGCCGGGGCAGTGCATTCATATGTAACACCCATAAGGACGGGATAATTCGAAAATTGCCGTAACTCAATGACATACAAAGCCTTCCAATCGGGTATATCCGGTCCGGTTCATGTTGAAAAAAGCAGCCCGCGCCGGATTTGCGGGGGTACTTCCCGTCGTTGCAGGACCTTGAAAGCGGCCTGAAAACAAAAACGGGACCCCGAGTGGACTCTCGGGATCCCGGATATGAGCGAACGGAGGTCAACCCAGGGTGTACGGTGCGCGGTATTCGGGCTTGATGAGGGCCTCGACGCCCGGCACGTTGTTCGTAACCCGGTCGTTCGCGGCGTCCCAATACACCTTTTCCCCGGTCTGCATGGCCAGATTGCCGAGCAACACGGTTTTCGTCAGGGGCACGGCATACTCGAAGTCCGATGCCGAAGGATTGCCGTCCTTGCAGGCCCGCACCCAGTCGCGGCGGTGTCCGCCAGGCGTTTCGACGCGCGGGATCACCTTCTCGAGCTTCTCGAAGGCTGCCTTCTGGGTCTCCATGACCGACGCCGGCAGAAGGCGGGTATCGTCGCCATAGCACCCTGTGGTCAAGAGACCCTTGGTACCGACAAAGAGCGAGCCGTTATCGCCGTCGCCCATTTGTTCTTCCGCGGGCACGGTCGCAGGACGTTCCGGCTGCCATCCCCCCTCGTACCAGTAGACCACCACCGGCGGCATCGTGATATCTTTCCCCAGATACTTGGACGCGTACTGGTTGACGCGTTTCGGGAACTCATACCGGACGAGGGCTTTGGTCGGGCCGGTCTGCTTGTTGGCGTTCTCCTGCTTGAGGCATTCGACGCTCGTGGGGGTGCTCAGGTCAAGCGCCCAGTAGGCCGGGTCCATGATGTGGCAGGCCATGTCGCCGAGCGCGCCGCACCCGAAATCCCACCAGCCGCGCCAGTTGAACGGGGCATATCCTTTATTATAGGGCCGCATGGGCGCCACGCCGATCCAGGCGTCCCAGGCCATGGTGTCCGGCACCGGCTCTTCGGGAAGGGGTTCCGCGATGCCCTGGGGCCACACGGGACGGTTGGTCCAGATGTGCACTTCGGTGATGTCGCCGGCCAGCCCGGCCCATACGGCTTCGCACATACGGCGGACGCCGTCGCCCGAATGTCCCTGGTTGCCCATCTGGGTCGCGACGTTGTAGCGCCGCGCGGCCTTCAGGAGCACGTCGGCTTCGTAGATGGCCCGGGTGAGGGGCTTCTCGACATAGACATGTTTGCCAAGCTGCATGGCGGCGAGGGCCGCGGGCGCGTGCATGTGGTCGGGGCAAGCCACGACGACCGCGTCGATGTTTTTGTGTTCCTTGTCGAGCATTTCACGGTAGTCGCGGTACTTGGCGGCGCCGGGCCATTTCTGGAAGCCACTCTTGCCGCGGTCCCAATCGGGATCGCACAGGGCCACGCAGTTTTCCTGGTCGCGGATGATGTCGTTGAGATCGCCGAAGGCCTGGCCTCCGCAACCGACGCCGGCGACGTTCAGGCGCTCGTTCGCGGAAACGCGGATCGAGGGTTTCCTGGCGGTGGTGGCGCACCCTGCCAGGGCCGCGGCGCCCGACATAAAGAAGAAGGTGCGTCGCGAGATGTGTTTGTGGTTCGTTTCGCTCATGGTTTGCTTCCTTCTGCACATTCCATTGTTGCTTGGCCCTGCGAGGGTGGGTCACGTGATTCGGCACCACATAGGCACCAACCGCACCGGGTGGACAACGGCCGTTGTTCAACAAGACACCCCGTACAACGGGAACGCATTGCTGAAATGGGAGCATAGACCGATCGTTGGCAAAACGTCAACTTCCCGCGACAGTCGCCCACGCCCGGCCCGGGGATGCTTCCCCAACTTGACCCCGGCGCGGGCTTTTGACTAGGATTCGATGTGAACGGCAGAGACACGAAGGGGTGGCCGTTTCCCCGAGGGGGTTCCGAACTGATGACCATTGACTCCTGCTGCCCCCCTTCCTGTGCGTTCCAACCCGCTACCATCGCAGAAGGAGGCACGCGAGATGAGTAAAGGGACCCGCATCAATCTGTGCATCATGATGTTTCTGGAATTCTTCGTCTGGGGGGCCTGGTACGTCCCCATGGGCGTGTATCTGGGCGCGCTTGCGTTTCCGGGGACGGCCGTCGGCAACGCCTACGGCACCACGGCCCTGGCCGCGATCGTCTCGCCGTTCTTCGTGGGCATGATCGCCGACCGGTTTTTCGCGGCGGAACGGGTGCTGGGCGTCATGCACATCCTGGGAGGCATCGTCCTGTTTGCGGTGTCGCGCATCGTTGAACCCGGCATGTTCTTCTGGGTGCTGCTGCTCTACACCGTGACGTACATGCCGACGCTGGCGCTGGTGAACGCGGTGGCGTTCCAGCAGCTCGACAACATTGAGAAGCAGTTTCCGGCGATCCGGGTATTCGGGACCCTGGGCTGGATCGTGGCCGGATTGCTGATCGGTTTCCTGGAAGTGAACACCGGCGGGGTGCGCTGGCACTTTGCCGAGCCGTTCGGCATCCCCGTCAATTTCACGATTCCGCTGACCGGCGGCGAGGGGGAATGGATTGCCGCGCCCGCGACATCCATCCCGATGGTCATTGCCGCCATTGCCGCGCTCCTGCTGGGCGTGTTCAGTTTCTTCCTGCCTCACACGCCGCCCAAGGCGAAAGGCCAGGCCGTGAAAGTCCGTGATATTCTGGGCCTCGACGCGCTCGGCCTGCTGAAAGACCGGTCCTTTGCGGTCTTTGCCATCAGCTCGTTCCTGATCTGCATCCCGCTGTCGGCCTACTACGCGTTTGCGAACCCGTTCCTGGATGAGATGGGGATGGTGAACGCGACGGCGAAGATGACCCTGGGCCAGATGTCCGAGTTCTTCTTCATGCTGGTGATGCCGTTCTTCTTTGCGCGTCTGGGCGTGAAAAAGATGCTTTTGGTGGGCATGCTGGCGTGGATCGGCCGGTACCTGCTGTTCACGTTCGGCAACAACGATTCGCTGGTGTTCATGTACTACGGAGGCATCCTGTTGCACGGCATCTGCTACGACTTCTTCTTCGTGACCGGGCAGATCTACGTCGACAACGAAGCGCCCAAAGAGATCCGGGCCAATGCCCAGGGCTTCATCGCCATGATCACCTATGGCGTGGGCATGTACATCGGCTCGATTCTGGCAGGAATGGTCGTCGAGCATTACCAGATCATGGACGGCGAGACCATCGCGGGCCACAACTGGCCGCCGGTGTGGATCATCATGACCATCATGGCCGCCGTCGTCGCCGTGGCGTTCGCTTTGTTCTTCCAGGAGAAGAGAAAGCCTGAAGCGGCGCCAGGAAAAGAGGAGTCTTCCGAAACGGCGTAGTTTCTGCCCCCGCTGCCGTTACGAATCCGGCCCGGTTTTCTCAGGAAAGCCGGGCCGTTCATTTTCGTCAATTCCCGGTTCCGAATTCCCATCCGCGGCCTCGGATGCCTTCATTCTCCGCCGGATGGCGACGATCCGCCCCACGGCCGCGGCGAGGAGCACGCCCGCAAGGATGAACATCCACATTGTGCTGCTCAGCGTTTCCGACAACCGGGACATTCGGTCAAAGAACCAGATCCACAGGGCAACGGCGAGAAAATTGCCCACGATGACCGAGGTGAAGACCCAGCGGGTGCGCATGCCGAGCAGATAGCCCACGACGCCTCCCGCAAGGGGCCCGGTGCTCCAAAACGGGAACAAGACGAACAGCATAAGCCCCAGTGCGCCGAACGGCGCGATCTTACTTTTGTGGCGCTCGGCCGTCGCCCGAACGTTGGCAATCGCCGGCCCGATGAAGCGCCACTCGACGGCGTACCGGTACCCGGCGACCAGCAGCGGATAGAGCAACAGAAGAATGATGATATCCTGCAACGTGCAGTGCACCAGCAGGAACGGCTTGGGAAAGCCCATGCCCGCGGCCTTGCTCACGCTGGCCGCGCGGCCCGCGACAATCTGCAGCAGCACGAGCTCCCACGCACGCGCATAGGGCTGGGGGAAAACGATGCCCAGTGCGACCAGCACCGCCACCCATACGGTAAGCAGCACCTGGCCGGCCCGTTCGATTTGCCGGATCATGCGTCCAAACGCCCGCACATCGCGAATATAGTGGTCGGTCATACACTACACCTTGCCTGGCGGACCGGAGAGGATTTCCCGCACGGCGTGGATGAACTCAGGACCATCAGTATATCCGGCCGCTAAGCGTCCTTCAACGCGTTTTCCTTGTGAGCGTGTGCTATCATTTGAACGTATGGATGACTCACACGTTACAGGCGCGATAGACCGGCGCTCGATCGAGATTGTGCGTTTTCCGCATGCCACGCCGGAGGAATTTCAGGCACAGTTCGACAGTGCGGCCGTGCCCTCGAACCCCGGCTGCTACCTGATGCGCGACACAAAAGGCGCGGTCATCTACGTCGGGAAAGCCAAGAGCCTGCGGGCCCGCATCCGCTCGTACATCAACGAAAGCGACAGCCGCTACACCGTGCGCTTTCTGATGAGCCGGGTGGCGCATCTGGATTTTCTCGTCACAAACAATGAAAAAGAGGCCCTCCTCCTGGAGAACAGCCTCATCAAACACCACCGTCCCCGCTACAACATCCGCCTCAAGGACGACAAAACCTACGTCAGCGTGCGCGTCAACCTGGAGCACGCGTTTCCCCGGGTGACCATCACGAGGAAGCGCCGCAAAGACGGCTCGCGCTACTTCGGGCCCTATCCGAGCGCGTCGGCGGTCCGCGACACGCTTCGCCTGCTGCAACGCGTCTTCCCGCTGCGGACCTGTTCCGATTCCGTGTTGAACAGCCGCACGCGTCCCTGCCTCTATCACCAGATGAAGCAATGTGCCGCCCCGTGTGTGGGGTACATCAGTGAGACCGAGTATCGAGAGATTGTCGAGCAGGTCTTGCTGATTCTCGCAGGACGCAACCAGGAGCTCGAAACGCGCTTGCTGGGTGCCATTGCTCAATGCGCGGAGAAGCTCGAGTTCGAGAAGGCCGCTGCGTTGCGGGACCGCCTGTACGCGGTGCGCAAAACCATGGAACGCCAGCGGACGGTCGCGGTGCCGGGAGCCGAGGACCGCGATGTCTTTGGCCTTTACGTCCAGGGCCGCTTCAGCGAGATCCAGGTGCTGTATTTCCGCGCGGGCAAGATGGCCGGGGGGCGTTCGTTCTCGTTCAACCTGCGCGAGATGCCCCTGGACGAGTTGTTCGGTTCGTTCTTATTGCAGTACTACGCGGATTCCCCGACCATCCCCGCCGAGGTGTTGGCGCCGGTCGAAATGGAGGACGCCGAAACCCTGGCCGAGCTTCTGTCCGAACAGCGCGGCACGAAGGTGGCGGTGCGTTGTCCCCAGCGGGGCGAGAAACGGGCCCTCGTGGACATGGCCAATCAGAACGCCCGAACCAGCTTCGAGGAGAAACGCCTGGGTGAACGGGCCAACCGCGACCTCCTGGATCAGGTGCAGACAACGCTGGGGCTCGCCCGCACGCCGAACCGGATCGAATGTTTCGATATCTCGACTCAGCAGGGCGACAAGCCGGTCGGCTCGATGGCCGTGTTTGAAAACGGGGCGCCCGCCAAAAACCGTTACCGGAAGTTCGCGATCAAACAGGTCGCGGGGCAGGACGATTTCGCCATGATGCGCGAGGTCTTGCTACGGCGCTACCGCCGGGCCGTCGAGGAGAACGACCTGCCGGACCTGGTGCTCATCGATGGCGGCAAAGGACAATTAAACGTCGCGGTCACGGCCTTGCGCGACCTCGGTCTGGAAGATCTGGACGTCGCAAGCATCGCGAAAGCCCGCGCGCAGGAAGGCGGGCGGTCTCCCGAACGCTTTTTCATCCCTGGACGGGCCAACCCGATCGTGCCGCGCCAGGACAGCCCCGTCGTGCATCTCCTGGCGCGGGTGCGCGACGAGGCCCACCGGTTCGCCGTGACCTACCACCGGAAACGCCGGAAAACGGCCACGCTCAGCACGAAATTGACGGAGATCCCGGGCGTGGGCGAAAAGCGTGCCCGGCTGCTCTTGAACCGTTTGGGGTCTTTGGCCAGAATACAAGACGCGCCCTTGGAGGTCATCGCCGCCCTGCCGGGCTTCAGCGAAGCGTCCGCACGGCGCATCAAGGAACATTTGGCAGGAGACCAAACCGGCACGTGTGCCATGGGGGATTAGCATGGGATTGCTGCTCGCGATCGTCTTCTGGAGTATTGCACTGATTGTCCTTCTCGCCCTTCTTGTGAACGGCTACATGGTCGCGCTGATGATGCGCTATCCCAGGCCGCAATGGGCCGACGAGGTTCATACCGTCCTCACGGAGGACGGCTGGAGCATCCAGCTGTTCCGGCGGAGAAACACCGCGGCGCCGGGCGAACCGGTGCTGCTGGTTCACGGCCTCGCGGCCAACCGCCTGAATTTCGAGGCGCCCCACGGCCACGCCATCGTCGATACACTCGAGGCGGAAGGCTGCGACTGCTGGCTCATCGAACTGCGCTGCTGCGAGAGCGCCACGCCGCCGGAAGGCCGCGACCTCGGGGACGTCAGCTTCGACGATTATCTGTACAAGGACCTGCCCGCCGCGATTGCGCACATTCGCGCCACCACCGGCCACGACAAAGTGCACTGGGTAGGCCACTCGATGGGAGCGATGCTGCTGTATGCCTACAACATCGTTTTCGGCAGCGAGCATCTGGCCAGCGGCGTCGCGCTGGGCGCTCCCGCCGGATTCAGAAACGTCGCATTTGCCCCGCCGGCCTTGCTTTTCCGGCTCACCATGGTCGCCCCCAGAGCCGTCCGAACCCTTCTGAAGGCCATCACCCCCATCGCGCAATCGCTCCGCCCTGGATTCCTTGCCTTTCCCGTCAACTGGGACAACGTCCATCCGGAGCTGGACGCGCGCGTCCTGTTCAACATGGTGGAAGCCGTGCCCCCGCAAGTCGCGCACGAGTTTGACGAATGGCTGTCCACGGGAAGCTGGCGGGTGCGGGGACGCCAGGTCGATGTCACCGCACAACTCCCGGAGATCGATCTGCCGTTGCTCGTGGTCTGCGGGAAAGACGATCCGCTCACGCCCGAACCGAGGATACGTCAGTTCTTCGACGCCCTTCCGGGAAAAGACAAACAGCTGCTCCTCCTCTCCAGGAAGAACGGGGTCTCGGCGGACTACGGGCATGCCGACCTCCTGTTCGGCAAGCGCGGCCCGGAAGAAGTCTACCGTCCCGCCCTCGAATGGATACAGAGTCACCCCGTCAAACGCGTCCGGCGGAGGCCGGCCCGGAAGGCGGCCGCGGCTCCGGCCAGGCGCGCGAGCGCCGCGGCCGATGGCTCCTCGGTAAAGCCGGCGAAATCGTCGGCCAAGGCCAAACCGGCGCCCAGAAAGAAGGCCGTTGCCGCGAAAAAGCCCGCCGCGAAAAAGACGCCCGCGGCGAAGAAGGAAGTGCGGCCGGCCCAGGCGAAAAGCGCTCCGAAAAAGAAGAGCCCAGCGAAAAAACGCAGCACCTGAGCGTGGCAACGCAGCAACGGCCTGTGGGGGTCGAGACACGGCGTACGCATCTCCGGATGCGCACGGCTCGACGACCTGCCTCCTGGCCGGGAGCGGAGGAAGACAGCATGGTCAATGCGGACATTTCCCGCCGGAACTTCTTGCGGACCGCCGCGGTTAGCGGGGCCGTCATACTGGCAACCCGCAGCGCGGTGGCCCAGGACAAACCTCCGGCGGCGCCGCCCCTGTGCGTTTTTTCGAAGCACCTCCAGTTTCTGGATTTCCCTGCCCTCGCAAAGACCTGCAAGGAACTCCGTCTGGATGGCGTTGACCTCACGGTGCGGGAAGGCGGGCATGTGACGCCGGACAGGGTCGCGACGGACCTCCCCGCGGCCGTGGAAGCCATCCGTGCGGAAGGTCTAGAGGTATCCATGATCACGACCGGACTGAAGAACGGTCAGGAAACCGAGGCGCGCCCCATACTCGAGACGGCTTCCAGGCTGGGCATCCGTCATTTCCGGTTTGGGCCCTACGGCTATTCGAAGGACGGCAATCCGGTCGAAGAACTGGCTGCATTCACGGAGGAGATGCGCGGGGTCGCGGCGCTGGCCTCCGAGTACCACATGGCGGGCGGGTACCACAATCATTCGGGACGCAACTACGTGGGGGCGCCGTTGTGGGATCTCCACACGATGCTCACGGAGATCGGGGCGGACTCCGTCGGCTCCAACTTCGATGTGGGCCACGCCACGGTCGAAGGCGGCCTCGGGGTGTGGCAGATCAACGCCCGGCTCCTGGCGCCCCGCGTGAAGATGCTGGCCGTCAAGGATTTCGTGTGGGAAAACAAGCGGGTGCGGTGGCTGACCCTGGGGGAAGGGCAGGTTCCGCTGGTGGAATTTCTGGCGATCTTCCGCGCGGCCGGTTTCTCGGGACCGATCTCGATGCACTTTGAATACAAGACGGCGTCGAATGAAACGCTGCTCGAGGAAATACGCAAAGCGGCCGTGACCCTGCGGGCCGCCCTGAAAGAGGCCGGATACGCATGAGGCGCAGAGGCGGCTGACGCCGCCGTACCGTCTGCCGGTTTCGAGCGCGGATGCCCGCGGACCGTGAGCGGTTCGGGGGTCAGCGCAGGCCGTTGCGGAACCGGGTCGATATCAGCCCCACCTGGCCTTTCCGGACGCCCATGTGCCGTGCGATCACCTCGCACTTCGCTTTCAGGATCAGAAACACGTTTCCGGGGAAGTCGTCAATGGTCTCATAGTTTCCCTGCCCCTTCCCCACAATCATGTCCGCGGCCCCCAGGCGTTGCCGGAATTCCGGCGGGATCTGGGACAGCGGCGAGCCAATGAACGCACCGCCGTTGTCGATCACGGGACAGAACGCGGTCAGCCCAACCTGGTGCGCATCTTCCAACGTAACATCGTTGATGATCGGCGCCTTCTTCACGACCGCGGTGACCGCCGTGAACTGGCAGAGCTGTTCGATGAGCAGTTTGTCAAACACGATCTCCCCGGCGTTGTCGAGGAGAAACAGCAGGTCGCGGCTTGCGGCGAGCGATTCGCGGAACTGGCAGCTATGGTCGACCGCGAAACGCTGGTGTAACGCATCGCGGATGGCGGTGTGAATATCGATGTCCCCGGCATAGTGCACGCCCATATCGATGACATTGCCCGCGGCGGACAGGTGCAGTGCCGTTTCCAGCGGGTCGGGCGCCTCGGCCAGGTACGCGCGCAATTCAGGTTCCAGGGCAAGCGCCTGTTCATTTTGCGCCCGCTTCAGATCGGCATACGGATCTTCCTGACCGCTGGCCTGTTTCGCGAGATCATAGACGAATTGCGACAGGACCGCGGGCGCCTCGGCCAGGTACGCGCGCAATTCAGGTTCCAGGGCAAGCGCCTGTTCATTTTGCGCCCGCTTCAGATCGGCATACGGATCTTCCTGACCGCTGGCCTGTTTCGCGAGCTCATAGACGAATTGCGACAGGACCGCGGGCGACTCGTTGATATCCATGCCGGGAATGCGCAGCACCGCTTCGTTGAGGATACGACGCTGGGTTTCCGGGTCGTCGGTGGCGATTCGGGCGGCGCGAAGGGCCTGCTGCGCGATGCATTCAAGACAATCCAGGGTGGCTTTCAATGAAGATTCGTCCTTGTTGTTTTGTATTTACCGGCAGAAACGAAAGCGGATAATAGCATATGACCCCGGTTTTCATGTAGACTCGGCGTGGAACCGGGTTGAATCAGGGAGTCTCGGCATGACGCTGTTTCTGGCCATCGTGGGCTGGACACTCTTCTCGCTTGCGGTCCTCGTTGGAATTGCGTTGGATCTCGTGGGGCTGTTCGGCAACTGGGTGATCCTGGGGGCGGTGCTGATTGCCTGGGTAGTCACGGGATTCGAGCACTTTGGCTTGCTGGCACTCGGCGTCATGCTGGGCCTGGCTATCCTGG
>Ga0209613_1002672_pt1 | contig 12947 bp, 11 predicted proteins | sample BioC13SIPDNA_2_FD_185747 | JGI IMG/M metagenome (GOLD analysis project Ga0209613, IMG submission 185747) | Anaerobic biogas reactor microbial communites from Washington, USA - Biogas_R2_A C13 SIP DNA (SPAdes) (version 2) | ecosystem: Engineered > Bioreactor > Anaerobic > Unclassified | place... | reverse complement strand
CGAATATATCAATCCTGCTGCCACGTTTCAATCCACGCACCCGCGAGGGGTGCGACTGGGTGATGGGGGTTAACAGAGTCTCTCTCTGCAGGTTTCAATCCACGCACCCGCGAGGGGTGCGACAATCATCTCGGGCAGAGACTTAGCCGAGAACCTACAGTTTCAATCCACGCACCCGCGAGGGGTGCGACACAGCGAGCAACTTATGCGATGTATGACAACTTCCTGTTTCAATCCACGCACCCGCGAGGGGTGCGACGCAAGAGCGCAAAATACGGGAATTTGACGAGGTTATGTTTCAATCCACGCACCCGCGAGGGGTGCGACGGATTATAAAAGGTTCTATCGTATGAGTACCTAGCGTTTCAATCCACGCACCCGCGAGGGGTGCGACCTGAATCGCTGTCGAAGTTACGCCAAGGATAAGAAATGTTTCAATCCACGCACCCGCGAGGGGTGCGACAAAACACCACGGAAAATTGGAATTTCCTACCGGAGTTTCAATCCACGCACCCGCGAGGGGTGCGACAACCGCTCAACATAATAGTTTTATGTCTGTCGGTGTTTCAATCCACGCACCCGCGAGGGGTGCGACTAATTCCTCAAATTTTGGCCTATATATAATGTAGGGTTTCAATCCACGCACCCGCGAGGGGTGCGACCCTTATTTTTATTAATTTTGGGGTAGAACTTCGTCCAGTTTCAATCCACGCACCCGCGAGGGGTGCGACTTTTTACATGCCGCTTTTTTTACCAAAACACCACTACGTTTCAATCCACGCACCCGCGAGGGGTGCGACGATGGTGACGCGGGGGCGGGTGATGTATTACTAGGGTTTCAATCCACGCACCCGCGAGGGGTGCGACTAGGCGAGAAAGAATAAGGAATGTCTGCCTGGTTGTTTCAATCCACGCACCCGCGAGGGGTGCGACCCCCGGCCGCTGGCGGAGATGGCATATAAAACTTTGTTTCAATCCACGCACCCGCGAGGGGTGCGACCAGCGCCCCCGGATGATTCCCATGCCGGTTTTAAGTGTTTCAATCCACGCACCCGCGAGGGGTGCGACTGTTAGTCATTATCATAACAAAAAGTGTTAGCCCTGTTTCAATCCACGCACCCGCGAGGGGTGCGACTATAGCTATCCCCTGGGTTTTGGCACCCAGGGGATATGTTTCAATCCACGCACCCGCGAGGGGTGCGACAAATATGGTTCAGTAGGTGTGGCTACTTTTCCCGTTTCAATCCACGCACCCGCGAGGGGTGCGACTACATAACCAAGAATACGGTCATATTTGTCCTTATGAGTTTCAATCCACGCACCCGCGAGGGGTGCGACTTCATAGATTTTTACCCCATCAATGTCTGCATCAGTTTCAATCCACGCACCCGCGAGGGGTGCGACGTTTTTTCGGGCGAAACTGGCACATATAAGACGATGTTTCAATCCACGCACCCGCGAGGGGTGCGACCAGGCGTTGATAAACTGGTAGTAAATTCCCCGGTAGGTTTCAATCCACGCACCCGCGAGGGGTGCGACCTGCATCATCCGACTAATGCCAGGCCATACGCTGGTTTCAATCCACGCACCCGCGAGGGGTGCGACGCGATTTTGTAACATTTTTTTACGAGAAAAGGCTAGTTTCAATCCACGCACCCGCGAGGGGTGCGACAAAATAATTTTTACAATAGTTGGTTTTACTGAGCTGTTTCAATCCACGCACCCGCGAGGGGTGCGACAACCGTTATTAGCGGAAACTTTTATCGACTTAATGTTTCAATCCACGCACCCGCGAGGGGTGCGACTCTGCTATCGCGCGTGAAAACTGGTCATCACTGGTTTCAATCCACGCACCCGCGAGGGGTGCGACAAAAAAAGGGAATATGGTCTATACCAGATTATGCGTTTCAATCCACGCACCCGCGAGGGGTGCGACTAGCATTTCATAATCCCCGTAACAAAAGGCAAGTGTTTCAATCCACGCACCCGCGAGGGGTGCGACCTGTAGCTGTTGACTGATAACCGATAGGTAATTTGTTTCAATCCACGCACCCGCGAGGGGTGCGACCGGGATCGGCATCACCCGTTAAAACCACTTTAGGGTTTCAATCCACGCACCCGCGAGGGGTGCGACGGGGATGCTGATTTGATACCTGCCAATATTTTGAGCGGTTTCAATCCACGCACCCGCGAGGGGTGCGACTGGCAACACCCGGGCAATTTCATTCAGGCCAGACAGTTTCAATCCACGCACCCGCGAGGGGTGCGACAAAATTACCGAGTGATACCAGTACCGCCTATGCGGATGTTTCAATCCACGCACCCGCGAGGGGTGCGACCTACAGCTATGAGGATCATGTAGCTCTGGCTAAGGTTTCAATCCACGCACCCGCGAGGGGTGCGACCATCGGTTACAACGGTTATCCGGCCCATGTACTGGTTTCAATCCACGCACCCGCGAGGGGTGCGACTTGGTAATTGCAATTTTCGTCATACATAGCCTTTAGTTTCAATCCACGCACCCGCGAGGGGTGCGACGGGTTGGGAGAGCCCTGGAAGCTCCCCCATTTCCGGTTTCAATCCACGCACCCGCGAGGGGTGCGACCCGGTCCTGGCTGTTTCCGTTGACCTCGGCGGCTCTGTTTCAATCCACGCACCCGCGAGGGGTGCGACCCCAATCAGTTTTTGATCGATGCCACCCCTCAGGGTTTCAATCCACGCACCCGCGAGGGGTGCGACAGGGTGTTGGCTTTTTCTTTCGATGTGGATTGCATGTTTCAATCCACGCACCCGCGAGGGGTGCGACCTAAGCCCGTATTTCTTGACAATCTCGATCATTCTTGTTTCAATCCACGCACCCGCGAGGGGTGCGACGTAGGGGAATTTCTTCGCCTTGGACGCCAGTTTGGAGTTTCAATCCACGCACCCGCGAGGGGTGCGACGTGTCAAAGCCCAGGGGATAGCTATATAAAAAGGTTTCAATCCACGCACCCGCGAGGGGTGCGACGGAAAAACGCGCTGAAATTCGCAAACAAACTCAACGTGTTTCAATCCACGCACCCGCGAGGGGTGCGACGCAATTTATGCCCACGTTTTATATACTATATTTAATGTTTCAATCCACGCACCCGCGAGGGGTGCGACAAAAACATTCGGGCGTACCAAAAAACCGTACGAATCGTTTCAATCCACGCACCCGCGAGGGGTGCGACGCCCAGACCGATGATACTGTTATAACCACAACTATTGTTTCAATCCACGCACCCGCGAGGGGTGCGACACTAAATTGCCAATATTCCCATTAAAACATAGAGGTTTCAATCCACGCACCCGCGAGGGGTGCGACGACACCCAGTAGGCAAGCAGACCCATAGCGCAAAGGTTTCAATCCACGCACCCGCGAGGGGTGCGACAGTATTCTAGTTGTTGTACCGTCTTGCCTAGTCCGTTTCAATCCACGCACCCGCGAGGGGTGCGACCCCTCTGGTAGCGCTAATGCAGTTTCAGGAGTACCCCGTTTCAATCCACGCACCCGCGAGGGGTGCGACGTGGGACTGTCCCCGGTTCAGTAACTATTTTATCTGTTTCAATCCACGCACCCGCGAGGGGTGCGACCGGTCTTTATGCGTCAACATCAATGACTAATTATGTTTCAATCCACGCACCCGCGAGGGGTGCGACACCTATATAACAAGCGTATTTCCAGGTATTACTAGTTTCAATCCACGCACCCGCGAGGGGTGCGACGCGGCAACAATTACGACCCCTGCTGGATACCCCGTTTCAATCCACGCACCCGCGAGGGGTGCGACATATCGGCGTTTGAGAGGTATGTATAAATATTCATGTTTCAATCCACGCACCCGCGAGGGGTGCGACTTTCCAGCTTCAATTTTCCCAACTCTTTAGGGTGTAGTTTCAATCCACGCACCCGCGAGGGGTGCGACGTGCTAGTGGCGGCAAATACTAGAGCTTATACCATGTGGTTTCAATCCACGCACCCGCGAGGGGTGCGACAACCATCACCTGCGCCACCGTTGTTGCTACTGATGTTTCAATCCACGCACCCGCGAGGGGTGCGACCTGATTCGATCTTGGCCAGCGCCTCCTCTCTGGGGTTTCAATCCACGCACCCGCGAGGGGTGCGACGATTATAGTGGAGTTGCGTATCGCATTGAGCACATGTTTCAATCCACGCACCCGCGAGGGGTGCGACGTTGCTGTCGCTGGCCAGCGGCTCGAACTTAGAGTTTCAATCCACGCACCCGCGAGGGGTGCGACGGAGTGCTGAGCCAGGGCTGACCATCCACATTCCAGTTTCAATCCACGCACCCGCGAGGGGTGCGACGGTTTCTGTGCGCCTTCAGCGATCCATGTTACCTGTTTCAATCCACGCACCCGCGAGGGGTGCGACAAGTTGCGATTATGCTCCTCACGTTTAGGCTGCAGGTTTCAATCCACGCACCCGCGAGGGGTGCGACACCCCTTTCTTTAATATAAGTATATACCTAAATTGTTTCAATCCACGCACCCGCGAGGGGTGCGACCCGGCAGGTCTAAGCACTCGTCCTTCCTCACTCGGTTTCAATCCACGCACCCGCGAGGGGTGCGACGTCAGCCATTTGTCGGCCGTCGTCTCTCGAATATTGTTTCAATCCACGCACCCGCGAGGGGTGCGACAGTTCATCCTAACCAGCCGAACCTATGCCAACGCGTTTCAATCCACGCACCCGCGAGGGGTGCGACCAGGCTATGTAAATTCGTTACCGCTGAACAATACATGTTTCAATCCACGCACCCGCGAGGGGTGCGACTCTGGATTTGATTCTATCGCCAGACAGATAGCTGTTTCAATCCACGCACCCGCGAGGGGTGCGACAACAACTAGCGACCAATATCAATAAAATAATTGCCGAGTTTCAATCCACGCACCCGCGAGGGGTGCGACAAAAATCACTCCATACGTCCCTAATACCGCCAACATGTTTCAATCCACGCACCCGCGAGGGGTGCGACCGCTTAAATGATCACGCTGACCGGATCAGGTACCTGGTTTCAATCCACGCACCCGCGAGGGGTGCGACTCGACAAACCGAACTTTGGTCGGGCGCGTTCGAAGTTTCAATCCACGCACCCGCGAGGGGTGCGACTCAAACAGCTTGCATGACATTCTGAGGAATGAGGTTTCAATCCACGCACCCGCGAGGGGTGCGACATGGCGAAATACGGAAAGACCCAGCTAGACATGGGTTTCAATCCACGCACCCGCGAGGGGTGCGACAATAATGAAGTGGATTTTAGCATGAGCGATATGCTGTTTCAATCCACGCACCCGCGAGGGGTGCGACATCCCGGTATAGTACCCCCCTCGGTTACAACATGTTTCAATCCACGCACCCGCGAGGGGTGCGACTAAAATGTGATATCTGTGGGGATGTAATTTATATGGGTTTCAATCCACGCACCCGCGAGGGGTGCGACTCTGGCTTTTCGTTCTCCTGGTATTGCCTGTCGATGTTTCAATCCACGCACCCGCGAGGGGTGCGACCAAATTTTTGACCATAGATTATACTATATTTAATGTTTCAATCCACGCACCCGCGAGGGGTGCGACTTTATAAGAAATCTGAGGGGTTCCGGCATATCGAGTTTCAATCCACGCACCCGCGAGGGGTGCGACACCAAATAAAATAATAACTAATAACCATGTAGTGGTTTCAATCCACGCACCCGCGAGGGGTGCGACGGCTAAATCCGTGCTGGTCTTTATTTTGCTTGCCTGTTTCAATCCACGCACCCGCGAGGGGTGCGACGCCAGCAGCGCAATGGGTTGATAAGGACACCGGTGTTTCAATCCACGCACCCGCGAGGGGTGCGACGCGGACTGCGGACTACGCCAGTCTACGAGCTGCGGGTTTCAATCCACGCACCCGCGAGGGGTGCGACCAAAGGTGGTGGTGCTTCGGTTGGTGTGAGTCCTGTTTCAATCCACGCACCCGCGAGGGGTGCGACGAGGTGATTTGAGTGGCAAAGGATAAACTGACACCGTTTCAATCCACGCACCCGCGAGGGGTGCGACGCGAGCGTTACGGCAAACAACACCAAGATAGACTTAGTTTCAATCCACGCACCCGCGAGGGGTGCGACCCGCGCCCCTTACCTGCTGGATCTGTTTCAGCACGTTTCAATCCACGCACCCGCGAGGGGTGCGACTGGTAGCTATAGGCGCATTTATAGCTTTACGCGGTTTCAATCCACGCACCCGCGAGGGGTGCGACTTGAAACTAATTATTCGCCGCAACCGTTCAAGATGTTTCAATCCACGCACCCGCGAGGGGTGCGACTTGGTATGAGGAATTAGACGAATTTAACGGCATGTTTCAATCCACGCACCCGCGAGGGGTGCGACTCTCTGGATTGTCTTGTAGGTGATTGCATAAGGGTTTCAATCCACGCACCCGCGAGGGGTGCGACTTGGAAGGAATCAACTATAAGTCTAAAAGCTAATGTTTCAATCCACGCACCCGCGAGGGGTGCGACTTCCTACTGCTCGGCGCATTTTTTCTCCCTCCCTGTTTCAATCCACGCACCCGCGAGGGGTGCGACCCGTGCTCTCGATGGGCAAGGAAGGGTAACGCCTCCAGTTTCAATCCACGCACCCGCGAGGGGTGCGACCTTATCGGGCGAAGGTGACAACGGAACATTTGAAGTTTCAATCCACGCACCCGCGAGGGGTGCGACCAGGAAGTAGACCGCATCACAAACATCTATCATCGTTTCAATCCACGCACCCGCGAGGGGTGCGACAAAGATAACTTCCGGGTGCTAGACAATAACCAGGTTTCAATCCACGCACCCGCGAGGGGTGCGACGGCCAAGGTGGCCGCGATCGATGCGGAGATAGAAAGTTTCAATCCACGCACCCGCGAGGGGTGCGACTTGACGCTGATGTTTTCGCCACCATACGGATGTTGGAGTTTCAATCCACGCACCCGCGAGGGGTGCGACCCGGAGGTCATACCGCTAGGCAGCCGGCTTTATATAGTTTCAATCCACGCACCCGCGAGGGGTGCGACTAGGCATTTCTTCTCCCTCCTCCTTTTTCTTTTGGTTTCAATCCACGCACCCGCGAGGGGTGCGACGAACAAGTTCCCCTGGTGTCCAGGGAAGTTCTAAGTTTCAATCCACGCACCCGCGAGGGGTGCGACAAAAAGGTGAACGATAGGTTTTATTCGTTTACCTAATGTTTCAATCCACGCACCCGCGAGGGGTGCGACTAAGTAAACCTGATGGGTGGGATGGAGTTTTCACAGTTTCAATCCACGCACCCGCGAGGGGTGCGACCAATCCCTAACAATGATTAATTACATGTTCCAAGGTTTCAATCCACGCACCCGCGAGGGGTGCGACTCCCTAAGCTTATATGGATCGTCCCATCCCTCGGGGTTTCAATCCACGCACCCGCGAGGGGTGCGACAATATCTGGTGTGGGAGAGAGTGATCCGGCGGCAGGAGTTTCAATCCACGCACCCGCGAGGGGTGCGACAGGAAGCTGGCAGATAATTCTGCTTCGCAGCGATGTTTCAATCCACGCACCCGCGAGGGGTGCGACTTTGTTGTTGAGATTCATTACTGCAAGCTGCTCCATGTTTCAATCCACGCACCCGCGAGGGGTGCGACTCTGCGCCTGGCCGGGTCGTCCCAACCCTCCGGGTTTCAATCCACGCACCCGCGAGGGGTGCGACAATCACCCCTTCACATAATTAACATCCCCCGTCACACGTTTCAATCCACGCACCCGCGAGGGGTGCGACTGAAAGTTTGCCGCCAGAGCAACAGATGCAATTAGTTTCAATCCACGCACCCGCGAGGGGTGCGACCTGATGCACAGCAGAAGCAAGTCAAGTCGCTGAATGTTTCAATCCACGCACCCGCGAGGGGTGCGACTTTTTTTACCTCCCTTGAAGGGTCTTAAAACTATTGGAGTTTCAATCCACGCACCCGCGAGGGGTGCGACGGCAGCAGAATTAAATCGACATTCATACGGTTTTGTTTCAATCCACGCACCCGCGAGGGGTGCGACCAGATGCGTATCTGCCAGCCATACGGTGACGATCAACGGTTTCAATCCACGCACCCGCGAGGGGTGCGACATAAAGCCAAAGATGAGACTATGCGAAAAATGTGGTTTCAATCCACGCACCCGCGAGGGGTGCGACGAGATATTTGTTTCACCAGCCAGGCTTGAAGTGTTGTTTCAATCCACGCACCCGCGAGGGGTGCGACCCGCAACACAAACCGCGTCTATTAATAAACAAAAAGTTTCAATCCACGCACCCGCGAGGGGTGCGACGTGCAACCGATACTAAAATATCCCGGTGCGAAATGGTTTCAATCCACGCACCCGCGAGGGGTGCGACGAGAGACATGAGAAAAACCTTTACTATTCCAGGCGTTTCAATCCACGCACCCGCGAGGGGTGCGACCAACATGATGGCCTATGACGGATTCCTGCCGGAGGTTTCAATCCACGCACCCGCGAGGGGTGCGACAACATGGGTAGCCACTAGCGGCAGGATTGACAAGTTTCAATCCACGCACCCGCGAGGGGTGCGACTACACACAAGCGGCAGACATATGTAACAGATTGCAGTTTCAATCCACGCACCCGCGAGGGGTGCGACTTTATGATGCGTAGGCTAAAATCAGAACTCCTAGTTTCAATCCACGCACCCGCGAGGGGTGCGACCATAATCATCCATCAGGTGATACAATGCCAAGCAATGTTTCAATCCACGCACCCGCGAGGGGTGCGACTCTTGCCATAATTGTTGGCAGGTTGGACATGACCAGTTTCAATCCACGCACCCGCGAGGGGTGCGACGTTGATCTGTGCTGCTCGGTTTGCATCGGCATAGGGTTTCAATCCACGCACCCGCGAGGGGTGCGACAGCATCACCATATACCCTGTTCCCTGCATCTATAAAGTTTCAATCCACGCACCCGCGAGGGGTGCGACGCGGATCTAGTAGTCAGACGCACATAATTATCTCCGTTTCAATCCACGCACCCGCGAGGGGTGCGACACAAAGGAGGAGTTGCCATGAGGGGCTCTATCAAGTTTCAATCCACGCACCCGCGAGGGGTGCGACTTTGGAACTCAGCGACAATAATGATGTCGCACCGGAGGTTTCAATCCACGCACCCGCGAGGGGTGCGACTACAAGACCCGTATCCCCACGAATCTCCGTCATATAAGTTTCAATCCACGCACCCGCGAGGGGTGCGACAAAATCCTTCGGGGTCATCTTGGTCGATAATGTACTGTTTCAATCCACGCACCCGCGAGGGGTGCGACCATCCCCATCATCCAGCTGCACTGGCTCACTCAGGTTTCAATCCACGCACCCGCGAGGGGTGCGACGCCTCCATTTGTTGGAGGTTGCGAGGGAGGTTTTGGGTTTCAATCCACGCACCCGCGAGGGGTGCGACGTTGTATTCGTCGATTTTGACCACGCCCGCTTGCCGTTTCAATCCACGCACCCGCGAGGGGTGCGACACCTCTCTCACAATGCCCACTGTGTAGGCACTGTGTTTCAATCCACGCACCCGCGAGGGGTGCGACTGTCTGGAGTGCTTCACCCTCCCGGCCATCCTCTCGTTTCAATCCACGCACCCGCGAGGGGTGCGACCTTCGTTGAAAAGGTAGTGACCATCAGGAAGCAGTTTCAATCCACGCACCCGCGAGGGGTGCGACATAATCGGGGCTGTAATTTTCGGCGATGCTCCGTGTTTCAATCCACGCACCCGCGAGGGGTGCGACGAGTGCGATTTTTATTAGTGCTAAGCGTTACATATGTTTCAATCCACGCACCCGCGAGGGGTGCGACCCCGCAAGCAGGATTTATCCGCATTGGGTGGGGAGTTTCAATCCACGCACCCGCGAGGGGTGCGACTTTCCAAGTCAATATTGAGCGTTACTTCACTATTGTGGTTTCAATCCACGCACCCGCGAGGGGTGCGACGGCAGGGGTGTATGTCCAGGACGGACGCAAGAAGTTTCAATCCACGCACCCGCGAGGGGTGCGACCTCCATTTATTGGAGGTTGCGAGGGAGGTTTTAGGTTTCAATCCACGCACCCGCGAGGGGTGCGACGTGCGAAGCTGGAGTAGGTCGACGTAAAAAGATTTAGTTTCAATCCACGCACCCGCGAGGGGTGCGACTTTTAGGTGTCAAGGGTGTCGCCTCGTCAAAGGCGAGTTTCAATCCACGCACCCGCGAGGGGTGCGACTCCATCTCCTCAGCGATAACGTCTGCCAGATTCCCAGTTTCAATCCACGCACCCGCGAGGGGTGCGACTGCTATAGAGGTTGCCACCGTAGTAATTACCCTGTTTCAATCCACGCACCCGCGAGGGGTGCGACTGACTCTCCTAGTGCTGGAGGTCGCAGCGGTAATGTTTCAATCCACGCACCCGCGAGGGGTGCGACGGCTGGTGCTTCAGTAGGTACCACCGTTTCAGCAGGTTTCAATCCACGCACCCGCGAGGGGTGCGACGCTGTCCAGGAAATAGGATTCACAATTGAGGAAGTTTCAATCCACGCACCCGCGAGGGGTGCGACATCTGCCCAATTATTTACTCTGCTCTGGGTGATCGTTTCAATCCACGCACCCGCGAGGGGTGCGACTACGATTCGTAAGAGTAGTTAACCTTGGTGGAAGATGTTTCAATCCACGCACCCGCGAGGGGTGCGACACAGAAATGATTGAAAAGAATTTAGGCATCATTAGTTTCAATCCACGCACCCGCGAGGGGTGCGACCTTCTGCATATGCTCAACCGCCGAAGTATAGACAATGTTTCAATCCACGCACCCGCGAGGGGTGCGACCCAGATGTTTTTAGTTCTTCATAATCATCTTTACAGTTTCAATCCACGCACCCGCGAGGGGTGCGACCCTCACAGCCCCATATAAAAACTACCTGAAAAAACGTTTCAATCCACGCACCCGCGAGGGGTGCGACTCTTAAAACATGCCCCTGTTTTTATCCTGGGTCCTGGTTTCAATCCACGCACCCGCGAGGGGTGCGACAAAACAAGATTTAATTGACCTAGAGTATGACCATGTTTCAATCCACGCACCCGCGAGGGGTGCGACCCATAAAGGCAAAACCTTCAAGGTATTTTCTCTGGTTTCAATCCACGCACCCGCGAGGGGTGCGACAGATAATTGTTTTGCCTGTCCCTCCCAAACAGACGTTTCAATCCACGCACCCGCGAGGGGTGCGACGGATCTTGGTTAAGCCCATACTGAGCTGTAACATGGGTTTCAATCCACGCACCCGCGAGGGGTGCGACGATACCGGTTCCCGGGTGAAGGTATCTGACTTAGAGTTTCAATCCACGCACCCGCGAGGGGTGCGACTTCTATATCTTCTTTATCTGCCACCACCCATTTAAGGTTTCAATCCACGCACCCGCGAGGGGTGCGACAAGGAGTTTACTGTTTCATGGTCCGACCGGATGCGGAAGTTTCAATCCACGCACCCGCGAGGGGTGCGACCTCGCTTGGCATAGGGGCTCCCCTCCGGTGATAAGTTTCAATCCACGCACCCGCGAGGGGTGCGACAAGTCCCCACGGTCTTTCATTTTCGTACTGCCATCCAAGGTTTCAATCCACGCACCCGCGAGGGGTGCGACACCTCCTTTCAAAATAGGCGCATTCTCGCTAATAGTTTCAATCCACGCACCCGCGAGGGGTGCGACTGTATTTGCGATCCGATTTGCGGAATTCATCAATATTGTTTCAATCCACGCACCCGCGAGGGGTGCGACAAAGGCCACCAGCGCATCTAAGTGGCTGAAGGGGGTTTCAATCCACGCACCCGCGAGGGGTGCGACTTCTCTTCCACCCAGTAATAATCGTCAGGGTTAACGTTTCAATCCACGCACCCGCGAGGGGTGCGACGGTGGTTGTAATGTTATATATCTTTGACAATACGGTTTCAATCCACGCACCCGCGAGGGGTGCGACCGCTCATTTAGCTTAGCCGGGTCGTCCCACCCTTCCGGTTTCAATCCACGCACCCGCGAGGGGTGCGACCAAAATGAGGGGATACGCCTTAGAGATGTCGTTTAGGTTTCAATCCACGCACCCGCGAGGGGTGCGACTCTCTGAGCCATGCAAAAATTTCTCGCTGTTTTTGTTTCAATCCACGCACCCGCGAGGGGTGCGACAAGGTGATTGATCCCCACTAGGTATATATCTACTAGGTTTCAATCCACGCACCCGCGAGGGGTGCGACTAAGTAAACCACAGATCAATCGGCTTAAACTTCGGGTTTCAATCCACGCACCCGCGAGGGGTGCGACTCGACTGTATATAGTTTGTCGGGTATTTTCCCCAGGTGTTTCAATCCACGCACCCGCGAGGGGTGCGACTGTTTGGCTCGGTCTTACGAAGGTTTTTAGCGGTGTTTCAATCCACGCACCCGCGAGGGGTGCGACTTAATTTAATTTTTGAAGGAAATAATTTAGCATATGGGTTTCAATCCACGCACCCGCGAGGGGTGCGACGTAGTCGAAATGCCGCAGTCCAAGGAAACCACGACAGTTTCAATCCACGCACCCGCGAGGGGTGCGACTCCATCAGCGTCCAGATACACTGGATCACACAAGTTTCAATCCACGCACCCGCGAGGGGTGCGACCCATATTTTAGGATATGTTAAGATTGTGTTAAGGTTTCAATCCACGCACCCGCGAGGGGTGCGACCCTTGTAAGGTGCGCGGCCATTGTAGCCCTTCATGTTTCAATCCACGCACCCGCGAGGGGTGCGACTTAAAATATAATGATTCATTGATAGAATAAAAGTGTTTCAATCCACGCACCCGCGAGGGGTGCGACAATAGTGCAGGTGGGTATATATTTATGTTTAAAGATGTTT
>Ga0209613_1002653_pt1 | contig 13013 bp, 3 predicted proteins | sample BioC13SIPDNA_2_FD_185747 | JGI IMG/M metagenome (GOLD analysis project Ga0209613, IMG submission 185747) | Anaerobic biogas reactor microbial communites from Washington, USA - Biogas_R2_A C13 SIP DNA (SPAdes) (version 2) | ecosystem: Engineered > Bioreactor > Anaerobic > Unclassified | place... | reverse complement strand
ACAGCTTTCTGAATGTCAAAGACCCCCGGCTTCTGCAATTCGTGGCCACTGAATTGAACAATAAAAAACTGTGGCCCAACCCCCTGGTCCAGTTTAATCCCACTTTCGAAAAGGGACAGACCATTCAGCATCTCGTGCAAAGCGGATTGCTTCATCAGGAATTGCAGGATATCTTTTATGGGTATGAACTTTACAAACACCAGGAGGATGCCATCACCCTAGGTGCCTCCGGAAAAGAGTTCATTGTCACCTCGGGGACCGGCTCCGGAAAATCGCTGACTTACATCGCCACCATCTTCAACCATATCCTCCGCTCCGGAGCCTCTCTGGCCGGAAAAACACAGGCAGTCATCGTTTATCCCATGAATGCCCTGATCAACTCGCAACATGAAGAATTCCGGAAATACGAACGCAACTACCTCAAACGGAAACTGCCTCCGGGAACTCACTTTGAAGAGGCCGGCAAAAGCCTCACCGACCAGACCAGGGAACTCAGAGAGATCGTGGGCGATATCTTTCCCATCAGCTACGGCCAGTATACCGGACAGGAAGATGAGGAGACGAGGGACAAAATGCGGGTAAACCCGCCCCATATCCTGATGACCAACTACATGATGCTGGAGCTGATCCTGACCCGGGGTGGAAAAGATGTGGACATCAGGAACAACATACTCGAAAATCTGCGGTTCCTGGTATTCGATGAATTGCACACTTACCGCGGTCGCCAGGGATCGGACATCGCCCTGCTGATCAGAAGGATCAAGGCAGGTGCCAGCCACCCGGTAACCTGTATCGGAACTTCGGCCACCATGATTTCGTCCGACACCGCCACACTTTCCGAACAGAAGCATGAAGTGGCCCGCATCGGGTGCCTGATCTTCGGCAGCGATATCCGCGAAAACCAGATCATCAGCGAATCGCTGGTTAAAAGCCTCACGAAGGATATCCCCGTCACTCCTGAAAATATGGCTGAAGCCATTTCACAAGGTATGGATCAGGAATCGCCCTCTTCGGAATTTGAGACCAACCCGGTAGCCCACTGGCTCGAAGAGACCATCGCCCTGGAACAGAAAGAGGGTATCCTGGTGAGGCGTAAGCCGCTTACCGTCGAAGCCATCGGCCGGCAACTCCATGATTTCTGCGGAAAACCGGAAAACGAATGCACGCCCTACATCTCGGCACTTCTGGAATGGTCCAACAAAATCAATTCCGATCCCTCCCGGAAAAAGAATCTTCTCCCCTACCGGATCCACCAGTTTATTGCCCAAACCGGTACCGTCTATGCCACCCTTGGCGACCAGGCATCCAGGCAACCCTATCTTGACGCCGGGTTGTACTCGGGTAATTCCGATACTTATGTTTTTCCCCTGGTTTTCAGCCGCTACTCGGGGCACGACTTTTACTGTGTCACACTCGACGAAGGCCAGGGCCGGCTATTCCCGAGGGATTTCCGCAATCTCGAAGATCCGGAGGATGAAGAAACCAAAGCCGGCTATCTTTTCATCGCACACCAGGAAGATGAAGAACCTGTCTGGGACGAGGATCGCGATCTTCAGAACCTCCCGGAAGCATGGTTTAACCCTCCCCGCCGTGATGGTACCCGCTCTTTGAAGTCTGATAAAAGAAACCGTATCCCCCGGAAGATCCATTTCGACGGGGAAGGCTTCTTCTCTTTTTCCGGCGGAAAGGAATTCGAGGGCTGGTTTATCGCCGCTCCCCTGATGTTCGATCCTACCTCGGGAATCATCTTCGACCAGACCGGGGAGTGGTCCAAGCTGACGAAACTGGGCGGTGAGGGTCGAAGCACGGCCACTACCGTCCTGTCCTTTGAAACCATCACCCAGCTTCATGCATTCGGAGAGCCCGCCCGCGAACAGAAGCTGCTCAGCTTTACCGACAACCGGCAGGATGCCTCCCTCCAGGCAGGCCATTTCAACGATTTCGTGAAAGTCGGCCAGCTGAGGGCAGCCATCTGGAATGCCCTCGAAAAACACGGACAACTTGACTATACCACGATTGCCGACCGGATTTTTGAATGTCTGAACATTCCCCAGGAACAGTATGCCCGCAATCCGGCCGCGTTTCCCGGCCCCCGGAAGGAGAACGAGGATGCCTTCAAGGATTTCATCATGTACCGCCTGCTCCATGACCTGCGCAAAAGCTGGCGCGTGGTGCTTCCCAACCTGGAACAGTGCGCCCTCCTGACCATCGGATACAAATTCCTGGACGAGTCCGTCCGGGATAACACCCTCTGGCAAAGCAACATATTGCTCGACAATATGGCACCCGAAGAGCGCCTTGAATTCCTGGTCCAGGTTTTTGACTTCTTCCGGAAATCCTACGCCCTGGAATTTTCCATGCTCGAGCCTTCGGCCATTAACCAGAATTCCAGGAAAATCAGGGAAAAACTGATCCCTCCCTGGACCCTTGACGATTCCGACAAAATAGACTTTCCGGCAAGCATACAGGTAGAAAAACTCGACCGCACAATTCAGAACCTCTTCGGTGGAAGTGCAGGATACCAGAGCCATTTCGGGCGGTATCTGCGAAAAACCGCTGAAAAACAAGGTCTGAACCTCCGCGGAAAAGAGAACTACACCCCCGCGGTCTATGCTTTGTTTAATTTTCTGTGCGATGCCGGGTGGTTATCACGAAAATATGCCAGAAATGAAGAGGGAGTCCAGGTGTTTGTCTACCAGTTGAAGGTCGACTATCTCCTCTGGCTGAAAGGCGATGGCAACACCATCACTCCTGACCTGATCAAAACCAGATCCTACAGACCGGTTACCATCAAACCGAACCTCTATTTCCAGCGGTTTTACCGGACCGACTTCCATCATCTGAAAACCATTGAAGGCAAGGAACATACCGGTCAGATCAAAAATGAAAAACGGCAGGAGAGGGAGAAGCTTTTCAAAAACGGGACCATCAGCGTGCTGTACTGCTCGCCCACCATGGAACTGGGGATCGACATTGCCGACCTGAACATCGTCCACCTCCGGAATGTTCCCCCCTCGCCGGCCAATTATGCCCAGCGGAGCGGGCGCGCCGGCCGGAGCGGACAGGCAGCACTGGTCATGACCTACTGCTCCAACTACAGCGCCCACGACCGCCATTTCTTCAACACTCCCGAAAAAATGGTGGCCGGCTCCGTCTCCACCCCCCGGATGGACCTGGTCAACGAGGAACTGCTTAAGAGCCATCTCCACGCGTTAATACTTTCCCGCCATTCGATCTCCAATCTGAACAACTCCCTGGGGGACCTGGTCGACAAGGAAGATCTGGAAAACCTCCCGGTAAAGGAGGAAATTGTGCTGGCCTTCATGCTGACAGAAACACAGAAGCAGGAAATCGGGACCGCCTTCCGGAGAATTGTGGAGGATTCCTGGTTTAAAACCGAACTGGCCACCCGGAAACCCTCCTGGTTCAATGACCTCTGGATCCAACAGACCATCGACAACTATTTTACCGATTTCGACCAGTCCCTTTCGCGCTGGAGAATCCTCTACCGCAATGCGATCCTGCAATTCAGGGCGGCCAATGAGATCATCGAAAACAGGATTTACGCCAACAACCACGAGCTTATTGAAAAAGCCAGATACTCGAGAAGACAGTCCGAGCGGCAGATGGCCCTGCTGTTGAACGACACGACCGATTCCAGCGGCAGGAAAAGCGACAACGAATCGGAGTTCTATCCCTTCCGTTACCTGGCGGCCGAAGGTTTTCTGCCCGGGTATAATTTCACCCGGCTCCCCATCCGCACTTTCCTGGAAACCAAAGACGGTTCCGGAGAATTCCTCTCCCGCCCTCGCGTGATCGCCCTGAATGAATTCGGTCCCAGGAATATCATTTACCATGACGGGGCAAAATTCAGGATCGACCGGATCATCCTCTCTGAAGCAGAAGCTAAAATTGAAAAGGCTAAAATCAGCCCCTACACGGGCTACATCCTGATGAAGGAGCAGTTCACCTATACCGTTGATCCGCTGGTCAGCAAAGAGCTTTCACAGGGTATGGACGAGTACATCCATTCCGACCTGGTGGAAATTGCCGAGACGGTGGCCTTTGAACAGCAACGCATCACCTGCCAGGAAGAGGAGAGAAGCCGGAAAGGATTCGACACCCGGACTTACTTCTATGTGGAGGGGGGATTTGACAACACCCGGGAAGCCATCGTGAAAACAGGAGGCGAAAAACTGCTCCACCTGCATGCCTTTCCGGCAGCCAGGCTGGTCCATATCAATTTCAAATGGAGGAATTCGCCCGAAAAAGGATTTGCCCTGAACCTGAAGAGCGGCCACTGGCAGAACAGAATCCAGGAGCATGCCGAAGGTCAGACCGATGACATCAAACGGATCAAGCTGTTCACCACCACCACGGCCAACGTGCTCTATCTCCAACCTGTGGAAACCCTGGGCCTGCAAGGGGGGTATGCCGGGGTGGTCACCCTCATGTATGCCCTGAAACGCGCCATCGAAAACTACTTCCAGGTAGAATCGAACGAAATTGGAGTTTCCATCATGGGAGAAGGCGATTCTCCCAACATCCTGCTTTACGAAGCTGCCGAAGGAAGTCTGGGCGTCCTTTCCCAACTGGTTGAGAATCCACAGGTTTATAAAGCGGTGATGCACGATGCCTTTAATTTCTGCTTCATGAAAGAGGGCGTGGAAATTCCGGAGGAAGAGCTGGCACCGGCCACATACGATGATTTACTGAGTTACTACAACCAAAGCCATCACCAGGTCATCAACAGGAATCACATCAGGAATTCCCTGCGGCTGTTGCGCGATTCGGCCATCGAGTTTCTCGCCAACCGCTCCTTCAGCAGCTATGACGAACAGTACCACGCGCTGATGGCTGCCCGCGACATGAACAGCAGCACGGAGGAGGCTTTCCTGAAATATCTTTACGCCAAAGGCCTCAGGCTGCCCGATGAAGCCCAGCCCATTATTCCCCATATGTATGTGAGACCCGACTTTTTGTTTAAACCCAATGTCTGCGTTTTCTGTGACGGTACGCCCCATGACGACAAAAGGGTGATGGACGATGACAAATCGAAGCGGGAGGCGCTCAAAAACGCAGGATACCAGGTTCTTTCATGGTACTACAAAAATCCCCTTGACCAGATGGTCAGCACAAGACCCGACATTTTTAAACCTGTCAGATGAGTACAACGCATTTTGATTTCAAACCCGGAAGTCTGGTCACACTGCGCAACCGGCCCTGGATGGTATTGCCGTCGGATGATCCCACCTTGTTGCTGGTCAAGCCCCTGGGGGGAACCGACGATGAGATTACGGGGATCTTCCTTCCGCTGTCACATGAGAGTGATCGGCCTGTCTCATACAATTTTGTCAGGCCGTCGGCTGACCATCCGGGCGATTTTCCTTCAGCACGGCTCCTCTACAATGCCACGCGGCTGTCGTTCCGGAATGTGGCAGGTCCCTTCCGGAGCCTGGGAAAACTCTCTTTCCGCCCGCGCCCTTACCAGTTGGTCCCCCTCATCATGGCCCTGCGGCAGAATCCCGTCCGACTGCTTATTGCCGACGATGTGGGTATTGGAAAAACCATCGAGGCCCTGCTGATCGCCCGGGAGCTCCATGAGCGGAAGGAGATCGGGCGGATGGCCATCATCTGCCTGCCCCATTTGTGCGACCAGTGGCAGGATGAACTGAAATCCAAGTTCGGCGTCGAAGCGGTGATCATCCGCTCGGGAACCGCCAGCTCCCTGGAAAAGCAAATCCGCTCGAATGAGAACATCTTCAGGGCTTTCCCCTTCCAGATCATATCGGTCGACTACATAAAAACGGGCAGCAAACTCCAGGTTTTTCTCGATCACACCCCGGAATTTGTCATTGTCGACGAAGCGCATACCTGTGCCCGGCCCGCCGGGGCCAATACATCACAGATGTTAAGACATAATCTGTTGCACAGGCTGGTTACCCGGAATCCTGACCAGCATCTGGTTATGCTGACCGCCACCCCGCACAGCGGCAAGCAGCAGGAGTTCCAGTCATTGCTGGGACTACTGCACCCCGATTTTGAGTCCACCGACCTGGTGGAAGCATCCCCCGAAGAGCGTAAACGGGTAGCCCGCCATTTTATCCAACGCCGGCGCAGCGATGTGATCTCCTGGTTCAATGAGGAATACAGCTTCCCGAAGCGCATCGCCGTCGATGTCGCCTATCCGGTTGGCAATGAATATGGCACCCTTTTTAACGAAATCCTGGAATATGCCCGTTCCATTGTGAAGGAACATACGACCGACCTCCGGAAGCAAAGGCTGAGCTACTGGGAAGCCCTGGCCCTCCTCCGGGGAGTGATGAGCAGTCCCGAAGCAGGAGTCTCCATGCTCGTGAAGAAAGCCCGCAAAAAGCAATTGACCGAAGAGGAAAACGATATGGAGGGTGAAGAGGCGGATGACGAAATTCTCGATGGGGGATATTCGGGAGAGGATAACCTGCCGATAGCCGTGTTGGCCAAGGCAAAAGTCACTCCCGATGTGGAATCGCGTAAACTTCTCGGTTTTGCCTCTCGCCTGAGTCATGTTTCCGGCATCGTAAAGGACCAGAAAGCCCTGACCGTTGTGAAAACAGCCAGGGAATGGATAGCGAAGGGGCTCCATCCGATCATCTATTGCCGTTATATCCATACTGCCCGCTACCTGGGGGATATTTTCCGCAGTGAGTTGCAGGGACGGGCATACCGTGATCTTCACATCGAGGTCATTACCAGCGAACTGGATGATGAACTGCGCCGGGAAAAAATAGATACCATGAAAAAGGCGGAGCGCCGGCTGCTCATCGCCACCGACTGTCTGAGTGAGGGAATTAACCTGCAGGACGCCTTTAACGCGGTCATCCACTATGACCTTCCCTGGAATCCCAACCGGCTGGAACAACGGGAAGGCCGTGTCGACCGCTTCGGCCAGCAATCGCCGGTCATCCACGTGGCCCGGATCTTCGGGGAAAACAACCCTGTCGACGGAGTGGTTCTCGATGTGCTGTACAAAAAGTCGGACGAAATCCGCCGCTCCACGGGAATTACCGTGCCACTGCCCGAAGACAGCACTACCGTCATGAACGCCGTCATGCAGGCGGTCCTGATCAGGAATGCCGGCATCAAACAGGTAGCCTTTCAGTTGTCGCTGTTTGAAAGCGAGGAGATCGATCAGACCCGCAAATCGCTGGAAGAGGCCTTGCAGCGGGCTTCCGAAAAGGAAAAGGCCACACGCACCATCTTTGCTCAACATGCCATCAAGGCCGCCGATATCGAAGAAAACCTGAAGGAAATCGATGAAGCCATCGGAAGCGTGGAAACGGTCGAAAACTTTGTGACCGGGGCTTTACGCTTCCTCTCGGTGCAAGCCGATCACCGCCCTGAGGGGTATCTGGTGTACACCACCAATATTCCACAAAAGTTGCGGGAACTGCTGACCGATAAGCCCCAAATCATGATATCCTTCAAATCGCCGACACCCGAAGGGTATACTTATATAGGCCGGAACCATCCCTTCACCGAACAACTGGCCCAGCAAATCATCAACGATGCTTTGAACGGTCTTGAAGGAAGTGCTGCCCGCTCTTCGGTGATCCGCACGCGCGAAGTAGACCAGAAAACCGTTCTTTTCCAGTTCAGGGTGAGGAGCGTGATCGCCGAGCAACCTGTGAACCGGAGAATCGTGGCCGAGGAGATGTGGCTCTGGGGTTACCGCGGAAGCATTGCTGAAGGCCGGTTCCTTCCGGAAGAGGAAGCCTCCCGGCTGTTTACGAAGGCAGTCACCTCATCGAATGTCGACCCGGGAGAACAGACTTACTGGCTCCGGGAGGAAATGGATTGGATCAACAACGAGGGACAATTCAGGACGATCACCGATCCGGTGGCTTATGAAAGGGCCGTTCACCTGGTCAGACTCCATTCCGGCGTACGCAATCTGGTGGGAGGCCATCACTATGTGCCTGTCGAGCCGGTACTTCCCATGGATGTGCTGGGAATCTATATCTTATTACCAGAGCTTTGAGACCATGAATTATACCTGCATCAACATACAGAGCAACCTGATTTCGGAAGATGTCCTCCGGAAAATCGACCTGGGGGAAGCATCAGGACAGTCGCCCCGTGATTTTGGGATGGATTCGGCCTCCACCCTGCGCAATGAGATGGAATATGCCTGGAGCCGGATTAAACTCGACTGGAGATATTTCTATGCAAAGAGCAGCCAGCTTCCGGCCAGCGATCCCTATGGGACGACCCTCACCCGGAAATGGATGACCACCTTTTTCAGCGCGCTGGGGTTCGAGCTGGTTCAACGGAAATCGGCGCTCACCGGGGGAAACAACCAAAGCTATGCCATCAGCCATGTGGCCGGAAATATTGATGATCTGCCGGTCCATATCGTGGGCTTCTATGATTCTGCACACCCCGGGAAAAACACCATCGACAGCAGGTCAAGCGGTGGAGCCTCCCGGCTCTCCCCCCACGCGACGGTCCAGGAATTTCTGAATGTGACCGAACATCTCTACGGAATTGCAGCCAACGGACTCCTGCTCAGACTGATGCGCGACAGTGGCCGCCTGGTCAAACTGATCTACCTCGAATTTGACCTCAGGCGAATGCTCGAAGAGGACAAGTACAGCGAGTTCACCCTCCTTTTCAGGTTGCTGCACGCCTCCCGGTTTCCCCGGAACCAGCAGGAAACGGAATCTTGTCTGCTGGAATACTATTACAACGAAAGCATTGAATCGGGAAACCGGATTCGTGACGGGCTGAGCCTGGCGGTTCAGAAATCCCTTCTGGCCCTCGGAAATGGTTTTCTTCAGGGAGATGCCAATGAGAAGCTGCGTCGGAAGTTGGGCAACGGACAGCTTTCACCGGCCGACTTTTATCGCCAACTCCGCCGGCTGGTCTACCGTCTTCTGTTCCTGATGGTGGCAGAGGAAAGGGACCTGGTGTATGACCCTACTGAGCGGGATGACGATATCCTGCATAAGAAGAAGATCTATTTCGAATATTACAGCATCTCCCGGTTGCGCAAACTCAGCCGGAACCGCTACCTGTTTGAAGCCCGGTATAATGACCTCTGGCTGGGATTGCTACGGACCTTCAATCTTTTCAGTGAAGAGGGCCGCGGGCGACAACTTGCTATAGAACCCCTGGGAGGGGATCTCTTTGACCCGCGGGCCATTGAAGATCTCGATGAATCCCTGATCGGTAACGACCTCCTGCTCGAATGCATTCGCAACCTGAACGAGTTTACCGACGAGAACGGTAACCTGGTCCCCATCAACTACCGCTCTCTTGATGTAGAGGAGTTTGGTTCGGTCTACGAGGGTTTGCTTGACCTGCATCCCATCATTGCGGGGCTCGACGCACCCGGAGCATCCTCCGTCAGTTTTACCTTCCACAGCGGTACCGACCGTAAAACCACGGCTTCCTATTATACCCGTCCCGACCTGGTCAACGAGATCATGAAATCGGCGGTGATCCCGGTGGTGGAGGAACGCATGCGGCGTTTCCCGTCGGCCAGCGACAAAGCCATCGCCATCCTCGGAATGAAAGTCTGTGATCCTGCGGCAGGTTCGGGCCATTTCTTACTGGCCACGGCACGCACCCTGGCCTGGTACCATGCGCGGGTAACCAGCGGTGAGGAGAACCCGGCCCCCGGAGTCTTCCGCCACTCCCTGCGCCAGGTGATCCAGCATTGCATCTATGGCGTGGATCTCAATCCCGATGCCGTGGAACTCTGCAAACTGGCCCTCTGGATTGAAAGCCACGACAGTGGGAAACCCTTAAGTTTCCTGGACCATAAAATCCGTTGCGGGAACAGCCTGGTGGGAATGACCGACCTTACCCTCCTGCAGAAAGGCATTCCCGATGAAGCCTTTGATCCGGTGACCGGCGATGACAAAGTGGTGTCGCGCACCCTTAAACGGGACAACAGCCGGTTTCGCTCTTACCTCTCCGGAAGAGGTGACACCGGATTCCAGCAACAACTCGACTTTGGAACACCCGCGGTGACCCATCAGTATGGGAAGAGCATGCGGGAGGCTGGTCAGATCACACAGGATTCACTCGATGCCGTACACAGGGTGAAGCAACGGTTTGAAAAAATGCGGAGCGACCGGGAGTGGTTCCGCGACTGGCAGGCCGGCAACCTCTGGACGGCGGCCTTCTTTTACACCTACACCCCCGAGACTCTGGCGGCTGCCCCAACGAGCGAGCATCTGCACAAATACCTCAACCACCCTGCGGCGGTACCCGGATCGGTCATCGGCCATGCCGACGGTCTGTCCATGAAACATCATTTCTTCCATTGGCCCCTGGAGTTTCCCGATGTGTTTGACCCCGCCTCCGGAAACAGTGGCTTTGACGTGATGGTGGGCAATCCCCCGTGGGAGAGAATCAAGCTCCAGCAACAGGAATTTTTTGCCGTCAAAGATTCCGGAATTGCCAATGCTCCCAATGCCGCAGCCCGTAACCGGATGATCGAAGAACTGCAGTTTACCAATCCTGTGCTGTACCGCGAATACCAGGAGGCTCTGCATACCGCCGATTCCACAGGCAAATTCCTGCGAAATGGCGGGAGAAACGATCTTACTGCCGTGGGAGATATCAATACCTACTCGGTTTTCGCAGAACTCTTTTCTTCTATGATCAGTCTCCGGGGGAAAACAGGATTTATTGTTCCTACAGGGATCGCCACCGACGACAGCAACAAAGCCTTTTTCGGAGCGATGGTCGAAAGAAACAGGTTGGTCAGCTTGTTTGATTTCGAGAACCGGGAGAAGATTTTCAAGGATGTTGACAGCCGCTACAAGTTTTGTCTGCTGACCCTCCAGGGCAGAGACCGGGGTAAGGAGAAAGCCAGTTTTGGATTCTTCCTGACCCGGGTGGAACATTTGCAGGACAAACTCAGGATATTCAGTCTGAGCCGGGAGGACTTTTTAAGGCTGAATCCCAACACCAGAACTTGTCCGGTTTTCCGCACCAGTGTCGATGCCGCCCTCACCACCGATATCTATCGCCGGGTGCCGGTGCTGATCAACGAGACAACCGGGGAGAATCCCTGGGGAGTAAGTTTCATGCGCATGTTTGATATGAGCAACGACTCCCATCTTTTCCGCACCAGACAGCAGCTGGAAGCCGAAGGGTTTCAACTCTGGGGCAATAAAATGGTGAAAAAAGAGCATTTTGTGAATGGTGAATGGCGAGTGGCGACCGGGGATGGGCAAAAGGCGAGTAGCGAATGGGAAAAGGGGAATGGCGAAGAGCATAAATCGAGCAGAGAATGGCAAAAAGCGAATGGCGAATGGCGCAATGCAGAAACCTGGCTTCCTCTCTATGAAGGGAAAATGTTTATGCCTTTTGACCATAGATACGCTAATGTCGTAATTACTGATAATCCGCTTAGGGCAGGACAACCGAAAATCGCACAATTCTCAGACCACATAAATCCTTACTTCACAAATGAACCTAGATATTGGGTAGACAATAGTGAAGTAATGAGAATTAAACGCGATTCAAATTTTCTTGGCTTTAAAAATGTCACTTCTGTTACTAATGAAAGAACTTTCCTTGCTACTATCTTACCGAGATCAGCGGTTGGCCATTCCACTCCAATCATATTTGTGAATAGAAGAACATTGGTAAAATCTGCTTTCTTAGGAAACTGTAATTCAATTTCCTTTGACTATTTTGCACGGCAAAAATTAGGAGGCATAAATCTAACTTATGGGTATATTCAGCAATTTCCAGTAATTCCAACCATTGATTCTTCGAGTGATGTTGTTGTTAAAATCAATACTAAAATTATCGAGCTCATTTATTCTTCATGGGACATCAAAGCTTTTGCCGATGATATCTGGAAAGAAGCAGATGAAGAGCTGAAAAAAGCCATACGAAACCAATGGGAGGAAAACAAATCAGTCACCGGAGGGCAAACCTGGTTGCCCCCGGAATGGTCGGAAGAATACGGGCACACCCCGGATGATAAGGAAGGATGTCCCCTGCCCCCCTTCAAATGGGACGAAGAGCGCCGGGCCATATTGAAAGCCGAACTCGATGCCATTTATGCCCGGTTGTATGGCCTTAACCGCAAGCAACTGCGCTACATTCTCGATCCTGCCGACCTCACTCCCCGGGAACTGGAAAACATCCTCGATCCGTGGGAAGAAGTCACCGATCCACTTGATCCCGAAGGATATGCCCAGCGTTCCGCCCAAAGCACCTTCCCCGGAGAAACCTTCCGCGTACTCAAAGAAAAAGACATCCGCCAGTACGGCGAATACCGCACCCGCAGGCTCGTCCTTGAGGCGTGGGAGAGAATTTTGACAATAAATCCATGAAGCCCTGATATAAAATAAAGAAAGATAAAAAGCATACAGAAATTTGTAATATAAATGTCTAATGGAAGTAAAAATCGAATTAATAGCACTTCTAAAAGATCTCCAGGCATTACCTGCTGAATGTGAATGGGTTGAATTTAAAGTAAATAATTCTAATCCCCAGGAAATAGGTGAATATATTTCCGCTTTGAGTAATAGTGCATGCTATCATAAAAAACCATATGGATTTTTAGTATTTGGCGTTGAGGATGTTTCTCATAGGTTTGTTGGAACCGATTTCTATCCAAAGCAAGAAAAAAAAGGGAATCAAGAACTTGAAAATTGGCTTGCTACCCAATTAAATCCTAAAATCGATTTCGAAATAATAGATTTCAATTTCGAAATGATGCATTTTTCTATATTTAAAATCGAGGCAACAAGGAATACACCTGTTAGCTTTAGGGGTGAATTCTTTATTCGAGTAGGTAGCTATAAAAAAAGACTCGATGATCATCCTGAAAAAGAAAGAAAAATCTGGCATATTGACAAACAACCTGTTTTTGAAAATGAAATTGCATATTTTAATGCGACTGAAGATGAAATTCTTACTCTAATTGATTATCCAACATTTTTCGAATTACTAAGGCTTCCATTACCGGATAACCGATCAAGTATTTTAGAGCGTTTGAT
>Ga0209613_1002644_pt1 | contig 13050 bp, 10 predicted proteins | sample BioC13SIPDNA_2_FD_185747 | JGI IMG/M metagenome (GOLD analysis project Ga0209613, IMG submission 185747) | Anaerobic biogas reactor microbial communites from Washington, USA - Biogas_R2_A C13 SIP DNA (SPAdes) (version 2) | ecosystem: Engineered > Bioreactor > Anaerobic > Unclassified | place... | reverse complement strand
CCACGAACTTCAGCGCCACGCGACGACCGAGCGTACGATCGTCCGCCAGCCATACCGTGCCGAAAGCGCCCTTCCCCAGGTGCTCACCCAAAGCGTAGCGACCCAGAACCACCTGACCCGGCTTCAGTGAACCCGATGCACTCATCGAACCCACCTCCCAACATAGTCCCCAGCCTCTTCGTCAGTACCCTACACGCGTCCTGCAGAACTGCCGGACAGGAGGCAGCGGCCGGGCGGGCAGGGGGAGGAGCCGGGGCACGAAGATCGTGTGAGATTCAGAACTCACTCACCGAGGCCATAGCCGTTACAGCGCGAAGCAGACGATGAGTGAGCAAGCCGAAGCCGGCAATCCAAGGGCCACGGGGAGGGACCAGTATGGGAACGAGGCGCGCGATCCACACGATGTTCACGTCACTGCTGGTATTGGTTGCGGCGGGGTGCTCCACGCCTGCCGCGCAGGACCAGGAGTGGGTACCATGTATCATCCACTGCCACTCGAACTACTCGGACGGGTTCATGACCGTCGCCGATCTCGCGGTGGAGGCCCGAGCGGCCGGCGCCAAGGCGCTCGTGGTCACCGACCACGTGGAGGACATCTGGCTCAAAGACTTCCGCAACTCCGCGCTGCTAGCGCTCAAAAAGGCGTCGGGATGGGCAGACTACGTGGAGGCCTGCCGCGAAGCCTCGGACGCCCAGCTAGCCGTGGTGCCGGGCGTGGAGGTGGGCATCGGGAACCCTTGGGATCCCTACCGCGCGAGGGACCCGCAGGCGGAGGGCAAGACGCGGAAGGTGCATCTGCTCGGGATCGGGCTCCTCTCTGTCTCGGAGTGCGAGGCCCTCGCGGACGTATTGGGTATCCAGCGGGACGGGAGTAGTTACGTGGGCGTGCCCCGGGATCTCGAACAGGGCCAAGAGACGGCAGCAGAGCAGATGTCCAGAGCATACGACCTGGCCGTTGTGATCGCCCACCCATGGCACCCGGGCGGTGGGCACCTGTGGGAGCGGGGCGATCTGTTCACGTACTACCGTAACAGAGCCGCGAACGTCCACGGCGTCGAGTTCTTCAACGGCGATGAGCGGGATTCTCTGCGAGCGCTGGGGCTCGAGGAGCCCGATCCGAACGCGAGCAAGCAGCCTGCGAAGTACGGCGTGATCGCGGGCTCCGACTACCACGGGATCCGAGGGACCGAGCCGTTCGGCTTCAAGGACCACATCACATGGGTACGGGTACCGGCGGGCGCGCTTTCCGGCTCGTGGGAAGGGCAGTGCAAGGCGATCGCTGGGGGCATTCGGAGTGGCCACACGGTAGCCGGCATCGGCGCGCTGCAACGGGGAGACACGCTGGAGAGGTGGTTGGCGCGCGTACGGGGCGAGAACACCGCGGTTCAGACCCAGTACCACCCCTTCGAGTATCTTCCCGGCCGGCTGATCTGGAAGCCGGGGCACCTGAAGGCGCAGGGAGAGGCGGCGAACGAAGAGGACGAGACGGAGCCCCGTGAGGCTCTCATCGCCTTCGCTCGGCGGGACTTCCGGGCAAGAGGGGCTGGATGCATCAGCATCTGGGCGGCGAGCGCATGGGAGCGCGAGCTGCGCTGCTTGGCTCCCGACACCCTCGCCGATGGGTTCAGCTTCTGGGACACGATCTCCCTATCATGGGACCCTGAGGGCGAACTGCTCGCGTGTTGGGCGGTGTTGGACCGCGAGGCGCGGACGGCCGAGGAGGAGGAACAATACCAGGGCGACTGGATCGCGACGGACGAGGCACTCCTCCTCCGTCGCGATGGCGGGCCGCCGTCGCGGCCTCGCTGGCTTGAGCCAGCGGAGTACTGGCCCAATGCGGGTGGAAACCCAGCGTTCGAGGACTCCTTCCCGGCTTGGTCGCCAGACGGCAGCCGCGTGGTGTTCCGGAGCACCCACTCCGGCAGTGAGAGCGTCTATACCATGACCAGGGACGGGAGCGATGTGCGGCTCCTTATCGCGGACCGGCGCTGCCTCAGCCTCACCTGGTCACGCGACGGTCGCGAGATATGGTGTGCCCTTCTCGCGGACACGGACTCCCACGATACGATGGCCACCGAGATCGTCGCGATCCCCGCATCCGGCGGTCCAGCTCGCGTGCTGACGAGGCTGGAGGGTTGGGCGTGGGGCTTGGCATGGTCACCGGACGGCGGGGCGCTTGCGTGCTTGTGTCCGCGAGGCCAGCCCGAGGCAGCGTTGGAAGCGGAGTGTCGCCTGCTGGACGGCGCATCCGGACGCCTGCTTGGACGCTGCGCCGGCGGCGCGTGGAACACCCGGCCGCAGTGGGTGCCGGGGCGTTCCGCTCTGGTCCTCGGCACGGAGTACGGCGTGGAAGGTGGCATCGTGCTCTGGGATGTCGACACGCGGACGGGGCGCACCTTAGACCGACGCATCCTCATCGCCGACGCCGAGGATCCGGCGCTATCGCCCGACGGTCGGCATCTGGCTTTCGTGCGCGACCACAACATCTGGGTAGCGCGTCTTGAGGACCCCGAGGCCGCATGGCCCATCACGACCGATGGCTCGGAGGAGGCTCTCAGCTACTACCGCCCGGCCTGGGGCGCAGGAGACCCCCAAGGGGCATTCCCGGTCCCATAGCGGGCGCCTGCCGAGAGTGCGGCACGGGGCGGGTCTTCCGCGAGCCTCGGGGACCTCAACTACTGAGTAGCGATCCTCAACACAGATGGACAGGACTGGGACGTCGTTACCACCGCTGGACCCAAGGCTTCCGATGATTGGGCAGCCCCCTTGCGACAGGCGGGCTGCCCGGAGCCTGGGCTCAAGGTCCACTGGTAGGCGACCCTCAACGGCCGGCCAGCCGCATCACCGTCGGGCCGTCGGCGGCCAGAGCGCCGAGGCATGAACAACGGGCGCATTGAGACACCCGACCTCCTCGCGCCTACCTCTTCCGCAGATGGTCCCCGGCGGCACGCAGGAGCCAGCTCCTCCCATCGGAAGCATGCAGGTAGCTTCCAGCTAGGGGGGCGCAGACGATTGCTGACGCCGCGTGATCAGAGAGCCCTGGCCGAGGGCGTGAAGCGAGGGGACGCGGAGCCAACGGAGAGACTGATCCAGGCCTTCCGCCCACTCCTCCGCAGCACCCTACGCAAGATCGCCTTCATCTACCAGGGCACAGAAGAGTACGAGGACTTGGCGCAGGAACTGGTTGGCTGGACCATCGAGTTGACGAGGGAGTGGGATCCCGCGATCCGTGACCTGGACGGGTACCTCAAGGAATACCTTCGGTACCGGTTGTTGGACCATATGGCGAGACTCCAGCAGCAGGCCGGATCGCTAGGCGCCGACGAGGAGGGGAAGGAAGCCGTGATTCCCCATCAGATCGGCGCCGATGAGATCGTCGAGGAGCAAGCGTCCGACGAGGACCTGAGCTCCGCCTTCGCCGACGCAGCGGGAGCCGAGGCGGTCCTGAGCGAGATCCGGCGAGAGCTGGACGACCCGTACCTTCGCGCGATGTTCGAGCTGAAGCTCCAGGGGCTGGACAGCCCCGAGATTGCGGACCGGCTTGGCGTGGATCCACGGAAGGTGAGAAACGACTGGAGCCGCCGGATCCTCAAGCCCATAGCCTACCGGGTCTTCGAGCGTCACGGCATCGTGGTCAAGGAATGAGGGATGCGAGCATGAACGCGGACAGCATACTCAGGGAGTTGGCTCAGATGGCTCGGCCCGTGAGCGCCTCTGCGGCGATGCAGCCCCCGGGGCCAGGGTGCCTGACCGCCGCACAGATGCGCCAGCTCGCGGGCGGTGGTCCCACGCCCGAAGCTACCCTTCTGTGCCTCACCGAGCACGTGCCCCACTGCGACCGTTGCTGGTCCTTGGTATGCGTCGTGCTGGGGGAGGACACCGCACCCGATCCAGAGGCCGATGGAGCGATCGACCGCGCCCTCCGCCGTCAGGTGGCTCGGCTGCCGGAGGCGCCCGCCCAGGAGATGGAGCGAAGCCTCCTGACCCTCGTGCTTCAGTGGTTGCCGGGGCCGGATGCCGCCCAGCCCCTCATGGCTGGCGCCTTTGCCGACGAGGATGAGACACCGCCGATGCGGCTGCTGGTCGAGGAGCGCGATCTCCCGTTGAGGCTGCGGCTCACAAGCCCCGAGGGTACGCCCCGCTTCGCGGAGCTCATCCTCAGCGCCGAGGACGGCTCCGGGTCCCTTCGACTCCAGGCCGACAGCGCTGGCATCGCGACCTTCCGGGGCCCAGCGGGCGCGTACCTCTGCCGAGTGGAGGGTTACGGCGGGCCTCTGCTCCGACGAGAGGAGGGCTGACCGTGCTCCTCCCGGCAGGGATCCTTCAACTCCAGCTCCACGTCGAGCCCATGTCAACCAGGCCGGAGGTGCGCGCCATCGGGACTGCCCTCCGAGAGGAATGGGGCTCCCGTGCCGGCATCGTCGAACTGCTGAGCGCGCGCACGGGCTGGGTGAGTGAGTTCCAGGCCTTCGCCGCGATCCTTCAGTACGTGGTGCCCGGTGATCTCCCCGATCGGGAGGCCAGGGCTCTCGCGGGCCGCACCCGAGCCGTCTATCTTCCGAGCGTCGGCGCCCTCGCCAACGGCGCCCTCCTTGCAGGGGCGACGCGCGCCCCTCTGCGGGAGTCCATGGAGCAGCCCGCTCTGGCCGCCCAGGCGGTCCTCCATCTGACCCATGAGCTGGCCGGCCACGGCGCTCTGGCGGAGAACACGGCCATGGGCAGGAGCCATGAGCGTGCCGCGAGGAGGAAGGACGCCGTCAGCCTGGCGTGTCGCTGCCTGCCCCTGGCGGAGAGTCTCGCGGCGGCCGATGATGCCTTCGGCCGCGAATCCGAGCGGTGGGCGACCTTCGCTGAGGGCTGGTCACGCTGGATCACCCATCGCCTCCGGCCTCGGTTGGCCGCGCGACTCCCTCACCTGGGTGAGCAGCTCCTTAGCGCTCGCCCATCGCTCTCCCAGGCCGCCCAAGACGAGCAGTCCCGAGCCCTGATCCGCCGCTTGGCCGCATGCGGCTCCTCGGACCCACAGGCGTTTGCAGCGGCATGGCGCCAGGCCGTAGGCCCGAGCCCCGACGCGAGGCTGATCCGAGCCTCGGGTCTGGCGCTCTTCGACGAGTTGGAAGCCCTCGGGGGGCCGGAGGCCTGCCTCCAGGCTGTGCACGACTGCTGTTCGGATGCGGATGGCATCGCCCCCCACCTCCTCATACTTCAGCGCGTGCAGGAGCGCCTCTCCCGCGTCCACTGAGACACCCCCGCCGTCCGCGCCTACCTCCCCACTGCACGCACACACTAGGGGAGTGATCCATGATGATGGTGATCGAGCGCATTACCGCCCAGCTTCCGGTCTGGATGCGCGGGTTCCGACTGTCCGATGTGAGCGCCAAGGAGATCAGGGCCGATGAGATCGCCCTCGAGCGACGTGAACGCGAGCTGGAGGCCGCCCTCGATGAGGAGCAGGAGCGCATCGACGCGGTAACCCGCGAGACCGTTGCGTCGGGCCGAAAGAGCGCCGCGCGTCAGGCCACTCGACGGATCCTGGCATCCCGTGACCGGATGAAAGTCCACGAGGCGGAGTTGATCCAGGTGTCCAAGCAGCTGGGCGCGCTGGGCCGCATCCGTCGCCTCGTCGAGGCCAAGGAACAGCTCGCTGCCAGCGGGGTGCTCCGCCGTTTGCAGGGCATGCCGAGCGCCGCCCTCGGCCGGATCGTCAGTGGCCAGGTCGCCCGGAACGAACTCGAGGACCAGGGCCTGAGCCAGATCGCCGACATCCTGGAACTGCCCTGCGGCGCTGAAGGGACGGAAGGCGACGAGGAGCGCGAGCTGCGACTGGCCCTCGAAGCCGCTATCGACGCGAAGGACCCCGTCGGCGGCGCTCAGGCCGCCCGGCGCATCACCGATCGACCCGCAGAAGGCGCGGGTCTGTAGGAGACCGTGAGAGGAGCCCGATCGATGGATGCTGTCATCGCCGACGTGATGGGGACGGTCCGCGGGACGCTCCTGGAGAGCGCGGAAGCGGCCGCGAGGAGGGGCGATCGAGCGGGGGCCGCGGGGCACTACCAGGCCCTCGCCGCGCTGCTCAGCAAGCAGAGCCGGATGGCGCCGCGGGCCGAGGACCAGGAGCGCCTCGCCGCAGCGGCCGTCCGGTTCTCGCAGGAGGCCAAGGCCCTGGGGACGCCTCCGGGCCGCGAGGCCTCCACGGGCTTGGCGGACGCCGACCCGGGGCGCTGGGCAGCTGCCGAGCGCCCCAGCACCAAGCTCGATGACGTGGTAGGACTGGATCACGCCAAGACTCGCATACGCCAGGGCGCGCTCACCCCGCTGCTCCGGCCCGACCTGGCCCGCAAATGGCGAGTCCAGCCGGGGGGCGGCATCCTCCTCTACGGCCCTCCGGGAACGGGGAAGACGATGCTCGCCCGCGCCATCGCCGGCTCCCTGGATGCGGCTCTCTTCGTCGTGAAGGGCAGCGACCTCCTGAGCAAGTGGCACTCGGAGTCCGAGCGGAATCTGGCCGACCTATTCGCCGAGGCCCGGCAAGAGCCGCGGTCTGTGATCTTCGTGGATGAGTTCCAATGGCTGGCGCCCTCCCAGGATGGGCCCGAAGCCACCGGCGCGGAGCGCCGCGTGCTGTGTCAGCTCCTTCAAGAGCTCCAGGGGTTCGAGGAGCACCCCGACTGTGCCGTGCTCTTCATGGCCGCCACCAACTACCCCTGGCAGTTGGACCCGACGGCGATCCGGCGCGGGCGCTTCGCGGACCACATCTACATCGGCCCGCCCGAGGCTGAGGCGCGGCTGGCCCTATTCGAGCGCAGCCTGCGGGGCCGGCCGACCGGCCGCCTCGACCTGCCCCGGCTTGTAGACCTCACCGATGGCTACATGGCCGCGGACATCGTGGCGATCGTCGATATGGTCGCTCGCGCCGCCTTGGATGCGGAGGTCTCGATGGGCCGTGAGCCTGCCATCACCCAGGCCCAGATCGAGGCGGAGATCGAGCACACCCGCCCCTCCGCGACCCCGGAGCTCGTGCGCCGCTGCGAGACGTGGCGGGGCTGAGCCCTCGTCCATCACCAAAGGAGGAACGACATCATGCGGCTGCCCTTCCTAAAGACCACCCAGGAGCGGCGCCTGGAACGACGCATGAAGCTGCGGACCTGGACCCGGCAACTCGAGGGCTATCTGAGGAAGCTCGACGGTGTCCGCCGCCGTCACCGAGACCTGCTGGCGAAGGCGGTCGCCTCAGGCAACGAATCGACTATCCGCAGCCTCGCCCGAGTCTGCGCCGGGCTCGGCCTGGAGATCGACAAGGCCAACGCGCGCCTGATCCAGCTCGAATCCCTGGACGCACGAGCTGACCTGGCTGAACTGAACGTCCAGTTCACCCGATTCCTGCGCGACACGGGCCGGGAGATGCTTCGGCTGACATCCGCCACCGACGTGACGGGGGCCGTGAAGGAGATGGAGCGTGGGTGCATCGCCGCCGACCAATTGGACCTCACCCTGGACGCATTGATCGATCAGGCCGGCCTAGATCACTGGAACGGGTCGACGGTGGGGGGCACGGAGATCGACGCGATCATCCATGAGGCCTCCGCTGCGGCAGAGGTGACTGGCTCCGAGCTTGAGGCTCGCATCGCCGCCGAGCTTGCGGAGGCTCGGGAGGCGATGGAGTGCGTATGACGGCCACCGGGCCGGGGCTGATTGCAGAAGGGGCGCGGTCCAACGGGCACGAAACTGAGACCATCCACATGGAGGGGCGTGAGGCCGGTGGGCTCCGAGGATCCCGCCTACAGGCCCGGAGCCGTCATCCAGGGCCGGTATGAGCTCCGCCGCCGCATCGGCGCGGGGGCCTTCGGCGAGGTGTGGGTCGCAACGGACTCCGCCCTTCGGCGCTCGGTGGCCCTCAAGTTCACATCGCCCCACAAGCTCCCGCAGCTCCAGGCCGAGGCGGCGCTCCTGGCCCAACTCCGCCACCCGAACGTGGTCCAGGTGCATGATGTACTGCTCGACCCCACATGCCCGGCCCTGATCATGGAGTACGTCGAGGGGGCATCCCTCCGTGGCCTCTTGCAGGAACGAGGCTCACTTTCCGAGGGCGAGGCCCTGCGGATCGCCACTGCCATCCTGCGCGCCCTCGCCCATGCCCACGGGAAGGGGATCCTGCATCGGGACATCAAACCTGAGAACGTCCTCATCGAGTCCAATGGCACGGTGAAGCTGGGGGATTTCGGCTTGGGGAAGCGCACCGCGGCCGAGATCTCGCTGCTGACGAGCCGAAGCATCCCCCCCAAAGGGGCGGGCACGTCGGTGGCGGGGACGTTGGCCTACATGGCGCCAGAGCAGCAGGATGGGCACGAGGACGAGCGATCCGACATCTACAGTGTCGGTGTGCTGCTATATGAGATGCTCGTGGGCGTTCGGCCCAGGGGGCGGTTCCCGGAGCCTCGGGAAGCGAACCCGGCCGTCGGGGCGGCGTTGAGCGACGCGGTGCTCGGCGCACTGGATGGCCGTCCCGAGGCGCGGTACCAGAGCGCCGACGAGATGCTCCTGGCCCTCGGCGCGCGCCCATCGAGGGAGTCCGTGGAGGCGCCATCCCAGGCGGACCAGGACGAGAGGATCGCTCACCTGCGGCGACTGCTCCTCATTAATCCCGAGGACATGAGGGTATCGCGAGAGCTAGGCCTGTGCCTTCAGACTCGGAATCCGCGCGAGGCGGAGGTGCTGCTCCGGCCCGTTGCCGAGGGGGACCCCGATGACTTGGTCGCCGCCGGAGCGCTCGCAACGTGCCTCGTAGCCCAGGGCAGGCACGAGGAGAGCGTCGCTCTGCGCAAGTCCGTCGCGAGTCGGGCGGGGAGTCCCGAGGCCGTGGGGGAGTTGATGCAGGCCCTCGCGGATGCGGCGAACGCAAGCGCGCGCGAGGGCGACCTCGCTCGGGCGAAGGGATGGCTGGAGGAGCTTCGCGCCCTGGACGCGCCTGAGTCCCTGGTGCAGGGCGCGGCGGGCGCGCTCAGAGAGGCCTACATCCGACACGCGAGCGAGCAGGTGCGGTCAGCGCTGCGCTCGGGTGACCGGGCGGAGGCGGAGTCGAGACTGCGCCTCCTGGTGGAGCTGCAGCCTGAAGCCGATCTGGTGGACGAACTGCGCGCGGAGATCCAGCAGCTCAGGGAGGAGCAGATCGAGCGGGCGGTCGCGGTCGTGGAGGAGGCCGCCGAGGGAGGGGACATAGGGACGGCGGAGAGCGGACTGCGGGCCCTCAGGAAGCTTCGCCCGAGGGCGGAGGTCCTCGCCGCCGCCGAGGAGACCATCGGGCGAGCACGCTCCGCCCGTGTGACGGAGGTCGTGTCACTTCTCGAAGCCGCCATTGGAGAGGGAGGTATTGAGGAAGGCGAACGCCTCCTCGATGTGCTCAAGGAGCTGGGGCGCAGCGACCAAGCGGCGATCTACCGCGACCGCCTCACGCAGGTTCGTGTCGACCTGCGGGAGGAGGCCGTGGCCGCTGTCCGCCAGGCCGTCGCCGCTACGGACCCGGCACGGGCGAGGGAGTGGCTGGACCGCCTTCAGCGCCTGGGCGCCTCGACGGTTGAGCTTTGGCGACTCGAGACGGCCCTGCGTGAGTGTGAGGCGAAGGCAAGCAAGGCTCAGAGGCAGGACGGAAACCTGGCCAGACGTATGCCGGCGGGCGTCACGTTCCCAGAGGGAACGTACGTGAACGAGAAGGACGGCAGCATCCTGGTCCCGATCCCCGCGGGCGAGGCCATCTTCGGCTCGCCGAAGGGGAAGGGCGATGGCGACGACCGGCCGCGATTTCGCGCTTCGCTGCCGGGTTACTACCTCGCGGCACATCCGGTAACGAACGCGCAGTACCTGAGGTTCGTGGAGGCGACGGGCCATCGGCCGCCCGACGAGGCGGACTGGGACAAGGACGAGCCCGTATGGACGGGTCGGAGCTTCCCGCCGGAGAAGGGCGACCACCCTGTGGTTTGCGTAAGCTGGGAGGACGCGGTGGCGTATTGCGAGTGGGCGGATCTGTCGTTACCGACGGAGCTTCAGTGGGAGAAGGGGGCTCGGGGCACGGACGGTCGGGCGTACCCGTGGGGGAACGAGTGGGACGACGATCGCTGTCGGTTCAACGGTAACGGCTATTCAGCGGGTCGGACGACGTGTGGCATCTGGGAGTACGCGCAGGGTCGTAGCCCGTATGGGTTGTTCCACATGTCGGGGAACGTATTGGAGTGGTGCGCGGATTACTACGACAGCGGCGCCTATCAGCGTTACGCGAGGGGCGACCTGACGCCGCCCGCGTCGGACGAGAGGCGTGTGTTGCGCGGCGGCTCGTGGCTCAGCCTCGCGAGCTTCTGCCGGACTGCCTCTCGCTACGACGTCGACCCCTCGATTCGGTTCTTCGACATCGGGTTTCGTGTCGCCAGGGCTCGGTGATTGCCGCTTGTGACGCTTGGCGACCAGGGGGCGTCACTCGTGGACGCTACGGTCTCCAGTCTCGCCATTTGGCAGGATGGCTGGGGGTGCTGACGAAGAGGCTGGGGACTATGTTGGGAGGTGGGTTCGATGAGTGCATCAGGTTCGCTGAAGCCGGGTCAGGTGGTTCTGGGTCGCTACGCTTTGGGTGAGCACCTGGGGAAGGGCGCTTTCGGCACGGTATGGCTGGCGGACGATCGTACGCTCGGCCGCCGCGTGGCGCTGAAGTTCGTGGAGCCGCACAAGCTGGCCCAACTCCGGGATGAAGCCGCGACCCTGGCCCAGCTCGACCACCCGAACATCGTGAAGGTTTGGGATGTGTCCCTCGACCCAGAGGCGCCGGCGCTCATCATGGAGTACGTGGAGGGTGAGTCTCTGCGTGCTCGGATGGTTCGGGAGGGCGTGCTGGCTGTTGAGGACGCGGTGGGGATCGCGTGCTCGGTGCTGGGCGCTTTGGACCACGCCCACGGCAAGGGGATCCTGCACCGGGACATCAAGCCGGAGAACATCCTGCTGAGCGGGGATGGGCTGACGAAGCTGGGAGACTTCGGTCTGGGCAAGATGACGGAGGCGGAGATCTCGCTGCTGACGAGCCGCAGCGTGCTGTCGAAAGGGTCGGACACCTCGGTTGCGGGGACGTTGGCGTATATGTCTCCGGAGCAGATGGTGGGCGCTGAGGACACGCGTTCGGACGTCTACAGCGTCGGGGTTCTGCTCTATGAGTTATTGGTGGGGAAGCGTCCGATCGGTCGCTTCAAGGATCCCTCGGCGGCGAACCCACAGGTTCTAGCACACCAGGATGAAGCCATCATCAGGGCGCTGGAGGTGGAGGCTGAGGATCGCTGGCCGTCGGCGGCGGAGATGCTATCGGCCCTGTCGCTGCCGGTTGACCCGGGCTCGGGCGCCTCGGCCGAGGAGCAGGTTCGCCGGATGGCTCGGGTGGCTCTGGCGGATGGCACGCTATCGGATGACGAGCGCCGGCAACTGGAGGAGGCGGCACGGGATCTGGGTCTGAGCCCCGAGCAGGCGGTGAACATCGCACGTGAGGAGTCGATACGAGCCGAAGCCGCCTCGGTCGAGGGCGACGCGTCCGCGTCCGGTGCCGCGAGTGCGGTGGAGGGGGAATCCCGGCAGGAGGGCGTGGCGGTTGAGCGGGAGGCCCACCTTCGGCGGCTGCTCCGGATCGACCCTGATAACGCGGCGGCGCGACGAGAACTGGGTTTGCTTCTCGTTTCCTCCGACCCGAGCGAGGCCGAAGAGCTGCTCCGAGGGTTGGCTCGGGAGCCGGGGTCTGACCCCGCGGTAGGCCGTGCCTTGGCGGAGTGCCACATGGCCCTGGGTCGATATGAAGAGGCTTTGGCGCTCCGGCGTACCTTGGCTTCCTCTGCGGGGACGCCGGAGTACGTTGATGAGCTGCTGGAGTGCATGGCGAGTGCAGGGGAGGCGTACCTGGCGGCGGGCGACCCGGAGCGGGCGGCGTCGCTGCTAAGCGAGCTTGAGGACCTGGACGCTCCGAGTGCACTCACCGCGGAGCTCCTGCGCGGGGTGGAGGCGGCGCGGCAGAGCGCGCTGGACGCTGCGTGGTCGGCGATCGAAACGAGAGCGTGGGCCTTGGCTGAGGAGCGGATGGAGACGTGCGCAACTCTTGGGGCGGGCGCGGCCCAGGTCCAGGATCTCCGCCGACAGTGGGCTGAGGCTCGGGCGGCCTCAGCGGGCTGGACGTATGACCTGAGCAGTGCGGCGCATCCGCCGCCGGCGGGCGTCACGTTTCCGGAAGGGACGTACGTGAACGAGACAGATGGCAGCATCCTGGTTCCGATCCCTGCGGGTGAGGCCATCTTCGGTTCGCCGAAGGGGAGGGGCTTTGACGACGAGCGGCCGCGGTTTCGCGCTTTGCTGCCGGGTTACTACCTCGCGGCACATCCGGTGACGAACGCTCAGTGGAAGTGGTTCATGGAGGCAACGGGTCGCAGCACGCGTGACCTCGATCGAGCCTATGCAGAGCCGTCGCAGGCGGACCACCCTGTGGTTCGCGTAAGCTGGGAGGACGCGGTGGCGTATTGCGAGTGGGCGGGTCTGTCGTTACCGACGGAGCTTCAGTGGGAGAAGGGGGCTCGGGGGACGGACGGTCGTGAGTACCCGTGGGGGAACGAGTGGGACCCCTCGCGGTGCCGCAACGAAAACAGCCGGGGTGACGAGACTACATGCGGCATTTGGGAGTACCCGCAGGGTCGTAGTCCGTATGGATTGTTCCACATGTCGGGGAACGTATGGGAGTGGTGCGCGGACTGGTTCGCTGAGAAGGCGTACAAGCGTTACTCGAGGGGCGACCTGACGCCGCCCACGTCGGGCGAGAAGCGAGTGTTGCGCGGCGGCTCGTGGTTCAACGACGCGAACCTCTGCCGTGCCGCATATCGCGACTTCTTCGACCCGACGAATCGGCGCAGCTTCAGCGTCGGGTTTCGTGTCGCCAGGGCTCTTTGATAACCACTTGCAGCTTAGCGGCTTTACCACTTACAGCAGTTGGGGTCCAGGGGGCGAAGCCCCCTGGTCGCCGCGGAATCGAAGGTAAGGATCTCGCCG
>Ga0209613_1002639_pt1 | contig 13086 bp, 11 predicted proteins | sample BioC13SIPDNA_2_FD_185747 | JGI IMG/M metagenome (GOLD analysis project Ga0209613, IMG submission 185747) | Anaerobic biogas reactor microbial communites from Washington, USA - Biogas_R2_A C13 SIP DNA (SPAdes) (version 2) | ecosystem: Engineered > Bioreactor > Anaerobic > Unclassified | place... | reverse complement strand
TCGTGTGCTCATCTTAAACGATGGGCATTTTTGTTCGTCCACCGCATAATGTCGCATATAAACTTACTGTTTTATATTAAACTACCGAGTATTTCTCGTTAGTTGCACATGAATCAAAAGATGCTTGCCAATGGAGGCCCTACCTATGCAAACCGTAAAGGATGTCGTAGCCGCCATCCTCATTAAGGACAATAAGATTTTGATCGCTCAGCGGGCTGTTGATGACCCGTTGGCAGGGCTATGGGAGTTTCCCGGTGGCAAGGTGGAGTCGGGGGAGAGCCCCGAGCAAAGCCTGGTCCGGGAGATGCAGGAAGAGTTCTGCATCGAGGTGGAAGTGGGCGAGTTTTTCGCCAGCAGTTCATTTGCCTATGAAAAAGGGACCATCCGTCTGCTGGCCTACTTCTGCTCCTGGGTGGCGGGGGAGTTATGGCCGCAGGTACATAGCGATTACGCCTGGGTGGCGGTCAGCGAGCTGGCTGATTATACATTTGCCCCGGCGGACCGGCCGTTGGTGGAGAGGTTGACGCGGGAATTCCCCGTCCTTGGTTCAAATTAGGAGGTTCCTTATCTATGATCGCTTTCGGGATATATGAACAAGTCATCAATGATATCATAAGCCGTCATCTGGAACGCCTGGGCAGTGATTTGGCCAGAGTCCAGACCGCCCGGATGGACCCGGCCGAATCATCCAAGATACTGGCCGAATACCTGGCTCTGCTGATGCGGGAGGTCTTGGACCGTATCGAGGGTGAAGATGATGTCCTGGAAAAACGGGTGGAATTGTGCAATCGCCTGATCGAATATATCGGCACCATCATCGAGAAGGGCGAATTCGGATTTCGGCCCAACCGCGAGATGGCGGACCTGGTCAGGAGCCAGATCGTTAATCGGGACGCCAGGTTGTTGTTAGCCATAGCTGACAAGAAGAAGTCGCTGCCAGCGCTGAATGCGCAGGCCAACCCGATAGTGCGGCCGGATACCTCCATCGCTGAGAATTCGCTGTTCACCGGCGCCGCCCATGAACCCAGCATGGTTTCGGAAATGAAGAAAGAGATACTGAGCTGCAATCGGATCGAGCTGCTGGTTTCTTTTATCAAGTGGAGCGGCTTGCGGCTGATCATCGATGAGCTCAAGACGTTCACCCAGAGGGGCGGAGAGCTGCGGGTCATCACCACTTCCTACTTGGGGGCTACCGATTATAAAGCGATCGAGAAGCTGAGCGCTTTGCCCAACACCGAGATCCGCATCTCCTACGACACTGAGAGGACCCGCCTGCATGCCAAGACCTATGTATTCTGGCGTGATAGCGGGTTCAGCTGTGCCTACGTCGGTTCCTCCAACATCTCCGAAGCGGCTATGACCAGCGGCTTGGAATGGAATATCAAACTGAGTGAATATGACTCCAAGGATATCCTGAAGAAGATCTCGGCGGCCTTTGCCTCATACTGGAACAGCCATGATTTCATCAGGTTCAGACCGGAATTGGATGGGGCCCGACTGCGCCAGGCTCTCAGATCGGAGCGCGGCCATTCACAGGGTGAAGAGGGCAAATTCACGTTCAATTTCGATATCAACCCTTATTATTTTCAACAGGAGATACTGGACAAACTGAAGGCGGAACGGGAGATCCACGATTCGTACCGGAACCTGGTGGTGGCCGCCACTGGCACCGGCAAGACGGTAGTAGCGGCTTTCGATTACAAACGGTTCGTGCAGGAGAATCCCGGCCAACCTAATAGACTGCTGTTTGTGGCCCATCGCAAAGAGATCCTGCAGCAGAGCCGCGACTGTTTCCGGGCTATTTTGAAGGACTATAATTTTGGCTCCCTTCTGGTGGGGGGCAGTTACCCGGATGACCTGGAACACCTTTTCGTTTCCATCCAGTCGCTCAACTCCAAGGAGCTGACCACCCTGACCGCGCCGGAATACTATGATTTCGTCATTATAGATGAATTCCACCATGCCGCCGCCCCCTCCTACAATGACTTGCTGGAGTACTACCGGCCCCGCATCCTGTTGGGACTGACCGCTACCCCGGAGCGGCTGGACGGTAAGGATATCTTCCAATATTTCAATGGGCGGGTAGCGGCCGAGCTGCGTTTAAACGAGGCTATCGAACGGAAACTGTTGAGCCCGTTCCACTATTTCTGTGTGACCGATACTGTCAGTCTGCAAAATGTGCGCTGGATGGCGGGGGGCAGATATGACCAGGCCCAGCTGAACAATCTGTTCGTATTCGAGGCGGCCCAGGCCCGCAAGCGGGTGGGCAATATCATCTCGGCCATCGACCGTTATTGCAGGGAGATAAGGGATATCATCGGGTTGGGGTTTTGCGTTTCCCAGGAGCATGCCCGCTATATGGCGGAGGAATTCAACCAGGCCGGCATCCCAGCCGAGTACCTGGTGGCTGAATCGGACGAGGGGATCCGCAGCAGCGTCAAACAGCGTTTGATAAGCAGGGAGATCAACTTCATCTTCGTGGTCGACCTTTATAATGAAGGCGTCGATATTCCCGAGTTAAATACCGTCATGTTCCTGCGGCCCACCGAGAGCTTGACCGTTTACATCCAGCAATTGGGCCGGGGTCTAAGGCTCAGTGAAGGCAAGGAAGCGCTGACGGTGCTGGATTTCGTGGGCCAGGCCAACCGCAAGTTCAGCTTCGAAGAACGTTTCCGGGCTCTGCTGGCCCGCACTCGCCGCACGGTGGAGTATGAGATCGAGCACGGCTTCGTCCATATGCCGCGGGGATGCTCGATCCAGATGGAACGCCAAGCCCAGGAGTACGTGCTGGAGAATATTCGCAGCACCATCAACAACCGGCGCAATCTGAAATTGAAGATAAAAGATTTCCTGCAGATTCATCCCGCCATGGATGCCAGGGTGTTTTTTGAAAGCTATCACGTCCACCCCCGTGATGTATACTCCAAGCATTGTACTCTGAGCTGGCTGGCGGCTGAGGCGGGGGCACCCTACTTATGTAAAGACGAGAAGCAGGACAAATTTGTGGCCAATGGGTTGCTGCGGCTAACGGGTGCCAATTCACGGCGTTGGCTCAAGTTCTTGCTGGAGGTCCTGCCCCGCATCAAAGCCGATCAGGGGCAGAGTGAGGTTTGTCATTCTCAATTGGAGCGGACCATGTTGACCATGTTCCATTACACGGTCTACAGCAAGGGGTTGGATGATTTGGAGCCGGGATTTGCCAGTGTCGAGGAGGCCATCTATGCGGTGCTAGCCGATGATGCCATCTATAATGAACTGCTGGCTTTGCTGCAGTTCCAGTATGAGCGCATCGAATTCGTGGACCAGCCGTTGGAACTGGGGTTCGAGTCTCCGCTGGACCTTTATTGCAGCTATACCCTGGACCAGGTCCTGGTGGCTCTGGGCCGGCACACGGAGAGGCAGCGCAAGCATTTTCAAGAAGGGGTTCTGTATCTGAAGGAAGCGGGGCTGGATGTGTTCTTCGTAACCCTGAACAAGTCGGACAAGGATTATTCCCCCTCCACCATGTACCGTGATTACGCCATCAACGAGGAGCAGTTCCATTGGCAATCGCAGAGCAACACCAGTGCCGAGTCCGTCACCGGGCAAAGATACATCAACCAGACCCGCAACGGCAACCAGGTGCTGATTTTCGTCCGCGACTATAAGAAACTGGGGGCGATGACGGCCCCCTACACGTGCATCGGCCTGGCCGATTATGTGAGCCATTACGGCTCCGCGCCCATCAGTATCGTTTGGAAGATGCACCAGCCCATGCCGGGATTCGTACTGCAAGAGGCGGCGTCGGTGTAGAAGCCGGGCAGGCCGGTCCTGCTGTTGCCATCATAAAATGGTCATGCTGAGCGTTAGCGAAGCATCTGGCTAATGCATTAAAGCCTGTTGATGAGATCCTTCGTCGCCTTCGCTCCTCAGGATGACAAAACCGGCTCCTCAGGATGGCCAAAGGCGGGCATAGGGATGGTTCTGTTGCCTGCCAAAATACTTTCGAGTGTCTCCAATATTTCCCCAAGCCGGATCTCTGCTGCGTAAATATCATGAACTCCTGGTCGACTCATACAGGTATTTTGAAGGATTCTGGAAGCATACGTGGAATCTTGTAAATATATGGATGGAGCACTGCCGTGACTTGGGAAGCGCATTCCAGGGGTTTAATCGTTTGGTGAGATCAAATGAGTACTTCATCCTCAATAGATGATGAGGGAATGGACATCATGAAGCCAAAACTAAGTCTTGATGAACAGATAAGATATATGAGGGATGAAAAGGGGATCCAGTTTGTCATTGTTGACGAAACGGCTGCCATGGAATTTCTGCGGTACAATAATTACTACTTCAAGATAAAATCCTACGCAAAAAACTTCGATAAATATCAAAAAGGACCAAATGCAGGTAAGTACATTAATCTCGATTTCGCATATTTGATCGAATTATCCATTCTTGATATGCATCTTAGAAAGTACATTCTGAGTTTGACTCTGGACTTGGAACATTTCCTCAAAACACAGTTGCTAAGGGATATAGCGGACAACAATGAAGAAGCTGGATATAAACTCGTAGCCGATTTCCTGGAAGAAAATAATTATGTTAATAAGAACATCGATAATAAAAGGGGCTATTCGGCATGCGCAGACATCGTGAATAAATATTCTGGGCAATTTGCGGTATGGAATATAGTCGAAGTTATTTCGTTTGGTGATTTTGTTAAGCTTTATGAGAAATATTATAGAAAACATGGCTTTGATAAAAGGGTTTTGAATGGTCTATGGTCGGTGAAATTTCTTAGAAATGCCGCTGCGCATAATAATTGCTTGTTGAACAGCATAGTGACCCCGTATCGTATCAAAATCAAGCCCAACAAAGATATAAATACGTTCATTGGGAAAATACCTGGCATGAGTGGAACGTCAATTAATAACAAGATGGCCAATCCCGTTATTAGGGATTTCGTTGTTACGTTATTCGTATATTATAATGTTGTAACCAGTCCCAAGGTTAAAAAGCATGCTATGCAAGATCTTAAGTCTCTAATGGAGGATAGATTTACTAGAAATAAAGATTATTTTACGAAGAATGACGGTCTCGTCTCTTATTACAAATTTGTCAAGATCATCGTTGACTACTTCTATGACCGGTGCATATAATATATTGAAGGACAAAAACGATTACGTTTTTGCCGGGAGTGGTGCCTGCATCATCCCGGATTTTTGCTTTTCTGGGATTTTGATTATTCCAGGTATCAATTGTTTACCTTTCTCGCATGCAGCTGAAAAACTACTGCTTCCTGATGCCATATTATCCGATATCATTACTGGTGACGCATCTGGGGTAGATCGTATCGACTATTTGCTCTGGGATTCTCAGTCCTGCTATCAGCACTTACCTCTTGTACATAATTATGATATTATTATGTCATAATTGATGTGAGGTGATAATTATGCTGCAAATAAGACCCATAACGGACTTGCGTAATACGAACGAGATATCAGAATTATGCCACAGTAAGGACGAACCGATTTTTATCACCAAAAACGGATATGGTGATCTGGTGATAATGAGCATTGAAACCTACGAGCGAGAAATGACCCTGGCTGATGTGTACAAGAAAATGGCAGTGGCCGAAAAACAAGTTCAAGATGGTGAATTGTTGGATGGTCAGGAAGTGCTTGCCAAGTTGAGAAAAAAACATGGAAGGTAACTTTCAGCTTAGAATGACCCCGGCCGCTGCTCATGATCTGGATGATATCTATTATTACGTCACCAACAATCTGAGCGCACCACAGACCGCAGATAATCTCTTGAATGAAATCGAGACTGCCATTCTATCCTTACGCGACTTCCCCCATCGCTGTCAGCACTCAAACAATGAGATATTAAGGCATAGAGGGTACCGAAGGTTGGTAATTCATAAATATGTGGTGCTCTACTCTATTGATGAAGAGAATAAATTTGTAATCGTTATGCGTGTACTTTACGGAGCGATGGATTATGAAAAGTATGTGTAGGAGCTTTTTGCGCCTAATACCGGGCTGGTTGATCCGGTAGCCACCACCCTGAATAAGGGCCACCGGTTCAAGGATAGACGGGGGAGTGAAGTTGTGAGGATTGATGATTTCGATGACAGCTTGGATCCGGTCATACTGAAGCGCGGTCGTGAGTACTACCTGGAAGGCCGGGTCAGCCGCCTTAAGCAAACCGCGGCCGGCTGGACTGCAGTGGTTGAAGGCACCTATGATTATCTGGTGGAGGTAGAGCTTGAGCCGAACGGCTTCATAAGATACAGCACTTGCGATTGTCCCTATGAGGGCGGAGAGTACTGCAAACATCAGGCGGCGGTCTTTTATGCCTTGCGAGCCGGGGTCACGACTGGCGGACCGGGCGGGCAGGAGCCGATGGCCACTGGCCGGGGGGAAAGTCTGGAGAAGGTATTGGCTGATATGCAACCTCAGCAGATGATGGATATCATACTCGAGCTGGCGGATCAGTACGAGGAGATCCGTAGGAAGTTGTTGCTGAAATACGGTGCTCACAGCGATGAGATCAAAGCCTGCCAAGAAACGATGCGAGCCTATATCCGGGAAGCCAAGCGGTCTGGTTTCATCGACCGCCGTCGGGCTGCTCATGCGGTGAAAGGCGTCGACTTGTCCTTGGATAAGGCCCTGCAGCGTGAGGAACAGGGCAATTATATGCTGGCGTTGGGAATGGGCCTGGCGGCTCTGGCGACAGCGGTAGATATGCTGCAATTTTGTGACGATTCTGACGGTTGGGTGGGTACCGCTATAAATGATGCTCTGGGTGTGATCGATGAGGTGGTGCGGGTGGCAGCCGGCTGCATGGATTTGGCTGAACAGAAGAAGATGTTGACCAAGCTTATCAAGGAATCCCGCCATAAGCGCTATATTGGTTGGTGGGATTGGCCCATCGATCTGTTGGGCAGCTGCATATATTTATGCGCCGATAAGGGGCTGCGAACCATAGTGGAGACGGAGTTGGGCAGATTACTGGAGGCTCAGGGTGATGATTCGCTGGGGAGTAGTGATTACGGCGTGAGCCAAGTCAAGATGCTGCAGCTGAAGATGCTGGAGCTCTTCGAAGATCCAAACCAGGCTGAGGAGTTCATCGCGGCCAACATGCAATACAGTGATTTTCGTCAGAAGGCGATCGAAAATGCCCTCCGCAAAAAGGACTACGAACAAGTTGTTCAGCTCTGCCTGGCCGGTGAGGAGGTTGACCGGGAACTTCGGGGATTGGTGATGCGATGGAGGAAATACCGCTATCATGCCTATGAACGGCAGGGAGAGGTAGAGAACCAGCGAGAACTAGCCCGGGGATTTGTTTATGTCGGGGAATATGACTATTATCCGAAGCTCAAGGCGCTATACCCGACGTCTGAGTGGCCGGACATATTGGCGGCTATCCTGGCTGAATTCGAAAAGAGAAACTACCTGCCGGATATATATGTGATGATATTGATAGAGGAGAACCTGGTTGAGCACTTGTTACGCTACTGCCAGCGGAATCCGGCTGCTATATTGAAGCTATATAAATATCTGCTCCCGGATTACCTGGAGGAGACTAGAGCACTGTTCAGGGCACATATCGAAAGGTCAGCCCGGGAAGCTGATCAGCGCAGCAAATATAAGCAGGTTTGCGCTATGATCAAAACTTATAAGAAGGCCTGCGGAGAATTAGCGGCCCGTAGCATGATCACAGAACTATGCAGGTCATACCCGCGGCGGCCGGCATTTCTGGATGAACTGGGCAGAATATAGGCAATGCGTCGGTATCTGTGCCGGCAATGGGCGTAGACAAGGATGGAGGTAGCCAAAGACCGGGAATGCGGCAGGAACAGGGACGCCTTGCCCTGCTAAAGAAATTTACATATAATATCTTTAGATGAGACGAGGAGGCCGATTCCATGCCAAACATTAAATCCAGTACGGACTTGAGGAATAACTACAATGAGATTTCAGCATTCTGCCGTGAAAGCAGAGAGCCTGTTTTTATCACCAAAAACGGGCAGGGGGATTTGGCGGTTATGAGCATTGAGACTTATGAGATGCTCACCGGCAGGCTGGAACTTTACCATCTGCTAGATGAAGGCCGGGCGGCAGTAAAACAAGGTAGAAAGCGTCCGTTTAAAGATGTGATGCAGGACATCAGGCGGGAGTTGACTGATGGACAAATACAGGATTGACATATCGGAACCTGCTGAAAACGATCTGCGGGACATTGTCCGATATATTGCGGCACAGCTGTCAGCGCCCCTGACTGCACTGAAAATGATGGATCTTGTTGAGGAGGCTATAATGGGTTTAGCCATCCTGCCGAAAAAGTGCTCGCCTGTGATTGATGAGCGGCTGGCATTGATGGGATATCGTAAACTGCCGGTTAAAAACTATGTTGTCTTATTTACAATTGACGAGAAAGCCAAGGTCGTTGATATAGAGAGAATTCTATATGCCCGGCGTGATTGGCGCCAAATCCTTTGACGGTAACTGCGGCTGGCACGGTGGCCGATAAAACCACGGCAGGGGAGGCAGGGCGTGGATTTGTCCAAGCCAGACTATGCAAACATATATACGGTTCTCAAAGAGGAGATCGACGGATGGCCCCGCAGTATTATTGGCCTTGTCAGTCTTTCTGCCGCCGTTGAAAAAATGGGTGCTGAGATGCCAACTTTTCTTCAAAGTCCCCAGGGACAAGCTGCCTTTGCTCGGGCAATGCGACGGTTGGAGACTGAACATTTGATAACGCCGGTTGGCAGAAGACCTTACACTCAGCAGGGATTGCATCAGAAGTACCGTATTAACAGAATCCCGGCCGATAAAGATGGTCAGTTGCTTATGGAGATCATCAGAAGTATCAAGCCGCCGGCATCCGTCGATTCGATAAATATCAGCACTATTTATCGGTCCATAATTTGATCGCGGCGGAATGGCAGATAATTCGAGGCATCAACAGCGGAGAAAACAGCATTGAATCCTATTTCCGCCAGAACACTACCTCCCGCAAGCTGATCGAAAATCAGTTTGTGAAAATTGTGGAAGATGTCGAGGCTCTCAATAGCGAGGGGAAAAACAACGAGTCCAGTTTATTGCTGGCGGATACCCTCATCCAAATCCGGAGCAGCCTGAACGAATATCTGCGCTTGCAGGGGCATCTGGGGGAATTCGAGCGGATCAAGGCCTATTATCAGGAATTTGCCCGCAAAAATGACGACCTGCTGGAATCATTTTCAGTACTCGAAGGCCATAAACAACAGGTGGCGGCGATTCGCAATCTGATCAGCAAAGATCTGGATGGACTGGAGCAACAAAAAACCGCGGTTAAAAAACGCCAGGCGAGTAATGCGGCCGGGAGTCTGGAAGGTCGGCATTTAAGAAGACTGCACCAGGCAGGCTTGGTCAATTTCGAAAAGCTGCAAATGGAGGCCCAACAAGAGATATTAGAGCTGGAAAGAGACCGCTTAAGGGAGAAAGGCCAGGATCTCGAACAACGCCTCAATCATCTTCTGACCCTGGAGGGCTATGGTGAGTACCGGTTCGTAAAGGGTCAGCTGAGTGAAAACCGTAAACGCCTGCAGGCCCTGGAGGAAGGCGAAGATGTCACCAAGGCGGCCTATCGCAGCGCCGCCGGCCGACTCAGGTTCTTTTTGGCCCGGCGCGCAGATGAGCTAAAGGATTGGGGTCAAAGTCTGGAGGAGGTCCGGCAAATACAATCCGACCAGTTAAAAAGGGCTCAGCAGGAGCGGATTGGGGAGGAAAGAAAGCAAGCCCGGCTGGAGGAAGCCGCGAAATACCTCGCACAGGCAGAGCAGGAGTGGAGCACCCAACTGGCCCAGTTAAATGGATATTTTCTGGGCACGGGGGAGTTGGAAGCAGCCCTGGCGCCGGAGCAATTTCTGGGGCCGGTCGAAGATGAACTGAACCGGTACCAGGCCGTCCGGGAAAACATTAACGAACAGATCGATTCCGGGGCTGCTCTCATTCAGAGTCTGACAATCGAAGCGGTCAAAACCGATGCTGAAATCGAGAAATATTTGGGAATCCAGCAACAGGGTCAGACCTGGCTCAACCGGTATCAACAGGAGCGGAACGATCTGGATTACAAGGCGACGGTATTGAATAAAAACACCATCGTAGCCTACCGGGAAGAACTGGAACGGCTGATTCATAGAGAAGGCCTGCATCAACTGGAACAGGAGATCGAAGCCGGCCGGTTACGGCAGAAAAAGCAGCTTTCGGAGCAGCGGGGCTATTACGTGCCCAATGAAGAAGTGTTGTCGCTGGCGGGGCAATTACACGGCAATGTCAATTTGTCAAAGCCGGTATCGACTGGCTGGCTGACCTGGAACCTGAGGAACGGGCAGATATTTTGCAGGCTATGCCTTATTTGCCTTTCGCCGTCATCGTTGATAATACCTCTTTTACCCGTCTCAAGCAGGGCCGTCTCAAAGTAGATTTGGGGTCCGACTATCTCCTGCCCATCGTTAATTTGGAGGTCCTGCGCGATAGGCCTGCCGGGGGGACAGATGACATATACTACTTCTGCAATTTCTCTGGGCTGTTGCTTGATCGGGGCCAATATGAACAGTATATCGGAAAGATGGCTGTCACTCTGGCCAATATTGAGGCAGAGATGGCGGCGGGAGCTGCCCGGTTGAACGAGTTGAGCCATGAATTGGCCGAGGTCAATGATTTCTACGCTGTATATCCGCAAGATGGAGTCGACCACCAGCAGGAGAGAGTTGCGGCCGCCACCCGGGCCTTGCATGATTTGCATGGATTGCGGGCGGATATAGAGGTTCAGAAGGAGCGCGCCCGCACGCACCGGGAAGCCTTGGTCTGGCAAGAGGTGATGCAGTCCGAAGCGATTGCGGAGTGCCAGGAAAAGCTGGTTAAGCTCAGGGCGATTATTCAAGCCAACCAGGAGCTGACAGCCGCCCGAACAGAATTGGCTGCAAAACGAAAAGAGCTCACGGTGCTTCAAGTCACCATCGACCGTCTTGGGGTGCTATCCGAGCAACTGGAGCAAGATCAGGAACAGAATCAAACCCAACTCAACCAATTAGGAATTGAGCTCCATGAGCTCAACAAGGAACTGGAACAGTTGTCCAGTTTTGTAGTCATTGAAGGCGATGGCTCGCTAGTTGAGGCCCAGGACGAATATCGGGCTTTGCATGCCGCCATCAGCGGCCGAACCGATGAGGAAGGCCGGCTCAGAAGCGAACTGGCCGATTCCGAAAGCAGGCTCAGGAAATTATGCCAACGGATTGAACGCGACTACAACGGAGATCTGCCAGCGGTCGAAAATAGCGAAATGAGCGGTATATTGATTTCAATACCCGATCAAACCATGATTAGCAGAGCTCGGCGGGATAAAGAAGAAAATGAGCAGGCCTTAAGCAGCGTGGAAAGAAAGGTTATAGAGATAGCGACGAGAATCCAGAGTGCCGAAGAAAAACTGAATGATATTTTGGCTGAAGAGACCCAGCCGGCCATCGAGGATTTGCCCTATTATGACAGCGCCTACCGTTACCGCCAGGAGATCAACTCCATCGAACAGCTGATAAAAAGCTATGACCATGAAGTGGCCAAAGATACGGAGCAGCTTGATCAAATCGGCCGGGAAGAACAGCAATTGCAGCGTCAGGCCGAGGATTACCAGGATTTCTTGGAGCGGGAAGCAATCACGATTGATGCGGTAGCAGCATCGGAAATCAAGGATTTCCGAGTGTTCGAGAGAGAATTTCGCCGCCGGCAGGATAGTATCCAGGTGCAGCTCAACAAATGGGACGAGCGGATAAATTCCATCAAGGCTGAAACCGCGCCTTTTGTAATCCGCGAACCGGTGGAGGAATTGGGGAGAGTAAGCAGACCGGTCAGTGCCGGACAGTGTTGCCAGCGCCAGGCCGCTTTTATTGAGTATATTGGCAATATTGATGAACAGATGCAGAAGATAGGCTATGACATCCTGCAGTTGGAAAGCTATCAGCAGGATTTTACCCGCCGCTGTGTTCAGCGCGCCGAATTGTTGCTGGGGCAACTGAGAAAGTTAGAACCCCTTTCCCGCATAGAGGTATATGGGCGGCGCACCAACATGATCGAACTTAAACTCCTGGAATTTGAGCTGCGGGAAAAGCAGATGCGGATGAAGGCCCATATTGACGGAATTGTGCAGCAGATCACCGAGGAAGGAACGGTGGATAGAAAACGGATTGCGGCGCAGCTTTCCAGTCAAGAGCTATTGGGTCAGATCACCGATATGGATAAGGCTGCCATGCGGCTGTATAAAGTGGAAAGCATACCTGAAAATTCTTGCTTCTACCGTTGGGAGAATGCTATCGGTTCGGAAGGGCAAAACAATTCTCTCTACTTCATCTTCGCCGCCTGCCTGATTTCGTTTATCAGAATGCTTTCCATCAGCAATACGGCAGTCAAGACCAAGAAGGTCATCATCGCCGATAACCCTTTTGGGGCCACCTCAGCTGTGTACCTGTGGGACCCTATGTTGAAGATATTGAAGCAAAATGATATCCAGTTGATTGCCCCCGGGCACAAGATCACTCCGGAAATCACCTCCCGGTTCGGAGTAAACTATCTCCTTAATCAGGACATCCTCCAGGATGGACGGATGCGAGTGGTGATAAAGGATGTGCGGATTGAAGAAGATGAGGACCGGATGCGGTTCATAGATGCGGAACAATTGTCCATATTCTAGCGAGTGCGGGCACCGCGTCGGTATCTGTGCGGGCACTGGCTGTATTTATCCATTCCAGTTCACCGAGGCCCCGGTGGTGTGCTGTTTATAACACTTCAATCATGGCCATGACGATGTCTACTGCTTCTGCCACGAGATCCTGCGGCGCCTTTTCGATCAAGGCTGCATTTCTGCTCTGCATATCGAGAGCTTTCACCTGGTCGCACATGATTACGCCAGTCGTCTTGGTCCGGGAATCCAACTGTACATGCAGCGGTATGCCCCGATTGGTATTGGTGATAGGGCAGACAAACGCGCCACGGCTCAAAGCATTGAATGCATTATTACTTATCACGATGGCTGGGCGGCGCCCCGTCTGCTTTTGCC
>Ga0209613_1002604_pt1 | contig 13213 bp, 10 predicted proteins | sample BioC13SIPDNA_2_FD_185747 | JGI IMG/M metagenome (GOLD analysis project Ga0209613, IMG submission 185747) | Anaerobic biogas reactor microbial communites from Washington, USA - Biogas_R2_A C13 SIP DNA (SPAdes) (version 2) | ecosystem: Engineered > Bioreactor > Anaerobic > Unclassified | place... | reverse complement strand
CGTTTCAACGCCAGTTCCCGCAACATGTTACGACGACCGCCTATCTCGCCCCCCGTCTCTCTGGTTCGCCCGTAGAGACTTCCGACCAACACCCTCGTCTGGCAAAATCGGCCCCAAAAACGCCCGTGTCTCGGAAGGCTTTTTTGGGTTAAGTGAGTTGTCCGGTTCCCTATAGGGAACCGGAAAGTGGTTTCCGGCTCCCTTAGATGATCGGAGGTATTCAAACAATCTGCGACCGGCGGGTTATGGGGGGTGAGGGGCTGACGTGTGGGCGAGAGGGGCGCCACGCAGCCAAGTCCAGATCGCCAAGGTTTCCTTTTGCAAACTGCTCATCATCTTGATAACGTGGATAAGGCAGGGCGTTTGTGGCAGTCTTGAGCTTTCGGCACAAGTGCCTGCCTCGTTTCCTAAAAACTCAGGTACAAACTCGTCTTCATGAGGGGAGACACGCCGTTGATTTGGTACTCTGGAACTCGCTCCTTTCGATCCCAACGGCAGACACGGCGTCGCACGGTGCGGGCCCAGAGGCGGCTGGCGTTTGAGTCGCTTGAGACGCGGCGACTGCTCGCACAGGCCACGCTCGTTGAGCAGTTCTTCCGCGCCGACGACTTCTCCGTTTCCGCCAGTTTCAGCTACGAGTTTCACAGGCCGGGAACGTACGACTACATCGACAAGATCCCCAACGGGACCTTCACCAGCGAGTCGGGGCGGGTCACCTGGACTAGCCCTCAGGACGGCAACGGGTTCTTCGAAGGTGCCGCCACGGGCGACGGACGAAGCACGGTTTACGCCGCCGGAGCCCGGCGCGAATGCGCAAAATACGGATTCGAAGACCTGGGGCAAATCGATTTCAGTCTGGATGCCTCGCAGTCACGGTTGATCGTGGACCATTCCGAGCCCACTTCGACTCGATACACCTGGTACCATGATTCGCTCGACGGCCGGTGCGCGGCGCCGAATCCACCTCCCTCGCGGTTCTTCGGGGGTGTCACCAACTTGTATGCGGGCACCTTCGACACGTCGAACCACACGGTCACGATCCGCTACGAACAGACAACTCCCGATGAAGTCAATGTCGTCACCAAACCGGCACCGGTGCAATGGGCCGATCAGGACGCCACGGACTTCGTACTCACGCTGCTTCCCTACCAGCCGCACTGGGCTCTGTCCGAGGGGTGGGTGGGCATCCCGCAGACATCGCCTTCCCCGCCAACGGATCTGATCGATCTCGAACAGGGCGGGTTGGAGTTCGTGGTCGACATGCATGGCCAGCCGCTGAAGACGACGGACGCGCTGCAGCCGGCGGCCACGGTGAGACTCTTCTGGGCTTCGTCGGACACCGACACGAGCGGTGCGGAGATCCCTCTCACTTCGACGACGGACCCCGTGGGGCTTTACTGGAACAGTTCTCAGTTGCACGCGGTCGTCGAGCGATTCCCGGCGGCCCCGCCAGACGCGACGCACGTGCGGGTCCAAGTTGACGCCCCCGGTGGCATCGACGCCAATCCGGCGAACAATTCGCGTTACCTGCGCATCGGGAGTTTCCATGCCCGGAACGCCATCGGCGGTCCGATCACCGCGGACGTACCCCTGGACGGACTCGCGGACAGCGTGCTGCACGAGTCGGACCGGTCGGACCCGGCGATCAAGGTGTATGCCTATCATCCTCGCTCCGCGCTGGGTGCCACCGTGCAAATCGTGGACGACCGTGGTGCCTACCAATACGATCCTCGCGCGGTTCAAGAACTCCAGGCGTTGTCTCCCGGCGAAACGGTTCAGGACGCCGTGTCGTTTTGGGCCGTCAAGGACCAGGCGATCGTCAGCGCGGCGACGTATACGATCCTCGTGCAAGGCGTTAACGATGCCCCCCAGGCTGGCGACGACACCGCAGCCACGACCAACTTCCAAGTCCTTCCGTTATTGTCCGGACAACTACTGGCCAACGATTCGGACGTCGATCACTGGGACCAGGTGGCGGTGAAGTCGGTTGCGGCGGCCAGCCAGCGGGGCGCGTCGGTGCGCGTCGTGCAGACCGACGCTAAGGGGCGGATACTGGAAGTCGCGTACGATCCGTCCACATCGGGCACGCTCCGGGGATTGCTGCCGGGCCAACAGCTTGTCGACGAGTTCGAGTACGAAATCACCGACGCACACGGCGGCACGGCAACGGCCCGCGTGACAGTCACCGTGACGGGTGAAGCCGATACGATTACGATCGCTCCTGTGCTTCCCCAGGTGACGGCACGCGACGTGCCGCTTCCGGCCATTGCACTCGTCATGACGGACCGGGCCGGCGACGCGGGCGGCCTGCAGGTTACGGCGACCGCCGCGGATTCCAGTCTGGTTGCGGCGGGCGGTCTGCAGATTCAGGGCAGCGGCGACACGCGCACGCTCGAGATCACCCCAGCCGCTGGTGTGACGGGGAGAACGTGGATCACCGTCACTGCTGAGGCCCCCTTGGGCCGCTCGGCGGCGGCCGGTTTTCCCTTGGTCATCGGCACGGCGGACGACCTGGACCTCGATGGTGCTCCCAACGACGAAGAGGATGCCGCGCCCAACGGCGGGGACATGAACGGAGACGGCATCCCCGACAGCCGTCAGGCCAACGTGGCGGTGCGGAGAATTCCGGGGCAGGAGGGGCACTACTTCCAACTGGTCGTGCCGGTGAATTATTTCCTGGCTCGCGTCGGAGGCGCCGAAAGTCCCGCGCCGTCCGGACCGGCTGCCAACGCTCTGTTTCCGGCCGGGTTGATTCACTACGAGATTCTGCTCGACAGCGCCGGCGCGTCGAGTACGGTCACGTTCCGCACGAGCCTGCCGACGCCGCCCCTGAATCGTTATTTCCAGCACGACGAGAGCGCACCCGGCGGGCAAGGCTGGTCGCTGTTGATGCGCAATGCTGCCGACGGCGCCCGCGTGTTCGCCGATCGGATCGAGGTGCTGGCGCGGGACGGGGGCCGCGTCGATCGGGATCAAACCGCCGACGGCCGGATCAGCGGCGATGCGGGCTTGGCTCACGTCGACCATCCCTGGCAGAACATCCTCCCCGCCGACGTGGACAACGACGGAAGAGCAGGTCCGCAGGACGTGCTGCTGCTCATCAACTACCTGAATTCCGGTTTCGAGGCATCGTTGGGGAAGTTGCCCCGCGCCGGCCAGTTCCTGCCGGCTTTCCTCGATCCCACGGGCGATGACCGGCTTGAAGCCGTGGACGTTCTGCGCGTCATCAACCACTTGAATCAGGCTGCGACGTCGGGCGGGGAAGGCGAGGCGGCAGGCATGCCTGGGACGCAAGGGGCTGTCCAGCCACTGAGAAGCCGTCTGGGTTGCCGTGACGATTCCGTCGCGATCCGGGACTTGAGTTTGCGTCACATCCCGCAAGATGCCGGCCGACTGCCTCAGGCGTCGGCGCGTCGCCTGGCGAGCCGACGCGAGGCGTCCGCCGTACCTCAGCACCCAGATCCGCTCCAGGCCGACGCGATCTTTGCAGGGCTAGAGGCGGCGGAGCTTTGGAGTCTCGATCCGTAGGCTCCGCACGAGGTTCGCACGTCTTCAGAGGCCCGGCTTTCAGAAAGAGCCAGCCTTCGGCGACGACGAAACAACGTCTCAGCCAAGTAGTCTGGCTTTCTGCGCGGCTTCTGCTACAACGGCACCAGTCGAGCAGCGTCCAGGAATCGCCCGCCAGCGCGCGAGTGGAAGAAGCTTGGCTTATCCGGAAAGCCGGGCTTCTCGATCGCAACTTGGTTCTTGACGCCGCCTTTTCTGACGGTGGCCACGTTCTGGTTTTCACGCATCGAGCTGGAATGCGACTGGCTGCGATGGTCCTTAGACATTGGAGAAGAACCATTTACGCACCTGAATCGCGTTCGCGAGGTTGTCATTGCCGACGTCTGGCATTTCAGGCGGGGGATTTGGCCCGAGTTCTGCTCGCCGACGGGCAACGGTCACACGGACGGCACCGGGCTGCCCGTCACATGGAGTGAAACCGAGAACGTGGCCTGGAAGACTGCGATTCCTGGCCGCCGTTGGTCATCACCGGTGATCTCGCACGAGCAGATTTGGCTGGCCTCGTTCCGAAAACTATCCGCAACGGCGCAAGCAAGAATGACTCTGTAGAGGGGACATGGGGTGTTGACGTGGCGGGAGAACTGGCAAGAATTAGTGTTTGACGGCTGACTCTCTTGTGCTGTGTCCCAAAATCTGCTTTTCTGGGGAGGTCTATCATGGCTCGTCGGCGTTTGGCGGTCGAAGCGTTGGAGAGGCGTTTGCTATTGGCAGGAGACGTTACTGCCTCAGTCAAAGGTGGATGGCTGGTTGTCACCGGGGACGATCAGGGCAATCAGGTCCAAATTGAGGATTTGGGCGGCGGCACTTACAACGTCGTGGGAATGGATGGCGAGACGATCATCGGAACCGGTCCGTTCGAAAGCCCCAAGGGCATTAGGGTGGACCTAAAAGGAGGGGATGACAGGTTGGTGATGAGTGGCGATCCTGTGTTCGATGTCCCTGGCGACCTGTCCATCAAGATGGGAGACGGCGCTGACATTGTGTTGCTGGAGAATGCGGATATCGACGGCAAGACCACGGTAGATCTGGGCAAGGGCGCGGGCGGCGTCACGGTTTTTGGTACGGATTTTGGCAAGGATGTCGCCGTGAAATCGGGCGGTGCATCAGGCGAAGAGGTCTGGATCGGGATCGAATTGGCCAACGTGATAGGCAATCTGTCGGTAACGACGGGAAAGACTGATGACGACGTCTGGCTGGACGGCGTTGCAGTCACGAAGAATGTCACGATCAAGACCGGCGACGGCGAGGACGATGCGGGGGTCGCCGGATGGCGGGGCGAGGACGAGGGCGAGGACGAGGTTCGCAGTCTGATCGAGGGCAAGCTGTCGATCGATATCGCCAAGGGTGGCGGCTCGATGTGGCTGACTGAATCCACCGTCATGAAGGACGTCTCGTTCAAGGCGGGCGATGCGCCGGTTTGGACGGACGGCTTGTCCAATGGCGTCGATGTGTGGAATGCCACGATCGAGGGCAAGCTGACCGTCACTCTGGGCAAGGGCAATGCAGGGGTCTGGTTCGGGCAGGTGGTGGTGAACAAGGACGTCAAAATCACCACCAACAACGGGGACGATGAGATCAATTTCTCCCCCGCGTTTTCAGGTGACGAGCCGGAACTAGCTGGGGAAGGCGAAGGAGACGGTGACTACAACAACATTTTCCTCGGCAAAGTGACCGTGAACACAGGGAAGGGCGCCGATGGAGTTGTGATCGCCTCTTCGCACATTGCCGGCTCGCTGACCGTCAACACGGGCGACGGCGATGACGGAGTGGCCTTGTGGCAAGTCCAGGCGGGCTCCACCGTGTCGATCAACACCGGCAATCACAGCGACCTCATAGCCGTCGTCGAGTTGCAGGCGGCGGGCAACGTGACGGTGAACAGCGGGAACGCCGGAGCCGGTTCCAGCGATCAAGTCCTGATCACCGACTCGAACATGGACAAGAACTTGTCCGTCAAGACGGGCAACGGGGACGACAAAGTCGGCATCGGCGACAGCGTTGAGATCGACGCCGCGCTGGCCGATTTGTTGGCGGAATATGAGTGGGAAGACCTCGGCATCGTGGCAGAAGCGGTCGCGGTGTGGGGCAAACTCACAGTTGGTACCGGCAGCGGGTTCGACTTGCTCTCGATTGGTTTGTGCGAAATCGCCGGCTCGGCGTCGGTCGACATGGGCGCCGGCGATGACGGGTGCGAGATCCTGGATACCATCGTCGGCGCCGGTGCTTCCGTGAAGATGGGTGCCGGCGAGGATGGCTTGGCGATCGGGGACAGCCAAGTGACCGGCAAAGCGACCCTGGACGGCGGGGCCGGCTCGTTCGATGGGCTGGAAGACTTGGGCGGTAACACATTCACACAGCCTCCGGTGATCAAAGGGTTTCCGTAAACCTTCCAGGTCGCCAGATTGGGACGCGGCGTGAACGCGGCACGGGCGAACGGCGGGACGCGGGGCGGGAACGGCGGCACCTGCCGGATCGTGGCCAGCGACTGACGCTCACAGGCGGTGCCGATCGTGTGGGCGTCCGGATGCCTGGGGATGCGGGCGGCGGGCGGCACCTGCCGGATCGCGGCCAAGCGGCTGACGCTCACAGGCGGTGCCGGCCGGATGGCAGATGGAAGCACCTGCCCGATCGCGGCCAAGCGGCTGACGCTCACAGGCGGGGCCGATCGTGTGGGCGTCCGGATGCCTGGGGCCGTGGGCAGCGGCCAGCACCAGCCGGATCGCGGCCAAGCGGCTTCTGCTCGCAGCTGCGGCCATCGTGTGGCTGGGATGCCGGATCGCGGCGGCTACGCCCACGTCGCCCACGTCGCGACGCCAGTCCACTTGGCCACAGGGACGCGACTTCCCGCCGTGAACGCGATACGGGCGAACATGGGCGACATGGGCGGGAATGGCGGGGTCGTGGGCAGCCCCTGCCGAACCGCGGCCAAGCGGCTGACGCTCACAGGCGGTGCCGATCCTGTGGGCGTCCGGATGCCGGGGGACGCCTGGGGGGCGTGGCCAACGGTATCGTCGGCAATCGAATCGGTCTTGAAGTCGAGAATGCCGGCGGCAATGTGCTGGTTTCCGTAGCAGATGGTACGCTCACAGGCGGTGCCGATCGTGTGGGCGTCCGGATGCCTGGGGACGTGGGCAGCGGGCGGCACCTGCCGGATCGCGGCCAGCGGCTGACGCTCACAGGCGGTGCCTATCGTGTGGGCGTCCGAATGCCTGGGGACGTGGACGTCGGTCAGCATCTGCCGGATCGCGGCCGAGCGACTGACGCTCACAGGCGGGGCCGATCGTGTGGGCGTCCGGGTGCCGGATTCTGGCCAGCGGCTGATGCTCACAGGCGGGGCCGGGCCGGATGCCGGAGTAGCTTGTGGGACACTGTGTCCCACAAGCTACTCGGTGGCTCGGACCAGCATGGCCGCAACCCCGTGGCCAGCCCCTACGGGATCGCGGCCAGACGGCTGACGCTCACAGGCGGTGCCGAGCGTGTGGGCGTCCGGCTGCCTGGGGACGTAGGCGACGATGGCGGCACCTGCCGAATCGAGGCCAGCGGCTGACGCTCACAGGCGGTGCCGGGCCGGATGCCCCAGTAGCCTGTCGATCAATGCGTCCGACAAGCTATTCGGTGGGGCGGCTTCGCCAGCTCAGTGAATCGGGCGGAACCTGCTTTTCTCCGGCCAAGCGTTTTACCCGCAATCGCGGTGCAGCCTGGCTAATCTGGAATGTCGCTGTATCCGATTCAACAGGACGTTCTTACGGGTGGCTGAAGTCAGCCGCGGTTCGCAATCGAAGAGTCAGTGGTGAGGAGACTCCCTCGTACCGCGCAAACGGATTTGCGATCGCAGGCCGGTTACCCGTTCGAGCCCAAGGAATTCGGCCACCGTTGCTATAGCGGCTTCGAATGGCTGGACGTTTTCTGCCGGCCCAACCATACAAGGAGAAAAGACGTGAAACGCTTCTTATTGGCTGCTGCCTTTGCTCTACTAGCTTCAGGAACCGCCGACGTTGCCCAAGCACAATGGTGGTCCTCAGAGTGCTCGGGCCTGGTCGGCGGTGTTGATATCACAGCCTTCCGGCTGTACGGCAATCAGGGCGCCGGAGGCGACTCGAACGTCGGCAATATCGACGATTACTTTCCGGACTACGGATTCGTAGGCGACGCGCGAATCTGGTTCGGTTATGAGGGACCAAACGGTATGGGCATCCGCGCTCGCATTTTCGAGTGGGAGGAGTCTCAGCTTTACAACGGGTCGGTGCGGACACAGGACATCGAGGTCTACGACCTAGAAGCGACCCTGGACATGAGCGTGTGCGCTTGGGAATTCACGGGTTTCGGCGGTCTGCGCTGGAGTTCCATCGAGCTGAACGGCACGGACTTTGGCGGAGTTGATCCGATGGATTTCGAGGGTGCGGGCTTGACCATGGGCGTCGATGTTCGCCGTTGTCTTTGGCGCGACATCTCGTTGGTCGGAGGCGTCCGCTACAGCGTCCTGTATGGCGAGACGACCTTTGCCCCAACCAGCACCGCAGTGCTGGACAATACGTTCGTCGATATCACGGAAATGCGGTTGGGCCTGGAATGGGCTCGGGAACTCGGAATCGGTGGACGCTTGTTCGTCAGCGCTGTCTGGGAACAGCAGGTTTACGGCACAGACACCTACATGCCCTTTGCCATCGACCCTGAAACCCTCGGCGATGTCAGTCTTGCAGGCCCGGTGTTCTCGATCGGCATCGATCGCTAATGTCCACGGCATGGCGTCTCCGGCCCGCTGAGTATCGGGCTGCCGGTCGGCCAGCGGACCCATTCGAAAAACGTCAGCAAGGCGACCGGTCATCTGCAGCAAACGGCCGCCTCGCGGCGTTTCCGGCGCGGCTGGCTACGGCCTAAATCGTCCCAGGAACGCTCGTGCCGAGTCTTCCGTATATTCGCTAAACTCGGTTTCAGACAACGTCCGAAGAGTTTTCCAGGGCGAAGACATTTCGCGCTGACAGCCCCCTCCTGCCTCGAAGATTCCAAGGTTCATTCCATGCTGCACCGCACAATCCGGGTTACCAACGTCGCGTTGCTGCTGGCGGCATCGCTAGGCGGATGCGCAGCTCCGAGTGTGACTCTGATGGACACGCGGCCAGCTACCGTGTACGTCGAGGGTTTTCGGCGAATCGCCGTGCTGGATTTCCAAGGAGAGCAGGGCGCGTTGGCCAGCCAACTTGTGCAGCAGGAGTTGCAGCACACCGGCCGGTTCGTGTTGATTCCGCAAGTCGCGCTTCAGGCCGCGGCTCGTGAACCCCTGCAGGACAGCAGTGGTCGTGTCAAGCAGTATATTGCCGTCGAAGCAGCACAGCGGTTACAGGCCGACGCCCTCCTGCTCGGCACGGTGATACGCCTCGATTCACGCATCAACGGCGGATTCAAGATTGATTCACCGACGGCGGGAGCCCAGTTGCAGTACGAGCTCGTGGAAGCGCGCACCGGCTTCCTCCGCGACACCAACACGCTCCGCTGGGAGACATTTGTCGGGCGAGAGAAGAGCGCAATCGAGCCGGCGTTGGCGATCTGCGCTCGGCAACTCGCCAGGAGGTTGGCCCCTCACGACGAGCCCATCGAAGTCCCGCTGGCGGTTTGGGGCTGGCGGCAAGGCTTGGTAGATGAAAGAAATTCTTGGGCCGCCAACGGCGACTGGGAGCAGGCCAAGCGTTGCTGGCACGACGCCCTGGCCTCCGAATCTAAGAATCATGCGGCCATCTACAATCTGGGGGTCGCGGCCGAAGCTCGCGGTGACTTTGCTTCCGCGCACGCCCTGTACCAACAGGCCGCCGAGGTCCAAAGCGACAACCGATATTTGGTGGGAATCGAGCGTGCCGTCAGGCGAGGTGAACAGATCCAACTTGCCCAACAGCAACGCATAATGCACGGTACCGCCGAAATCGTCGGTCCAGAGCGTCCAGCTGCTCTGCAAGCGGTCTCCTCAGGAACCTGAACTTCCTACTGGGCGGCTGGCCGCAACGCCCGTGAACACGACGCGGGCGAATGTGGGGACGCGGGGCGGCAAGAGCGGCACCTACCGGATCACAGGCGGTGCCGATCGTGTGAACGTCCGGCTGCCTGGGGACGTGGCCAGTCGGCGGATGTTCACAGACGGGGCCAGCCTCTGCCGTATCGCGGCCAAGCGGCTGACGCTCGCAGGCGGGGCCGATCGTGTGGGCGTCCGGATGCCTGAGGACGCGGACGTCGGCCAGCCCCTGCCGGATCGCGGCCAAGCGACTGCCCACGTCGCGACGCCAGTCCAATTGGCCACAGGGACGCGACTTACCGCCGTGAACGCGACACGGGCGAACGGCGGGCCACGTGGGCGGGAATGGCGTGGTCGCGATCCTGTGGGCAACACCTGCCGGCTCGCGGCCAGGCGGCTATGCTCACAGGCGAGGCCAGTCCCGCTGTGGACACAGACGCGACTGCCCCCCGTGAACGCGACACGGGCGAACGGCGGGACGCGGGGGCGTAAATGGCGGCGATGGGGCAGCACCTGCCGGATCTCGGCCAAGCGGCTGACGCTCACAGGCGGGGCCGATCGTGTGGGCGTCCGGCTGCCTGGGGACGTGTGGGCGGCCAGCACCTGCCGGATCGCGGCCCAGCGGCTGACGCTCACAGGCGGTGCCGATCGTGTGGGCGTCCGGATGCCGGATTCTGGCCAGCGGCTGACGCTCACAGGCGGGGCCGTTCACAGGCGGGGGCGATCGTGTGGGCGTCCGGTACGCTCACAGGCGGTGCCTATCGTGTGGGCGTCCGGGTGCCTGGGGACATGGGCAGCGGCCGGCACCTGCCGGATCGCGGCCAAGCTGCCCACGCTCACAGGCGGTGCCGGGCCGGATGCCGGAGTAGCTTGTGGGACACTGTGTCCCACAAGCTATTCGGTGGCTCGGACCAGCAGGGCCGCAACCCCGTGGCCAGCTCCCTGCCGGATCGCGGCCATTCGGCTACGCCCACAGGCGGGGCCGATCGTGTGGGCGTCCGGATGCAGGATCGCGGCGGCTACGTCGTCCCATTCCCACGTCGCGACGCCGGGGCCACTGGCCACAGCCCCTGCCTTATCGCGGCCGAGCGGCTGACGCTCACAGGCGGTGCCGATCGTGTGGGCGTCCGGATGCCTGGGAACGCGGGCGGGAATGCCAGCACCTGCCGGATCGTGGCCAGCCTACGCTCACAGGCAGTGCCGATCGTGTGGGCGTCCGGATGCCTGGGGACGTGGGCAGCGGCCAGCACCCTGCCGGATCGCGGCCAAGCGGCTGACGCTCACAGGCGGGGCCGATTGTGTGGGCGTCCGGATGCCGGATCGCGGCCGAGCGGCTGACGCTCACAGGCGGTGCCGATCGTGTGGGCGTCCGGATGCCGGATTCTGGCCAGACGCCTACGTCGCGACGCCAGTCCACTTGGCTACAGGGACGCGACTTCCGCCGGTGGACGCGGCACAGGCGAACGTGGGGCCACGGGGGCGGGAATGGCGGCACCTGCCGGATCGCGGCCAAGCAGCTACGTCGCGATGCCAGTCCACAGGCCACAACGTCCGTGAACGCGGCACGGGCGAACGGCGGGACACGGGGGCGGGAACGGCGGCTTGGCCAGAGACGACAGGCGGCACCTGCCGGATCGCGGCCAAGCGGCTGCCGGCACGCCGCGGCCACAGGCCACAACGCCCGTGAACGCGATACGGGCGAACGGCGGGGGGCGGGGCGGCGATGTGGTCAGCACCTGCCGGATCGCGACCAGGCGGGTACGCGACAGCGGCGTCAGCGTCGCCCGACGGACATGATGACTGCGGCAGCAAGACACGCCCAGAGGGTGATCGGCGACAAGAAACAGCTCCGATAGTGCAGATGTTGAATGCCAGCGACGCTCGTGAAAAGAGGGGACTCTGTAACGGAATCTCGATTGTACTTGTGAGTCCCGTTTTTTCCCAGTTCCTGGGCAGCGGCTGTTGCTGCGTCAAGCCGAGCGACTGCAGTCGCTCTGGCTATAACGATTCTTCGGACCTTTGCCAAGCGGCCAGGCGGCTACGTCGCGACGCCCTGACTGCCATCCGCCCGTGAATACGACACGGACGAACGTGGGCGACCTGGGCGGGAATGGCGGCACCTGCCGGATCGCGGCCAAGCGGCTGACGCTCACAGGCGGGGCCTATCGTGTGAGCGTCCGGATGCCGGCTCGCGGCCAAACGCCCACGTCGCGACGCCGGGGCCACAGGCCACAACGCCCGTGAACGCGGCACGGGCGAACGGCGGGACGCGGGGCCATCACCTGCCGGATCGCTGCCAGGCAACTGCGTCGCCCACGTCGCGACGCCGGGGCTGCGGGGCTACACGACGCGAATTCCGTCCGTGGACGCGACACGGGCAGGTGGACCCGGCGTGATGGCAAATGGCGATCCGCACGTAGATGCGCTTGTTACTTCTTATTTCACTGATATCTGCCCCGCCTGCTCGTCGTACCGAGTAAGTCGGGAACACACACCATCCAGTCGACAGTGCCATTGTTGAATTTGATTTGAACTCTCTCCAACCGCGAAGGGAATGCCAATCCCTGGTCCCGTATCCAATCCGCGAAAAGCTCCTTAGCCTGATGGTCACCGGACAGAGGGGAACTGAGATTGGCTACGACAATACGAGCGTAGCCTGTCGCGCACGTACCCTTGAGGATTTGGTCTAGGGCATGGGCAGGCAGTTGCTCCCCTTTCGGCGAGTAGTTTGCGATGAACAAGATCTTAGTTGAATCGCGGCAGGTGGCATCAGGTCCCCGTTCCTGCGAAGACGTCACGGCTGGCTTGGCCACTAATGCAGCATATTCGTCGGGCCATTGATCATCTACGAGCAGGTCGTAGAAATGCGTCACTATGCTGCCTCGTTCGACATCAATGCCCTTGACTTTCTGCCATATATGATTGCCCTTCGCGTCGTACACCCAGCCGTGGATCTGGTCAACTCTCGCGTCGTCTGACGAGTCGATATAAACCTTGAACCGTAGATCGCCGCGCAGGTACAGAAGGCACGCCTCTTCCTGTCCCGCATTCGAGTCTCGGTATAGGACGCCCGCTGGCCTGCCCATCAAGCGTTGGACGTCTGTCTTTTTGGTGCCAGGCTCAATGGGATGGTCGGACAGGCTCGGTGGCCGCGTGTCCGCAACTGGCTGATCCGCGGTATCGGCATCGGTCCCACTCGCCTTCGACGACCATGCGCAGTGGGTACACACCTGAAGGCCCGTTAGGTCGGGCGGCAGCAGGACTGCGTTGCACATAGGGCAGAAAACTAGCATGCGGGCTGGCCATTGGGCCTTTGCCTTAGTGATGCTCGGCTCAATGAGGCGGCCTGAGGATCCGGATTCTCGTGTCTCCTCCACTTCGACCACATCCAGCAGTGACGAGATTGAAGAAGCAAGTCGTTCGAGCTGTCTATCGATCGGCGGAGGGAATCCGTCAAGCCACTGTTGGCGAGCAAGGTACAGCTCAAGTTGCCGAGCTGGTAGTACATCTTCGACTCGGAAGGTGAAGATGGTCTTGCTGATGCGCCCCGAATTCTTTGGGATTGGAAGTGCCAGAATCTGTGAGACAGGCTAAGAATAACCGGAGATGGCTGTTCTGGCGGGGAGATGTAAGGGGGGGAGGGACGTC
>Ga0209613_1002593_pt1 | contig 13256 bp, 13 predicted proteins | sample BioC13SIPDNA_2_FD_185747 | JGI IMG/M metagenome (GOLD analysis project Ga0209613, IMG submission 185747) | Anaerobic biogas reactor microbial communites from Washington, USA - Biogas_R2_A C13 SIP DNA (SPAdes) (version 2) | ecosystem: Engineered > Bioreactor > Anaerobic > Unclassified | place... | reverse complement strand
CGGTCTTGCAGGCAAGGGCCCTCGCCCTTACCGCTCTGGCCGGCGACGGCATCGACTGCCGGTTGCCCGAGAAGATCCGCGACGGCATCCGGGCCGGAACGGTCACCCGGGAGGTCGTGGAGAAATGGTAGAGCTCTACGATCTGGACACTGAGCAGACTCTGCTCGGCACGATGCTCAAGGGACCGAAAATAGTCCCGACCGTGTTGGATGCGTTGGACCAGGAAGCCTTCTGGCTGCCGTCTCACGTACTGCTCTATCGGAAGATCGGCGAGCTGTCCTTGGCGGGCGTGACCGCAGACCCGATAACCCTCGCCGACGCCATGACTCCTTCGGAACTTGAATCCCTACCCGGTGGCCGGCTCTACTTGCACACGCTCTATGACTATCCCGGCTTGGTCACCAACTGGCCCGAGTACGCGCGGATCATCTCTGAAAAGCACCGGCGTCGGCAGCTCGCGCAGGCCTCTAAGGAGATCGCCGGCCTGGCCCAGAGCGCGGACATAGACCAGGCAGAGATTCGGGCCTTGGAGCTAGTCCAGAGCCTGAAGACCGGCAGGGGGTCCGATCGACTGGAATCACCTGCGGCAACTGCCGTGTGTTTCGAGGACTTGGAGAACCGTAGAATCGGAGCGAACAAAGGTCTCCCACTTCCCCCCGAGTGGCCGACGCTGAGGAAGACGATCGAGCAGCTCGAACGGGGAACCCTCACGATCGTCGGCGCACGTCCGGGGGTGGGGAAGACCATGTGGGCTTTGCAGTTGCAGGCCTTCCTGTGTGATCAAGGCTTTCGGGTCCTTTATGTATCGCGCGAACTGACAGTCGTTCGCCTTGTCCGCCGACACATCGTACGAGAAGGCGCTCAAATGGCTGCTCTTCGCTGCGGCCATCTCTCACCTGAAGACGAGCGCGCAAGACGCGCCTACATCGACCGGCAGGCCAACTGGCAGGTGCTGTACGACAACCGATCCTCCACCGTGGCGGAGATCCGCTGGGAAGCCAGCCGATGGAGGGCAGACGGCGTGATCGTGGACTACCTACAACGCCTCCCGTACAAAGGCGCTCGAGAGTACGACGCCATCACCGGCATCGTCAACGAGCTTCAGGACCTTGCTCTTGACACCAACATCCCCGTGGTGTGTCTCTCGCAGCTTTCGCGGCCCCAAAAGGGGCAAGAGCACAAGCCCCCAAACATGGCATCCACCCGGGGAAGCGGCGCCGTAGAAGAAAGAGCCGCAAACCTGATTCTGCTTCACCGAGACCACGAAACCCACAAGGACAGTTTCGGCAACGAAGTAGCCGGGGCAGTGCTGGAGACCGGTCTCTTCATTGTCGCGAAGTGCACCGATGGAGAAGCCGACACGCGCATCCCAGTTCGTTTCAGCGGAAAGCAGATGCGAATCGCGGAGGCAACACTTTGAGGTCATCGAGTACTCACAGACTGCATCCTTGCGCTGCTGTCTCATGTCGCCGCCTGTCCGTTGCAAGAAGCCTGCGCCCGGGCAGGCGGTTCATCTCGATGTGGCCGACCTCATCAAGATCACGGATCTCTCCGCCGGTTGCGGCGATCCCAGTAACGAGCGTTCGCGCCATGACGGGTGCCTTTCTCGCGCGCATGTACGCCCGGTTGTTGCCGCTCGATTCCCCACTCGCCGCAAGCCACCCCATCGTGCCCACCACCCCAAGTATCGAGGAGGTCTCATGAACCAGACAGACATATCTGCCCCGACCGCAAAAGAGACCGCCATGGACGACCTCAGACCCCATTCGGCCGAACCCCCAGCACATCACAAACACCGGGCCCCAAGCCCTGAGGTGACGAGATCGGCGGGTGCAGAAGACCGCAGATGGACGAAAGCACGGAGGCTCTGATGGCTAATGCGATCCTTGAGCGAACGACGTTCGCGACCAGCCGATTGATGGAGTTCTTCACCGAGAAGGAACTCTCCATGCAGATCGGCCACGACCGCGCCTGGTGGCCGGCGGCCCTCCTTAAGGAGTTGGTGGACAACGCCCTGGACGCCTGCGAGATGGCCGGGACGCCACCGCACATCGACGTAGCTCTAGGAGACGATGTACTTAGCGTCCAAGACAACGGTCCCGGGATCCCGTCGGCTACCATCGAGCGGTCCCTCGACTATCTGATCCGCGTATCGGACAAGACCAACTACGCGAGCCCCACCCGTGGCCAACTGGGGAACGCGCTCAAGTGCCTATGGGCGGCGGCATACGTGGCCACCGAGGCGGAGGGGCACGTCCGGATCGAAACCCGGGGTCTTAGTCACGACGTGACGGTGACACTCGACCGGATAGCCCAGCAACCCGCCCTCACCTACCAGGTCACGGATGGTGTTGTAAGAAACGGGACTTTGGTCACGATCCACTGGCCCGGGATAGCTGGCTGTCTGGAGGAGGGGGAGGCGTGCGTTGTTTCCATCGAGCGGCTCCTAGCCGGCTACGCCGCCTTCAACCCACACGCCTCGTTCACCTGGTCCGTGGGTGCGCGCAGCGGCACGTTCCCGCGTACAGCGCCGGACTTCCGCAAGTGGCGCCCCGGAGATCCGACCTCTGCCCACTGGTACACGAGCGAGACGCTGCGGTCCTTGATCGCCGCCTACGTCGCCCAGGAGCGCCAAGACGGTGCGAGAGCTCGCACGGTGCGAGAGTTCGTCTCCGAATTCCACGGTCTTTCCGGAACGGCCAAGCAGAAGGTGGTGACCGGGTCCGCGGGGCTCGCGGGCGCCTACCTGCACGACCTGGTGACCGACGGCGATGTGGCCTCAGACACGGTGGAAGCCCTGCTGAGGGCGCTCAAAGAGCAGTCACGGGCGCCCAAGCCCAGAGCACTCGGTGTTCTGGGCAAGGAGCGCTTGAGCGCGCATATGGTCAGCTATGGCCACGTGGGCGCTGAGAGTGTCCGTTACAAGAAGGTGGAAGGCACGGCGGGGGGACTGCCCTTCGTGCTGGAGGCGGCCTTCGGCCTCTACACGGAAGACTACCCGGGCTGGTGCGAGGTGACCACGGGTCTTAACTGGACGCCGGCGCTCAAGTCGCCCATCCGCGAGCTCATGGCCCTACTGGGCCAGCAGCGTCTCGACTACACGGACCCGGTGGCCCTTCTGGTCCACCTCACCTGCCCCGTCCTTCAGTTTGCCGACCGGGGGAAAGGTGCACTTGACCTTCAGCCCGAGATCCGTGCAGCGTTGGAAGTGGCGGTGCAGTCGATATCCAAGGAGTGGAAGGCGGCCAAGCGCCGCGCCGACAAGAAGAACCGTGTCCTGCGGCGCGACCTCGAACGGATGCGCTCACACGCCCGTCGCCAGGAGTGGTCCATCAAGGAGGCCGCCTACGAGGTCATGCAGCAGGCCTACCTGGCCGCCAGCGCCAACGGCACCCTGCCCGCCAATGCCCGGCAGATCATGTACGCGGCCCGGCCGCTGGTGCTGGACCTGACCGGCGGCACCTGTTGGAAGGATTCGGCCTACTTCACGCAGCACCTGCTGCCCGACTACATGGACGAGCACTCCGCGAAGACGGCCGAGTGGAACGTGATCTTCGACGCCCGGGGCCACTTTTTGGAGCCCCATACCAAGAGGCGTACCGACCTGGGAACGTTGGAGGTGCGCCAATATATGGGCTCCTTCCATACCGGGAACGATGAGGCCCTGGGCCTGGACCGCCTGATGCCAGAGACGCTCTTCCCCACCTGCGGGCCGGCCAATCGTTACCGCTTCGCTCTGTTCGTCGAGAAGGAGGGCTTCAACCCTCTGCTGGCGGCTGCCCGTATCGCCGAGCGCTTCGACCTGGCCGTCATGAGTACCAAGGGCATGAGTGTGACGGCGGCACGGGCTCTGGTGGAGGAGTTGTCAGATCAGGGAGTCACCGTTCTTGTGCTCCATGACTTCGACAAGGCCGGTTTCTCCATCGTGCACACGCTTGCGACCAGCAGCCGGCGCTACACGTTTGACACCGTCCCGAACGTCCTTGACCTGGGCCTGCGCTTGGCGGACGTGCAGGACATGGGTCTGGCGAGCGAGCCGGTCTACTACAGAGGGCGGCAGGATCCGCGCTGGAACCTGCGCGAGAACGGCGCCAGCGAGGCGGAGTGCGACTACCTCGTGCGTGCCCAAGACTACGGAGGCTACCACGGCGAGCGGGTGGAGTTGAACGCCATGACGGCCGACCAGTTCGTGGCCTTCCTGGAGACCAAGCTCGAGGCGGCTGGAGTGACGAAGGTGGTACCCGAGGCCGAGGTGCTGGAGCGCGCCTACCGCCGCGCCAGGCACATGGCGGCCGTACGACGGGCCGCCAAGGAGGCGCTGACCCAGGCTCAGGCCGAGACCATAAAGCCGCCGCCGGACCTGGCCGAGGAGGTGGCCCGAAGGATCAGCGGTGCGGCGACCTCCTGGGACGAGGCAATCTGGGACATCGTCTCTGGCAGGGAGACCGCATCATGAGCGTTAAGGCAAGCCCGCTTCAGATCAGTGAGGGCGTCTTGGGCGACCTCGCTCCCGCCTCACACCATTCTTCCATGGTGATTGCGAGATGGGAGGCATTTACCGGCGAGCGTGCAGAGAAGGTGAGGTCCTGATGCTTCAGCACCTACCCCCCACGAGCAGAGGTGAACCATGGTGAGAAACCGAGGGTGCCAGTTCATCATGCCCGACGGCCGACGTTGCGGAGCCCCGGCCCTGCGCGGCGAGGAGTTCTGCTTATTCCATTCACCCGCCCACGAGGAAGAAGCAGCTGAGGCACGACGCTTGGGTGGACTGCGGCGGCGTAAGGAAAAGACCGTCGCCGGCGCCTACGAGTTCGAGGGACTCGGGTCGGTTGCCGATATCCAGCGGCTCTTGGAGATAGCGGTCTTAGATACGCTGGCTTTGGAGAACTCGGTGGCCCGCAGCCGCACACTCGCCTATCTCTCCCAGACGGCGCTCAAGTGCCTGGAGGTAGGAGAACTGGAAGAGAGACTGGCCCTTCTGGAGGCCGCGGTCCGCAGCCGGAGCCTCTCCCCTGCTACCGTGTGCGACTTCGATCTCGACCTAGATGCGACCGAAGAACCCGAACCAAAGGAGTTGACACCATGACCCGAGCCAAACGCCTGCGCGATGTGGAAGACCACAACCTCGCCCCCAGGGAAGCCATGATCCTGTGGATGCAGGAAGCCCACCAGTTCGACTCGTTTGTCAACTACGGCCGCTGGCTCATGGATCAGCCCCAGGATGCCTATCCGCTGGTGCGGATGCCTGGCCAGGTGGTGGCGGCCGTGCGGGCCCACAAGAAGGGTGTCCCCGATCACCGGCTGCAAGACCACCTCTACCGGGCCCAGAAAGACGTGCTCTTCCTCTTTCATCTGCACAGCCAGATAAACGAGCATGCCTTCGAGACCGAGGAGCCGCGGCAGCTACGCCTGCAACTGCTTGGCGAGCGGCTGCGGACGCTCATCTTGCGAAACTGGAACGTTGAGCGGGAGCAGTGCAAAAGCACGTCCCCGGCTCGTGCACCCAGACGCGGCGCCCGCAAACGCAAGAAAACGCAGGAAGAGACGGCGCTCGAGAGGGACCTCATAGACTGGCCGCTTGAGGAGGCTCTGCTTTGGGCCGAGGTGACCAGTCTCAAAGAGGCAGAGCGCATCCTATCGGTGCGCTATATGGCGGGCGAGTCCCTCTTCTTCCCCCAGACCCTTCGAGCCCTTAATGAGACGCTCGGGTCACTGGAGGGTCTGTATGGAAGCTACCAGTCCATCCTGGGCGGCCCGCCCCCGGAGGCTGACGCGGAGATCGCCTCCTGGATCGCCGACGAAACGCCCAAGGCGAAATCGGACTCTCGGGCCTCTGCTGAGATTGACCCTCCGCTGCGACCGCCTACCACCCGCATCGCCACCTGTCTTGCCCAGCGCTTTCTTGCGCGGGCACGAGCGGAGACGCTTGGTCAGCTGGGGGAAGGAGATGCTGCGGCCAGGCTGCTTCAAGAGGAGCTCTGCTCAGTGCGGGGGCGGCCCGAGGTCTAGCGGTCTTCGACTTAACCAGACCACCTCACCCGCCCCCACTGTGAGCGACGTGTCCTTACTCGAACGCCCCCGTTAGTACCCCGACCGGCAGCTCCGAGGCAAGGACCGGTGGACGACAAAGAGTCCGAGGATGGCCCGCTTGAGCATCCAATCAAAGGCGGCACGCGGGATCAGCGGGATGCGGTTCCGGATCAGTCCGGCCCTGGCCGTGGCCTTGAGCCAGCCCCTGCGCTTCTCCCAGAGGCCTTCTCGGTAGTAGTGGTCTAGCAGCCGATACATGGCCGGGTCCCAGACGGCCAGTCGGAGCATGGCCCGGTCAATCGCTCGGTTGGCCTCCCCATAGGTGGGCAGCCGGTCGTTGGTCTCGAGGATCTGCCCGTTGGCGCTCTCGCCTCCGACCCCCGGTCCGTGAAGGCGGCTCTTGGGGGCGTGGTGGTAACGCTCTAGGGCGTCCTGCAGGTTCGCGATGTCCTTGAAGTACCAGCGGTCCCTGCCGGTCGTATCGTCTTTGGTCGGTCCTTGGGGACGATCAGCAGCGTCGGCGTGGATAGTAGCTTCCTGCAGGCGGTTCACGTTATTCCCCCCTTGGGTAAGTCACCTCTCCAGAGAAAGAGCCTAACAGAGGCCGCGGACGGCCCCGGCAAAGGGGAACCGCCCCGGAGAAGTGTCAGGTGCCGCCGCGCTCTTTCGCCCGCTCGCGCCGCTTGCGCTCGCGGTCGATGCGCCGGGCCCGGGTGACCCGGCACTCCTCGCTGCAGAGGACCTGGTTGCCGCTCTTCGGCGTGAACGGCCACCCGCATTCGACGCAGACGCGCTCTGGCGGCACGAGGCCCTCGGGCTTCGGACGGTATGGGGGGCGGCGCGACTTCGGGATGTTCCCGATCGGGACGAGCTCGAGGTGCTCGGGCGCCACGCAGCAGTCCTGGCCGCAGGCGTTCTTCACGCACATGCCCTCCGGGATGGGGCCGTGTTCCCGCTGCCAGATCAGTCGGCGCACGTAGTGCATGCGTTCCCCGATCCTAACGTGGGGATGGTGGTTGTGGCTGGCCCGCCCCTTGGCCACGCTACCCGTCCAGATGAGGCATCCGTCCATCGGAACGGCCCAGCGCTCAAGGGCGCGCTTCAGGGCGGCTCTTAAGTGATCATCCATGGTCCTTGATGCTACCAGCTCTTGTGCGCAGCACCAGGGTTGGAGACGGGGTCGAGATGCAAGCCGCTGAGCAGCCGCCTTGAGCCCATGGCGGTTGAGTCCGCGCTGGGCGCAGGGTGATATCCATAGGTGGCCCAGAGGGGTCCCCACTTGAGTTAGGCGAGCAGGACCAGGAAGAACACCTGGCGGACCGGATGATGCCTGAGCGCGCGGGATGGGAGTCGTAGGTTTGTTCAGGCTCCGTTCAGGGCTCGTGTGCGAGCATGACTTTGCTTTGCGGTACGTGGTCGCAACCCCTCCATGACCGCAGCCCCCCATCCGGTTGGGCGGCGCTGACAGATGAAGTCGGCGCCGCCTTTCCTCTTAGGATGCTGCAAGAAGCGCGAAGTGGGCGAGAGAGCCTTCACTAACGAAACAGGCCGCGCATGAGTGTGCGGCCCAGCAGTCTACCCACACCTCTTCGGCCCACCCGCCGGCCCACCCTACCCGTGCTTACCGCCTGCACATCGCCCAGTATGCGGGCCGAACGGTACATACCCTTACGCAGCTTGGGGACAGTAAGACCTTTCTTTCGTGCCATGTTCCGTTCCTCCCCCGAAGTAACGAGCCCGGTCCTCGGGCATGGCCTGTCTTCATATCCATCTTAGTCCAAGAGCCGGACAGGACACGCCTGCAGGCAGTGCAGGCAGGCGGAAGACATGGCCGGCCGGGCCCCGAGCTGCCATCACTATCAAACCGTGGGAGAAAGAGCACCGGCAAGACTCCCACCGTGCTTTGACTCCGCCTCTTTCCCGTTGTCCGCCAGTGTTTCTAGCAGGACATCAACAAGTTCTGGATCGAGCTGGCTTCCTCGAGCCTCCAGAAGGATGGTCCGAGCTTCGGCTCGGCTCCGTGCGTCCCGGTAGGGGCGCCGGGAGGTTACGGCGGAGAAGGTGTCAGCCACGGCCAAGATGCGCCCGCCAAGAGGAATATCAGCACCTCTGAGTCCCTTGGGATATCCATTTCCATCCCAGCGTTCATGATGAGCCCCCACGGCTTCGCGCACGGACTTGGCATAAGGTACGTCTCGGATGAGAAGCTCCCCGATCTCCACGTGCCGTTCGATGATGGCCCGCTCTGCCGGCCCCAGCCCCTCTGGTCTTCGCAGCACGTTCTCCGGCACCCCGATCTTACCCACGTCGTGGAGCAAACCCGCTATGCGAATGGAGCGCTGTTCTTCGTCGGACAGCCCCAAAGCTTCGGCCATGCGAACAGCGTGGGCCGCCACCTCTTCGGAATGCCGGCGGGTGTAACGATCCTTGTTGTTTATGGCCGCTATCAGCCCCTCCAGGATGGCGAAGGTTCCCCCCCGAGTCTCTTCGGCTTCCTGGGAAAAGGACTTTTCCGTAACCATGCCCCCACCTGCGGCCTTGGCCCGGTAGAGGTTGGCGTCGGCGTAGGCAACGAGTTCGTTGACGTCCTGTCCGCACTCGGGGTAGCTTGCCACTCCGCAGCTCAGGAGTAGGGGTATCCCCTCGGGCAGTCCCAGGTTCCGCGTTCGGCTCTCATCTGCCATGGAAGCGAGAATGCGACGGGCGAATCTGACCGCTTCTTCTTGAGTCGTTCCCGGAAGAAGGGCCACGAACTCATCCCCGCCATAGCGTCCAAGAACATCATTCTTGCGCCCACAGCTCTCGATGATTCCCGCGGCAACGCGAAGGATCTTATCCCCTTTTAGGTGCCCGAAGGAGTCGTTGATGTGCTTGAAGTCATCAATGTCCATCAAGACCAGACTGAGGGGCTCCGCCTGTTGCCGGGCCCGGTGCAGGGCCTGTTCCAGGCGCTCGAAGAGGGCGCGGTGGTTAAGGAGCCCAGTGAGCGGGTCTTGGTCGGCTAGAGTTTTGGCCTCCTGATAGCGATCGCGCAGCCTGTCCTTTGAAGCCTCCAGCTGCTTTACGAGATCATTGATCTCCTCAGCCACAAGATCCAGTTCCTTGCACTGCTTATGGTCTGTAGAGAGATGATTCAGTGCCCCCGTTCGAAGCGCCCGTACCGCTTGGGCCAAGCGAGACAGGGGCCGGAAGATGGACTGCTCGAGAATGGCTATGAGAGTGGCGACAAGTAGCACGATGATGGCGACCAGGGTATGGGCCTGCGCCGTTGCGGTTCTCATGCCTTGCCCATAGATGAGGCGAGGAGCGTCAAAGCGAAGTAATAGGCTCGAATCTGCGTAGATGTCACTGACCGCTACTCGGCCCCGTATGACGTCTTCTTCCATGGTGGTTCCTGTGGCGATGTCCGTTGAGTCAGCGTCCACCGACCGCATGTCTGGGGAAGCAGTGCCAACGCCTTCGACGATCAGTGTCTGGCCCAGGCGCTCAGAAAGCTCGGCCAGGTAGCTTTCGGTGATGAGCCGGCCCATGACAACCGTGCCCCGGATGGGTCCTTCTTCGTTGCCGGTCACGATGGGACGAGAGGCAACCAGCCAGCTTTCACTCCCCAGTGCGAGTGATCCGGTGACGGAGCTCGTGGGGTGGTGATGAGAAAGCAAGGGACTCCCAGGAAGAAGGTGCTCCCTCAGCGCAGCTGGGAACGGCATGCGCTCGCCGGACTCAAGACAGAATGCCTCCCCCCACACCACTTGTCCCGCCTGGTCGAGAATGACTACGAGATTGAGGTCAAAGCCTTCGTAGAGTGAGTCGACCAGATTACTGGCGGGGTAGTCCGGACGAGTTCCAGCCACGAAGGCGCAGGTGTCGTCCCAGGCCGAGTAATCTAGGACGGCGGCATCGAGTGCCTCCAGCTCTGCGGCCACGCCCTGAGCCACTTTTGAGGTCCGCTGCACGGCCTCCTCGTCTTCGATAGCACGAAAGCCACGCAGCGAGATGAAGTAGGAGGAAAGCAGGATGGCGATGGCACCTATCAGCATGGTGGGGATGATGAGTATGTATAGGTGACGCCGGAGAGTAGACATCCCACTCCTCAGAAGGATTCAAGCGACCGAGGGGCCCCTCAGGGCTCCCTTCCCTTCTATCGGGCCGGGTCTGGCCCCACTTGAGGAATGGTCCTTAGGCGAAGTGCACCCACTCATTCATGGCTTGTCGCGGGATGCAGCCGGTGCTGCCATCCCATACTTGTGCTCGGGCAACCGGCACTATGCGGGAATGGTGAAGGCGGTCTGGTCGCTCGCGAGATCGTGTTTCAAGGCATTGATGCGGAAGAAGTCCGCCTCATCGCTGACTTGTCAACAGAGAACGTGAAAGAGGCTGGAAAGGGACCCCTTCTCTGGACAGGAGCGCTGCCGTCTATTGCCAGGAGGCAAGCGTCACTCCCGTCGAGGTGGCGGTGCCTAAACGCATCTTCACTGGGTCGTCTTTGCCATCCAAGCTGAACCATACCACTGCGGTGATTGAACGGCCGGGCTCCACTGTCCCAGCTTTGAGGAACGGGTCGCCGCCCACTGTCGGGTTGGAGTCGCCTACGATTCCTGGGGCCCCGGTGCCCACGCTGCCGCTGCTGTTCCCCTCCAACGTGAATTCAGAAGCAGAGTAGTCAAGCGGGTCATCGCCGGTGTTTGTGATGGTGACGGTGCAGTAGTACGCTTTCCACCCGGGATGAGCGCCTCTCGCATTCGCGTCTTCCACCGGCTTGGTAACGGTTACCATCCTGCCCTCCAGGGTGGCGGCGTCGCCCCAACTCAGTCTGGGCCCCGAAGGTGCCTGCGTGGTTGCTGTTCTCGAGGTGGGCGACGAATCTGTGATTGTGCCTGATCTTGCGGTGCTCGTCGTCACAGAGCCGCCTTCGGACGGATTCAATGTCCATCCTGTCCCGCCGTAGGCCCCCTCGAGACCGTAGAACGCCCTCACGAGAGCGGGATTTGTTCCCGTAGCCGCCGGGGGGTTCCCATCGGTGGTCGCGCGCGTGTCCTGGATGATGCAAGCGTCGGAGTCGGGCGCTTCTATCCAGATGGAGAAGTCGGTGCCGTCTTTGAGGTAGAGCGTCAAGTGCACGGGGGTAGTGTAGTTGGGATAGCCCTGAGCAGGATCTAGCTTTGTCTGCCCGTAGAGTCCGATGAGCGCAGCTACACCGGCCGGGTTCTCCGCAGCAGTGACGGTTTGGACGGGCAGAGGCCGGCCCTGCTCATCCCATCCCTCATACTCGAACGATTCCACCTCTTCGGCGCGCAGTAACGGAAGCTTCTGAAGGACCGGATAGCCCGGTCCTTCACTTATCGCCTCTGGTCCCCAGACCGCCAGGTCGTCGGCACCGTAGTCGGTCGTGTAGGCGACGGTACTAGCGGCCACACTATTATCAACATAGAAGTCGAGTCGGCCGGAGAGCGTCTCTGCCGGCTCAAGCTCCAGGGGCTGGGCCATGAGGCTGTATCGATTCCCGTCCTCGCCCAAGGCCACGAACCTGCGCAGGTCCACCATCTGGGCCTCGGAACCGGTGTTGGTGATGATGTACTGAGAACGTAGTCGAGAACGTAGTTGCCGGTCATCCGGTTCAGCGGGAAACGAGCCGATGGGGTGGGGATCGGACTCGGTAAACGGCACCGAGGTGGGCCTGATGGTCACGGTGATATCGAGACCGTTGATGTTCGCCGTCTGCCCATAGCTCAAGCGGTAGACACCCTTGACCATGGAGACTGAAGACCCAATCCCGGTGGGGCTCATGGGATCATCGGTGATCACCACCACGGTCTGGTCGTGACTCCAGCCCTCAATAAGGGTGTAGGCACCCCAGGCCACGAAAGCGAGGAGCACCAGCGCGCCCGCAGCGACTAGAGCCAATGCTCGTGTGGAAAGACGGCGCCTCGCCTGTGCACGAAGCTGAGAACCCGTTATCTTCTGGGGTGGCTGGTGTAATGGTGGAGCCTCCTCGTCGCCGCGCGCCGGGACCAGCTCTCGCTCCGGATCAGCGACGATGTCGAGAAGTCCCTCAAGGACGGCCCGGCCGTCTGTGCTCAGAGCCCAGTCCTCGAACTTCTCAGCGGGGACGGGGTTGATGCTTCTGATGCTCAACAAAGGTCTGCGTGCCATGACTACTCCACCTCTTTCAACTCATGGGTGGCCATCTTGTATTGGTTCGGTCGGTATCCCGCAGCCCGCAGGGCGCTTGCAAGACGCCGACGCGAGCGATGGAGGCGAACGGCGAACGTGGGGGTGGCGATGCCGAGAACGCGGGCGGCTTCTTGGTTTGTGAGCCCTTCCCAATCGACCAGTGCCAGGACTTCCTGGTCCTCGACTCTGAGGGAGCCGAAGGCGAGGCGAAGGTGGTCAAGCTCGTCCGCATCCTCGCTGGGTTCGGAGGCGCCGCCGACTCTCGCCGCCGACTCCAGGTTACTGAGGAGCGCTCGTTGGCTCCGCTGGCTGCGGTACTGGTGCCAAAGGATCCGTCTGGCCACGGCAAGAAGCCAGGGAAGCGCCTCCGCGCCCGCAGGAACAGCGTCGATCTTTTGCCACGCGACCGTGAACGTCTCGGAGACGACGTCCTTGGCCGACTCCTCTTGACCGAGGCGCCTGAGAGCATAGGCGAAGACTCGTCCGCTGTACTCCTCGAAGAGGGAGCGAAGACGCGACTCTGGCGAGGGACCTGGCGCGTGTCGGTGGGTACCGCTTGGGGCGAGCGTTCTCATACCTACACTATGCCAGGCAGCAGACCGATTATTACAGGCACGGTGGCTTGCCCTATGACAGACGATGCCACCTGGGTCGATGAGGTTGCGGCTAGGACAGCACCAGGGCGAACGACGTCGGGAAGGGCGGAGGGGGTGTGGTTAGTTCAAATCCTGCCCTCGCTACCATGCGAAGAAAAAGGCCAGGAAATTGAGCCTTTGCCATTGAATGACTCTGATTTCAACCTGCGACATCGTCATCCGGCAGGCTGTGCAAACCCGAGAGAACCAGGGGTCGCATGGCCTCGATGTCGGCCTCAGGTGGTCGTCGCGCCACTTCTTTGCAGAGAACGGGAAAGATGTTGTAAGACCCGCTATATCCGGCTTGCAGAATTGCTTACTCCGCCTCATCGCCGACTTCTCCACAGAGAACGAGAAGGATGCTTCAAATCGGCCGGTTTTGAGGACCTGTTGAATTGCGCTTTCTGCTGTCGGCGGTCC
>Ga0209613_1002575_pt1 | contig 13326 bp, 15 predicted proteins | sample BioC13SIPDNA_2_FD_185747 | JGI IMG/M metagenome (GOLD analysis project Ga0209613, IMG submission 185747) | Anaerobic biogas reactor microbial communites from Washington, USA - Biogas_R2_A C13 SIP DNA (SPAdes) (version 2) | ecosystem: Engineered > Bioreactor > Anaerobic > Unclassified | place... | reverse complement strand
TTCCGCCGACGAAACCGGTGGCGGATGTCGTCGCTCATCTGCGGGCGGAATATGGGCAATGCGCCAACATCAAGAGCAAACGGACCCGGACGAACGTCCAAGGGGCGATCCGATCCATCCTGGCCCGGTTATCCGATCTCACGATGCCGGAGACCGGGATCGCGATCTTCTGCGGCACGATTGCCCAGGATCGTCGGGAACGACTGGAATGCCATATCGTGACGCCGCCGGACATTGTTTCAACTTACCTGTATCGATGCAGTTCGACGTTCGACCTCCAGCCGCTCCGTGCCATGCAAAACGATATAGCAATATACGGTTTATTGGTAATTGATACCGCGGATGCGGCAATCGGGATTTTGCGGGGAACCCGGATCGAGCAGGTCGCGGAGTTCTCCTCCCAGGTGCCGCGGAAACACAGTCAGGGGGGACAGTCGGCGCAACGGTTCGAACGGTTACGGGAGATTGCAATCCACGAATTCTTCAAAAAGGTCGCGGACGCCGCCACCGCACTGTTCACCACCATGGACGGGTTTCCCGGTCGATTTAAAGGATTGATTGTCGGCGGGCTGTCGCCGTCAAAAGATCGGTTCGTCAACCACGGCTATCTCCACCACGAATTGCAGGCCCGGATCGTCGGAGTAGTAGATGTTCCCTACACGACGGCGACCGGGCTCTATGACGCGGTATCGGCGGCTCAAGAGATTCTGGCGGACCTTGACGTCGTCAAGAAAAAACAACTGGTGGAAAAATTTCTGACGGCGATCGCGACTGACGGATCTGCGGCGTATGGATACCCGCAGGTGTTCGAGAAATTGCAATCGGGTGCGGTCGCCACCCTGCTGATCTCGACGCAAGTCGACCCCCGACAGATCGAAACTCTGGTCGCCGTCGCGTCCCGGTATAAGACAACCGTCGAACTGATTCCAGACGATTTTCCCGAAGGATTGACGATTAAAAATGTGTTTGGCGGGGTGGCCGCACTGTTGCGGTACTAACCCCGCTATTCCATTATCAGTTTGACTCGACTCCTGGCAATACCGCCTGCTACCGGCGCATCCTCAAACCACTCTTGCCGGCAGACGACGTCGAGCATCGTTTCGCCACCAATCTCGGTGACGGCCGTGACTTCGGCAATCCTGCCCCACCACGGATTTTCGTTCGGCAATTTGACGGTATCACCGACGTGCACGACCTGGGATCGGTCGAACGCTTTCAGCGCGTCTTCGAACTGGTACGGCACTCGTTTCGAGAAATATGCTAACGGATTCTCCAGTTCGTTCTCGCGAACGATCTGTTCCGCCTCCGCTTCGGAAGAAGCATCCACCACGTAGCCGACGAACTTTGTAATGTGATAATCCATGCCACACCTCAGCGAATGACACAGCATATGACAACAATCTATATAATGATTTCTGGAAAAATGGATGGGATCAGAACTTAATCCCGGTGATCTTTTTGAACTGACCGGTGACGTCGGTGACCCGTTTCGTCGCAACCGATTTCGTTGATGTTATTCGTTTCCGCGGTTTTGCCGGTGACCGATTCGATTTCTGAGAGATGCATTTGCATGCCGATGCACCGACATCACGGAATCCGAGTGCCGGATCGATCACCCATAGTTTCTCCTGTACGTTCTCAGCGACTACCGGGGACGTGATTTTGAGCGCCTGGGGCCGGACATTTTTGTACACCATACGCAACGAGTCACGGTTCCGGATCTTGTCCGGGGCAATGTCTTTGCATCGGTGATAAATGTCGTCGAGTTTGCTGAACACATCGATCTCCGGTTGCGAAAGGTTCGAGATGGCGAACAGCAGCACAATCTCGTCAAAGAGTTCCTTCCCCGCCATCCGCCCGCTCTCCATCTTGTTCACGTGCGCCCAGGTAAGAAACACTTTTCTCGTTTCCTGGTCCATCTTTCGGATAACATTGAGCAGATTTTCTTCGAGCACATGATAGTTCTCGTTCCACCCTTGTTCCATAGCCCGTTCGAGACGGTTCGCTGCATCGATCGCCTTTTCGTATACCGGTTTGTTGATCTTTCCCGGTATCTGACTAGTTGCAGTGTTGTAATTTCCCATCCGCGGTACACCTCGGTGTATCAATACGAGCGCCCCCTATATAATATCGTCGTCGCACTATAATAATCGTTATATGCTGTTCCACACTCGATATACCGAAGTATATTACCGCAACACACGGCCACACACAGCACAGTGGGTATACCAACGAGGCACGACAACCTGTCTTACATCGAACGTATACAACCCATACCCGTAACTACGGCTGCTACACCGCGTATACATTTGCCGGGCAATATTGGGCAGTATTAACCCCGTAAAACTGTGGTGCAAAACCTTTATAAGTATTGCACGCTTAACTGTAGGTGACTCACCGTTACTGCCTGCCAAAAAATTGGGCACGGAATCGGCGATGCAGATGTATACACAGTTATAGGAGGTACAGTATGGGTAAGTATCTTGATACTGACACCGACGATGACACCATCGACCAGATCCTTCAGAACCGTCGAACCCGACCGCAGCGGATAAAACCGTTCAAAGAAGTCGTTCCGTTCTTCGATCCGATGACGTCAAAAGGATACGTGTTGGACGATAACAAACAACCGGTCTATGCCAAAGAACAACTGAAACTACAAAAAGAGTTATTGAATCCGAAAAAACAGGGATGGTTCCAAAACGATGATGCGTTAAGCGATATCGATTATATGCAAAAATGCATTGTTTTTGACAAATCGATTGATCCCGCAACAACATTAGGATATGCACGGGTATCGACAAAACGCCAGATTCTCGAAAACCAGATCCATATTTTCCGACAACTGGGGGTCAACGTCATCTTTGCCGACAAGATGAGCGGCACGAAATATCAGGCCATGGAACGGCCGGATTTCCGGCGTATGATAGAGTTTGTGGATACCAACCCGCAATACAACACCTTATTGATCTACGAAATCTCTCGGCTCGGCCGTAACATGCTCGATAGTATCACGACGTTCGGCGAACTGGAGGGGAAACGAAACATCCGCGTTTATTCACTTACGGAACCGTGGACGTATAGCATTGACGAAGATAACCGTCCCCTCATGATCTCGATCTTCTCCTGGATGAACGAGATGGAAGCGAAACGCATCTCCCGACGTACGAAAGCCGGACAGGCCCGGGCGGTGCGGGAAGGAAAGAAGCTGGGGAAACCAATCGCGGTCCCGGACGAAAAACGGCAGATCGTTGAGAATCTTCGGGAACGGGGATGGACGTGGGACGAGATCGCCCATCATAAAGATATCAATTGCGACGAATCCACCCTCCGTCGGACCCGGGAACGGTGGCGGCGCCAGGATCTGGGGCAGGAGGTTTGACACTCCCCCGGCTAAAGCCGGACTTTCTTACCCCCTTAACCCTAATCTGTAATATGTCCAATACCAAAAATCAGGTGATCGTGATAAGGATTTATCGACAAGTATTGCAAATCTACCGTTTGACTAAATTGGCAACGACCCGAAACATCTATATACCAAGACAATCTCAATATAACTCATGCCATCTGACAACCGATTGTACAACGTGTTTGTCGCCATTCCGGTCGCCAAAGAGGATCGGGCGATGTTCCAGCAAGGGTATCATTATCGGGAAGAACTGACGGAACATCTGGTCAACCGAGGCGGGAAATGGATCGGGTCCGGGTTCGGCTGGTTTTGCGATACCGCCACCCACCATGCGTTCGATATTCAGGTCGCATATACCGACGAAGATCATGCCAACCGTGCCGCCACGTTCGCCAAGAAATGGTTACGGGACCGGGGGTATCTGGTCAGCCCGGAACAAAAGATCCAGTATAACGGAGAGGCGTATGCGTTCTGGGTCAAGTTCGATCCAGCCAACCGTCCGGCCCGGAAACCGGCGAGACGGCCGGTGAAACGGTCATCAAAATAGTTTCTTTTGTCACGTCAAATTTTTCAAACCCACCGTTTAACTACTGATGACGGTATGCCGTTCCGTGACTGTCAAAAACGTAAGATATAACATAGATTGTATGCATAGTTCATCAATCAGACAGTTACCTGTTTCTTAGCAAACATTTATATCATCATACGACAACATTTACTACAAAAGAGGATGTATGACAGAAACAGTTGTATTTAGAAATGGTGTTGCGGTCCCGCAGGAAGTGGTCGAAGTCGCCTGCGTACTGGACCGAAGTGGTTCGATGCAGTCGATCAAGAATGACACGATCGGCGGCTTTAACGCATTCCTCGAAGAGCAGAAGAAAGCAGGAGCATCGGTAAAGATGACCCTGACCGTGTTTAGCGATAGAGTGGCGTTCATGTTCGATGCGGTCGACATTGCAAACGTTCCCGCGCTGACGCCAAGCACGTACATACCGAACGGAATGACGGCACTCTACGATGCGATCGGAAAAACGATCCGACACATTGAGACTCGATTTGCGGCAATTCCGGAAGCGATTCGGCCAACGAAGGTGATTATGGCGATCGTTACGGATGGCGAGGAGAACAACAGCGAGACGTTTACGTCGGACATTGTACGGGAACTGATTCAGGCAAAGACCTCAATAGGGTGGGCGTTCGTATTCATTGGTGCAAATCAAGATGCCTATGCCGAGAGCGCAAAGATCGGTATTCCGAAAGCAATGACGATGAACTTTGTACCGAATGCCAGAGGCGTTGCACAGACATATCGGAGTATCGGGGCTGCCGTGTTGACATATTGTGCGACTGGAAAAGTATCAGAACAGTGGAACGCCGATTCAATATCAAAAAAACGGTAAATTGGAGTCAACTACCACCGATTAAAAGAAAAAATATCTCTCCACAATGTCACCACAGGAAAACGAGTAACACAAAACGCAAAGGCAGAAGATTGTATAATCCTGATCCGTATTGCGTCAACTACCCCCTGCTTTCGCAGGGGGCTTCCTACGAGTGTACCGGGACTTCAGGAAATCCCAGACCTGTTTGTCGTAGATTACCGGCAAAGTGCCGATAGCCCGTCCACAAGGCATTCTTGGATAGGAATCCAAAATTCCACCAACACATTCGACCTGCCGCTTCAATGCGGAATTACGTTTATTTCACAAAGATCACAGGTCATATACGATGCCTATCGGCGTTTATTGCCATGTTACCTGTCTTGATTTGCAAGCAGGTTGAACGTCTGATGAACCACATCTCTATAATTGTTATGGTAATCCGGAAAGGGCTCCGCTTTCATCCCCCCGTTGTCGCAGAGGGTCTTCTCGCTCCATCCCTTCAACCCCGCGGAGATAAATATATCGTCTTTACTTCTAACCTACCGTTTGATCGTAATAATTATAACATCAGGAGATAACTAAAGAGTATGGTAACCTTCAGTCAACTACCACCGGTTGAAACCGGTGGCTTGCGAACGGCTAAGCAGGACAAAACAGTAGACTAGGAGGCAAGCAATTGCAGCAGCGTTACGGGCTACAAGAACGGCAGAATGTTTCCCTAGTTCTGCCCTCTTCTGGACACGCCGAATCCGCCGTGCTCTCCGGGGCACTAAGCCTGTCGCGCAACTCCGAAGGGACATGATACTCCGGTTCGACCGGAAGCAGGTAATACGTATGCGAGTACCCGTTTTGGATACCAACAGAACGCCGTTGATGCCGACAACACCAGCACGGGCACGGCTGCTCCTGAAACAAGGAAAGGCACGGCCGTACTGGAACAAGATCGGCATCTTCTGCATTATTCTGACCTACGCTGTACAGCCTGACAACCAGCCGCTGGTTGTCGGGATCGATCCCGGCAGTTCGTACGAGGGCTGGTCGGTGGTCGGAACCCAGGAAACCGTCATCAACGGTATGTCGGAGGCACCCAAGCATGTCAAAAAGGCAGTAGAGATCCGGCGAACCATGCGACGAGCGCGACGGTTCCGGAACTGTTGGCGGCGACCCGCCCGGTTCAACAACCGGTTGCAGGGACGGAATTGCATGCCGCCGAGTACGTTCGCCCGGTGGAACGCGAAAATCAGAATTCTCCGGCAGTTGCAGAAGATCCTGCCGATCACCGACGTGGTCGTGGAGGATGTCGCGGCGGTATCGAAGAAGAACTGCAAGCGGTGGAACACAAACTTTTCACCCCTAGAAGTGGGGAAGAAATGGTTCTACCGGACGATCCGGTCGTTGGATGTCAACCTTGTCCTGCGCGCCGGGTACGAGACCGCGGCGCTCCGGGACCGATTTGGATTGACGAAGATCGGGCAGAAAGACAAACCGACCTTTAGTTCCCATGCCGTGGACGCCTGGGTCATGGCCGCGGACGTATCGGGTGCCGAACACCCAACGGAGTTCGGACTCTTCTACTGGACGCCGATCCGGCTGCACCGGCGACAACTTCACCGGCTGCAGCCGGAGAAAGGAGGGATCCGGAAACCGTATGGAGGGACGAGATCGCTCGGATTGAGCCGGGGCACGTTAGTCCGCCATATCAAGCACGGTCTGACGTATATCGGGGGAACACTGAAAGGAAAGTTATCATTACACAATGCTGTTACCGGGAAGCGAGTAACCCAATCCGCGAAACCGGAGGATTGTACAATCTTGACCCGTATTGCATGGCGAACAGTAAGGTATGCTGGGATAGGCAGACGGCATTCCTCCCCCGGTTAAAACCGGGGGTCTCCTGCCTGTTTCTTATGGTTGCGGGACCGCGGATATACTATCAGCAACGGAACCAAGATGCAGTACGACGGGAAGGCATACGTGTATTGGCGCAAATCGCCGCCGATCGAGCCACCACAAAAACCGAAAACAAGGAAAAAATTCAAATAACTCTTTTTAGCATCGGTATTGCAAATCCACCGTTTGACTATACTGGTAGTGGCGGTATCAAACGCGAAGCACGATGCGAATATATACAAGGACGTCAAACCCGTAATGCATGCACGATAAGAAACCGGGCACCGCATTTCTTGCTCTCCGTCACCCATACAGCGTCAGCATTTACGGGAAACAGGCATCAAAATGCATGGACCAAGAAATCAAGCGCCGATTGAGGGACGGAACGATGATCTGTATCACGAACTCAACCTGATTTTTTATCGACAAGTATTGCAAACCCACCGTTTGACTATATTGGCAACGACCCGAAACCTCTATATATCCAGACGAACTCAATGTAACACATGCCATCTGACAACCGATTATACAACGTGTTCGTCGCCATCCCTGTCGACAAAGAGGATCAGGCGATGTTCCAGCAGGGATACCAATATCGGGAAGAACTGACGGAACATCTGGTCGATCTCGGTGGACAGTGGATTGGGTCCGGGTTCGGCTGGTTTTGCGATACCGCCACCCACCATGCGTTCGATATCCAGGTCGCGTATGCCGACGAAAATCATGCCAACCGTGCCGCCACGTTCGCCCAAAAATGGTTGCGGGACCGCGGTTATCGGGTCCGCCCGGAGAAGAAGATCCAGTATGATGGAGAAGCGTATGCGTTCTGGGTCAAGTTCGATCCCGTCAGCCGTCCTGACCGGAAACCGGCAAAACGGCCGGTGGCAAACGTGGTCGGGAAACCGGTACCGCAGAAACCGACGCGACGGCCGGCGAAACGGCCAACAAAATAGTTTCTTTTGTTCCGTCAAATTTTTCGAACCCACCGTTTGATTACTGCTGGTGGGGTGCTGTGCCGTGAAATCCGAATCAGAAATCCGCAAGATGTATTCCCAGGCACTCGGCCGCATGGAAGACCTTCGCCAGCAGTTTCAGGGGCCGAACACAGTCAACTACCACCGGTTAAAACCGGTGGCTTGCAACTAGATGCATCATCGAGATGAGTATAAGAGGTTGCTGATGATGCCTCTGCTACCATAGGCTGGTTGGCGGCAGCCCTACGCGCAATATTTTTTGCCGCGTTAATGTCCGCAGGTTCGGCGTGGTTACAGGATATACAGGAGAACGAATTTCGTGTCTTCCGGTTCTTTTTGTCCGTATACCCACATACCGAACACTGCTGACTCGTATAGGCGGGATCGACCAGGACGACAGGAACTCCTGCGATCGTTGCCTTGTACTGAATGAATGTCCGAAGTTGGGCGAACGCCCACTTCGAATGCCGGTCACGCTGACCGTGCCTAACCGTTGTTTACTGCCCGATACAACTGAAACACCATTCTCTTCTATTTCCTTACGTAGTTCTGCTATAGACTGTCCACAGCACTCACAAAATAATGGTTCATACATTACATATTCCTCCTTATGTAAATCTTCTTCTCGAATACTTCAAAGTCATTTTCTTCTGCACCATATTTATCATACAACTCACTGATTTTATCATGTGTAGGAGCATCAAAGAATATTGGTGTTCCTGCCATGCTGTTTATTCTTACAATATACCTTAAGTCACTCATTACTCATCCCTCACACAGCAATCATTATATTCTTTCCATAATGCATCAAGACATTCTTTACTACAGTAGTCTATGTAAATACTAGTAGTGTAAACAACACCATTTTTTCTTAAATAGTGCTCACCACATTTCAGTTGGATATTGAGCGGCTCCTCCGGGTGTGGAGTAGGCTGCTTTTACCGAATCGCTCAATGAAGTGATCATCCGGTTGAACACTTCATCACAGACATAAATGGGCATGACTATCCGGTACACTAAAGCGAAGTATCACTATCTGTTCAGGTCTTCGCTTCCGGGATGAGAGGCCTTAAGATAGGACCGCCCAGCGGGTGCTCTTCAAGGATATTCCCCATCTCCTCGTAATAACACATTTTGCAGTACAGTTCGCCCTTGAACATTCTCCTGCCAGTCAGGAACTCTTGTAGATGAACACCACATTTGCTGCAGGTATCTAATCCCATGCATGATCCCTCTTTTCCATCGATCCTGTCTTCGCCGAATACGGGAAACAATAATTTGTTTTCATGTAGAGCCTTGTCCTCTCCCGAATCCCGGTAAGGTCTTCAAGAGCAATGCCGCGAGAGGTGCCTTTGGCGAGTCCAACCACATGTTTCGAGATCACGTGGTTGACCTGTTTCTTGAATCTGCTTTCTCCCGTAGAAATTTTCTTCAATCGCCGTTTTGCTGATTTCGTACCGACACTCTGGAGGATCTGCCGTCTCCCCTGATACCATTGCCGGACCTGTTCACAATCCGTGCCGGGAACCTGAACCCCGTCACTGGTTGCAGCGATGTTTACGATCCCCAGATCGACACCAAGATAGTCAGTCACCGGATGTTCCGGTTCTTCCGGAACTTCAACGAGCATGTTTGCGTAGAACCGATTTTTCGATCGGTCGTAGCAGAGATCCATCTCGTTTTCGTTGGTTAACTGATACTTGGTCTGCGGCCGAACCTTGATCCGGCCCTGAATGGTCCAGAGGGAGAGAACGTTGTCGGTGACCGAATACGTTCGACCATCGTAGGCAATTGCGCCACGTGGCCGGTATTCGTGCAACACCCATTCATCTCCCTTCTTGATACCCGCATAATAACTATCCGCGACTTTTCGGCAGGCGAGGATCGTCATCTGGGCACCAAGCAAGTAATCAGCACGAACCGACCGGTACATCTGTTTCTGTACCTCGTATCGGTTCCAAACGCGATTGGTATACACAAATTCAGAAATGCCGTTACATGCCGTGTTCACTACCTTCATCGTTGCCAGAAGGATCGACTTCTGGTCGGGTGTCGGTAGCAGTTTCACGCGCACGGTTTTCAGCATCTATATACGTATTGGTGACGATATTATAAAAATGTTATCTGTGTGATTATCATGAATACAACATATGGTTTAGACGCAATTCCTCCCCCGGTTAAAACCGGGGGACTCCTTGCTGTTTTCTTTGAGCGCGGCAGATCGGGAGGAGTGGAAAAAGACGATGCATACCATCGATATACTCAACCAGATCCTGTACGACACGCAGTATTAGCAATCTGGCATCAACCACATACCTTTTTCGAACACACCCAGATACCGTTCATCTTTTCAAACCCGCCGTTCAACCATAATAATTATAACATCAAAGGACAACTAGAATGTATGGTGACCTTCGACGAGATTTCCCAATCCCTGGTCCGCGACGTAGCGGCCCGGCGTTCCCTCTCAATCCAGACCCTTCATGCTATGGTCGACCGGTACAACACTGGATCGTCGATCAACGCCGTTGCCAACCAGTATGGGGTCGACCGGTCAAAATTACGCGAGATCCTGATCGAACTGGGGGTCCACGTCGCCACCCCGGCCGTCGCCTGGACCGAGTTGGAACTGTACGAGTTTATCGGGATGTACGGGACCATGCCGGTCGCGGCCCTGACCGACTATTTCCTGCGGGACGCGAACCATTTGCAGCAGAAAGCGAGCGCGTTGGGGATCACGAACTACAATCCGTACGATTCGTATGCATTGACCGGGCAGCAGCGGATGCTGATCTTCGCCAGCCTGCTGGGGAACGCCACCATGTACCGAAGCAAATCCGGCCGCCACTATCCAGCAATCGAGTTCACCCATAACCATGCGGAACTCGACTACCTCACCTACAAATACAGAATATTAGAACCTCTTACCCAACCAGCCGGTATCCAGACGCGGGTCCGGCAGACCTACACGTATCACCGGTTCCTGACCCGGTACAGCCCGGTGTTCGAAGACATTTATATGACGGTTCGGGACCGGCAGAACCGGCAGCGGGTGACCGAAGACTGGTTGGCCGAGATGACCGATCCGTTCGCCCTCGCGATCTGGTTTATGGACGTCGGCGACCTCCAACCCCTCTACCAGAACAAACAGGACCGGGAACGAAAGATTCCGTACGGCCGGACCCTCCGCCTCTACCTCCACGTTAAATCGCGAGACGAAGCGATCCTGATCCGGGACTGGTTGGACCGGGAGTGGGGGATCGAATTGAACGCGAATACGTGGCGGCAGACGAATACGGGAAACGAATACCACGCGTTGACCCGATCGATCGCACCGGTCGTCCGGGACTTTGTGGACCTGATCAAACCCCATGTCATCCCGGCGCTGCGGCACAAAATTGCCCTCTGACCCCTATCGTCGATTTGCCGGAAGTTCGGCGAACAGAGGTGTCAATCGTCGAGTAGGTTGCCGATCGGCCGCCAGAACGCATCTACGGAGGTGGCGGCCGCCGAGACCCGATCGATTTTGGCGGGGAATACTCATTTCCCGCAACTTTTGTTGTGTTACTATGTACTTTTTTGCTGTTGTCAGCCAGATGGCTGCCGTCTGGCTGCCGGTGATCGACTTGATCGACTTGATCGGGTTGTTCTCTCCTAAGATCTTTTCACTCCTCCCTCCTACCCTTATTTCCACTCCAAAGATCTCAGCAGAGAAAGACCCGATCAACTCGATCAAGTCGATCATTGTCAGACATGTGTCTGACAGATGACTGACAGTTTTCCGGGTCTCGACCGGGGTGATCGACTTGATCGGGTAATTTCCCATTACTCGTTCTGGGACCTCGCATTCGACCTCTGGTTCCACTGGAGAAAGTTTGACTGAAATAGTCTGTTCGATGTCAGCCACATGTCAGACGAAAGAGGGGGTGAATGTCATGATGTCGATGTCAGCCATATGTCAGACAATCCCCGTCGTGATCGACTTGATCGACTTGATCGGGTTGTTCTCTCCTAAGATCTTTTCACCCCTCCCCCCTACCCTTATTTCCACTCCAAAGATCTCAGCAGAGAAAGACCCGATCAACTCGATCAAGTCGATCATTGTCAGACATGTGTCTGACAGATGGCTGACGGTTTTCCGGGTCTCGACCGGGGTGATCGACTTGATCGGGTAATTTCCCATTACTCGTTCTGGGACCTCGCATTCGACCTCTGGTTCCACTGGAGAAAGTTTGACTGAAATAGTCTGTTCAATGTCAGCCACATGTCAGACGAAAGAGGGGGTGAATGTCGTGATGTCGATGTCAGCCACATGTCAGACGAAAGAGGGGGTGAATGTCGTGATGTCGATGTCAGCCATATGTCAGACAATCCCCGTCGTGATCGACTTGATCGACTTGATCGGGTTGTTCTCTCCTAAGATCTTTTCACCTTTCCCTCCTACCCTTATTTCCACTCCAAAGATCTCAGCAGAGAAAGACCCGATCAACTCGATCAAGTCGATCATTGTCAGACATGTGTCTGACAGATGACTGACAGTTTTCCGGGTCTCGACCGGGGTGATCGACTTGATCGGGTAATTTCCCATTACTCGTTCTGGAACTCCGCATTCGACCTCTGGTTCCACTGGAGAATGGTCCGGTTGATGTCAGACAACTGGCAATGACCGCAGAATTCTATGCAAACAGCGTATTTCTCCAGAACAAGATCGAAATCCTTAACCGATCGTGGATATAACCATTCTCTGCCGATGGCCGGATGGGAGTTCGGCCGGCATGGTTTCCAAGCACCATCGTGGATGGATGCGATGATGGAAGTATGCACACACCGTGGTGGTATGGTGGAATTTCGCATCCACCACGCCGAATCTATGGTAGAAACGTAGTTCCGTGACGGAAAATGAGGTGATAACAAATGGAATATCCACTGACAGTTGACGATATCGTGCAGCAGACGGGCATCAATGCATCGACGATCCGGCGATACCTGCGAGAATTCAGCGAGTTCATCCCGTCGATGCCGATCAACCGGAAGCAGACGATGTATGGGCAGGAGACGATCGCGATCGTGACCCGGATCAGCGAACTCTATGCGATCGGCAAATATACCCGGGACATCATGGAGGTCCTCCGGTACGAGGTGCCGATCAGCGTCGAGGTCAGCAGGGTTGTAGAGATGCCGGAATCCGACGAGACGGCGCTCATGGTGCAGCCGGACGTGCACGAACTGCAGGAACAGATCGACCGGATCGTCGCGCTGGCCGAATCGCTCGTTGAAAAAACGCTGCAGATCGATGAACACGAAGCCGAGATCACGGCGTTGCGGCAGACCCTGGTCGATACCCGGGCGCAGGTCGCGGGATGCGTCAACCAACTGACAGCAGTCGAACGGGGGATTCGGAATCAGCCAGCCGATCCCCGGCTGGACGCGCTTGCAGCCGAGATGCGGCAGACCACCGCCCTCATCCAGCAGCAGAATGCCACCATCGCCGCCCTCACCGACGAGATCCAGAAACGGCCGACCTCGTTGACCGGGTGGGTAAAACAGTCGCTCGGCTGGCAGTAGGTTTCCCGAACCGTATCTCTTTTTGCATCATCTTTCTCGAAATCTCTTCGTAACATCGTTCGTTGCGCGAACGAAACGTTTTTGCTGGGGGAATTGCTAACAT
>Ga0209613_1002552_pt1 | contig 13387 bp, 10 predicted proteins | sample BioC13SIPDNA_2_FD_185747 | JGI IMG/M metagenome (GOLD analysis project Ga0209613, IMG submission 185747) | Anaerobic biogas reactor microbial communites from Washington, USA - Biogas_R2_A C13 SIP DNA (SPAdes) (version 2) | ecosystem: Engineered > Bioreactor > Anaerobic > Unclassified | place... | reverse complement strand
TGGGCGGTTGCTTTCTGCTGTTTTTTTTGCTTCATACTGGAGGCTGATTCCAACCCGGGGTTTTTAACTGAGCCGGAAGGGGTAGAAGTGCCCTGGCATAACGCTTGGACTTATTGCAAAAGAATTATATCTGGTGAAAGGAAGTGCTTCCCTTAATGACGACAAGAGAAAGGACCTGGAAAACATTATCTGCTATCGCTTTGTCTCTGGCCCTTATTATCCTATCCAGTGTTCTGCTAATGCCTGAAGTAGTTGAGGCAGAAGAAATATCGGTAACAGTGACTGGAGATGGGGTTAGCACCCCGACTACTTTTACCCAGGTACAATTAGAGGCTATGAGTCAGCTGGAGGCAGTATACACTACGATTAACACTTATCCTAGCAAGAAACTTCTGGTAGCCAGAGGAGTAAAATTAGCCGAGCTGTTAAACCTGGCCGGGATTAAAGACGAAGCCAGTTTAATCATAGTTATCGCTACAGATGGCTTCAAAATGACCTTTACCCGGGAGGAACTGCTGGATGATGCTCGTTATTATTATCCCGGGTTGCAGGATAATCACGCCTACGCCGGTTACATAACGGGATCGCCAGAGGGGGCAGTCAGGGTGGATACGATCCTGGCCCTGGGGAGTGCAGAAGGGGATAACTTTAACAATATTAATAGCATAAATGCACCTATTTTAATGATGGGGCAGAGGTGGGTTAGTGAGCAGACGAATCATGCTCATGTGAAAAAGGTAATGACAATTGAGGTATCTACCGCTAGTCCGGGAAAATGGGAAAACCCCGTTGCAACACCGGCTGCTGGCAGTGTCATAGCAGGAAGCAAGGTGGAACTCACTACTCCGGATATGGATGGTGACAGCATTTACTATACCATCGACGGTAGCGATCCAACCTTTAAAAGCCCGATGTATAACTGGATTAAAAAAAGATGGTGGAACAATCGCTCTGATCAACTGGCGACAATTAACCAGGCTATTGAGATAAACGAGGATACGGTTATAAAGGCGGTAGCTATAGGCTTTGGCAAGATTGATAGTGATATAATCAATTTCAATTATCAGGTTTCTAACCCAAAACCGCCGCAATACATTCTTACACCTGTAGCTCAAAACACCTATACTATACAAACTACGGTGGATGGTATCCCTACCATGACCGTTAATAGTGGCATAAGTGGCTTAAAAAACTTTACGGTTAACATTACACCCGTAACTGCTCACCAGGGGGAAGAAACCGTTGTTTTTATCCATTGGAGGAAGGGCAGGCAGATAAATATTAATAGCACAAGAGCTGATTTTGATTTGCTTAAGACAGCACAGGCCGGATTTAATGTAATGCCTGGAGATCTGGTCAAGGTTTACCTGTTGGATGAATTAAGCAATACCCATGATTCCAATCCGCTTTTATGGCAGTAGGAACGATATTATTAATACCTTAAAAAAATAATATCAAGATACTAAATATGGGAGAGGTATAAAGTCTGAAAGAAATTCTTTCATCATGTTTTGTGCCTGAGCGTTAGCGAAAGGAATGGTGATAAATATGAAAAGGGGATTTCATAACAAATTAGGAAATATCTCATCGACAACAGGGGGCAGCAAAGTACTGGCTATATTTTTGCTCCTTTCTTTTTGCTGTTTATTATCTTCAGCAGCCCTGGCTGAAGAAGTGGCCAAGCCGGAGCAAATCATATTAAGCTGGACCAGTGATCCACTTAGCTCACAGACCATTACCTGGTTGGGGGCAGACGATTCACTGGGGCAGCTGCAATACCAGGCAAAAAGCAGTTTTAATGGCAGTTTTGATTCCGCACAGCAAGTAAAGGCAGAAGCGACCAAATTTGATAGCAGATATTATCACTATTCGATAAATATCCGTAATTTGACACCGGATACAGATTATATCTACCGGCTGGGCAAGGAAGGTTGTTGGACCGAGCCTTACTTTTTTTCAACGGCGGATGATACTGATAAATTTTCCTTTATGTATATGGGCGATGTGCAATCAGGATATCTTGAATGGGGGAGGATGTTGAATGCATTATATCAGGAGAACCCCCGTTTGCGCTTTTCCCTTTTAGGAGGAGATTTAACCAATAATGATGCTGACGAAATGGAGTGGGGAGAATTTCTTGATGCTGCAAGCGGAGTTTTTTCGCGTATTCCCTTGATGCCGACTCTGGGGAATCACGATGGTACTATGTATAAGAACTTTTTTGCCCTGCCAGATAATGGGCCGCCGGGACTGGAACAGGAATTCTACTCCTTTGATTATGGAAATGCTCATTTCGCGGTTCTTAACAGCAATAATAACTGTAATGAAAAAGCCAAACAATGGTTGCATACGGATCTGCAAAATAGTAAGCAGACCTGGAAGTTTGCGCTTTTTCATCATCCAGCTTATCCAGCCTCTCCTGACTATAAAGGGATTGACCAGTCGATAATTGCCAATTGGGTGCCTATACTAGAGCAGAACCGGGTGGATATGGTTTTTGTTGGACATCAGCATCAGTATATGAGAACCCACCCTGTTTTCCAAGGAGAGATACAAAGTGATCCGGGAAGATACGGAATTATCTATGTAATGGGCAATGCCGGGTCCAAGACCTATATTCCCGGTCAAGGTTTTCCCTATATTGCCCGGGAAGACAGTGGCAGTAACTACCAGCTGATTGATATAGAGGGTAAATCTTTAACCCTAACGGCCAAAAGAGCTGATGGCGGGTTAATCGAAAGCTATACAATAAATAAGACCCTCAAGTCTGCACCTATATTAGTTCCTGATACTGCAGGCAAAATAGCAGGACAGCTTATCGAACTGAACTTTATTGATGATGCTGACTGGCGCTTGGCTATTAATGAGATAAAGCTTGATGGTGTGACACTAACCCCCGGACAATATTCGTTGGATCTCCCCGGGAAAATCACCATTGCCGGGGATTTATTTAGCAGTGCCAAAGAATATAACATAGAAATAAAAGCTACTGGTTACGAGGACGCTGCTACAACACAGAATATATTGGCCTCAGTAACGCTGAACAGCCCTCATGATGGCCAGGAGTTTCAACAAGGACAGCAAATTACTGTAAAGGGAACGGTAAATGCTCCTTGGAATAGTATTAGGATTCAGGTGAAGGATCCCCGGGGAGAGAGCATTTATGGACCCCTGGAACTCCAGGTAACGGCTGGCCAGTTTGAAAGCAGCTTTACACTTAATGCCAAAGCCGAGGTAGGCAGCTATAATATCATCCTGGAAGGGGGAGGTCTGCCAGCTACTGTCCTTGGAAAGTTCAAAGTAAAAGCAGGCGATGCTACCAAACCGGCGGGAGAGGTTATCCTTACCATTAGCGGAAGTGGAGTAAGAAATGAGCTTAAGCTTACCCAGGATGATTTGTTAGCCAAGAATAAAAGTCAAGTAGTTTTCAGTGCTATAAACACCTGGCCTAGTAAGAAATGGTATGTAGGAGAAGGCCCTCTATTAAAAGATTTACTTAATGAAGCGGGGTTAAGAGATACGGCTGGAATGATTAGATTTTCTTCTGTTGATGGTTATAGCATAATACTTACCACCAGAGAACTAATACATGAGCAGCGCTATATTTTTCCCCAGTTTATGGATGGAGATAGCAGCCAGGGACATATCCGTGGGTCTGCCAACGGAGCACGGGCGGTAGAAGCCATTATCGCCTTGAGAAGTGCGGAGGGTACTGATAATCCTGCTTATATGAGTGAGATTGATTCCCTCTTGTTAATGCTCGGACAGCGTGCAGTGCACGAACAAAATGCGCAGTTGTTTGTAAAGAAAATAAATAAGATTGAGGTTATTAATACTAGTCCATCGAAGTGGGATAATCCACAGGCTGACCCCAGCAGTGGAGAAGTAAGTCTTGGGACCAGAGTTAGATTAAGCAGTGCTATTATGGATGATGATAAGATTTACTATACCACTGACGGAAGTTCGCCGACCATTGACAGCTTGATGTATAATCCCATAGCCAGCCGTTGGCAATCAAGCCGGGCAGATGTATTGGATACAATAAACCATCCCATAGAAATTACCCGTGACACAACTATCAAGGCAATAACGATCGGTCCTGGCAAGATGGATAGTGATGTAGTCACCTTCTCCTACAAGCTGAAGAAAGCTGATATAGAAACGATTGGAAAAGTTATCCCCAGTAATGGTGGTGAAGTTAGTCTCGGTACTGAGGCTAGTATTAAAATACCAGCCTATGCTCTGAAAGAGAGCGGGGCGGTGGAAGTGAAGATAGAAAGAGTAATTAACCCTCCCCCTGTACCCGCTGGTTTAAAACTGCTCGGAGGAGTATATGAGTTTAGTGTGGGCGGTCAGAATAGCTATAGCTTTGCCAAGAAGGTGCTTGTAAAGCTCAGTTTTGATTCCAGTGAACCAGAAAGCAAGGAAAATCCAGCAATATACTACTATGATGAGTCGAAATCACAATGGCAAAAAGTTGGCGGAACTGTATCCGGTAATTTTATAGAGCTAGAGGTAGATCACTTTACTAAATTCGCCGTTATGGTGGCTGACAAGGGCAAAAAGGAAGAACTGAAGAAAGCAGATATAGTAGTACCAATGGTAAAACTAAGCGATATCCAAGGACATTGGGCGCAAAAGGATATTGAAAAACTGGTGGCGGCAGGGGCTATAGCCGGATATTTAGACGGTAGTTTTCAACCCGATAAAACTATTAGCCGAGCGGAGTTTACTACGGTGTTGGTCAAAACCCTGAAATTGCAAAACAAGGGTTCTGAGGTATTTGTTGATACCGAATCACACTGGGCCAAAGATTATATTGCTATAGCGGCAGCTTATGGACTGATAAGCGGTTATAATGCTGCGAGCTTTGGCCCGGACGATCCTATTACTCGCGAGCAGATGGCAGTGATAATTTCCCGAATATCTGAGCTAAATTCCGGGTTTGCTTTAATTCCCTTTAGTGATCAGGCCCGCATTTCCGTTTGGGCTCGAGCTGCTGTTGCAATAATGGCTGAAAAAGAAATAATGAAGGGATACCCGGATAATACCTTCCGGCCTCAGGACTTTGCCACCAGAGCCGAAGCGGTTACCGTTATTGTTAAAGGGGGAGGTGTCAACGCCAGCCATTAAGAATAAGTGTTTCTACCGATTTTTCGTAATGGGTTTTGCTTTACTATTGTTATCTATATCATTTAACCTGCTCCCTCTGTTAAGCCCGGCGGAAGCAGCATCCGGGCTTGAAATCACTGGAGATGGAGTAGCAAATCCGCTGAGCTTAACCTTAAGTGATTTGCAGGAAATGGAGCAATATCAGCATATCTACAGTACTATTAATACCTGGCCCAGCAAGAAACTCTATGTAGCCCAGGGGGTCAAACTAAAAGATTTACTAGCTTTAGCGGGTTTAAAAGAAAATGCCCAATTAATTATATTTACTTCTAGTGATGGTTATTCAGTTACGCTGACAGTGAAAGAATTGCTCAAGGACAAGCGCTATTATTTCCCCTATTTCCAGGAGAATAGTGTAAACGATGGAACCATACCGGGTTCTCCCAGGGATGCGGTTGAAGTGCAGCCTATTCTGGCCCTTTTAAGTGCTGAAAGTAGTAAGAATCCTGCTGATATGAATGATATGGATGCGCTATTGTTGGTATGTGGACAACGGGCAGTAAGCGAGCAGACCAATAGTATTTTTCTAAAATACATAAGTAAAATCGAGGTACTGACTTCTAAACCGTCAAAATGGGATGCACCCAGGGCCAATATAGGCAGTGGAAAGGTAGCTGAAGGAACCTTAATTGAATTGAGCAATAAGCGTAATGATACTGACAAGATTTATTATACTACGGACGGAAGCACCCCAACTATAAACAGCCCTATATTTAACTGGAGCGCCAGTCGGTGGTGGAGCCAACGCCCGGATAGTTTAAAAGAGATTAATAAGCCGATAGAGATTAAAAAGGATACCCTTATTAAGGCCATAACCATTGGCCCTGGTAAAGAGGACAGTGATGTGGTTACCTTTACCTATCAACCTGGATTAAAGGATGAGGATGCTCTGGTAAAGCCAGGTTCGCCCTCTGGGCTTAGTCTCGATGAAAAGCTGGTTAATCTCAAAATTGGCAGTGTCATTGAGTTAACAGCAATACTTGATTCAGATAATAGTACGGAGCAGGGCTTAATCTGGAGCTCAAGCGACACTCGGGTAGCTACAGTTGATAACCATGGTTGGGTAACAGTTGTTGGTCAAGGGATGGCTACCATCACTGCAAAAACAAAAGATGGCAGATTTACGGCTAGCTGTATGGTTAATGCCAGTGCGGGAGTAAGCAGTCCAAGTCTTCCTCCCCAGAGCAGCAGCTCTGAGAGCCAGGTGGGAACGCAACAGAACCCGGAGGTATTGCCAGCCCCACAAGATGATCCGCTCTACCAGCCAGAAAAGGAGCGTATTGCAGCCAGTGTGGACAGTAGTAGTGATACCCCGGAGCCCCCAACAGTATCAACAACAGACGATAAGTGGGAGTACCTGGCCAAGAAGGATAATACTGCTGGATTGTATACGACTAATATTGCTGTCCAGCCCCAAGAGCCAGGAGGGCAAATATATGAGCTAAAAGTGGATACGGCTGCATTGCAGTTGCAGATGGAAACAAAAATATGGAGCATCTATATCCTGCTAGTTTACTTAAGCTTATTTATTTTTGGCGCCATAAATAAATACATCGAATATACAAAGGAGGTAGCCGGGTGACCGAATCGTTTTTAATACCCCTCAAAGGGTCCATGCATGTCATAGCCTATGGCTTGCTGGTACCGACCCTTATTATTTTATTATTATTTGTAGCCCTGGTTATTGTTGAAATGGGTAGCTTACTGGTAGAAGCCCTGGGTGAACGCCGCCGGAGCAAAGTTAATATTCCAGAATTATTGAATGCCTTCAAGGAAAAAGACTTTGAGGGGATTAGAGATGAGATCATGAATAGTAGTTTGCTAAGGCGACAAAAAGCAGCTTTAAGCGAGCTCCTGAAATATAATGATTTGCCCGGCGTTTCCCGCCAGGCGCTGGCCCGTCGTTTGCTTGGTGATGAGGAACTGTATTATGCTCGTATAACTTCCCGAACCGATCTGGTAGCCCGCCTTGGTCCCATGTTTGGTTTGATGGCAACCCTTATTCCCCTGGGACCAGGTCTCATTGCCCTTGGTCAGGGTGATACCAAAACTCTGGCAGATTCACTACTAATCGCCTTTGATGCTACCGTTACCGGACTGGCTGCTGCTGGTGTGGCATATGCCATATCCCAACTCCGCAAAAGGTGGTATGAGGATTACCTGGCTGGTCTGGAAGCGTTAATGGAAAGCCTGTTGGAGGTGCTGGAACGTGAATGACGGTTTGAGGAGGAGAAGAAGGTATAAAACTTTGAATGAAGAGGTAAGTCCCTTGGAAGGTGCCATAAATATCGTTGATGCCATGCTGGTTTTTGCCTGCGGCTTGATGTTGTCTCTAGTTATCCGCTGGAATGTTGATCTGGTTCAGCCAGGAAATCGCATCGATGTCCAAAAGGGCCAGGAAGTAACGGAAAACACCAATATCCGGGAGGACTTAACCAAATCTGAGGGAAAGGGGCAACTATATGAAAAGATGGGTACAGTTTACAAAGACCCGCATACCGGAAAACTCTTTCTGCTTACGGAGTAAATGTTAGCAAGAAGCTGAAATTTAGGAGGTTATTTAAAGGAAGGAGAGTATAATTATGCAGGTAATTAAGAATAAAGCTGTTTGTCATTCCCTAATAAGTCTTTTAGCATTACTGTTATTATTCGTCTTATTTGAATGTATAGGAACTTCCGCTGTTCTGGCAGCTCCATCAAACTCACTCGAGATTTGCGGAGATGGAGTCAAGAATCCGACTACCTTCACCCGGGCTCAGCTCGAAGATATGCCACAATATCAGCAGGTTTATAGTTCAATCAATACTTGGCCCAGCAAGAAATGGTATGTTGGAAAAGGGGTTCACTTAAGTGAACTACTTTCGTTGGTTGGGATAAAAGACGATGCCCGATTACTTAAATTCACATCGCAGGATGGCTATACAATGACGCTTACGGTAAAGGAACTACTAGTAGACAAGCGTTATTATTTCCCGCATTTTAATGATAATAAGATCGGTGATGGTGAAGGAAACATAGCCGGTTCTTCCCAGGGTGCAGAATTGGTAGAACCTATTATCGCTTTAATAAGCGTTGAAGGCAGCAATAATCCGAATTATATGAATGATTTAAACACCCTGGTGCTAATGATGGGACAGCGGGCAGTTACAGAGCAAACCGGGAATGCCTTTGTAAAATATTTAAATAAAATTGAAGTACTAACAAGTGAAGTGCCAAAATGGGACAGTCCCCAGGCCAACCCCGGCAGTGGGGAGGTGTCTGCAGGAACCATGATAGCCTTAAGTACAGCCCGCATGGATGATGATAAGATATATTACACAACTGATGGCAGTACCCCCAACTTGAATAGCCCGATCTACAATTGGATTGCAAAACGCTGGTGGTCAGCCCGGGCAGATATTCTTGGCACTTATAATCACCCTATAGGCCCCATAAATGAAAATACCACTATTAAAGCCATAACTATTGGTCCCGGTAAGGAGAACAGCGATGTAGCTACTTTTACCTATACAGTTCCGGTCAGCAAGCCGGCAAGTGAAACTAGCATAGTTGCACCAAATGAAGAGACAAATTATCCGGATCAAGCCTTAGAAAAGCCGCTCCAATCAGAACCAAAGGCTACTCTAACTGATGTTCAGAATCACTGGGCGCAAAAGAATATTAATGAACTCATAGCTTCTGGTATTGCCGGTGGTTATCCAGATAGTAGCTTTAGACCTGATAACACCATAACTAGAGCTGAATTTGCCACTATGCTGGTCAAGGCTTTTAATTTGCAAAAGCAGGGTGGCAAGGTTTTCGCGGATAGTGAGCAACACTGGGCTAAAGAATATATTTCACGGGCAACAGCCAGTGGTGTAGTTAGTGGCTATGATGCTGAAAATTTTGGCCCAGACAAGCTGATAACTCGCGAGCAGATGGCAGTAATGATTAGCAAGGCAGCTAAACTTGTGCTAAAGGCTGAAGCAATGCACTTTGCTGACAGCGCCGGCATTTCGGAATGGGCTAAAGAAGCGGTGCTTGCTGCTAACCAAAGCGGGATTGTGAAGGGATATCCCGACAATACTATCCGCCCTCAGGGAAGTGCTAGCAGAGCCGAGGCGGTTACAGTAATTGTAAATGCATTGACTTTAAAATGATGACTCCACTGCAAAAACCTTTTTGTTGCATAAGGGTTGCATAAATATACAAACCCTGCGCTCAGTAGAATAGTTAGTAGCTACAGTAATATTTTGAGTACTGAGTGCCGGGAATCCGGATGCAACACCCGGCAATGTCCACTGCCATTGGTTTAATAAGAGAGAAGAGTTAGAGTATTCTTCAGTTTAAATTAGTTTTACAGGAAGAGGTAAGTGATGAAACAGAAAAGCTTTTTCCAACCAGTTGGTATTATACTGGGGATGATTATAATTGGCTGCATTCTTTCTATATTCGGCTGCAGTAGCGGTGGGCATACCCCCTCGGGGCAAGCTGGCAATACTACCCGTGAGGAGGTCGTACATTTTACCGGAAACGGACTTATGAAAGAAAGCCGTATGACCTTAAGCCAGATGCTGGAATTGCCGAATGCTCATTTTGAACATCGCTATTCACTAATCAATAACTGGCCCAATGAAAAGATGTTGGTAGCCAGGGGAGTAAAAATATCGGAGATACTAAAAGCTGCTGGAATTAAGGATGAGGCTAAATGCATCCTGGTTAAGGGTGAAGATGGCTATGAGTGTTCATATACCCGGGAACAGTTGCTGGAAACGAAAAGATTCTATTTCCCCGGGGTTAGGGAAAGGGAAGCAAGCAGGGCGGAATTGGTAGAACCAATAATCGCCTATGAATATATGGAAGATAGTGAGCAATTAAGTGAGGCCAGGGCGGATAGACTATGTCTGATCATGCCGCAGGCTTATGTGAATGAACAGAATCAGCATAGCTTTGTAAAAGCTGTTAGTGAGATTCATGTAACGGTAGATGACCCGGGAAAATGGGAAGTAGCCACTGTTTATCCCCCTGCGGGGAACATTAAGAAGGGGGATAGCGTAAAACTTCAACATAAGCATATGGGAAAGGTAAAGATGTACTATACTCTTGATGGTTCTATGCCGGGTGAAAATGCTACACTCTATAATCCTAGTACATATCAACCAGAATTGAACCAACCTGTAGTTATAAACCAGGATACCTGCATCAAGGTTGTGGTTAAGGGCTTTGGTAAGTATGACAGTGATATGGCTGAATACCGTTATCAGATTAAATAGTAAATTTTTTTATTTGTTTGAATTTACGTACTTGGTGGTAATAGCGAGGAGATGGCAAGTTCTTAATGAAGGGACAAATCAAAACAGGAAAGGTACTGATATTCGCCTTATTATTCCTCGGCCTAAATTTTTTGGTAGCATGTCAAGGGCAAAAACCAGAGAGTGGAGGTAAAATTGAAAAGCCTGATATTACACCGGGTTTCCTAACCATAAGCGGAAATGGCGTAAAGGCTCCCAGTCGTTTTACCCTTGCTGAACTGAAGGACATGGAGGAAGCCCAGACCAGCCAATGCTACTCTATAGTAAACAACTGGCCGAGCAAAAAATATATGGTTGGCCGAGGGATTGAGCTATCCTATCTTTTAAAAAAAGTGGGGATTAAGGATGAGGCGCAAACGATAAGTTTCCAGGCAGCGGATGGGTATTTTGCAGTATTTACCCGGCAACAACTGGAGGAGAAGCGCTTTTACTATCCGAAGCTGATGGAAGGTAGCGAGGAAGAGGCACAGGAGGTTCCAGCCATACTGGCTTGGGAACATCGAGAAGGAAGCAAGGATTTGAGCAAGGCCTCCGGCGGCAAGCTCACCCTGCTTCTTGGTCAAAAGGGATTAAATGATGTGCAAGCCCAGGTCTGTGTTAAAGATGTGGCAGTCATTGAAGTGTTAAACTCGCCGCCTGGCCAATGGAGCACGGTCCAGGCTACACCGGCACCGGGGAGGATAAAGCCTGGAACGGAGATCGTTTTGCATCATAGTGAACAGGATCAGGTGAAGATATATTATACCACTGATGGAAGCTCCCCCAGTGAGAAGAGCTTGCTTTATAACCCCAGTACTACTTACTATCAACCGGAATTAAATAAACCGCTTGTAGTGAAGCAATCTGTTACCATCAAAACTATTGCCGTTGGATATGGAAAAAACGACAGTCAGATAGCAAGTTTTGCCTATGCTGTGGAAGGATACTAGTTAAACTTTGGCGGAGTATAGGGGAAATCATGCTTAATTGCAGATTAAGGGAGGGTTTAAATGAAATTAAATAAAACCAGCTATTTTTTCTTAATATCTCTGTTATTTTGTATTATTTTAACAGGATGTGCTGAAAAGCAGGTTATAAGTAGCAAGAGCAGCGGTAATCAGGAGTATGAACAGCAAAAGATTATTATTGAGGGGGATATAGAAGAGAGCAAAGAGATTACAGTAGCTGAGATGCGCCAACTTCCTCAGAAAGAGAGCAAGTGTAGTTTTCAACGGGCAACTGGAGAAATGGAAGAGTTTCACGCAGCAGGCCCTGACTTTAGTGATGTTATGGCTCATGCAGGGATTGATGTTAAGGACTTCAAGGGGTTTGGTATTATTGGTACGGACGGCTATTACTGCCTGGTAACCCCGGAAATAATAAACAACAGAGAGATGATTTTAGCCCTGGCCATTGATAAACAATTGGAATTACCTAAGAATATGCGTCCAGCACGCTTATGTATTATTGATGAATTCGGCCCATACTGGGTGCGTATGGTAGACAAAATTATATTGTATAAGGACATACCCAAAAAAGATATTACTTCCGTATGGATATTCAATAATCTGGCCCAGGGAATAGAACCATATCCTTATGAATATTACGGAAGCAAAGATAATGCTATCGAACTGGCCCAGATATTTTCCCGCTTTGACCAGGTGGAAGGCAGGGCCTTCTTTACCATGAAGTCAGCTGATGGCTTTACCAAAAGCGAAGCTTTAAGTATGGTTAATAAGCACTATTATATAAAAGTAGCGGGTGAAGGTGCGCCTATGAATATTTGCCCCAATATCAAACTAGGAATGAACGTAAAACATATTGCGTGGTTTTCCACCAATGCTGATGCGGCAATATTTCCCGAGCAAATGGCAGAACTCATGGGAGAAAAAGATTTTGGCGGTATAAAGGGGATAGTACTGAAGGATATCTTGGAAGAAGTTCAGCTAAAAGGTATAGAAGAAAAAGAGTTTGAATTAGTTGGTATGGATGGGGAGAGTGTCATGGTAAGCGGTAAGGATTTGTCCAAAGGCCTGTTGCACATTGAGGATGATGGCAATTACCTGGTTTTATGGCAGGAAGGGACAGGATTACAGGCTATAGATAATCTTCTGTGTATCCGCTCAATAAAATAATCAATGCTGACCCGGCTGTAAAAATCCCTTTTGATGGATAAGGGTTTGCATATATACAAAGCGAGCGGTATATTTATGCAATCTTGAATATTTATAACTTTTTGCCGTGGAATCAATGCTTAATACTGAGGAGTTGAATATGCTTAAACGGGCGATAGCTTATATAGTTTTAGTTGCCATTATTATTGGGTGTTGGGGAACAACAGGATGTTCCCGGGAAAAAACCATACCCAAGCAGCAGCTTGCGATTCTAAACCAATTACTATCTACTTCCGTAAGCGATAAACAAGTGGAGATAATCGAGATCCAAGATGAAACAGCGCAGAAATTTCCGGCCATTGACAAGATGTTCAAAGTAGTTGCCGATGAAGAGCAAGAAAACTATGTGTTTCTGGTCAGTCCGGTTGGCTATCGGGCACCAATCAACATCATGGTAGCAATTGATGGGGAAAAGGATGAAATTGCCGGTATTAAGGTGCTGCAACAGGATGAAACACCGGGATGGGGGGAATGGCTGGCGGAAACGTGGTTTACCGATCGTTTTAAAGGTAAGAGTGTGGACATTTACCTGGAAAGAGCTGTATTGGAGGCCAAAGCCCCCAATGAGATCATACAGATTACCAGTGCTACCGTTACTACCCAGGCAGTGCTAAATGGTGTCAATGCGGCTATGGGTGCTTATAAGGAACTGGTACTGGGAAGCGAAGCTGAAGCGGTACCACTTAATGTAGAGGGTTTTATCACAGAAAGTGAGTAGTCTAAGCTTCTCCTGGAAATGGGCAGATAACCGGAATCATACGGAGGATAGAG
>Ga0209613_1002490_pt1 | contig 13614 bp, 14 predicted proteins | sample BioC13SIPDNA_2_FD_185747 | JGI IMG/M metagenome (GOLD analysis project Ga0209613, IMG submission 185747) | Anaerobic biogas reactor microbial communites from Washington, USA - Biogas_R2_A C13 SIP DNA (SPAdes) (version 2) | ecosystem: Engineered > Bioreactor > Anaerobic > Unclassified | place... | reverse complement strand
CGATAACGATTATCAACGCTACCCGTACGCGCTATCGAAGCCCCGAATCGTCGATCAGCTCTCCTCTGACCCCGCCACCCCCTCAACTAGCCCGTTGCAGAACCACTCGATTTATGCAACAGTTGGGGATATTCAAGCGACAATCGCTATGGTTGCCTGCTCTGGATGCGTGCGATCACAGACGCGAAGAGCGACCTGGGATTGTGGAAGACGCACGCCGACAATCGCGGCCTGATCATCGTGCTCGTGGAGCCCTCGTCGGCAGAACGCTGGCTTCCTGGCGAAACCGAATTGGCTCGCGACGTGCTGCGACTCTGCAGACAGCGGTTCTCACTGGACTCCGAGCGCGTTGTCGTCGGAGGCCAGGCTGGCGGCGGGGCCCTCGCCTACCGTGCTGTCGCCCTCGAGCGGGATGACCTGAGGGGATGCGTTGTTTTCGACGCTCGCCTTGCCGGGCCGCCGATCACCGATCAGCCGGACAACCGATTCAGCCTGTTGATCGGGCGATCGGATAAGAGTACGCTGGCAGAACGTCTTGAACGCGATCTTGGTTTGCTGCGGAAAGCCGGCTTGCCCGTGGTCGTCGTGCGTCGCGACGGCGCCGCCGATCGCCTGACCGGCGGCGACATGGCTGCCGTCACGCGATGGATCGATCTGCTCGACCAGATTTAGTGGGTCGCGAACGCCGCGCGGGACCTTGACTGTTAGTAGTATACCCCCGACCCAGTCCCGTCCCGGAATTGGGACCTGTCCTCTTGAGGCTCCATGCAACGTCATATTCTGGGAATCTGCGCACTGTTTCTTCTGGCCGGTGCCGTCTACTTTCGCATCCGGCCGCCGGAGTCCGACTTCACCGTCACGTTCTATGCCGCCTGTACGCGAGTGGGAACACTTTGCGCCGCACTGTGGCTCGCCTATCGCGACCTGGAGAGACTGCCGCGCTGGATCGGATCGGTGATCCTGGTTGCGGCTATTACCATCGCCTATCGGCCGCGTCTCGCCGTGATCGCAATCCCGCTGGTGATTGCCTTGACGGTTCTGGGGTGGAAGAAGAACAAGCGGTCGTAAATGGTAAGAGCGGAATCATGATGACTCGATGCTACAGACACACAGCCTGGCATTCCTTCCAGGCGGCGCTCTCGTGCATACTCGCGGCACCCGTCAATGTGCTCGATGCGGCCACCGGCGAGTTGATTCGCACGCTGAGGCAAACGAGCCCGACGGAAGTGTCGTCTGTTTCTGGCCCCAAGTTCGGGCCGCCCTGGGACCCCACTTTCACCCGCGGCCTGGAACGTGGCCCGCCGCCCCTCGAACTCGCCGAGGAACCGGGACTGGTCGGACACTCGTCTCTTCACACCGTTTGCTCCAGTTCAAGATAGCACTCGATCAACTCATCGGCGATCCGAAGGTTGTACCGGTCCCAGGCGAAGCCCGGCATGCGCATGGCATCGCAGACAATCATCTCCTTGCGAACCAGCAGTCGCTTGAAGAACGCGATCGATGTGGCAAGCTCCTGGTTGGTGAAAGCGAGGATCGGTAGCAGGCGGCGAAAGATTTGCTGGGCCCGCTCCCGGCTACCTTCCGCGTAGGCAGCTTGAATCGCCGAATAGACGCGGACCATCAAGCTTTCGGGGATCATCGCGTCGTCCACGAGCTGTTCGAGACTCTCCAAGTCGACCCGACCACCCGGATCAAAGGGCGTTTGCACGACGGAGACAATACCCCACGGCAGGGCGGATGAAGTTGCCGCCGGTCTGGCCAAGTTCGATTTAGACGACATTATGAGTTTCGCCCCGCTCGTTGACTTGAAATGATCGACTGCCGATACTGGCGAAATGCGGGCCGAGTCTTGGGCCCGAACCTTCCATGGGTGAGAGAACGTGATACGACTGATAGGCAACTGGCGGCTACCCGTATTCGCCACGATTGGTTTTCTCAGCGCTGCGGCATGCTTGTCAATATGCCGGGCGGATGCCGAAGAACCGAAGGAGGAAGCGACGCCCTTCAACTTCGAAGAGGCCTCACGGGACGTGCCGAAGCCGCGAGATATCTATCAGTATGTGAAACGGGACATGGTCCCGATGGAACTGAGGATCATCTCCGATGAGATTGTCACCAGCGACACGGATCCCTCCAAACAGCTTCGCAAGATCGCGGCCCAATTCAATAGCCTGAAGTTGGAGGGCCGCACCTGGTGTCATCCCTGCGTGATTCTCATGCCGGCCGATGCCTCGTTCAACGCCGCGCCGGTGCGAAAGGACAGAGTCGTGATCGTCGGTTCACCGGGCTGGGCCATGTTTCCGGCGCACGTGGAGAAATACGGCGAGCCCATCGCCGCACGAACCGGGTACCCGACCATGGTGCTCAACAACCCCGGCATCCACCCCGACGGTTCGGAAATCGAAGGGGAGAACTTGAAGGTCCTCAACCGGATGCGCGAGAAGACCGGAACGAATTTCTACAACATGAACTGCCAGTTGGCGCTCGTCTACATCCGGGCGATGGACGTATTGGAGAAAATCCTCGGCGTCGATCGCGTGTCGGCCGTCATCGGCGGACATTCCAAGCGAGGACGCAGCGCCACGGTCGCCGCGGCCATGGACTCGCGAGTCGCCTCGTCCATCATCATGGGCAACGAAAGCGTCTATCGCACCGACCAGATTCAATGGCACCTTTCGTTCCACCACGCCTTCTTTCAGGATCAGGTTACCGTTCCCGTCTTCTACATCGGGGCGACCAACGAAGGCGGTTACAACATGTTCGGTATCAACTTGATGCAGGAACGTCTCAAGGACCCGATGACCGTCGAGATGATCCCCAACTACAGGCACTACAACTTCCACGACGTCCAGTACACGGATTTCATGATGTGGGTCGCTCACATCTTCGACGGCCGGCCGATCAGCAAGATCGTGGAGACGGGCCAGGAGTACCGCGACGGGTGTCACCGCTATCGTGCCAGGATTGAGAGCGAGGCCAAAGTCCAGTTGGTTCGGGTATGGTACACCTACGCCCGTAACCCGCAATGGCGCGACCTGATGTGGTTCGAGTGGCTCATGGTCAAACGGGGTGACTACTACGAAGCCTCTGTGCCCGGCCGCAATCCGGATGCCTACATGATCGAAGTGGCCGACACGGCCATGGGCTTCCCGGGCTACGTCACCAGCCTCCCCATCAAGTTGAGCGACGAGCCGGTCCAGGATCGCCTGGCGAGCGAAGCGGGCTGGATGGGGCCGCCGGAAAAGGGGAATCAGGCGAGGTAAGCGGGCGAAAAGGGCCACCCCGTTCCGGGGGCCGGCGGGTCGCCCGCCCACTGGACAACGCCCCACGAACCGGTAAACTAAAGGATTCGTTTTTCGATCACTCGTCCCTCCTGGGACGTCCGCCCTGTTACCTGTGAGAGACTACGATGGCAGATCGCGTCTACAACTTCTCGCCCGGACCGGCCGTTTTGCCCTTGCCCGTTCTGGAACAAGCACAACGTGAACTCGTGACCCTGCCGGGGGCCGGATGTTCCGTGCTCGAGATCAGCCATCGCTCGAAGACCTTCACGGCCATCATCGAAGCCGCCGAAGCCAACCTGCGGACGTTGCTGGGGATTCCGGACAATTACCGCGTCCTGTTCCTTCAGGGCGGCGCCCAACTTCAGTTCGTGATGACGGCCATGAACCTGCTGGCAGGTTCCGGCAAGTCGGCCGACTACGTCGTCGCCGGCACCTGGGGCAAGACGGCGAAGAAAGAGGCCTCGACCCAAGGTGAAACGCGCGTCGTCTGGGACGGGGCCGACTGCCAGTATCGCCGGATGCCCCGCCAGGACGAACTCGATCTCAACCCCGAGGCCGCCTATCTGCACATCACCTCCAACGAGACGATTCAGGGCATCCAGATCCAGCAGGAGCCGGATTGCGGCGACGTGCCCCTGGTTTGCGACAGCTCTTCCGATTTCCTTTATCGCAAGGTGCCCGTCGAACGCTACGGAATCCTCTACGCCTGTGCCCAGAAGAATGCCGGCCCGGCTGGCGTGACCGTCGGCATCGTTCGCGACGACCTGCTCGACCGCGCCCCTGCCAATCTCCCCTCGATGCTCAGCTACAAGAAGTTCGCCGAGGCCAAGTCGCTGTATAACACCCCGCCTTGCTTCGGTGTCTACATGGTCAAGCTCGTGACCGAGTGGCTGATCAACGAGATCGGCGGCCTCGACAAGATGTATGAGCGGAACAAGGAGAAGGCGGGCCTGCTCTATGCGGCGATCGACGGATCCGGCGGCTACTATAGGGGCCATGCCGAAGTTGCAGACCGATCGGTGATGAACGTCCCCTTCATCCTGCCCGCGCCGGAGCTCGAGACCACGTTTCTTAGCGAGGCCGAGAAGGTCGGGCTATCGGCCCTCAAGGGACACCGCTCCGTAGGCGGATGCCGGGCCTCGATCTACAACGCCATGCCTCGCGAAGGCGTGGTCGCCCTGTGCGAGTTCATGGCCGACTTCGCCAAGAAGAACGGCTGAGCCGTTCCTAGGAAATCAGCGCCGAGTAGTCGTTCAAATCGCCGTTGTCGAGGCAACACTCGATGATCCTGCGCGCCTGCCCGTCGAGGTCCTTCTCATCCAGCAGGCCGCGCAACTCGCGGACGAAGAACCGGTGCAGGATTTCCGCACCGGCGTCGTAGCCGTCGGGGCCGACCTCCGACTGTTGATCGACCTCCAGGAGCCAGTGCGGAATCTGTGTCCCCTCCACTTGCATGAAATAGAGCGCGTAGCCGAGGAGCGGACAGCGAGCCGGTACGAGTTGCTCCGGGCGAAAGCGGGCCCCACCGCGGCGAGCCAAGTACTCGCGTGAAAGCCATTGCGGCATGAATCCGACCTTCCAGGTGCCCACGTGCTGGTTGGGGATCAAGACGAACTGGGTCTTCGGAGTCTCCACGATCTGACGCAGCAGCAGGTTTGCCTGGTCCGCTCGGCGGCCCGCTGCAAACGGCCAGTACGAACCGACTCCCTCGCTCGACATTCCCTCGCTATCCGTGATGCTGGGGTTGGCGTGGCCGCGCGGTGAGACCATCCTCCACAACCATCCCAGCGCCGGGGGAAGATGGTGAAGCACGCCGATGATTCCGTAGGTGGGAGCTTCGCGGGTACAGGGCGGGGTGCGAACGCCGAAGCTTCGCACGTCCACGTCCACCGGACGTGTCAGGACCTCGGGAACGATACGGCGGGGCAAGATCACTCGCGGATTCGGACACGGCACCCCTGGCGCGTCTTCGGTATGCTCCCAGATCAGCGAAGTGGCGCCCGGCACCGCCTGAATGTTGAGGAGAACCAGCGGCTCCGGCGGGTGGATGCAGATGCGTTCCAGGTCGGGCGCGACGCCGTAGCCGGTGATGTGATCCACGCGGACGAACCAGGCGTCTTCGGCATCGGTGACGCGGATGCGCCCCGAATCGCTCTTCAACGTCGGGTGGCACAGGGCCATGTCGTCGGTGACCGGGTGGAGCTTGCACCCCTGCGTCAAGGTCAGGTACCTGCGTTCCTTGCTGATCAGGTTCTCGCCCAACAACAACCGCCCGTCGATTTCGCGGTGCGGGTACTCGAGCATTTCGCTCTTTCCGCCGCCGCTGGCGCCTTCGTGCATGATCGTCACGAGGTTGTCGTAGGGTGTCTCGACTTCGACGGTGGAACCGTGCAGCGTGGTCCAACCTTCCTGCTCGCCGATGTGAATCAACGCCCCGTAGACGCCCTTCTTGGCGCTGGGACCTGGATACAGGTTGAGGGGAAACATCTCATGAAGGTTGGGGGATCGCCGATGCACCACCACCTGCCTCCCCTCGCAGTGGGTGTGGCGAAAAGGCGGAGCAAGATAGACGATCACGCGGGGGGAGAAATCGGCGGGCAACTCCGACGCAGGAATCATGGTCTGCAGTGCCGACAAGCCGGCGGCAAAGAAAGCCGCTTGTTTTGGTGCCAGGAGGATTCCGCCGTAACCAAAGGAATGGCCCCCGGCATGGAACGCCAGGACGACCAGATCCTGCGATGCCAGCCACTGATGGATTTCGTCGCTGAGGTCGTCAAAGGGATAACCGAACCGCTCCAGGAACGTGGGCTTGTCCGTGGGAAGCTCGTCCGCAACGACCATGCAGCCGGGATCGCGCCGCCGCATGTAGGGGTCGGTGTAATTGACCGCCAGCCCATTCTTGCACCGCACGACCTCCGCCTCGACGACGCGCCCGCGGCCTTTGACGTCGAAGGCAACTTCGTACTTGTCGCCATCGCTCCCGTTGAGCGCCAATCGCACAAGTTGGTCCCGCGATTCGGCCCATGTGACGCTCGGAGCGGAACTGAGAATCGACGCTACTTGGGCGGGCCAGCTATCGAAACGGCAATGCTCTATTTCAGCCATCGGAGAAACTCGCTGGGGTTCCTGTCTGGGATCACTCGTGTTGCTGATAAATGAAGCCACTCTGCGATGAAACGACAGAGTGAACCGGGAATCCGTGAGGCATTCCAGAATCTGAGTTGAACTCAGACACTCGGTATTCTAGAAGGGTTCGCCACCGCTCCGTGCCGCGGGCCGGGCACCGGGGCCGGGAAGTAGCTTCCGACGCTTCCTAGGACACTCCCACAAGGCCCCAGAGACCCAAACTGTACCCCTCTATAGAGGCATTCCTGTCACAGGTGTTCGTGGTCGCCCCCTTCCACGCGCGTGCTTTCGTCACCGAAGACCTCGGTCAGACGTTCGCGGAGCATGAGCCGCGCTCGCAGCAGCCGAACCTTCACATTGCTCGGCGAGATACCGAGGGTCTCTGCCGTCTCTGCGGTCGAAAGCCCTTCCACGTCGCGGAGCAGGAACACCAGCCGGTACTTCTCGTCGAGTTCTTCCAGGGCTTCGTCGACCAGACGCCGAGTCTCGCGGCGAGAGGCAATCTGCTCGGGAGTCTCGCTCCACTCGGCAATCATATGGGGGTGCGGAATCTCCCCGTACCCGTCGTCGGACGGCTGCTCCGAGTAGGGAACCGTCTGGCGTACCGCCCGCTTCCGCAGCAGTGCCAGAGCGTGATTCGTGGCGATTCGCGTAAGCCACGTACCGAACCTCGACTCTTCCCGGAACTCCTGGATGTGCTCGATGACGCTGAGAAACGTCTGCTGAACAACCTCTTCCGCATCGTGCTGGCGGCCAACGATCCGCATGGCAAGGGTCAGCATCCGCCGCTCGTACTTCTGCACGAGCGACTCGAAGGCCTCGTAGTCGCCCGACCGGGCACGTACCACCAGCGGTAGGTCTTCATCGCCAGATTTCGTCATCCGTTCCTGATCCGCATTGTGAGAATGGCAGTCCCCTTTTTCATCAGCCCAGCCGCAAACCGGGTATTCTATCGCGACGACCCTTGCCATGCAAAGAGCAACGGCACCCGTGATCGCTCCCACGTTTTGGGGGCGTGCGGGTGCCGTATGGCGTCGTGTTTTCTTTTAGGGCTGCGACGTGGCCGCTGGTCCTGTGTTCCAGTGGCCAGGGGAGGTCCGGTCCTTGCGTCGGCCGATCAGGCTTCCGCCATGACGGTCTCCAACGCCTCGGTGCCTTCTTCGCCGAGCAGGTTGTCGATATCGAGCAGGATCAGCAGAGCGTCGTCGAGCTTCACCAGCCCGTTGAGATACTCGTTGCCGACGCTGGCCACCGTGGGCGGAGCAGGGGCAATCTGATCGCTCGAGATCCGCAGCACTTCGTCGACTCCGTCGACGATGATGCCGACCGTCTTGTTGCCGACGTTGACGACCATGATCCGGCTCTCGCTCGTCAAGTCCGACTCCGTCAGGCCGAATCGGGCCCGCAGGTCAATCACGGGAATCACCGTGCTTCGCAGGTTGATCAGACCCTTGACATAGTGAGGGGTCTGCGGGACCTGCGTAATGTCGCACATGAGAATGATCTCACGTACCTTGGTGATTTCGATGCCATAGACTTCATCGGCCAGGTGAAAGCTGACGAGCTGCATGGAACCGGTCGGTTCGGTCGTTGTGATATCGACACTGGCAACATCTTGGGCGACTGTGGACATGTTTCGGCCTCTCCTGGTTCGTCATAGAATGACTTGGTTCTTCGGCGTCGACGGTTCCCGGCAGGCCGGAAGCCGGTCGCGCCGGTGAGTCACTTGGTTTGAGCTGATTCGGCGTCCGCTTCTCCGGCGGGCAAACCATCCATCGGCATCATGCACCTGTCTTTCTGACCAAAGCTCATAGAAACCTAGGTCGTGGATTCGGGGCCGGCAACAACCACGATGGACATTTCCCCAAATCGCAGTTTCCCGTTGCTTTGCCGAACCGTCGGCGCACAGAGAATCCGCAAACTGCTCAGAACCGCCACCTTGGCGGCAATTGCGACAGGCGGCAGGTCCGGCCGCTGCGAGTCCCGGCAGCATCTCTCTTTCCCCGGAGTGTACGGCAGACTAACATGACGGTTTTCTCGATTCCGCCGGTTGTTCTGTCTTCTCTCTGCACGCGTGGGCACGATCAGAGTCCGGAGGTCTGACAAATGGATCGCCTTGTGAGCTTTGCGGGACTGTTGGTGATGATGGCCCTGGCCTGGCTTCTCTCAGAGAACCGCCGGCGCATGAACTTCCGGCTCATCGTCTCGGGCGTTGTTCTGCAGTTGCTCCTCGGACTGCTCTTCCTCAAGACCCGCTTCGGTGAGAAGGCCTTCGAATGGGCCAAGGTCTTCGTGAGCAACATCGTGAGTTTCTCGGACGAAGGCGCCCGATTCGTGTTCGGCGACGGTTTCCGGGAGCACTATGTGGCGTTCTCCGTATTGCCGACGATCATCTTCGTTTCCTCGGCGACCGCAATTCTGTTTCATCTCGGAATCCTGCAATCGGTTGTAAAACTCATGGCACGGGTGATGGTCTGGGTGATGGATGTATCCGGAGCAGAGTCCCTGGCGGCTTCCGCCAACGTCTACATCGGCATGACCGAGTCGCCGCTGGTTATTCGTCCTTACCTGGCATCGATGACGCGAAGCGAGATCATGGCCCTCATGACCGGCGGCATGGCCACGATCGCCGGAGGCGTGATGGCCGCCTACGTCGGCCTGGGCGTCGAAGCCGGGCACCTCCTGGTCGCCTCGCTCATGTCGGCCCCCGCCTCGCTGGTGATTGCCAAGATCATGGTGCCCGAGACGGAAGAATCCATGACCAAGGGAATTGTCCGGATTGAAGTCCCCAAGGAAGACGCCAACATCCTCGATGCGGCATGCCGCGGTGCGTCGACCGGACTGCAACTGGCCCTGAACGTGGGCGCCATGCTGATCGCCTTCATCGCCCTGATCCATTGCCTCAACTGGATGCTCACTCCAACTGCCCGCCTCTTCGGCGAACCGCTCACCTTGGAAATGCTGCTCGGTTGGATCTGCGCGCCGCTGGCATGGGTCATGGGCGTTCCCTGGCAGGATGCTCCCACGGTCGGCGCCCTCCTGGGCACGAAGACCGTGTTCAACGAGTTCCTCGCCTACGAGAAGCTGACGGAAATCCGCGACACGCTCTCGCCCCGTTCCTTCGTGATCGCGACCTACGCACTCTGCGGCTTCGCCAACTTCGGATCGATTGCCATCCAGATCGGCGGAGTCGCGTCCCTGGTCCCCGAGCGCCGGCGCGATTTCGCCAAGTACGGATTCCGCGCACTCATCGGCGGCACCCTGGCCGCCTACATGACCGCAACCATCGCCGGCATGCTCATTTCCACATGACCGGCTACCAAGCGTCCTGCTTGCCATCCCGGCGGCGAGCGCGTACCCTATCGGGATGAACGAGACGATCCTCCAATTCGGCACAGGCCGATTCCTCCGCTGTTTCATCGGGATCTTCGCCCAGGAACTCAACGACGGGCCGAACCCGATCGGCCCCATCGTTGCGGTTCAATCGACGGGCGCCGATCGGGCGGAGCAGATCAACGCCCGCGACGGACTCCTGCGGGGCGCCATCCGGGGGCTGGTCGAGGGCCGGCCCGTCGATCGGATTGTGGAGATCCGCAGCATCGCCCGGGCGATAGCCGCACGGCAGCAGTGGGACGCGCTACTCGACGTGGCCCGCTCGGCGTCGCTTCGCTATGTCGTGTCGAACACGACGGAAGCCGGATTGTCGCTGGCCCCGGAGGACGCGACGCCAAGCGGGATACCAGTGTCTTATCCGGCCAAATTGCTGGCCGTCCTTGCCTCGCGTCACGAATCGGGCCTCGAAGGCGTAACGGTCCTCCCCTGCGAACTTGTCGAGCGAAACGCCGAGCGTCTCCGCGACCTGGTCCTGGAGCAGGCCGCGATCTGGCGAGTCGGCGCCGATCTGGTCGAATGGCTTCGGGACGGCTGCTCCTGGCACAGCACGCTGGTCGATCGCATCGTGGCGGCACCGCCTCAAGGCGACGAGGCGGCCCAGGGCGATCCGCTGTTCGCCGTGGCCGAACCGTTCGCCGCCTGGGTGATTGAGGGCGTATCGGGCGAGCAACCGCTGGCGAGCCACCCTGCCATTGAATTCGTGGATCGCCTCGAACCCTACCACTTGCGAAAAGTGCGAATCCTCAACGGGGCCCACACGGCCCTGGTCGCCAAGGCCTTGCCCATGAACATCCAAACCGTGCGTCAAGCCGTCGAGGATTCGAGAATCCGGCCTTGGCTCGAAGAACTGCTGTTTGAAGAGATCGTGCCCACCATCGCCGATCGCGTCAAGGATCCCGAGTCCTTCGCTCGGAGTGTCCTCGAACGATTCGCCAACCCGTTCCTCGAACACCGCCTGGCCGACATCGCGCTCCATCACGAAACCAAGCTGGAAACGCGTCTGCGGCCGACGTTTGGCGAGTTCCACATCGCCTTCGGACGCAAGCCGAAGATTCTGGGGGAGATCTTGGGTGGGGATTGAAGGTCCGACGTCAACCCCACCGCTGAACTCTCCATCCCTTACGCCGTCGAACCGATCCGTTGATTCGGCGTCAGCAGTCGGGCTGATGATGCGAGTCACTCAAAGCGGCTTCCGGATACTGGAGATGCAGCGTCGCGAGGCGTCCACCTTCGACGTCCTCCAAACGAAGTGTCGCGGTTGCCCGGTACAGCCGACCGACGATCGAGAACGTCGCCACGTCGTCTCCTGACTTCTTCCCGAAACGCCGGTCGAGTTCCACCAGAAATTGGCAGAGGGCGGTCCCGCAGTGGCTGCAACGGCGGTGCGCTTTCAGCAGAAGCGTGCTTGCTGCAAGGACAAAGAAGCCGACGACGAGTGCACCGGCCGGGTTGAACGGCGACAAGACAAGGCTGACGATCCCCACGATTCCAGCGGCCAAAGCGATCAGGCTGATCCCGGCAAGTGCCCACACGGGAAGGAATCGCGGGAATCTTCTCCAAGTGGTTTCTCGCGGCGTGGGATCGAAGATGTCGCTCCCCGCCACTCGCGAAAGTGCCTTTTCGAAGTACGCTCGTGGAGCGCTCCACTGCTGCCGGGGCTTCTCCGACTCGAAGATGACCCTGGCGACCTTCTCCTTCTCATCCTCCTCGACGACCACTTCGGCATCTGCCGCACAATCGTCCACTTCGATTCGGAAACGTGCCCGGGCGTCGGCACTGTCCTTGCTTGATGTTCGGTAGATCTCCCTCAGGATCAGGAACATGCCGGAACCCAATTGTCTGGGGGGAGGCAGCCGCAAGAAGCACAACAGTGCCTGTAGAATCGATCGAGGATGCTCGGCGCGACGAGCAGGCAGATCATCAGCACGGCGAGGACGTGAGGCAACCATGCCCGAAAGCCGGGGCAACGGCGGAGCATTGTGCGATTCCTCCTTTTGGCGATAGACCACTGGTGGCGTGAGCATCGTCCCTCCGAGTCCAAGAGTGCTCCGACGAATTCAAGACCGCGAAACACTCCTATAGCATGTATACACCACACAACACACTTAACATGTGTCGCGCAGCCTCCTTATGTAGTGTCGGGATGAGCGAGAAGTGTCGCTTTTTGTGGCCGTTTCCTGCCTGCCTCGGAACCTGCGTGCTCAGTCTGAGTTGATTCACCGGGCGCGCGGATTTGAGAAGGAGAATCGGGCAGGGGAATTCTGGGGCAAGGGAATTGGGGATGGTCTGGGCATCTGCAATCAACGTCCAAATCGGCTCGAGTCCCAGGACTTTTTGAACGCGTTTGGGGGTTGCGGTTGGGTGGATGTTGAACGATGGGCTGGCGTGTAAGTAGTTTCATGGGCGTGTCTTCTGACGGGAGGTGCGAACGCAAGTGTAATTACGTCCATCGGGGGGCGTTCAGAAAGTCGGCAGGGGCCGGCATCTACACCGGTGGTGGGCGTTTTGCGGGTCGGGATTTGCAGTGGGGCCGACGTCGAACGGGGCCGGCGGTTTCTTTCGGCGGTCATGATCGGGGCTCCGGGCTTGGAGTGAGGGAGCGCGCGAAATGCACGAAGGACACGAAACGGGTGCGTGGTGGGAGGAAGGTATTGGACAAGGGAATAAACGACAAGGGAATTGCCAAAGAGCGGGCGTTGGTACGGAGTTGCGGATACGTGTACAGCAGTATACATATCTCGCGGAGAAAGTCAATACAAGAATTGAACACTTGGGCGGATTTCTTTGAGTCGACTGCCGGACGATCGGTTGTGGGACTCGGCGGCCGGGGATGCAAGGTGTTTTGCACTGGATGGGGTTTTGCGCCGCCTTTGAGTTTGTTGCAGAACGGTTCGGGTGCGGGGCGTGGTCGGAAGTGGCGTTGTCGGATGTGGTTACACCCATGCCGGCGAGCGCAAGCTCGCGTGGTCTGGCGGGGGGTGTGTTGCATTAATCGGTTGTGAGCCCCCTGTTGGACGGTGGGTGGGACAAGGATGGAACGGGTTTGGGTTGCGGACTTGAGTGGGGAAAGCGAGTCAGGGGATGGCGCTGCAGCACGTGATGGGGTGGACTATCTATCGTCACTCGGCACCGCTTGGCAAGCGAGCAGTGGCACACGATGAATGGTTCACACGATTACGCAGGGCCATCGGTTCTCACACTGCCGAGGCTCTCCCAGTGTGTCAATATCGCTTCGTGTTCCCGGAATTAGCCCAAGGTACGGCAGAACGCCACCATATTCACCCATGGTGTGCAACCGAGCTTCTTCGGCTTTGCCGAAGGTGGCCATCACGGATGACTCGAGGAGCAGCAATTGACGCCGCCGTTTGTGACCGCTGGTCTTGACAACACCGACTTTATCGAGTTTGCTTGGAGTGGCTTCGAGATTACCGGCCTGGGTATGCTTCCCCTGTCGCCCACGGTGCACACCCTGGCTGTGATCTCTCACCGCCTGGCAATGTACGCCGTCTGGTCGAAGGGTTACGACAAGATCAATATCATCAGCCATAGTTGGGGGACGACGATCACTTTCGATGTCCTCTCTTATACGTCCGTGGCCGTTGACGATTGGGTCACTGAGGTGGCTCCAGTTTGACAGACACTCCAAGTGCTTGGGTTATGGGTGAGGCAACGTCTCCTGTCAGTTCAGAGTACCGGTGCCTCTTCTCTTCTGTTCCTTTAATGTGGAAGTATCACCAGCGTTCGATCCATGGGACCTCGCGTCCCAAGACACGGCAGAGGTCCAATGCGGCTTCGTACAGTGACAGCTTGT
>Ga0209613_1002484_pt1 | contig 13649 bp, 3 predicted proteins | sample BioC13SIPDNA_2_FD_185747 | JGI IMG/M metagenome (GOLD analysis project Ga0209613, IMG submission 185747) | Anaerobic biogas reactor microbial communites from Washington, USA - Biogas_R2_A C13 SIP DNA (SPAdes) (version 2) | ecosystem: Engineered > Bioreactor > Anaerobic > Unclassified | place... | reverse complement strand
GCCTTTATGCCGTTGACAGTAACGTCGTTATCCGTGATTGTTACATTATGTCCAGCACCGATGGTTTGATGTTGTGGAACAATCGCGTGACGTTGATTAATAACGTGATTGCGGCTAATGCGGAAGCGGGTTTAATCGTCAGTGGCGCTGAGGTGAAGGCATGGCACGTCACTGTGGCGGATAATGGCGACGTTGGCCTGTGGGCGAAAAACTCCGAACAGATTCCCGCGCATGTGTTCATGACCAACACGATCCTGAGCGGGCCACAAGTGGGCGTGCGCGTTATAGGAAATGCTGAAGATCCTACCACTATATATCTGGCTGGGGCATTATGGCAGAATCTTACACAGACGCAGATATACTCCGGCGGACAGATTACCCACTACCAAAACTATATCGGACCTCCGAGTTTTATGGGAACGGGTGACTATCGCCTGACTGCTGCATCCCTGGCACGGAACCGAGGTCTGACTTCACACGTGCGCTACGACATCATCGCCGTCCGCCGCGATCCATTGCCCGACATGGGCGCTTATGAGTATGACGATCCAGACAGTATCCGCCAAGTATTTTTACCGTTGGTGATGCGCTCCGCAACGGGGATCAAAGCAACTCATTGACCAAAATGATGCAGTCTGGGCGAACGTCTGCTATTTGCTTTAGCAGATGCTATCCGCGATGAAGTACTGTTGAATCTGCTGCTCTATATCATGCTGTGTGTTTCCAATGCCTGATTCCACGGGGCGAATAGAGATAGTCACGGTGGTAATTGGATTTTAGCAGAACAAACCAGACGATTACGATTCGACCGATACAAGAGAGCGATGCCGCGGCGTTCCTGGCTCTGCGCACTCAACTAGACGCCGAGACGCATTTGATGATGTTGGAACCGGGTGAACGCGACCAGGATTTGGAACGTCAATGCGCGGAGTTGCGCTCCGTGCTGGCGCGCGCGAATCACGCCATCTTGCTGGCGGTGACGGAAGACCAGCGGTTAGCCGGCTATCTGGAAGCTGAAGGTGGCCGGTTTCGACGTAACCGGCATACGGCGACTATTGTTCTGGGCGTACTAAACGTCTATCACAAGCAGGGCATTGGTACACGCCTGCTGCAAAGCGTCGAGGCTTGGGCGGGAACCTGTGGCGTCCGGCGGCTCGAACTGACTGTCATGGTGCATAACCGTGTCGCGCAGGCTTTGTATACCAAAATGGGCTTTGTCATCGAGGGTCGACGCCAGTGGTCGCTGCTAGTCGATGGCGCTTTTGTAGACGAATACAGTATGGCGAAACTTATTCCGGCGGATTAGGGATAGGGTGATAAGCACTGTGCCACACCTTTGCCAAACGAATGCTGCGAGAGTTGAAACTGATCTGGTGACGGTGGGTGCGCTGATGAGGCACAGTTCTGTAGCGACGACTACAATTTAAACACAGCCGAGCGAGGTGGATTTAGCCGAGGCGGTGGCAGAATCAGGGTGAGAGATCTTCCTTAGCCAGATCCACCGTATTCGCCAAATTCTTACCGTTCTGGTGCACCATCTACTCTCTCCTATAACCTCTTATACTTTGTGTTGCAAAGATAACCAATTGAGGTGGTTTTCGTGGCACAAACTATAACGACTCTTGGCTCTAAAGAGGCCGCCTTTCTGATCGCCTTCGCTGCTTAGGGGAAGATGATCTTCACTTTCCACATCAGGAACGTTTTCGTTGTCAAATCCGTCTCAACTACATCCAAAGACAAACGTAAAGGAGGAGTAGTTGAGATGTCCTCAAAAGTCGGTTCTCTTTTTCTTTTGATCGTCGTCACAATTCTATTCACTGCTGGCCTTGTTTATGCCACTATTGGGTTGCCCAATCTGATCAATAGCTGGTTGATTCAAACATTCGATTTTCCGGGTGTCGATTCCAGTATTGAGAGCAGTGTCACCGAGGCGTTTATCCAATCGAACCATATTCGGCTCATCGGATTCGGATGCTTTGCTGGTGTCGTAGCTCTGATTGGGATCGGGTTGGTCGCTGAAAAACGACACCTGGCATCGTTGGGGGCGTTCGCCTTCTTTCTCCCTACTTTTGGGCATTTCGCGCTCAATATGTTCTTTCTGGCCGGTTTGGGGATACTGCGAGTCGTCTGGATGCCGATTTTGGACGTTTCCTACAGTTGGTTGAACTTGGGGGATATTGCTTATTTGCCCTATATGGTGCTGGTCTATTTCCCTGCGCTCATCGGCATTGACATTAGAGCCTATGTGATCTATTTCTTCATGATCTCTGGGATGTTTTTGTTTATACTGGGCGTCTTCACGTGGTTATACACCTACGCACAAGGCAGACGTATCGTGGATTGGGGACTCTATCGTTTTTCACGGCATCCACAGTACCTGGGTTGGATAGTGTGGAGTTATGGCCTGATGCTGTATATCTCGCGTATGCGTGGTCCGCGGATCATGTACAGTCTTGGCGGGAGCTTGCCGTGGCTTCTATCGACAATGGTCATCGTTTGTGTGGCCATGCTGGAAGAGATGAAGATGAACCAGGCAGACGCATATGAAGGCTACCGGGCCAAAACGCCATTTCTGCTGCCACTGCCTGCTTTTGTTTCTCGCGTGATTTCCTGGTCCTTTCGGTTGGTGTTAAGAAAAGAAAGACCTGAGCATGGATGGGAAGTGCTCGTCATCCTGTTACTGTATACCGGGATCTTGGTGTTACTCTCCGTGCCCTTTGTTGTGTTTCACTGGCCTCCCGACACAGGCTGGTTTCGATTTCCGTTCAACGTACCACCATTTTTATAGTGGAGTTTGCTGATGTCAAACCATCAACACCTACTCGACCATCTTTTCACCTTTTACTGCTAGGACCTGGCGGCCCTGAAGTGGGCCGCCAGGCAAAGTGCAACGCGGGAAAGGTGTCGAGTGCTATGGACTCTGGCGCAGTACCAACGGTAAGTAGACTTCGTGTCCCGCGGTCACAATGATGTAGTTAGGACGGGTGAGTGTGCTGGTAACCATCTCATTACTCACGGTAAGGGTGACAGTGTAAAAACCGGCTGCGGTGTAGATGTGAGACGATACCAGCAGCGTACTAATGTAGTCTTGCCCGTCGCCATAATCCCACCATGCCTGGGTGTAGTCGCCAGTTGAGGTGTCGGTAAAGACAACGGTAAGCGGCGCGGGGCCCGCGGTGGGATTGGCCGAGAAGTGAGCTTCTGGAGTAGTTGGCGCAACGACGACGACAAGACCCGGCTTGGTCCGGGTATCGATATCCAAAGCATTGCTGGCGGTGAGGGTGACGGTGTAGGTACCGGTGTCAGTGTAGACGTGGGTGGGATGCTGCTCATTGGAGACGCCGCCATCGCCAAAGTCCCAAATCCAGGCGTTGGGAAGGCCGAGGGTCAGATCGGAGAAGGTTACCGTCAGCGGAACCCTGCCGGCCAGAGGCGTGGCAGTGAAGTCCACCTGCGGCGGCGCCAGGTCGCTGATTTGGATGCGCGCTGACCCGGTGATCTCGCCGGTGGTCGCCAACACCGTGGCCTGTCCCAGCGTCATGCCTGCATTGAAGGTCACAATGGCTTCGCCGTTCGCCGTCTGAATAACCTGCGGGGTTACGGCACCCAGGTCCGTGGTGAAGGTGATGGTGCGAGTTTCGGTGATGGGCTCCATAGCCGCGTCATACAGGGTGGCGGTGATCATTGTACTGTTTCCGGGCCGCACCGACCAGCTCCCTGCGGTCAGCACGAGACGCTCGCCGCTGGACACGCTGGGGTGCGACGCAACGAAACCACCCTGTGCCACGATAGGTGTGGGCAGCAGATTCTCGATCGTGCCGGTGTAGACTGCTTTCAAGACATTACCGCCATCTTCGGCATAACCAGTCAAGATCAAGGTCTGTGTGACCGTGCGGCCTTCTATCGTCGCAGTGAAGGGATCGGAGGTAAGGTTGAACATATCGTTGTCGGTGATACCCTGGAGGTGGATGCCCTCGGTATAGAGCGCTGTGCGCTCGACGTTCACCGTGCCGGTGAGGACGCCGCCATCGTTCCACAGGTGCAGGTCTAGGATCTGGATGGCGATGGTCATAGGACTAGTGACCATGACGTTGCCGGAGTAGGCGCCCCCGACCTGCCCGGCGACGCTCGGTGGGGCAATAGTGTGCGCGAGCGTTACGGCGGCCGACGCGCGGATGTTGAGTTCGCGGGTCACCGGTTCCATGTTCAGGCCGGCCTGCAGATTCTGCGCGTCTTGCACGGCCTGTGCTTCCAGACCCGGCAAGGCTCGCCCGGTGGTATCGAGGATGATCTGGATGTCCTCGATCTGGCTGTAGTCGAGGTTGCCGCGCGTCGTCGATGGGATGCGTAGCGTCCAGCTCGACGCGGCGACACTCAGATTGAGCAGTCCACTGTTGGCGATGCCGCCCACACCGTTGATAGCGGGGCGCAGCACGACGGTTGTGTTTTCGGGGTCGAGTCCCGCGGGCAGGACGTAACCGACCGGTACCGCCGTGCCCGGATCGTAGTAGACTGTCTCGTTGTTGACGTTGCGATAGGCCTCGGCGCCGCCCGTGGCACTACCGTGGATCAGCAACACTTCGACGTCGCTGACGCTGCTCTGCCGGGTGACAATGTTGAGCATCACGCCTTCATTCGCAGCCAACGGTGTGCCGATGCCGGCGATGCGGTTGTTCCAAACATTGGGGCTGAAGAGATACAGCCCTTCGCTCCGCTGTTGATCCAGCGCGGTGGTGAACCACGCTTCGAGCTGGCCCTCGCTGAGGCTGGTCTGCAGCAGTTTCTGGAACTCCTCGTAGCGTTTCTGCTCCCGCTCACTCGCGCTGAGGACGCCTTCAGGGTCAATGGTTTGATCGGTCAGCCCCCATAGGTCGCGCGCCAGCGAGAGTGTGTAGGGATAGCGGTTGAGTTGCCCCGGCAGGTCGAGGGCCTGCACCCATACTTTCAGCTCGTCCAGAAAGAGTCGGATATCGTTGGAGGTACGCGCTCTGAAGATTTTTCCCAGGTTGGGGTAGGGGGTGAGCAGTTCGTACTCGGCGGCGCGAGCGGTGAGGTAGGCAAACTGGGCCGCCAGAGCGTGAGCCTGGTTGGATTGGATGGTGAGTGAGTCGCGCCAGATGCGATAAGCCGGATTGAGCAGATGGCTGTTGTGGCCAGCGACACGGTTGATCGCTTGCTCACGCATGTTGAGCAGGCGGCTGCGCCGTTCCGCCAGATAATTGTTTTCGTCGACCAGCGTGTTGAACTCCTCCGCGGCGATGTAAAATTCCTGCACCGCTTCCGCCTGTTGCAGGAGCAGGTTGCGGACGATGGCCGCGCTGTTAGCCCCCTCGATCTTGGCCTCAGCTTCGGCCTGCTTGAGCGCCTGGACGCTCTCCCACTCACCAATGTCCTGCTCATTCGGATCCCAGAGCGTCGTCGTCGAGTCGATCCATGTCCAGGCATGGTTGTAGCCAGCCGTCGCTTTCACGGTGGCCTTGAAGCCAACCTCTGCTTTCCAGGTAGGGAAGCTATAGGCTGTCTGGAGATAGGCTTCTCCGGTTCTCTCAACCCCAAGGTTGATCTGATCCTCCGACGAACTGACTTCGGTGTTGGTGGTTCTTACGGCTCGAAGGACACCCTTGGCCAGTTCCGCTGCGGAAAGCTCCTGCCCCAACGCGAGACGCACGTTGATGACCTGACCTGCCCGTTCCTCCTCGATGATGATTTGCTCGGTGAGGTTTTGGGCGCGCAACAGGGCCAACGCCGCGCGCCGGTCGGCCACGTCCAGGGCATCCAGGTTCTGCAGCATCAGGCCGCCTTCGCAGGTCTCGACGTCGCTGCCGCACAATTCGAACAACTGGCTGTTGAGTTCGACGGTCAGGTTGTCCAACTCCGTGGCCATAGCTGAAGCGTTGGCATCGAAGGTGCGCTGGGCCTCGCGAGCCTGGTCCTCCAGATCGCGGGCTGTGCCCAACAGGCCGGTGTTTCCCGTCGGGCCTTCGGTGAGGATGCGCAATTGTGTGTAGCCTTGCAGTGGCACATAGTCGGGCGCAAACCCGAAGAAGTCCAGCCCTTCGTGGATCGCCTGAGCGCGCTCGCGCAATTGGCTCAGGTTGTTGAGCATCTCATAGCTGCCGTTCTGGAGGTAGGCGGTGTCTGCTTCCCCTGCCATCTCGGACAATGCCATGAGGTGCATGTACTGCTGGGTGTAGGCGCGGTTGTAGACCTCCAACGCCGCTGCGCTGTCACGGAGCATGAAGTGACGGGCGGCGATCTCGTTGAGTGTGCTCACCAGCAGGCCGCTCGCCATGCCGAACTGCTCGAACTGGTCGCTGTTGCAGTAGGCTCCCACGCCCCACTCGTTGAAGGCGCGGAACACCAGGTCGATGATCAACTCGAACTGCCGCTGGGCCTCGTCGAGTTCATCCAACTCCTGGTTGATGATCTGGTCGGCGTAAGGAATGCCGGCCGTGCTGAAGCGGTAGTCGGTGGCGTCGACCAGGTACTCGTTCCCGAAGATCATGTGCACGTTGGCGATTTCTGTTGCCGACGACAGCACCCCTTGCCCGCCGGCCTCCCATGCCAGGATGGGTATGCCGCGGGTTGGCGTAAAGACCTGTGTGGGCCAGCCCAGTGCCACCCGGTAGAGGTCAATGGCATCCAGCAGGATGTTGCGGATGCCCGGCGGATCACTGTTCGGGCAGTAGCCGTCGGCATCGACCTGGTCATAATCGGCGCAGAAGGCTTTGTACCATTCCCCATCGTTGAAGTTAGCATAGTTTTGCAGCGCCTCGGCCATGGTATCGGACGACAGAAGCTGCAGGTTCTCCAGGCGGAAGGCTTCGCCCTGTTCAAAAAGCGCTCCCCCTTTGGCGAGCACATCGACGATGGTGGCCTCGTAGGCGCCCATATCCACTGCGGGCGTGACGCTCTTGAAGCCGATCAGGCGCCAGCGGTCGCTCAGATCGCGGGGCAGGGATTCAGTGGTGTTGCCGTTGCCGTCCAGATCCCAGGCGTCGGTGGGGAGAGCGATGTTCGACCCGGCGTCGATGACGGGCGAGGGATGGCGGTACGTCGTGTAGATGCGCAGGTCGTCGTCTGGCGTGCCGAGGACGTCATCAGGCCCGTCGAGATCGGCGAACTGCGGATTGCTCCCGATATTGTCGGTCCCGGCGTAGCCACCTTGGATGTCGCTGTAGTTGGCGGTGGCGCTGCTGCTGGCGTCGTTGGCGATCTGATCCGGCGTGTTGCCCCATAGGATGGCGTTGGCGAGGGCCGCGACACTGCCGTTGGCGTTGTAGATGCCGCCGCCAACGTAGGCGTCGTTGGCGTTGAAGGTGATGTTGGTGAGCGTGGGGCTGCTGGCGGTGTTGTACAGCGCGCCGCCTTCCTCTTCGGCGGTGTTGCCACTGAACGCGACGTTGGTCAGCAACGGCACGCTGTCCTCCAGGTAGATGGCGCCACCTTGACCGGCTGAGTTTCCGGCGAAGAGGACGTTGATGAGCGTGGGGCTGCCCCCGATGCTGACTAAGCCGCCGCCCACACCGTCAAGGCCGGTCCCGTCGGCGTTGCCGCCGGCGATGATGACGCCCTCCAACAGCGCGGCTGCGTCGACCCCGCTGGCATCCACCACGTGGAAGACGTTATCGTCTGGATTGTCCGGCGTACCAACGTCGCCGCTCAGGATGGTAGGATGGCTCGTTGTATCGCGCTCGTGCAGCCAGACTTCGGTGCCGGCGAAGCCGCCGTGTATTGCCACGCTGCTCGTCAGGTGGAAAGAGGCTGTACGGAGGTCGCCTTCAGTGGCTGTGGGCCTGTAAACACCCTCTGCGATCCAGATTTGGTCGACTGACTCTGCCTCGCGCAGGGCATCCTGTAGATCGGTGTATGCGTTGGCCCACGATTGGCCGTTGCCCGCGCCCATAGCATCTGCCTTCACGTAGAGGACGCCGGGGATGTGGGTTTGAACGGTGGCGCTGTTGTTGTCGGGATTCGGATCCGGCGAGGTGCCAGCGATGACTGCCGTATTGGCGAAGCGTTCCACCTGCGCTACTCCAGCGATGGTGATCACGCCGCCCTCGTTGGCCTCCAAATCCTGTACAGACCAGACGCAGCAGGGTGTGTGACCGGTATCGCTGATGAGCGCGCCGCTGTTGGTGACAGTGATGTCGGCGATGTCACTGGAGAGGAGATCGGTGATCACGATCCCGCGAGCCGGGCCGGAACTGGTGAAGGTGAGGGTGTAGGTGATGGGGCTGCCAGTCGCTACCGGCTCCGTGGGGAACATCGTCTTGCTGATGGCGAGATCGGCAGGCAGACGCGTGCTGCGCACATCCCCTTCCATGGCCTGGGCCATGACGCGCCGCCACGGCCCCTGGCTGTAGAAAGGCGAGTCGTAGAGAACGCGGGCGCGCCAGCGGTAGAGTGTGCCTTCCGTCAGGCCGTACACGGTCTCCTTCAGCGTGACGCCGGACGCGCCTGACACCGCCGTCCAATTGCCGGAGGTTTTTTCGATGCAAAGCGCGTCGCCGAAGGGGACGCCTGATGGGCAGGCCTGCACCTGAAGTTTGGCCCGGCCTCGACCCAGAGGGTGGACCGCTTGCAGGGCGACGCCGAAGCTATCGCGGGTGTAGGACGGCCCCCAGGGTTGGACGGTAATGCCGCTGATGTCGCCACGGACCTGGGTCGCAAGCGCGCGTCGCCCGCCGCCGTCGTTTCCCTGATAGACTTGCACCTTGCTTGTGGACGTGAGATAGCCGGTCGCACTGACGGCGAGGTCGGCGTAGCCGTCGCCGTTCACATCCCCTGCTGGAGCTACGACAGAGCCTAGCTGATCACCCTCATTCTCGCCGGTCATGCTTGCGGCGGCATCGTTGGTCAAACCGGCTATCGAACCGTGAAAAACGTATACCCGCCCCGCATCGAGGACTGATTCATCCCCTGGCGTGTCAGGGTTGTCAGGGATATCGTAGCGGTTGGCGCCGACGGCCAGGTCGGCGTACCCGTCGCCGTTCAGGTCTCCTGCAGTTCCCACAGATGACAAGGCGGCCTCGAAAATCTCACCTTCTTCACCTCCAGTGAAGGCGGCAAAGGGCACATCCAAGCCGTTCGGCGAGCCATGGTAGACATAGATCCGGCCACGCCAGTTGTCATAACCATAAGCGCCGACGGCCACATCGGCATAACCGTCGCCGTTGACGTCCCCTGCAGCCGCCACCGCGCTGCCAAAGTGATCGCTGTCGTTCTCACCAACGGCAGTCCAGGAGGGGGTGGTACTCAGGCCGGTCGCAGAGCCGAAGTAAAGGTAGACCTTGCCCCGGATGCCTGCGTCATACTGCCCGCCAGCGCCAACGGCCACATCGGCATAGCCGTCGCCGTTGACGTCCCCTGCAGCCGCCACCGCGCTGCCAAAGTGATCGCCGTCGTTCTCACCAACGGCAGTCCAGGAGGGAATGGTACTCAGGCCGGTCGCAGAGCCGAAGTAAAGGTAGACCTTGCCCCGGACGCCTGCGTAATGCTGCCCGCCAGCGCCAACGATGAGATCGGCATAGCCATCGCCGTTCACGTCCCCGCCTGTCGTAACGGACTCGCCGAAGTAGTCGTTAGGCGTCACATCCTCTGCTTCGGCGGTCCAGGCGGGCGCGGTGCCAAGACCAGCCGCCGACCCAAGGTAGACGTAGACTTTGCCCCGATTACCGCCATAGTGTGCGGCACTGACGACGAGGTCGGCGTAACCATCACCGTTCACGTCTCCCGCCGTCGCGACCGAATAGCCGTAGTAGTCATCGCTATTTTCACCTTCGGCTGTCCAGTCAGGCTCGGGCGGGGCGCCTTGGGGCAGACCGTCCGTTGAGCCATAGTAGACATAGACCTTACCCCGCCAGGCGTTGTATCGATAGGCCCCGACGACGATGTCCGCGTAGCCGTCCCCGTTCACGTCCCCCGCTGAAGCCGCTGAGTAGCCGAAATCGTCCCCCTGGTGTTCGCCAGCGATGGTGGAGGCCAAAGCATCGGCCAGCCCCGCCGCGGCGCCGTGGCTGACGTAGACCCGGCCGGCGTTGGTGTGCGCCGGGTCGTCGTAGCCCCAGGCGCCAACGACCAGATCGGAGAAACCATCGCCATTGACGTCACCCGCGGTGCCCACGGCGCTCCCAAAGCGGTCGCCGGGATTCGCGCCGGAGGCTGTCCAGGGGAAGGTGACATCCAGGCCCGCTGCACTGCCGTAATAGAGGGTGGCCTGACCGGCCGAGATAGCGTAGCCCTGCGCGCCGACGATCAGATCGGCGTAGCCGTCACCATCCACATCCCCAGCCGTCGCCACGGCGAAGCCGAAGGTGTCACTGGCGTTTTGCCCGGTGGCGGTAAAGGTGGATGTGACATCCAGACCCGCTACACCGCCGTGGTAGACATCCACCCGGCCGGCATCGGTGTTCGCCGCATCGTCGTAGCCCCACGCGCCGACGGCGAGGTCGGCGTAACCGTCGCCATCTACATCGCCAGTCGTCGTGGCCGACCAGCCAAAGTAGTCGCCGACATTCACACCTTCCGCCGTCCAGGCAGGGACCGCGCCCAGGCCGGCGGGCGAGCCGTGATAGACGTAGGCCTTGCCCCTGTTTTCGTCGTAGCCCCAGGCGCCTGCGACGAGATCGGCGCAGCCGTCACCGTTGACGTCGCCTGCCGTGCCCACGGAGAAACCAAAGTGATCGGCAGCGTGTTCGCCGCTGGCCGTCCAGTTGGCCGGACCTGTGGTAGGTCCCGTTGGGCTACCGTAGTAGACGTAGGCCTTGCCGTTGCCGGTCCCTTGTGGATAGCCCGTAGCGCCGATGACGAGATCGGCGTAGCCGTCGCCGGTCACGTCCCCGGCAGTGGACACCGCCGTTCCGAAGTTGTCGCCGGCGTAGACTCCGGTGGCCGTCCAATCAGCCGGGCCTGGGGTGAGTCCCGTCGCTCCCCCATAGTAGACGTAGGCCTTGCCCGCGTTGGTGCCCCCTGTGTCGTTGTAGGGTGCGCCGATGATGACATCGGCATAGCCGTCGCCGTTGACGTCCTCCGCCGCGCCCACAGCACGGGCGAAATTATCTCCGACTCCTTCACCAAGAGCATTCCAGGTTGGGACAGCGCTCAAGCCGGTGGACGCGCCCTGGAAAAGGTAGGCTCTGCCCCGTTCGCCGGCATAGCCGTAAGCGCCGACGATCAGGTCGGCGTAGTTGTCGCCGTTGACGTCGCCTGCGGCACTCACTGCAAAGCCGAAAGCGTCGTAGGCATTCTCGCCGCCCGCCGTCCAATCGAAGGCGGGATTCAGGCCCCAACGGGTGCCGTGGTAGACGTAGGTCTTGCCCCGAAAGCTGTCGCTTTGGGGTGTGCCGACGACGAGGTCAGCGTAGCCGTCACCATTGACATCGCCCGCCGGCGCCACGGACCAGCCATAGTCGTCACAGCCACTCTCGCCGGCGACAGTCCAGGCGGGGGTGGCGCCCAGACCAGCGGGCGAGCCGTGGTAGACGTAGGTCTTGCCCCTCCAGATGTCGTTGTAGAGTGCGCCGACGACGAGGTCGGCGTAGCCGTCGCCGTTCACGTCGCCCGCCGTCGCCACGGAAGAGCCAAACCAGTCACCGGTATTCTCACCGATGGCGGTCCATGCAGGCGTGAGACCTAGACCGGCGGGCGAGCCGTGGTAGACGTAGGCCTTACCTCGGCCGCTGTCGTTGTAGAGCGCGCCGACGACGAGGTCGGCGTAGCCGTCGCCGTTCACGTCGCCCGCCGTCGCCACGGAACAGCCAAACCAGTTAGAGGCATTCTCGCCGGCGGCAGTCCAATCGGGAGTTCTGTTGTCCTCGCCCAGGCCGGCGGCGGAGCCGTGGTAGACATAAGCCCTGCCCCGGCTGCCGTCGTTGGCCCGCGCGCCGATGACGAGGTCGTCGTAGCCATCGCTGTTCACGTCCCCCGCCGTCGCCACGGAAGAGCCAAACCAGTCACCGGCATTCTCACCGATGGCGGTCCAGGCAGGCGTGAGACCTAGACCAGCGGGCGAGCCGTGGTAGACGTAGGCCTTACCCCGATCGCTGTTGTAGCCTATTGCACCGACGACGAGGTCGGCGTAGCCGTCGTCGTTCACGTCACCCGCCGTCGCCACGGACGACACGCCAAAGCCGTCATCGGCATTCTCGCCGATGGCAGTCCAGGCAGGCGTGAGACCCAGACCGGCGGGGGAGCCGTGGTAGACGTAGGTCTTGCCCCGATAGCTGTCGTAGCGCGACGCGCCGACGACGAGGTCGGCGTAGCCGTCACCGTTCACGTCCCCCGCCGTCGCCACGGAATAGCCAAACTGGTCATAGGCATTCTCGCCGGTGGCAGTCCAGGCAGGCGTGAGCCCTAGACCGGCGGGCGAGCCGTGGTAGACGTAGGCTTTACCCCGGGTGCCGTCGTAGCGCGGCGCGCCGACGGCAAGGTCGGCAAAACCGTCGCCGTTCACGTCCCCCGCCGTCGCCACGGAATTGCCAAAGTAGTCATAGGCATTCTCGCCGACGGCGGTCCAGGCCGGGGCCGTTATCAGGGGATCGATGGTCAGTGGATAGACTGCGTCGGCGGCATTGACCACCAACACCAGTGTGCAGCTTTCCAAGTACGCGCTGCCCTCGCAGCCCGAGAGGGCTATGTGAGCAGGGAGCGCGCGTCCGGTCGCGTCGTAGGCGAAGAGGTCGCTGTAGCGCAGCAGGATGACGTTGCCGCCAGGCTGTGTGAACTCCACTGCCTGTTCCGCGCCCGTCTCAGCATCGCCGGTCAGGGTGGGAACCAGGCCGGTGTCGAGGGCCAGTTCCAGCACAAGGGTCTCGCCGTCCCCACGGGGTGGGGCGTCAAGGGTGAAGCCCTGTTCCAGGCCGCGCTCGTCGTTGGCGTACCACTCGGTCAGGCCGGCGCGGCGGAACTCCAGGCGGTTGCCGTCGGCGACGGTCTCCACGAGGGCCGTCAGGGGGTGTACGTCCTCCTCGTAGCCGTAGCCTGTGGTGCGAAACTCCAGGGTCCAGCCTGGATCGGGAGGGGATTTCGGGTCAGCGGTAACCTGCGCCAGGCGCACGCCGCCGTCCGTGGATGTGAAATCGAAGCGTTGATCAGGATTATAGCCGCGATAGGTGAGGGCTTCGCCCTCAGTCTGCTCCGCGGTGATGCCATAGAGGTCGTTGCGGAGCATAGCCTGCACCTGCGCCCACCAGTCGTCGGTCACGCCGGGCACGCCGGCGATGGCCTCGGGGATGGGGGTGCTTTCCGGGTCTTTGGCGGGTGGGGTAGCGGCGTCCAGGACGATGGGGGTGGGCTGTGCAATGGGCCAGCCGGTCAGCAACAGGCTAGGAATCAAGACAAGCAGCAAGAGTCTGGTTTTCATCGTGTCCATCCTTTCTTGCCTAACTGTGGTTTCGATGATTGCAGCGATGAAGATTGTGAGTAATGCAGCACGCAACACTGTAGATACTGAATGCGAGATACTTGCAGGATAAGCTGGGGCGCACGAACCTCAGCGTGCATGGACTGCTATCCTCAATTAGTATCTTATCAAAAAAACGGGGGAATCACGGCGCAGCCCAGGAATCCTCCAGATGCAGAGCTTGCGCCGTTTGAGCGATCAATTCGGCTAAGGGTGGAATAGTATGGGTCGCCAGAATGCGATCACG
>Ga0209613_1002482_pt1 | contig 13678 bp, 5 predicted proteins | sample BioC13SIPDNA_2_FD_185747 | JGI IMG/M metagenome (GOLD analysis project Ga0209613, IMG submission 185747) | Anaerobic biogas reactor microbial communites from Washington, USA - Biogas_R2_A C13 SIP DNA (SPAdes) (version 2) | ecosystem: Engineered > Bioreactor > Anaerobic > Unclassified | place... | reverse complement strand
CAGGTATCAGTTCCGCTTCAATTGCCAAGCTGGGCAAAGGCGAGAATGTAAATACTGAAGTGCTCCTGCGTATATGTAAAGCATTGAAATGTGATATATCCGATATAATGGAATTCGTCCCTGGTGATGATAATCGGGAGAAAGGGACTACGATAACTGAGTAAAGGAGGAGTCAACCTATGGCTCGACTTGAAGACATAACCGTAGGGGCAAACGTCGTCGGTATTGCTGGATACGTGCCGGTGACCGTAGTCGCGGTCAAGTGGTATGGAAACGCCGTTTTGGAGGTAACGTTCAAGGACTCTCGCGGTCAGCTTGCAAGCCAGCTTTTATATAGAGAAGATGAGGATCGGCTAGATGTCAAATCTGACAGTTTGCCGTGGTCTTTTGATGCAGACGCTAACCTTTTAAGACTGGCCTCGGAAGCCTATCGTATTAATCTCGCCCATATATTTGACCCGTATCTTGCGGTACATACATCCGCCATAGAGCCGCTGCCGCACCAGATTTCAGCGGTTTATCAAGAGATGCTCTCACGGCTGCCACTTCGCTACATTTTGGCAGACGACCCCGGTGCAGGTAAAACGATTATGACAGGGCTGTTCCTCAAGGAATTGCTCGTTCGAGGCGACCTAAAACGCTGTATGATAGTTTCACCGGGCAACCTTGCAGAGCAATGGCAGGACGAGCTGTACCGAAAATTTAACCTGCGTTTTGAGATCCTTACCAACGACCGTATCGAGTCGGCAGTCACGGGTAATGTGTTCACCGAGGCGAATCTGTGCATCGTCCGTTTGGACAAGCTATCCCGCAACGAAGATATACAGGAAAAACTGCGTGTTACTGACTGGGATTTGATTGTCGTCGATGAGGCACATAAAATGTCCGCTACAGTTTGGGGCGGCGAAATTAAATATACAAAAAGATTCCAACTTGGGCGATTACTCTCGTCTATAACAAGGCACTTTTTGCTTCTTACCGCAACGCCACACAATGGGAAGGAAGAAGATTTTCAACTTTTCATGTCCCTTATAGACCAAGATCGTTTTGAAGGTGTAGCACGAAGCGGACATCAAGCGGTGGATGTGTCTGATGTAATGCGTCGTTTAGTAAAAGAAGATTTACTGAAGTTTGACGGCACACCTTTATTCCCAGAACGTCGTGCCTATACGGTTAACTACGATCTTTCACCATTGGAGTCAAAACTTTATACCGCTGTTACAGACTATGTGCAGGAGGAGTTTAACCGCGCAGACCAGCTTAACAGTGATCGTAAGACCACAGTCGGTTTTGCTTTGACAATATTGCAACGCCGTCTCGCTTCCTCCCCGGAAGCGATATACCAATCATTAAAACGCCGTCGCGAGCGTTTGGAAAGCCGCCTCGCAGAGGAACGGCTCGGCAAACGTGCGGCTGAATATACAGTACCCGTATATGATGATTATGACGATGACGATATGCCATCTGCAGAGCTGGAGGACACAGAGGAAAGAGTCGTAGATCAGGCTTCCGCCGCCCAGACCATCTCTGAACTGGAAGCAGAAATCGCCACGTTAAAAAAACTGGAACGCATGGCAAACGACGTCCGACAAAGCGGCGAAGACCGCAAATGGGACGAACTCTCCAAACTACTTCAGGACAATGACAACATGTTCGGCGGCGATGGTATGCGCGAAAAGCTAATTATCTTTACAGAGCACCGCGACACCCTGCGCTACTTGACTGATAAAATTCGGTCTCTCCTTGGCAATGACGAAGCAGTTGTAACCATTCACGGAGGTATGCTCCGTGACGAGCGGCGCAAGGTCGAGGAATTGTTTAAGCAAGATAAAGAAGTGCGTATCCTCATCGCTACCGATGCCGCTGGTGAGGGTATCAACTTGCAGCGCGCCCACCTGATGGTCAATTACGATTTGCCTTGGAACCCTAACCGCCTTGAACAGCGTTTCGGTCGTATCCACCGCATTGGGCAGACAGAAGTCTGCCACTTGTGGAACTTGGTGAGCCGCGAAACCCGCGAGGGTATGGTCTTCCAGCGGTTGTTTGAGAAGCTGGAGCAAGAGCGGGAAACTCTCAAAGGCAAGGTCTTTGACGTTCTAGGAAAGGTCAGCTTTGATAATAAACCATTGCGCGACTTACTCATTGAGGCAATTCGTTATGGTAATGACCCCGCCGTGCGCGACCGCCTGAATCAAGTGGTTGACCATAGTCTAAACCACGATGAACTACAACGGCTCCTCGACGAAAATGCTCTGACCGAGGAAACGATGGACGTGCATCGTGTGATGGCTATTCGCGAGGACATGGAACGGATGGAAACTCACAAACTCCAGCCACACTTTATCGAATCATTTTTCATAGAAGCGTTCCAGAGCGTTGGCGGCAAAATCCGCGCTCGTGAAAAGGGACGCTATGAGATTACCTCAGTGCCGTTTGCTGTCCGCAACCGCGATATGCAGATTGGCTTTGGAGAACCTGTGCTTTCGCGTTATGAGCGAGTTTGCTTCGACAAGCCCTACTGTAATATTCAGGGACAAGTCCCCGCCGCACTAATTGCACCGGGTCATCCACTTTTAGAAGCAACTATCGACCTTGTACGCGAGCGCAATATGGACGTGCTGAAACGTGGTGCAGTGTTTGTGGATGATACCGACTCAGGCACTGATGCACGGCTGCTCTTTTACATAGAGGATTCAGTTCAGGACGGTGTGATACTCCCGAACGGAAGCAAGCGTGTTATTTCTAAACACATTCACTTTGTGGAAATCAAAGAAGACGGCACAGCGGTTAATGCTGGGTATGCCCCTTACCTTGACTACCGAGCTGCAAAGGATGAGGAAGCAGCGGCCATCCGAACATTCCTTAACAGTCAGAGCTGGCTCTCATCAAACGTGGAAGATATCGCGGTTGGTTACGCCATTAGCAAAATTATCCCTGCCCATGTCAAGGAAGTGCGGGAGCGCAAGATTAAACTTATTGACAAGACCATAAAAGCGGTCAAGGAACGCTTGACCGCTGAGATTCAATATTGGGATTTTCGTGCCGCGGATCTAAAAACAAAAGAATCTGCAGGCAAAACAAATGCAAAATTGAATTCCCAAATGGCATCCCGACGCGCAGAGGAGCTTGAATCTCGGATGCAAAAGCGTCTTGCAGAGCTGGAGACCGAGAAACTCATATCCGCGACGCCACCCGTGGTAGTCGGAGGAGCAATAGTCATACCACGCGGTCTTTTAAACAAACTGCTCGGCAGACTGGATACTTTTGCCGCCGATGCGTTGGCTCGCCGTGAGATTGAACTTATCGCCATGAAAACCGTTATGGAGATAGAAACGTCCCTCGGATACTTCCCCCGTGATGTAAGCGCAGCAAAAGTCGGTTACGATGTGGAATCCACCATACCGCTAAACCTACGAGAATCTGGCGGCGCAACACTGCGCTTCATTGAAGTCAAAGGAAGGACAGCGGGTGCAGACACTGTGACTGTCAGCAAAAACGAAATTCTCACGGCATTTAACAAGCCGGACGAATACATCTTGGCGATTGTGGAAGTGGATGGCACAAGCACGAAGACCCACTACCTTAAGCGCCCGTTCCGTGAACGCCCGGATTTTGCGGCGACAAGCGTGAACTACAATATTAAAGAATTGATAGACGGCGCAACTGTCGTCTTGCGGAGGTAAGGTAATGGAATATAAAAAGAAACTAATAGAAGTGGCGCTGCCACTTGAAGCGATAAATGCAGCATCAAGTCGTGAAAAATCCATACGACATGGACATCCCTCCACATTACATTTGTGGTGGGCAAGGCGACCTCTTGCTGCGGCAAGGGCGGTTATCTGGTCTTCTCTCGTTGACGACCCATCAAGCCATCCGGAAGAGTTCCCCACAGAGGAAGCGCAAAATAAAGAGCGTCAACGTTTGTTTGGCATACTCGAAAGATTGGTAAAGTGGGAAAACTCAAATAACGAGGAAGTCCTTGCCGAGGCGAAAGCTGAAATAATGAAATCCACAGACGGCAACCCCCCCGCTCTGCTCGACCCTTTTGCGGGCGGTGGCACTATACCGCTTGAAGCACAGAGGCTCGGGCTGGAAGCTCACGCATCTGACTTAAATCCCGTCGCCGTGATGATAAACAAGGCGATGATTGAGATACCTCCCAAGTTTGCCGGGCAGCCGCCTGTCAACCCTGAGTCACGTCGCAAGCTTGGCGGCGAGTGGAAGGGTGTGCAGGGTCTTGCTGAGGATGTGCGCTATTATGGCGAATGGATGAAGCAAAGAGCATGGGAGCGCATAGGGCATTTATATCCAAAAGTCAAAGATGAAAACGGAATAGAACGAACTGTCATCGCGTGGATTTGGGCGCGGACGGTGAAATGCCCTAATCCTGCTTGCGGGTGCGAAATGCCATTGGCAAGTAGTTTTGTATTATCGAAAAAGAAGGGTAAGGAAGTTTATGTACAACCTATCATAGAGGGTAAGAGTATTCGCTATGTAGTTAAACATGGAAAAAGTGCCCCAAAAGGAACAATGCTAAAGCGAAATGGTGCAGTTTGCATTTTCTGCCATCAGCCGGTTAGCTACGCTCATATTAAATCAGAAGGCCACGCGGGAAGAATCGGTTACCACTTATTAGCCGTGGCATCTGAAGGGCAACGAGGACGTGTTTATATTACCCCTGACGCCAGTCACCGAAATGCACTAATGATACCCAAGCCAAATGATTATCCAGAGGGTGATATGCCAAAGCAGGCGCTTGGTTTTGTTGCACAATTATATGGGCCCAAACAATATGCAGAATTATTTAGTAACAGGCAACTAACTGCACTTACTACATTGAGCCAATTAGTTGTAGAAGTTAAAGAAGAAATCATCCGAGATGGCGGAACGAAAGACTATTCTGATGCAATCAGAATTTATTTGTCTTTCTTAGTTGATAAACTGGCTGATTTAGGAAACAACCTTAACCGTTGGGAGCCTAATGCAGAATGCCCCCGACAACTATTTGCTCGTCAAGCAATTCCTATTGTTTGGGACTACGCAGAAGGAAATGTTTTTAGCAATAGTTCTGGCTCATGGTCAGTTTTATTGGATAATCTTACAAGAAGTTTTCAGTCAGGGCTCTTTGATTTTAAGCGTGATATTATTGGCACAGCAGTGCAATGCCCTGCGCAACAAGACAACGGTCTTAAAAATATCATCGTATCCACAGACCCGCCTTACTATGACAATATTGGCTATGCCGATTTGTCAGACTTCTTTTATATTTGGTTGCGACGATCTCTAAAAGATGCATACCCAGAGCTTTTCAGGACTATGCTTGTACCTAAATCAGAAGAGTTAATTGCTACCCCTTATCGATTTGATGGTGATAGGAATGCTGCTGACAGTTTCTTTGAAGGCGGTATGCTTGAAGCATTTAAGCAAATAAACTCCTACGTTCGAGAAGATGTGCCGACCACTGTTTATTATGCGTATAAGCAGAATGATAAAGACGATAACAACAACACAGCTTCAACTGGGTGGGAAACAATGCTTTCTGCAATAATTGAATCAGGTTTCACTCTAACAGGTACATGGCCTGTTCGCACAGAGGGAAAAAGCAGAATGCGCGCAATGGATTCCAACGCCCTCGCTTCTTCTATCGTTCTTGTTTGCCGAAAACGCCCCGTCAATGCGCCGGTTTGTACCCGACGCGACTTTATCAACACGCTTAAGCGGGAACTTAAACCCGCATTGCAGAAGCTACAGGCAAGCAACATCGCACCGGTGGACATGGCACAGAGCGCCATCGGACCCGGCATGGGAGTATACTCCCGCTTTTCAAAGGTGTTGGAAGCAGACGGAACCCCGATGAGCGTGCGCTCAGCTCTGCAAATCATTAACCAGGAGCTTGACCTTTATTTTTCCGAGCAGGACGGCGAACTTGACCGCGACAGCCGCTTCTGCGTTGACCTATACACACAGTACGCATTCAACGATGTGAAGTTTGGTGAGGCGGACGTGCTGGCGCGGGCAAAAAATACCTCAGTAGAGAAGCTCGCAGCCCGCGGCGTTCTTTACGCACAAAAAGGCGTGGTAAGGCTCTTAGACAGGGAAGAAATCCCCGAGAAGATTGATAAAGAGATCATCTGGTTACTTACGCAGCAGCTCACCCGTGCTTTGGAAAAGGACGGCGTGCTTGGCGCTGCAAAGATTGTTGCAGATATATTTACATCTGAGCCGGAACAGGCAAAGGCTCTGGCATACCGCTTGTTCCAGATAGCTGAACGCAAAGGCTGGGCACAGGAGGCGTACACATATAATTCTCTCGTCATCGGCTGGCCGGAAGTCCAGAGCAAGGCGGCGGAGTTGAAGTCGCAAATGAGCAATGCAACACAAATGACATTATTTGATATCACTAATAATTAGAGGGAGGAATAATCATGGCTAATAATCATATGCAAGTTTCGCAGGGTTTTCGAATTTTACTTGGGGCATTAGCACCCTACATAGCTCGCGAGCTGAGGACAGAATTTGGCGATGACTGGTGGAAAACAGCTGTCATAGATACGCTTTATGATGATCAGAAACGCGATTTGCCTCTTTCAGGTGAATGGGCTATCCTGGTGGATTCCCTTGATATCGCCAGATGCCTCCTTCTGTTCGATTTACATTGGCAGAGAGTTTTCCGTAAAAAACTATCCATCGACCACAGAACATGGGCGAAAGAACTGGTCGGTGTAAGAAACAAACTCGCACACCTCGGCGGCGAGGATTTTACTGCTGATGACACATGGCGTGCTTTGGATACCATGTCACGGTTGTGTGAACAAATAGATTCTGAAGGCGCGGAGGAGATTCGTGTGCTTTTGCGTACATCCCGCTATGGTTCTGCTAATGGCTCTACAACAGTGACTGAAGGTGTGACTGTTCCTAACACTGCAGTTAAAGTAAAAAATGACGGTATACTGAGAGATACACCTATCAGTGGTCTTCCCAGCTGGCGCGACGTTATAGAACCGCATCCCGATGTGGCGCAAGGGCGTTATAAGAACGCCGAGTTTGCCGCCGACCTCGCACAGGTTGCCCGTGGTGAGGGTGCGTATGAGTACCGCGACCCAGTAGAGTTTTTTGCCCGCACATATGTAACAGAAGGCATGACAGGGTTTTTGGAACAGGCGCTTCGTCGCGTCTGCGGTCTGGACGGCGAGCCTGTCATTCAACTTAAAACGGCATTTGGCGGAGGAAAGACCCATAGCATGCTTGCGCTCTACCACATGATGCGCGGCAGAGTCTCCATCGATAAAATTCCAAATGTAAAGCCAGTATTAGAGCGAGCGGGTGTTAATACGCTGCCGAAAGCGAATGTAGCTGTTCTTGTAGGAACAGCGCTTGACCCTACTAAGAGTAAGCGTCCAAGCTATATGCCCGGCATTACTATCAATACATTATGGGGTGAGATGGCGGCGCAGCTTGCAGAATCAGCAGGCAATCCTGCGCTGTATGACCTTGTAAAAGAATCGGATAAAAAGGGAGTTTCCCCTGGCTCGGAGACTTTAAAGAACCTCTTTGACGCCGCCGCTCCATGCGTTATATTGATGGACGAGGTGGTAGCCTACGCAAAGAAACTATATGGCGCAACTGGTCTGCCAGCAGGAACATATGACAATTTTATAACTTTTATCCAAGAGATCACAGAGGCAGCAAGGGCGAGCAAGAACAGTATTGTAGTTGCATCTATCCCTGAATCCAATTATGAAATTGGCGGAGAGGCAGGAAAGACCGCTCTTGAGACCATTGAACATACCTTTGGACGTATGGAGTCTATCTGGAAGCCCGTTGCGGCGAATGAAGGCTTTGAGGTCGTGCGTCGCCGTCTGTTTCTTGACTGTAAAAACCCTAACGTGCGAGATGCTGTCTGCGCAGCATTCTCCGCAATGTATAACGAGAATGAAACTGACTTTCCGATCGAAGCACGAGAGTTGGAATATAAGGAGCGGATGGTGTCTTGCTATCCCATCCATCCGGAAGTCTTTGACCGCTTGTATAAAGATTGGTCAACCCTTGAGCGTTTCCAGCGCACCCGTGGTGTCCTGCGCTTGATGGCAGGAGTTGTGTATGAGCTTTGGATGGGTAATGATGCTAGTTTGATGATTATGCCCGGCTCTATCCCGCTCGATGTGCCAAATGTACGTGATGAACTCACCCGTCATCTCTCTGATAATTGGAACGGCATCGTTGACAAAGAAGTGGACGGTAAGGATTCGATCCCTTATAAGACCGACAAGAACGCAAGATACGGCAGGCATCTTGCTGCTCGTCGTGTTGCAAGAACCATTATGCTCGGCTCCGCCCCGACAAGTCGTGAACAGGCTACCCGTGGCGTCGAAAGTTCTCGTATTCGTCTTGGTGTAGTCCAACCCGGAGAAAATATCGCCGTTTTCAACGATGCTTTGAACACACTACGTAATTCGCTTTCGTTCTTATATACTAATCCGTCGGGCGACAGATTCTGGTATGATAGTCGTCCTACGCTGAGAAAAACAGCGGATGACCGCGCCACGCAGGTGTCATCTTCTGATGTGGAATACGAAATTGAGACGAGACTTCGTTCCCTGCGTAAGGAAGCGCCATTCGCTGGCATCCATATTTGTCCTGCGTCCTCACTTGATGTGCCTGATGAGCAAACCGCTCGTCTTGTTATCTTGCGTCCGTCTGACGAATACAAAGCAACGAACCAGAACAATGCAGCAATGACGGCGGTAACAGACATTTTGAACAACCGTGGTAATACTCCGCGTATTTATCGCAATATGTTGGCATTCATTGCACCCGACCAAGATCTGATGGCAAGTCTCAAACAAGCTGTGCGACTCTACATAGCTTGGAAATCTATCAAGGATGATAGTGAGGACTTGAATCTCGATGCGGCGCAAAATCGTGAAACCCAGAACAACCTTCACCGCGCTAATGAAACGGTGGATGCACGGATCAAAGAAGCCTACTGCTGGCTCCTTGTACCATATATTGATAAGAATGTGGATATGAAAACTATTGTATGGGATGCTATCACAATCAGGGGTGGAAACGAGAGCATTATTCAAAAGGCCGCCAAAAAAATGCGCCAAAATGAAGCCATCATCGAGCGCTGGGCTCCAGCTCTCCTTCGAATGGAACTAGATAATATCCTCTGGCGTGAATCCGATAACATCGCCATCAAGCAACTATGGGAGTACCTTTGTACTTATTGTTACCTTCCACGACTGGCGAGTGAAAACGTCCTCATCGATGCTATCCAAGCCGGCGTGAACTCCGCTGAGTATTTTGCTATCGCCTCTGGTTTCGACGGCACACGATACATTGATCTGAAATTTAACCAGTATGTTGGGTTTATTGAAAAATCAGGCTATCTGGTAAAGGTTGATGTCGCTCAAAAGCAGTTCGCCGAAGAAGCGGCAAAACATCAAGCGGAAGCAGATGCGGCAGCGCGTCTTGACGGAAGTGCGACAGTTCCCACAAATGCAAGCGGTGAGGGCAGATTTGTATACACACCATCAAACGAAGGTAGCGCAATTCGCGAAGACAATACTCCTTCCGTATCCACGCCCAAGAACAGAAGGTTCTTTATGTCAGCAGACCTTGACACCACTCGCATCAATCGAGATGTTCAAAAGTACGTCGAGGAAATCATCCAACATTTGACTTCGGTCGATGGTGCAAAGGTTACGGTATCACTTGAAGTTCAAGCAGAGTCTGACGAAGGATTCACCCAACAAACTGTGCGGACTATATCCGAGAATTGCCGCACACTGCGGGTGCGGGATTCAGGATTCGAGGAATAGGAGGTTAATAGATATGAGCGAAAGTAATCAACTGGCTCCCTTGAATCAATCGGCACTTTCGGCCTCAGGTTTCAGCGGGTTTGAGCGATATTTAGAAAGCTTCGGCCTTCCTGTAGATAATGTTATTGCATCGCCCGACGAGCGAGTTCGAATAATGCAAGCTTTGCCCGATTTTTTAAGCAACCTGCCTCCTGAGTTGAAAAAGGATGCTCGGTATCTTTCGAAATTTATAGCAGGAAGTGCTGTAGGCCTTTTCGATGCCTCGTTGAACTTTGTCTGGAATGAAGTTGTATTAAGCCTTCGTAAAAAAGTTGTTTCCTATGGACTTGACTATTTCTTTGACAGTGCTATTGGCGGTACTCTTCGTGATCAGTTTAATGATGAGGACGATTTAGCATCTGTCAAAGACCAAGTTCTATTGGATACATGCAAGAAACTGGAACTGATATCCGACTTGCTTCATCGTAAGCTATGCCACATTCTAGATATGAGAAATCAAATAGGCTCATCGCATCCAAATGAATATTCCATAAACGCATATGAGTTATTGGGGTGGCTTCAAACTTGCATTCAGGATGTCTTCATGGACAGAATTTCTGAATCAGCGTTGACCGTTAAATCAATAGTTGATAATGCGAAACGTATTCAAACGCCTCTAGATAAAACTTATCTGGTACAATTTGAGCAATCAGTCAAGTCTCTTTCGCCGAATATGGTTTCCAATTTATTGACAACACTTTTTGGAGTGTTTATTTCACCGGCTTTCGCCGAGAATAAAGTTCAACGCGAAAATATAATGAAATTATCCGAAATTGCCTGGGAGTATAGTACAGATAAGGTAAAGTACTCTTTAGGCGAAAAGATAGACTCCTACCGGGCAAATCTTGACGAATATAAAACTGAACAGGCTGAATTATTTTTTAAGATTTGCAACGGTGAACGGTATTATTCTATAGATGCAAAGACGATCAAACTCACGTTACTTTGTGAGCAACTCGAAACAGTTCATTATGGTTGGGATAATTATGCTAACGAAACACCTGTTGCAAGAGAGATAATGTCTTTTATTTCTGCAGTATCAGACATCCCGGAAATCCGCATTGAAACTGTTTTGAAGGTGTTTCTCGTTTGTAGGATTGGCAATGATCGATATTACTGTAATGGTGTTTCGCCAAGTGCTAGTCGCTATTATGACAAGTTATTCGAGATGCTCGACCAAAAAGGTGTTCTTTTGGTCTTGGATATACTTGGACGTGAGGAAAATAGAAATCTCCTGCGTGGAACATATCGTCCCGCCCATGTTAAGGCAATATGTGAAACTATGAAGTCGAATATCCTTACTGACAGATGTGTCGCAATGTTAGACTACATAATCGGATTTAAAGGTAAAAACTTCGACATTGTGTTTAAAACAAAGGAATTCAAGGAGATAAAGAATGGTTTGTTTTAACATATGGTTGAAACGACTATTGCCCTCTTCGCTCTGGCAGTCAAAAGAAAGGTAAGCATATTATTCCTATTTTATTTAAAAGATTGGAGGACACTTTAATGAAGATATCACGGGTTTATATTGAAAATTACCGCAGTATTAAGAAACTTGATTTTTCGCCGGGAAATTATTGTGTCCTCATCGGTGAAAACAACGCAGGAAAAAGTAACATACTAAAAGCTGTAAACCTTGTCTTAGGCGAGACGTGGCCTACAGATAGGACTTTTACAGATGAGGATTTTCATAACCAAGATACGACTAATGATATAATAATCCAAGTATTCTTTGATGAAGTAAATGATGTGTGGAGAAATAATTATCTGTGCAAAGTCGCAGGACTTGAACTTCGCTGCAGAGCATATAAAAAGAAGGTTGGTAGTAAGCCAGCTGGAACACTCACAACAAGTTTTGTTTGTATAGACAATAAAGGAAATGTATGTCAATATCCAGCTGTACCTCTTGAAAAAGGTAAAAAATATACTGGCCAATTTTATCCATTGAGCGTTTCTAAGGAGTTTCGTGAAAAAATACCATTTATATATGTAGATGTGCTTCGGGATTACAATAAACAAGATCCAAGTAACAGATGGTCTATTTTACGTCGACTTCTCAATGATATAAATACAAGTTTATCATCCGATAAGTCTACAATTGCCATTGAAACACCAGCTGGAAAAGTTAAAATGACACGTAAAGCGGCTTTTGAGATGAAAATAAAAGAGGCTTATGAATATTTGAAAACTGACAAATTTATAGAAATTGAGAAGAAGATAAAAGACAACTCATTAGAACAAATGGGCATTGACCCTACTGATGGGGATTTAACAATCCGTTTTGATACATATGATCCAATGAATGTTTTTAAGAATCTGCAGTTGTTCGTTGATCAGATGGGAATTACTACAACTGCTGATATGGTAGGCGCTGGATTGCAAAGTGCAATTGTAATCGCAATTTTTCGCACTTATGAAGAGATAAAAAAAGAAGGAGCAATCTTTGCCATTGAAGAACCCGAAGTTTTTCTTCATCCTCAGAAGCAAAGATATTTTAGCAATATATTATCAAAATTAAGTGAACAGAATCAGGTTTTTATTACTACACACTCTCCTGTCTTTGTAAGAATATACAAACCCGAGGAGGTATGCCTGATTCGCAGAAGTAAGAATATCGGTACTATTGCAATAATCTGCGATAAAGAAAAAATTATTGAAAGCGATAAGAAAGCATTACAAATTGAAAATTATTTTGATAACCAGCGCAATGAGTTGTTTTTTGCAAAAGGTGTTGTATTAGTGGAAGGAGCCACAGAGAAATTCACATTTCCTTATGTGAGCATACATTCAGGTTTTGATATTGATCGCTATGGCATATCAATAATTGAGTGCGGCGGTAAAGGTAATCTGTTAATCTTTTCTAAAGTCGCAAAAGCATTTAATATCCCTTATGTTGTTGTCGCTGACGAAGATATTAAAGATATATCATTAATTTCTGACCCTGAGAAAATCAAGAAAGCGGAAGCGCAAAATAAAGATCACAAAACAAAAAATGACGCGTTAAAGGCATTTGTACCTTCAGAAAATTTATTTTGGATGATCCCTAATATAGAGGGAGTATTAGGGATCAACGAGAATAGTGATAATAAAATCAAACAAGCACTTGATTGTCTTGCAAGTAAATCTAAAGCAGAGATACCTAAGCAACTACTTGAACCTATAATAAGAATATTGAATCTGGTCGGAGTAGAAAAAGAATAACGATAACAATGCGCATTACATTAGTTTGATTATAAAACTACTCGTTCGATGAATTATCGCGTAGAAAATTAAATGCACCACCTTGCCATATTAGGGGGTGCAGCATTGTATCAAATTTTTTGGGTGCAACGGAGTGGGAATCATGGTATTTAACCATATATCGACTTATTCCCGCGGACGGAAGAAATCAGTTGACCTGTTCCCGCGAACAGATAGTACCCATAAAATCCATTATTGACCTATTCCCGCGAACGAACAAAACGAAAAATACAGACCAGACATCGATGTGAGCCTATCGTTCCATGTTGAGGCGGTTACTTTGCTTGTCAAGGAGCGATAGCGACGCCGAGAAGCAATAGTAGCGCCCATGCAAGGACTGCCCAAGAAGACGAGCAAAGCGAAGTCTGATTGGCTGCAGGCTACTGCGGAGGCGGTTACTTTGCTTGTCAAGGAGCGATAGCGACGCCGAGAAGCATTAGTATGACGCCCATGTCAGGAATGTCAATGAGCACAAACGAAGTTAAGTGTGATTAGCGATTGATATTTCACGTGTTGTAAAAGCACCGATTGAGGAGATTTTTATTCTTGAGTAGATACAATTTTGACTTATG
>Ga0209613_1002440_pt1 | contig 13868 bp, 23 predicted proteins | sample BioC13SIPDNA_2_FD_185747 | JGI IMG/M metagenome (GOLD analysis project Ga0209613, IMG submission 185747) | Anaerobic biogas reactor microbial communites from Washington, USA - Biogas_R2_A C13 SIP DNA (SPAdes) (version 2) | ecosystem: Engineered > Bioreactor > Anaerobic > Unclassified | place... | reverse complement strand
GTCCCTAACATGCGTCTCGAACGTGAACGTGCAACTCCCCCGTCATGAAAGATGAAGGCTCGTGAGGAGGTTCACTCCTCGGTTGATCTGGTCCTCTGTGAGATCCCAGTTCAGAGTTCTGGCAATCTCCCGGATCTCGTCATGCGAAAGGTCCCTCTGCTCCAGCGTCTGGATGTAGTGGACCTTCGCGGCCCATGAGAGCGTCTTGGAGTCGAGGTTCGCGGTATCCCTGCAGATGCTGACGATCTCTTCTATCTCCCTGAACTCCAAGGCGTGCTCCTTTTCCAGCCTCTGGACCAATCTCTCGCCGTCTGCGGTGAGGCTGTAGGTGTAGCGCTTCCAGTCGGGTGCCGCTGCGGATCCGGGGGCGACGGGTGTCTCCACCCTCTCCTCGATGAAGCCGTAGGAGACGAGGGCCTGGATCGCGCCGGCAATGTCTGCGCTGTAAGGGCCGTAGTAGTGAGGGCGATAGTGCGCCCCGATGGCGCCCGGAATCGTCGAGAAATACCCCAACTTCTGGATCGCAGTTCGGCCCGGGATCCGACCCCCAGCTGCCTTCAGCATAACGAGGACGCCGTCAAATTCATCCATACATCAAGTCTCCGGTGGGTTCATGGCATAATCGTAGATGCCATATTTATAGGGTGCGGCGAGTATACGAATGTTATGCGATCTTCATGTTTTGATTATATTAACGTGCCGATCTGGATCCGCTCCCGGATCAGCCAGAACCTTTTTTACTGTTAGCAGAGGGGCGATTCTGGCTGACGGACGTGTCGCGATCGGCTGCGGAAGATCCGACAGCCTCCTTGCAGATATCGCGCTTCACCGCAAAGAGGCCGGTGAGGCTTCAAGCACGGCGGACCCTGCCGGGAACGGGAGACGACGCCAGACCCTCACCCAAGGAGAATCACTTACCGCCGCCCCGTCTTGCAAGGCCCTTGAGATCACCCTTCACGACATTCTTCTTCGACGAAAAGTAGTCCAGGGACGCATCCCCCGACTCATCGATAACACCTCTCAGAGCTTCAGCTTCCAGGCACTGTTGCTGCATGTTGACGATCTGCAGCAACCTCTTCTGCCGGCTTGCAGTCGCAGAGAGGCTCTCCTCGTACTTGATCAGGGCACCCTCCGGGTAGATGCCTCTGGCCGCCTCACCGAGGAGGTCGGCCCTGTAGTAGCCGTAGTCCCGTATGTTCAGCAGGCGTGTCGTGTTCCGGGCGATCGACTTCTGCGTCTTCAGCCACTCGTAGAACTCGGGGTTCCTCTTCGGCCCGACATGGTTGCCGCCGAGGCAGTCCAGGCCATACCCATAGGCGAGAAGATCTCGGGCTGACAGGACGTTCTGGTCGTTGATGGCCTTCCCGAAGCTGACGTTGATGTAGGAGAGAAAGTTATTCTCCTCATATCCCCTTGCCGCAAGCCGCCGCTTGAGTGCGTTCAGGGAGTCGAGGTGGCTCTGGACCATCGTCCCGTCGAAATCGATGTAGTACGCATTGATCCCATGATCCAGGTAGAAATCAACAATCTTCTGCGTATAGAGGGCGGTAACTGAAGGTATATACCCAAGGATGCATTTTTTGTTCCGCACCTCGATGGTCTCGATGCAGGATGAGAGATACTGTAAAAGTTCCCCGAAATTCTCTCTGTTAATAGAGCGTGCCATCTTCGGGACGGATGGAATGGGCGTGATATCCGAGTACGAGTAGGCGGCGTTTGTCAGGACGTCTATCTCATGTGCGGTAGGGTAACGGTCTCCCTGCCCGCGGGTCTTGAACTCCACAAAACAGAGGGCCGGAGAGTGATGTGCTTTCTTCCTATTTCTGCTGATATCCTTGTTCTTCTGCATGGAGTACGCCTTGTCCTCATCCATGCGATGCAGGCTCTCGTCATCGAACTTGAGATATGTCTCGTGGAGGTTCGTCAGGTTTCGAGGAAAATCAGTGTCAGCGTAGAAGTCACGGGGATTTATCGTCTTTACTGGCGTTACGATCTTTCCCGGCCCGATGTCGGCGGAGAGCGACCTCAGGTCGGTATCATCCGCACACGCGTAGTCGGTAATTCGAACTTCTCTCGTCACTTTAACAACCCCTGCAGGACCTCTTTTTTAATATGGAATGACGATTGCAGAAACCTGTTGTAGAGATCATGGCACTCCCCACCTGTCAGGGCAAGCCGTTCTCTTTCCCAGAGTATGAGCCCGACAGTGCCCCGTCACCCGAATCTGCAGTTTATCCCGCAAGTTCCGGGCCCGTTCATCGATGACGCAATAACACCGCTTTTTGTCCTGCTCTATGGCAACGCCGGCACAGAGGACACTGAGTTCCCCTTTGTGCAGCCAGGGGTAGCGTTTAGCGAGCTTCTTGTAACATTCAGTGTCGCCATCCGGTACGATCTCAACATTCCCGTACGCTTCAAGATGTTGAAATGTCTCGGGATTCTCCATGATCTCCTCGTACACCTGAGGGGTGATACTGAGCCGGTACCCAAGATCTTTGCAGGCATCCAGAATTTTCGGATACTGTACTTCGCGGAATATGCAGACAATGGATGACGTGTCAAAGATCTTCATGTGTTACCTCTTAAGGTAATCAAGGTACGACTCTATATTCATCCCCGCAAGAAACGCGGCTTTCTCAAGGCTCACTTTCCCTTTTCGGTACAGCGACGCCGAGAGCGGGACTCTCTTTTTCAGGATATCACGAAGTCTTGCAGACTCACGGGTATATTCAGGATAGGTGATGTAGACGAAGAGGAGAACCTCATCCACGCTGAGGTCGTTGATAAAGACCTTGAAATCTTCAATTGCTCCGGACTCCTCGGTGTGGAACACGGAGCACACCTTCTCCCAGACCCTGACCCCATCGGGAGTGAGGGTATAGCCTCCTTCAGATCTCCTGACAAGGCCCAGGGAGATAAGTTCGCCAAGCGCAACCTCGGCGGCCTCACTATACGGCCCAAATATATGGGGGGTGAAATCCGCGTCGTCTCCTACCTGTTCTATGTAATCTCCGATGAGGAAGAGTTCTTTCTGGAATAGAACATCTCCCCGAACGGCAGAGTTACCTCCTGCATGCAGCAGATGCAGGATTGCCACACCCAGGTGGGGGAGACTATCGGCGATCTCATCCAGAGTAAACTCCACGGTCATCAACTCCATTTGTCGGGGTCAGGCTGCCCCGGATGTGCTGTAGTGTAATGGTATGAATTATATAGTTGTTATGTGTTGCCGTGTCGCTCAGAACTTGTAATGCCCATCGCAGGTGGTGTAAATGTGACCCAGAATGTGACTATCACATTCCCGTCGCATTCTTCGGCCCGAAATGTGTGCAGGTTGTGAAGTCGCCATCTCATGGCAACCTTGCCTGCGATCTCCCTCACCCCCCGCCGAGCACCTTCACAATCACCGCCACCACCGCCCCGCCGACGACCCCGCCGGCCCCGGCGCTGATCGTGGAAACCCTCCTCTCCTCGCCGGCCTTCTCCGCCCGCCAGCCTTCCAGCGCCCGGATCCGGCTCTCAAACTCCTCAAGTCGCACCTTACGGTGCTCCCGCTCCGGTTCTAACGAACCATCGCGTCCTGCGCCTCCATCCGCTGCAGCATCTTACAGATCCACTTCACATCCCGGTTCGTCTCGTAAACCAGCTCCCGGGTGGTCTTTGCATCGGTCATCCAGGTAACCCTCCCGGAGGACAATAAGTTATCAAACCCTGGTCCGACGATTACACCTCGCGACAGGTTCATAACCGGAGCGGGAGCATCGAAGGTTGCAACGTTGCAGCAGGTTTACCACAGGATTCCAGCACCGGCCGCGAAGATCGAACGGCCGGGGAAGGGGCCGGTTCCAGCAGTACCTGTACAGATAGAGAGATGCGTCTCTCTCTTAGTACTGAAGTACAGCAAAACACGCACACAGCCCCCGGTACCGGCGCCGGGGTGAGTGGGTGTGCGGGTGTGCGCGAAAGCCAGAATGCCGGAAGAGATCTCACGATACCACCTCCGCGGGGTGGAAATCAGGATCGAACGCCCCAACGCCACCCTTTGAGTGGCATCGCCGGCTGCAACGTGCTGAAAACAGGTACAAAGCGTGGGCCCATGTTGCAAGAGTCTCTGCCCGGCCCCCTCGACCACCGGACGAAGGTCGAACCCGGCATGTCTGCGGCGAGGCTCTACCGCTCGTTGGAGACCCCTGTGATCCGTGGTACGCAAGGCTCGTCCGGGGGTGGAACGGGCGGGATGAGGTGATCCGGTAGAACGGAAGATGCCTCGCCAGAGTGGCTCAAAGTCGGATGGGATCCGGCGGTATTGGGGAACCTTTCGCGAGATCCATGTCCACCGGGGACCTGGAACCACCAGTATACGGCCGGCATCGAGCGGGGGCGGCCATGACCCGGGAGGTGGGTACCTTCAGCCACGGCATGGATGGACCGCTCAGGATCTCCGTCGAGGCCGGGCGCTACCGGATTGAGGGTGGAGACGCGATGGTCCGCCGGAGCGGGAGCACCATCAGGCGCGACATACGACACCCGGTGGGGACGATGTCATCCACGGTCAAACGGCGAATGGTTCGGCAGAACCGGAGAGGGAACGCTCGCCGGCAGTGCTATGGTCTCTGCACAACCTGGGTAAGGAGATTCACCAATGCACAGATCCCCTGCATCCGGGGTGATGAGTGGAGCCGGAAAGCTCGGAGAAAGGTAACCCGGGGACCTGACGAAACCTATTTGTGGTAGCCACGATTATTATATCGTATCCAGAGGTGGAGTGACAATGGCGAAACCAATCGAACTTGGGCTTACCCTTGAGGGCGAAGATGCCCGGCGTTTCCATGAGTACATGGAGAGGCCCACCTATACCGACGACGCGCGGAAACTGATCCGGTTTGCGGCGCACAGAGCGCAACATCAGCGTCTGTGAGGATATGCCTCTCCCGGAACTCCATTTTTTACCGCTTTCCAGGGACCTGGATGTATCAGCCTTCAGGTGCGGTCATACCGATCTGGATGAGTTCTTGATCGAGGATTCAAGGGAACATCAGGAAGAGCGGCTGTCGGTAACCCATCTTGCGTATATCGACTCTGAATTGGTCGGATTTTTCACCCTCGTCACCGACTGCATCGATGTCAAGCAGGTAGCCCCGGAGGACGGGAAACGAGGGTACCCCTACCGGAAATACCCGGCTCTCAAGATCGCCCGACTGGCAACCTCCTCAAAATATCAACGAATCGGTATCGGGTTTCTGATGCTCGGCGAGGTTCTGGCGCTCACGATGAATATATCAAAATATGTCGGGTGCAGGATCATCACAGTGGATTCAAAACAGGAATCCGTGGGGTTCTACGAGAAATTCGGGTTCAAACGAGCAACCAGAAGATCCACCGATCCGGTCCATATGTATATGGATTATCAGAAATTGCTGGAGATGGAATACCTGATAGTGTGAGCACGCGGCCGGACTCCGGGCCCCTCTTGCGGATGACCTGGAGAAGGCGATGCAGGCGATCCGGTTGGCGTCGGGAAGAAACCGACGGCGTGAAGGTCCCATCAAACTTCCTGCTTGTGGTGACTGCTCCCACGACTCAAGTCGTGGGCTTTCTGCCTGTTTGATCGTAAAGCACTGCAGGAATCCTCTTGCACCTATCGAGGCTCTGGGTTTTTTGCGTGGCAGATTGCCGACAGGATGGATAGGACGAGAACTCATCACTCACACCCTCCGGCGCGGCCGGCATCACCCTTCAAAAGACTGATACAGGTGAGCGTCATACCAACCAGCATACAGGTACGGTCAAAATGGTGGGATGCACATTAACCAGGACGGTACGCGAAACCATCGTCGCGATACTCACCAAAAACGATGCCGAATGGATCGCGATCTTTGGCTCGTATGCACGGGGGGATGCCGGCCCGGCTAGCGATATCGATATCCTGGTCACGTTCGCCCGCAAAAAAAGCCTCTTTTCGCTCATCCGCATCGAGGATGAACTCACCCGGGCGCTCCACATGAAGGTGGACCTCGTCACCGAGAACGCCGTGAGCCCCTACCTTGCCGATGCAATCTACCGTGATGCCGTGGTGATCTATGATGCCGGAAGACCTCGCGTATCTCCGTCACATCCTTGACGCTATAATCAGCATCGAGGAGTTCTCCGAAGGCATCTCGTCGGTAGAGGAACTCAGGGACCGACGGCTGGAACGCGCTGGGATCGAGCGCATGCTGACTATCATCGGCGAGGCGGCAAAGATGGTCTCGCCGGAGTTACGCAGGGAGCACCCGGAGATTCCCTGGAGGGAGGCAGCCGGGATGCGGGATAAGATCGTCCACCATTACTTCGGTGTGGATTACGAAGCCGTGTTCCTGACTATACAGGATGATCTCCCGCCCCTTAAGCAGGGGATCAGATCAATGCTCAATGAGGCCGGGGAATCAAAAGGGGCCAGCCGTAAGGGATCTCCCGAGGATCGCGTATAGCAAGATCGGTGCTGATCAGGCCCTCTTTCGACCGCCGGGATATCAGACGGTTCCGGCGATATGTCGGGAAAAGAAGGGACGGGGGGATAGCGCACAGGTGGAGTATCTCCCGGCCGTCACTCCGGGAGGAGGCGGTCCCGGAGTATCGACCGAACCGCAGTGTCCCCGGGGGATATCGCGTGGGAGTTTGCCCCGGGTAGTTCAAATGCGCCCATATCTTCGATGTGCTTTTTCGATGGGCATGATGTGGGTGATATAAACGAGTTTTTCGTCTGAACTGATGTTGTAGATTACGGTGAACGTACGTGCGATGTGGAGTCGGTACGATTCACGCTTTTTATTGGTATGAAGTTTTTCTTTGTCCCCATCCGAACCGGGATAAGGATTATCCCGTAGAATTTTCAGTTTGGCTTTGATAACCCGTTGGTCTTTGGCATCGAGAGAATTTAAAAAATTGAGTGCACGCTCATCCGCCATGAGGCGGAATGTCACAGGTCCAGCTCCACGAACTCATCGCGGGCCATGACTTCTTCGATATCATCCGTGAGTCTCTGCTTTTTTACTTTCTCCACCAGTCTCGCGAGCGTGTCGTTGAGCGTCTCGTCCGGGCGCCTGAGATCCAGGATCTGATTATAGGTCTCTTCCGATACGGGTATGTTCTCCGTAACAGACATTGAATCCTGATAGGCGCTGATCATACATAGACCTTTCACCACTGTCGTTAACGTGACCACGCGTATCATGGAGTGCTCGGGATCTGCAACGATCATCTCCGGGTCATCACCGCCTACATGCCGGATGACGAACACTGGATCGATACGCGAACAAGGAGGGAGAAGGAATGATTCCAGAGAGGTGTACGTTCTGTAGGGGAAGCCTGCAGGAAGGAAAGACCGAATTCATTGCACGGGTCGGGGGCGAGATTGTTGTCGTCAGGGATGTCCCGGCGAGTCCTACTACGCCCGGCTCAAGTGCCACGGTCCGGTGACGACTACTACGTCACCTTCACCCGGAGGACCGTCCGGGTCTCGTCCTACCAGGACGACGCCATCAAAGGCAAGGTCGAGGCCTGGGCCAACACCGTCCCCGCCCTGGCGTGAAGGGGACTCATCCACCCCGCTCTTTTTCCCTGCACCAGGAGCCTGGCAATCGGGGCGGCTCTCCTCCCTGTGGGGGCGTTTTGTCTTCCGGGCGGCGGTGGATGTTCTCAAAGAGGAGATCGGATCCGGAGGATATCCCCCCCAGCGAAGAGGAGATCGGAGCGGGAAAAGTATCATCTGCCGGGAGCACCCACGTACGCATATTCTGGAGTGTGCGGCATGGGAGTGCGATACATCTGTGATGCAGAAGGAAGAAAGACCGGCGTTATCGTGCCCATCGGCCTCTGGGACAGCCTGAACCCCGAAAAACCTGCCGGTGAACGGGTTGGGGTTCCGGATCCCGGAAGATATCGGGGCATATACAGAGACTTAAACGTCGATCTAAAGGCTGAGATCCGGAACCTGCGGGATGAAACTCCCCGACGCGGTCATTGCAGCCACCGCTCTGGCTCACGAATGCGTACTGGTCACCCGAAATGAACGTGACTTCTCCGGGATCTGCACGCTCGAGGTCGTAAACCCGATCGACGACGAATAAACTGATGGGATCCGGAGAAACGGCAGGATACAAGAGACAACCCACGAGACCACCGTCACGAAACTCACCCGGAACCCCGGTTCGGGAGATCCCGGCCCGGGAAAGAATGATTGACACTCTCCACGGCTAAAGTCGGGGGCTTGCTTGCGCCCCTTGAGCCCCCATTATTCCGTCACCAGCAGAGAATACACCGAAACTGACCCCGTTCGCCGGCTTTCTGCTCTAAAGAAGATGAAGACATGGCCTGCCGTTCTGCCTCGTGCGAGACTGCCAGACCGAAAAACGTGCTATTATCACCGCAACACATGCCGGTTCTCACGACCCGGAGCGTTGTGCCGTGAGGAGTAACACCCATGACGGACTTCATGCAGAAGACCGTCAACCGGGCGGTGGGGCCCGTGACCTCAACGGCGCGAGTACTCCTTGTGGGCCCTCTCGATTGTCATGATCTTCGCGATCCTGACGGTGTTCTCCTCGTGCTCAATGGTGTAAAAGACGGTGAAGGATCTGCTGATATGGAGGCGGTAGACTGCGGGGGGATGGGGGCATTCAAGTTTTTCCTTGTTCCCTCCCGGAAACGGGTCCTCCGAGAGATCCTGGATCTTTTCGACGACGATCCGTCGGGTTTTTGGGGGGAGCCGCTTTAAGAACTCCCGTGCCTTTTTCTCGATCAGAACGGTGAACACGCTCTCAGTCGTCCCGCAGAATCTCGTCCGGGTCGAAGGCTACGAACTCGCCGGTCTCCTCGATCTCGACAACCATCTTCCAGTCGCGATAGTCACGCTCGCGCCGGATCATCCGGCTGAGCAGCTCATCGTAGCTCTCTCCGGCTTCTTTGAGGTCGTGCAGGTCCTTCCAGGTGGGCTCCTTCACGGGAATGCGCTTGATCTGGCTGCCGGCATCGCTTGTGGCGGAAGACATGCATCTCTGTGGATCATTATGGTATTTATTGATGTGCACAATTGCCACAATGAGTAAAAGTGCCACAATGAGCGCCCCGGCTGAACAGGTACTGCAGCGCCTGCTCTGACCCTGCCGCAACGTCACAGCTCATATCGACAGAAGAGTACGGAAACAGCTACGGATGCACCGCGCGGACTGCCCGACGCGATCTCTCCGCTCTTGCCGAAATGAGCACAATTGCTGTGAAACAGGAGGGGCGACTGCGGCGATATATGCTCAATCCATCATTCCGGTCATTGCGGACAGTTGCGGACAATCCCGGACAGAACCCGGACTGAGGGAGAAGGGTAAAACCCATACCCAACGAGCAAAACTGCCGAAAATCAGAGGAACGGGCACTGAACCCGGTAACAGTATCCGGACAATTGCGGACAGCCAGCATCCGGGGACCACCCCCCTTCACGTTCATCCTGCGCACACCTCGCCTTCACCACGCACCATCACCCCGGTCCCCGGCACCTCCTCCCCGGGGTGGAGCGAGAATATGGTGGGTGTCGGCCCCTCTCCTGCGACGGGAAGGAGAGGATCTGCGCCGGTAAGCGGGAAAGAATGATATGCGATGCAGAAAGAGATACAACGATATGAGACGACGCCACCTGCTGGATGCGGAAGGAAAAGATGGGGTTCTCCGCACCATCCGCACGGTCCTCGCCGGATTTGACGAGATCGAGGTGGGGTATGTCTTCGGAACGTTCTCGCAGGGGGATTTCGGCGACGTGGACGTTGCAATCCTCGTCACCGGCGAACCCACCCCCTACCAGGCGATGCGGTTCGCGCGGAAGATCGAGCGGGAACTTGAGCGAGGGTTTTGTTACCGCTTTGAGGCTGACGTGAAGATCCTCAACACCGCCCCGGTCTCGTTCCAGTACGAGGTCATCAAGAGCGGCCGACCCGTATTCTTGCGCGACAGAGAGCGGAGGGTCCGGTACGAGGCGGGCGTGCTCTCCCGGTACCTCGATTATGCGGATACGCTCGACTGGTTCGACCGGGTTCTGCTCACGAGGGCCTGAGAATAATCAGGGACGAAGGGGTCCTCGGTCACCTCCGGGAACTGGACGGGGCAGCTGGGGACTGGGACCGCTACCGGTCCATCACCCTCAACGAACTGAAGACTGGCCGCGACAAGAAGAATATGGTGTTGCACGCGCTCCTCGTCAGCATCCAGGCATCGATCGATATCGCCAACCATCTGGTCGCGGCCTCGAGCTCCCGGCGGCCCGAAACCTACCGGGAGAGTTTTGTGATCCTGTGTGACGAAGGGCTGATCCCGGAAGATCTTGGGGTCCGGCTCTCAGACCTCGCGGGTTTTCGGAATGTTCTGGTCCACCTCTACTGTCGGCTGGACCTGGATGAGGTCTACGGGGTGCTCCAGGACGACCTTTTAGTCGTGAACCGCTACCGGGATCTGGTCCGGGCGATGCTCCGGGACCGCCTCCTCCCGGAGTAACGGCTGTGCGAGCCGGAGAGGACCTCCTCGCCCCCTTCACCGCTCCGCCCTCGAACCCCTTCGGGCCTCTCAAGCTCCTTTCCCGAAGCCTGATAGCGTCTCATGCTCCGGCTCGCACTGCCGGTGCTCCTGCTTGAAGACCCTGAGGGCCAGTCGCGACTCCTACATCACCTTCACCCCTGCTCTTTTCCCGGACTGAACCTGTGTGCCGGCGTACCGGAGATATCTGTACTAAAGAGAACAGCGCATATCCCGATCAGGATGGATAGCATCACCCGCGAGGCCGACGGAGAGTGCGCAAGAATCATCGGTATTCTCCGGAGGAAGAAGGCGTACCTTGAGGAGACCTACCATGTCGGATCCATCGGTATCTTCGGCTCGTGCCGGCGAAGGCGAGGAGCGCGAGGGAAGCGTCGTGGACATCCTGGTCGAGTTCTCCGAGGTGCCAAAGCCTTCACGAGGACCTGATGTCGGAGGAGACCTGGGATGAGCCCCCGTTCAGCCCGCGGGATGCTTGATCGGCCCGTCTCCAGGAAGACGTCTCGTGTTTCGTCCCGCCTGACCGGGAATGATGAAACACGGCACGTCAGTCTGGTTGATGAGTTGAGAGAAAAATAGAGTATTATTCCCGCAACTCGTGCCGGTTCCTGTCCCCCCGGCCGATCCCGCGGTAGGCGAAACCGGCGCCGATCCACGCATCCGGGTCCACGACGTTGCGCCCATCCACGATCGCCGGGTGGGGAGACCCGCACAACCGCCGGACCTCAGCGGGCACCAGCCCCCGGTACTCCTTGTGCCCGGCAAAGACCACCACCGCGTCTGCGCCGGAAAGCACCTCCGCGAGGTCTCGCGACAACCCCGGCGGCGCGTCCGGCGACGTCGCCGGGTCCACCCAGGGGTCGTGCACCCTGACCTCCGCGCCGGCCGCCCTTGCCGCCTCAAAGAACGGCTCCGCCGGCGTGTTCCGGGCGTCGTCGGAGTCGTTGATGAACGCCCAGCCGAGCAGGGCAATCTTCGAACCTTTCAAACTCTTCCCGACCTCTCCCAGCGCCGACTCGGTCAAATGCACCATATGCTCGGGCATGAAGTCGTTGATGCCGCGGGCGAGGGTGTAGAGGGACTCCCGGCCCTCGGGCCAGTCGAGATCGCCCCCGAGCACCTGCACCCCCCGCTCCAGGTGGTAGGTGTCCTTCGTCAGGCAGTGGCCGCCGACCCCGGCCCCCGGCCAGAGGATCGCCCGGGTGATCCCCTCGCCCTCGAGCGACGCCACCCCGGCCCGGACGTCGTAGACGTTGATCCCCATCGCCTCACAGTAGAGGGCGAGCTGGTTGACGGCCGCGATCTGGAGGTCGCGGAAGGTGTTCTCGGCGGTCTTCGTCACCTCGGCCGCGGTCGCGGTCATCGGGATGACCGTGCCGGCCGTAAGGACCGGCGAGTAGAGTTCGACCGCCCGCGCCGTCGAGACCTCATCGATCCCGCCGACGACCCGGTCGTGCTCGCGGATGTTCCGGAGCAGCCGGCCGACCATCACCCGCTCGGGGGCGTGGGCGAGAGCGAAATCCTTCCCGGCGACGAGCCCGGACTCCGCTTCCAGGATCTCGCGGGCCATCCCGATGGTCGTGCCGGGGGTGATCGTCGACTCGAGCACCACGAGCATCCCGGGCGCGAGATGCCGCCCGACGTTCCGGAGCCCCTCGATGAGCGGCGTGAAGTCCGGGAGGAGGTCTTTTTTGTCCTTAAACGGCGTCTGGATGGCAAGCGTCACTGCGTCGCACTCCGCGATCTTCGAAAAGTCCGGGGTGCAGGAGAACTTCCCGGCGCCCACGACCTTCCCGAGCAGGTCTTCAAGGCCCGGCTCCTCGCCCTTGAGCGGTGACTCCCCGCGGTTGAGCATATTGATCTTGTATCCGGAAGAAGCGGAATCCCGCTGGAAGCCGTAGACGTGTTCAATTCCCGGCACATCCGCAAAGAGCGCCGCCGCCGGGATGCCGACGTAGCCCATCCCGATGACGCCGATCTTCCGGATCGGGCCGCGTTTCTTGATAAGCGTTGCCAGGTTCTCGGTCATTGTATGCATCTCTGGTTTGTCTTCAAGGTTGATATTCTGTCTTCTGCCACCCCCTTTTGCGGTGCAGGCAGGGGTCCAAAGAGACCTTCGCCGGGCGAAGATCCGGAGAAACTATTTATGTCCGCCATACAGAGTGAGATTGAATGAAACGATTTGTGGCCACTGCGCGGGGGCGTGTCCAGCGGGTCGGCTATCGGGAGCATGTGTACAACGAGACGTTCGAACGGAATATCTCGGGGTACGTGAAGAATCTCAAGAACAGGGAGGTCGAGATCGTCGCAGAGGGGAGCGAAGAGGATCTCCGGGGTTTCATCAACGCGATCAATATCATACAAAGACCGATTGCCGTCAAATCGTTCACCGTCAGATGGGAAGAGGCAACAGGAGAGTACGCCGATTTCGAGATCATCCGGGGAGACCTCCAGGAGGAACTGTTTGAGAGGGTTGACTTTCTTCTCCTGCAATGCACCGAAACTATGTACCGGAACTGAGTTTAGACAAGCAGGACCCGGTCTTCCAGATCGCGACGACAGAAGAGATTGTCGGGCTCCGGAGTGATACCAAAAAGCACCTTGACGACGAATTTGCAGAGATCAGGAAGGAGCTCGTCTCCATCAAGGATGCGCTTGCCCGGGCAGGCATCCAGGTCTGAGTTCCTCCCGCATCCCCGCGCCAACTGGCCCGGGCCGCACGCGCGGTCGTGCCTGATTTCCTGGTCCTCGCTCATCGAGAAAAGGCGTCAGGATGGCGAGGGTCACTGCATCGCACCCGGCGATCTTCGCAAAATCCGCGATGCGGGAGAATTTTTCCCGTACCGGCGACCGTTCTCAGCAACTCTTCAAGCCCGGTCTCCTCGCCCCTGAGCGGGGGCTCCCCCGGTTGAGCATCGTGATCTTGTACCCCAACGAGGGGGAGTTTCGCTGGAGACCGTAGACGTGCTTGATACCCGGTACACCTATTGTCTGCACTTCTAATCTGTCTTCAGGGTCCAAATTCCCTGATGATCGCCGCAATTCGCGCGGCTGCATGCCCGTCGCCGAACCGGGCAGAGTGCCGGCCGCCGCCGCCCCGCTCTGCCTCGGCGACGATCCGGTCGGCATCCGCGCCCACAAGGACGTTCCAGCCGTCCTCCAGGGTCTCGACCCACTCGGTGTTCTCCCGGAGGGTCACGCACGGCACCTCAAGGATGTAGGCCTCCTTCTGGACGCCGCCGGAGTCGGTCAGGACCGCCCGGGCGCCGGCAAGAAGGGCGAGCATATCGAAGTAGGGGAGCGGCTCGACG
>Ga0209613_1002423_pt1 | contig 13932 bp, 12 predicted proteins | sample BioC13SIPDNA_2_FD_185747 | JGI IMG/M metagenome (GOLD analysis project Ga0209613, IMG submission 185747) | Anaerobic biogas reactor microbial communites from Washington, USA - Biogas_R2_A C13 SIP DNA (SPAdes) (version 2) | ecosystem: Engineered > Bioreactor > Anaerobic > Unclassified | place... | reverse complement strand
AAGTGATGGTCCTGGTGCTGGCGTCGTAGGTGTAGGTTCCGTTATCAACAGTGGCTCCTGAGAACTCCAATCCCTGAGGAATGACATAGGTCATTACCACATCCTGGGCTGTGTCCGGTCCCTGGTTACCCACCTTCAATGTGTAGAGCACCGTGTCACCCACCATTGGATTGGTGTTGTTGGTGGTTACATTCAGGTAGAGGCTGGATTTGGGGTTGATAACCACATTGAGGTTCACAGTCTGGGCGTCTGTAACTGCAGATACAGCTGCAGATCCGGCTGTTTCATCCGCATTGAAAGTAGCGGTTGCTAGGCCTCCGCTGGTTAGTGTCTCTATGGTTTTACTCCCTCCGAAGCTTCCCAATCCAGTGTTAAACGCTACTGGTGTGCCGTCTGGTAGGTGTCCGAGGGTCGGATTGGCCAGGGGTGTGTAAGTCACTCCGTCAGTACTGTAGTTGTTGAAGCTGACGGTTATGAGGCTAGTTTCTCGGTTGTTAATGTTGTTTGGATCGGCGTTTATGGTCATGTAGAGCCAGGGACTGTAGTTTGCTGTTCCTGATATCTTAGAGGCGATCTCGGTCTGGAAGTTGGTTCCCCACCAGTTGTAGGTGGCATCGGGTATTCCATTAGCGGTAAGCCTATTTTCCAGGTTGTAAATGGTGTTGTTGTATATGCGGTTGAAGTTGATGGTCTCGGCCAGGCCATTATTTACGTAGTTGTTTAGGCCGATTCCGTAGTTATTGTTCATTATAGTGTTCTCGATGATGGTATTTCCGTAGTAGTTACTCCATAACCCGTATCTCTGGTTATTGGTCACTATGTTTCTTTGGAGGGTGTTACCAGTGGAAGCTCCTAGGGTGATCCCATCGTACGGATTGTTGGCTACACTGTTTTCTACCAGATAGTTGTTGTTACTGTAGTAGTTGAGGTAAATACCGTAGTTGTTATTATTTGCAGTGTTGTTGAATAACGTGTTACCAGTGGAATACTGATCTAGAAAGATCCCAATGTTGTTGTTGGCTAAAACGTTGTTTCCAGTTAGCATGTTGTTGTTGGCGCCGTAAAGGGAGATCCCATTTACACAACCGTTGATGTTGTTACCATTTATGATGTCTCCGTTGGAGTTGTAGGCGTATATCCCATTTCCATTGTTGAATCCATTGATAGTATTTCCGATTATTTTAACATTGGAAGCACCATTTAGGTAGATCCCATTAGGTAGAGAACTAACTCCCGTTCCAACGGATATATCATCAAGGTGGATATCATTTCCCCAACCACTGTAACCTAAGAATCCTATTTGTACGTTATTCCTACCAGGACCTGTGAATGAACTGATATCGATGACCTGCTGTTTCCAACCCGTAGTGCCGTCATACCTGTAAATAATCGGACCTATACCACTCCAACTTACGCCATCGGTGGAAAGCTGTAACTGGACGTAATCGTAAGAGGAATACCAACTGGTGTCATGATACATCCAGAAGGAAACCTGTGCACTACTCAATCCGCTTAAATCCAGTCCACTGATGCGGTATAATCGGGCACTATTCCCGGACGTTGCACTATAGGAGTTGAAATATGCCACATTCGGTGCACTATGGGCTAGTTGGCCAGAAGGATGGTATGTACCCACATTAGTTGCCCAATTACCAGCCGTACCACTAACATCCTGCACCGCCCAACCGGAAGGTAGTGTCGGTGCGCTAACACTGTCAAAGTTCTCAGTGAAAACTGCGGACGGGTTTGCTTTGTTGATGGTAAATCCCTGTATGGTGGATCCGCTTCCGGTGGCAGTTATGGTGAAACTACCATTGACTACGGTGTCGGAACTGTTGGCCACAATAGTCAGAAGTTTGTTTACAATTACATTTTCATTGTAAACACCATTACCATTAGGATACACGGTAATGGTATCTGAATCCGCGCTGGCATCCACTGCCGATTGGATAGCCTGATAATTATAGGTTGAATCAGGCCCCACCGTCACATTGGCAGCGGAAGCTGCTCCAGCAAATATTAGAATGAATAGAAAGGTAATAGCTAGTGTAATTGCTTGTTTTCTTATCTTTTTCACCTCCTTCATGCCGGATATAAGTCATGTTGATGAACACCAAAAATTCAACATTGTTTATGTTGAAAAATATTCATCATTACCATGAATAATGTGAATTTAGAACTAGTCCTTATTAAATATTATCATTATTTAAGATGGTATGTAACATACAAAAAAGGTACAAGAACAAATAAATTGTGGATTAAATACTAATAAACAGTTATTTGAACAAAATTTTAACAAATAATTATTTTAAAGACGTTTTGTATATGAAATTTATTATTAGAACTATTTATAACGGTTCTTATCAACTTTTTATAAATTGTAATATATGGCCTCTAAAACTTTGTTTATATCCTGCTCTACCTGGGCCACATCTTTAGTGTTATTTAAGGGCACGTTGTTAACGTAGATGGAGAATATGAGTTTTTTTCCACTCCTAGTCACCATGTAGCCAGCCAGGGATTTGCTTAACAGGATACCGCGACTGTTTAGTTTATCCTCGGCTATGGTGGTGCCGGTTTTGGCATTCACCTTCCCATAAATGGGGCTGCTGTTGGTAACCGTTCCAGCCAGGGTTCCGTCATATCCTAGAACCGGTAGTGCATCGAAGAAGCTCTGATAATAACTCTGCCTTGTGATGTAACTTAAAAGCTGGTTACTGGCCTCAGGACTGATCCGGTCAGATGCAGAACCCCCTCTACCATCTGATAAGGCCAGCATATCGGTATCAACACCGGCACTCGCCAGAAAGTCCCCCAACAGTTGCATGCCCTCATCAAAGGTTTTTTTACCATTTTTAGCCGCCAGATGGGCTACCAGGGTGTCGGCCTGCATGTTCTGGCTGACCTTCAACACCAGCTTAACATTCTCTGAGAATGGTAAAGAAGTGAGTAAAGCCACCCGTTTATCCTCGGTGTAGGCGGTGGTGTTATTGGAAAGTAACTGCTGGTTTTGGTTAGTTACCGGGCTGGTGACCTCCACTCCTTCCCTTTTGAGGGCTTCGATGAATAATGCCCGGGCAAAGGATGATGGGTCCTTCACGGTTACGGTTCGCACCACCGGAGTGGAATTTTCCAGGATCTGACCCTCCACCACAATGTTACTCATATCATCACTGTTGACGTTTATCTCAGTTTGGCCGGAAGATACAGTTCGGACCTGGGAAGTGACGGTGTAGGTGCTGCTTTGTGGTCTCCAGTTAATGGTGGCGTTTTCTCCTGCTTTTCCCGGGATTATCTCCAGGTCGATGAGGTTATCGTTAATCATGATGGGGGTGATCAGATACTCCCCCGATGGGGCTAGGGTTTTGTTAAAAAGATGGTCATCGATGATTACATCACCCTCCACCCTGTTTATTCCAGACATTTTAACCTGGCGGGCCAGTTCATTAAGGCCGGAGAGAGGATCAGTGGAGGTCAGGTTCGCCCCTTCCAGGGAGTTGGCGTCGGAGTGGTCCAGGTTGGTGTAGCTGATCTTACCATCCGGGGTGTTACGGCCCCCCATGGTCAGGTCTCCACTGGCCACCAGTACCAGGTTCCCCTGGAGGTTACCTGATTCCAGACTGCCATCGTAGTAAACCGGGGTTTGGAACCGGTAATCAGGGCCGTAAGCTGCCAGGGCCGCGGCGGCTGCAAATATCTTGGTGGTGGATCCGGGTACCAAAAGTTTCTGGGAATTCTCTTGGAAGATAACTTCACTGGTATTCTGATCCTGCACCAGGATGCCCCAGGTGGACTGTTTATAGGTAGAAGAGTTAATGGTGCTGTTAATTCCCACAGTCATATTTGAAATATTGCCAGAAGAGGTATTATTAATTTCCTGGGAAGCTGTAAAACTTTCAGAGGCTGATAAAAATAGTGTTACAGAAATTAAGAGTGTTAAAAAGATTTTGTAAATCATTGAAATAGGAAAACCCCCTGATAAAAGAATTATATTATTTAACTAATATTTTAATATTCGCTAGTAGACCCGGAAGGTCTTCTCATAAACACCTGGACCAGGGGTCCTAAGAGTCTGCTATTAACTTTTTTTAAGTGGTTGATGGGGGTATCGTAAGTAATAGTCCTTATCAAAGAGTTAATATTATACCAGTACTGATAATCAGCAGAAAAATCATTCTTCATGACCAGGGCATTATTTTACACACCCGGAAATCTGTAAGATCCTATAGAGGGGATGAAGGCAATTTTCCACTTTCTAAGGCCCTGAAATTTGTCAGTCATGGCTTGCAGACGCTTTTGCGCTTTTTTCTGGATTGGATGCCCATATCATTGGGATCTGGGATTCCCAGTCTGGCCACTACCGAAAATCCCCAGTTGCGAGCCACCATAATGGCTGAAACTTTCATAAGACTCACTGCTTAAGATATTGAAAATTGGCGTGCAATTTAGAAAGGAATTAAAGAGACATTTTTTATTTTCTAATTTTTAGAATAATGTACTGAATTTTTCCAAAAGATTGTTGATCTTCTTCTCTCGGCCCATACTCCAGGTTACGATGGCAGTTCCCATGACCACCCCACCTCTGGCCCGGCAAATATTTACCATCTGTTTTATGGCCTGGTTACCTCCAGTACTATCGAATGGCAGGCCCTTAGTCACAAAACAGGCTATCTTCTTTTCCTGCAGGGATGGTATCTGGTTCAGGTAGGCGTTCATGGCCGGAGCCAGGTTAAAGCCATGTACGGGAGAACCGAATATTAATGCATCATAGGATTCTGTATCCGGCTTTGTTTTGAAATTTATATTAAATTCTCCCGGGTTTACCTTACCTGCAGGGACTACGCGTTCTATATTCACATCTTGTCCCTGTGAAGAGAGTTTATTCTGGAGCCTCTGGGCCACGGAGTAGGTATGGCTGGTCTGGGAATAAACTATAATTCCAACGTCCATTGATAAAATCCTCCTTTAACTTAATTATTACCTTTAATTTTATGTTTTTCCCCACTATATTCGACTTACCTCTAGAACCTGAAACTAAAAAAAACTGAATAATTTAAATCCAAATGTAGTAAAGGATATGTTGTCATTTCAATTACCCCCGATTCCCTTAACCATAGCTAACGCTATTCTATCCACTTCCCTACTTCTCCAGGACGTGTATCGAGAAGGTTAAACCCAGCCGCCTCTCCAAGACCATCGGTCTTATGAATTTGACTTCGGTACCCTTCGGAGGCTTTCCCATGTGCCATGGAGCGGGTAGCCTGGGAGCAGATTATCGTTTCAGGGCCAGGACTGGGGGAGTCAACGTAATCAGTGGATTGATGCTTTACCAATAGCTCTTTTCTTCGCCGAACCTCAGTTCGTAAAGATCATACCCGTGGGGATTTTTGAGGCTTTATTAATATTTATTGCCCTGGACCTGGGTAAAAATAGTTTGAAACCCGATTCCTACCTGGTGACCATATGATTGCCCTATTATCCCTGGGGTGAATATAACCCTGGGCTTTGTAGTAGGGCTGGTGGTAGCCTATATCCTGATATGGAAAAAGAAAAAATCAACTTAAGCTATACGTGCCGTGATCTGTGCCATGGCGTCTCGGATGGCCCTTTCAAATTCCTGAGATTCCCCCTGGGATTTATTCAGGGCCTTTTTAAGTTCAGGGAGAACACTTTCATCCCCAATGGTCCCCAGGGCATGGGCGGCGTTAACCCTTACCAGATAGCTTTCATCTTCTAAAGAATTCATAAGGAACTGTAATGATAGATTGTCTCCGATTTTACCCAGCGAAGTAACGGTACAAGCCCGCAAAATATAATCGTCTTCCTTCAATATTTCTATTAAAGGCTCGGAAGCTCTCCTGTCACCTAAAACCCCCAGGGCATCCACCACTTCGCATTTAACATTTAAAGAACCATCTTTTAAGGCCTCTATTATGGGTTCCACCGCTCGTTTATCCCTCAGGGCACCCAGGGCCAGGGCAGCAGTCTCCCTTACATGCCAGTAATCATCATTTAAGAGTGAAATTAAAGGCGGTACCGCCTGTTTATCCCCCAAAGCCCCTAAAGATAAGGCAGCGGCCTTGCGGATGGGCCAGTAATCATCATTTAGAACTGAGATAAGAGGTCCTGCCGCTTCTTTAATCTTAAGATCTCCCAGGATGTAGGCTGCCTGTTCCCGGATATGCTTGTTTTCTTCAGGATCCAGTGCCTTTATAAGACCTTTAATATCCTTTTCGGCCCTCATTTTTTCCAGATCTGAGTTGGAAAACATTACTCCCCCTATAAAAATAATATAATTAAGTGTAGGATTTTACTTACTTATTTCTTTTTTCATTATGTTTCATTCTTTCTTTTACGATTTTTTTAACCAGTCCCTCAGGAAGCGGATTTTCGGATGTAAAATGAATGGTGGTCCCGGAGGTGTGGAAATCCCCCAGTTCTTTCTTGAATTTTTCCAGGATTGATTTTTTAACTACGATGAAACTGTTATGATTCTTAAATGATGCAAAATGGACCAGTGGGCCATGAAATTTATAGGTAGGGATCTGGTAGCTTATGGTTTCTTCAGCCTCGGGGGCTGTAGCCTTAATTATCTGACGAAGCCTTTTTAAAACAAATTGCTCCGTTTCTGGAGCCGCAGCTATATAATCATCCACTGTATTTGGTGCATTTGATTTATCTTTCAAGATTCCTTTGTTTTCCAAAAAACATCTCCATTAATATTTTATGAACTAGATTTTATAATGTTTTTTAAAGAAAATTAGAAAAAAAAGAATTAAGATGCGGAGATGAAGATTATGAAACGAGATATCATCAAAATTGATCAGGAAAAGTGTACCGGCTGTGGGGACTGTATTCCAGGATGTCCTGAGGGTGCCCTGCAGGTAATTGACGGGAAGGCCCACCTTATTAGTGACCTTTTCTGTGATGGTCTGGGTGCCTGTATCGGAACCTGCCCCCAGGGCGCCATTGAAGTAGAATCCAGGGAAGCTGAGCCCTATGATGAATACAGGGTTATGGAAAACGTTGTAAAAGGTGGACCTAACGTTATAAAAGCCCATCTGAAACACTTGGATGATCACAGTGAGAAAGAACTCCTCAGCCAGGCCATAGACTTTTTGAAGGAGAAGAACCTGGAAGTACCAGAGTACCAGGAGGAGAAGACCTTCGCCTGCGGCTGTCCCGGTTCCATGGAGATGGATTTAAGTGCCCGACCCGAGAGTGAAGACCAGGCCCTGGTCCTCAGTGCCGAGCTTCGTAACTGGCCAGTGCAGCTGCAGCTATTAAACCCCAGGGCGCCTTATTTGAAAAATGCAGATTTACTTATATCAGCGGATTGCGCCCCCTTTGCCTATGCTAACTTTCATCAACGCTTTTTAAAAGACAAGGTTCTGATTATTCTGTGTCCTAAACTGGATCAGACCATAGACCAGTACGTGGACAAGTTAACCGAGATCTTCGCCAATCAGGACATAAAATCCATTAGCATCGTGCATATGGAGGTTCCCTGTTGCTCAGGTATTGAGGTTCTAGTCCGCCGGGCCCTGGAGAAGGCCCAGAAGAACATTATCATCAAGGACTACACCATTTCTATAAGTGGAGAGATAATTTAGTTCTAATTAGATTGAAGATTATAAATAAAGCAAAAAAATGGCTACCAGTATATACACCAGCATTCCTGCCCCCAAAGCAACCAGTAATCCCTGTTTAGGGAGAAAGAAGTAAATGCAAAGGAGAAAAATTATCCATATTGGGCTTAAAAGTAGGAGTCCCTTAACATAGTCTAAAACCAGCACGCTACCTGATTCACTGTAGATGGTGATGATGCTCATGGTAACTACAGCTGGAAACATGGCTATGAAGGCGGCTAAGATGCCCTTGTCCTTACTACCGAAGTAGGTGACCATGGTGAGTACGGAGCCCCCAACCAGGAAGTAGATCAATAATTTCAAGCCTTCTCCCATGTATAGTCTCCATTAAGTAGATAGGGGTAGACGTGTAATTTGTAATGTTCAATTAGATGTTCAAACTACTCTCTTAGAACCAGAACCCGGTTTCAAGGAGTAAACCTCATCTACCTGGATCAGGAGTGCAGCTTTTGGTTTAATTTTATCTCTAAATCGGGTTTTAACCATATCCTGTACTTGTTCAAATTCCGATCCCTTCTCGATTATCTCACCAGTACCCTTAACCAAGTAACCATCGTAGTGCACCGCGATGCCCAGGGCCACTTGGTAGTGGGTTTTGATGTTGCGCATGGTCTGGGTGGCGAAGTTAACAGCCACCAGGATCTTATCCTGATCCAGCACCTTGGTGAAACACACCGGAGCCATATGGGGACTTCCCTCCTTATCCTTAACCCCTATAGTCGAAATCCATACTAAAGGCCTACTTTTATCACAGTCTTCGTTGTTAAACATCTCCACTGCTTCTTCCGGCAGATCAACCATTCTCTTCACCTCAGCTTGCATATATTTTTATTGGCCGCAGTATATCTATCTGATTGTTCAACTTGGTTTAAGATCTAAATAACAAATATTAAATGGTTGAATCGCACATTTATAATGTAAGAATCCTGAAGTAGTATTTTTAGGGGAGCATCTCCATGATAACCCAAGATGGTGTCAAATTTTTATGATTTTCTTATAATATCACTGAATTACTTCCTTAAATAACGGAATACTATTTTTAGTGATTCTGTAACCATTAAGAAGGAGGTAATTTATATATATAAGAAAAACAAAGCAACATTACCCTTAATGTGCCTAGGAATGCTGTTAATATTAGCTTTTAGCATTCCCAGTGCTGCTGCTGCAGATCTGGAAGTGGGTCCGGGTCATACTTATTCCACCATTACTGATGGTATAAATGCGGCCAGTGCAGGAGATAACATCAAAGTGTATGATAATGGAGGAACCCCCTACGTTTACACTGAAAATGTGGTGATGAACAAGGAGAACTTGACCTTACAAGGATGGGGTAACGTTACCATCCAGGCTGCTACTACCGATACCCCAGTGGTATCCACAACTAAAGGTTCGGTTTTGAAGAACTTCACCATACTGGGCATCAATAACCAAACATGGGGAGTATTGGTTAACTATGATAGTACCATCTTAAACAACAAAATCTCAAATAACCGGTACGGAATTAGATCACCCGCAGAAAGCAGTGCCAATATAATCAACAACACGGTAGCAGGTAATGATTATGGGATCTGGGTTGATGGCGGTGATGCCCTAATCACAGGCAATACTATTGCAAATAACAATAAAGGAATATTATCCCAGACTATGAAGTATTTGACTGTAACTGGAAATATTATTACCAACAACCAGGAAGCTATCCTAATAGACGGTAACGCCCATACCACCATCACTCAAAATCAGATTAAAAACAACCAGGCAGGTATAAATATCCTGCAGGCCCAATCAGTCCAAGTACACTTCAACCGAATTACCAATAACACCAATTATGGCCTTTACAATGAGCTCACCCCGGGCGTGACCTTCGACTTGCCCTACAATGGTATTGTCTACGCCCAGTACAACTGGTGGGGATACAACGACCAATTACATGTGCAGAGCCAAATCAAAAATATCGGAGCCGGAACAGTTATATACAAGCCCTGGCTGGTTTTAAGGATTATCATCATCAAAAATGTGGTCTATCTAGGACAACGCCTATTTATCAACGCTGATTTAACCCAAGACTCAGATGGAGTAGTGCATGACCCCCGTCGAGGACACATCCCAGACGGAGTGGGAGTATTTTTCCAGAGTACCCGTGGGAGTGTGGGCAGTAATTCTGTAACCAAATATACCTTAAACGGAGTGGCTACCGCGATCTTCACCGCCGACCAAGGAACCGGAACCGGAACTGTAAGAGTCAGCTTAGACGGACAAGATCCACTTGGTTTAAGTATTGACATCCAACCAGCCCCCACCGTAAACGCAGCCACATCAACTAGAACTGTGGGAATGCAGAACACTGGAGCACCCCTGGCACCCCTAGCCCTGGCCATTATCAGCTTGTTAGGTGGAATAGCAGCTACGATGAAAAGATAAAGAAGTTCTTACTTCTTTTATTAATTTTTTTTTATTTCTCTTTATAAAAGGACCATTTGGATGGTAATCTTTCGCAACCTATTAAATCACGAAGGTTCATAAAATTATATGAACTTAATAGGGGGTTCTTATGTATGAGATTGATACGATTTTATGGGGTTGGAAAGAGTGAATAGGGATGTGGGCCCGGGACACACCTATCCCACTATAATGGATGCCTTAAATGTGGCTAGTCCCGGTGATACCATTAATGTCTACGATGATGGGGGAACACCCTACGTATATCATGAAAATGTGACTCTAGGCCAGGATAATCTGAGTTTAATTGGTTGGGGCGAGGTTACCATTAAAGCGGCCAGTACAGATTCTCCAACAGTATCCATGAGCAAAGGTTCTTTTTTGAAGAATTTCACAATCCAAGGTCTTATTGATGGAATTGGAGTTATGCTGACTGATAATTGTACAGTGGAGAACAATAAAATCAATGGCAACTACTTTGGAATCCGGGGGCCCATGGCCACCAATGTAATGATCATAAACAACAAGTTAACTGACAATCAGGAGGGAATTTACCTAGATAGTGGTGCCGATGTTCTTATGCCCTGGAATTCCATTGCCAATAATGTGACTGGAATCAATTCCCAGAGTATGAATTACCTGACCATAACCAGGAACCTCATAACTGGTAACCAGGAAACAGCCATTCATGGGGATGGTAATTACTTCTTCAACGTTAGTGACAACCGTATCACTGCTAACGGTGCTGGAATCCACATATTCCAGGCCGAGGACCTTAAGGTGAAATTCAATCATATCTATCAGAACACCGACTACGGTCTTTACAATGAACTCTACCCCAATCTTCCCTACAATGGGATGGTCTATGCTCAGCACAACTGGTGGGGCTACAACGACCAGAGCCAGGTTCAGGACCAGATCACCAATATCGGCGGGGGGTCGGTTATTTTCAGTCGCTGGCTGGTGTTAAATGTATCTCCCAGCAGCCCCATGGTCTTTTTTGGTGGAAAAGTCACCATCACCGCCGATCTGACCAGGAATTCCAACCGACTGGACACCTTCCGTTCCGGGCACATACCTGATGGAATACCAGTTACCTTCACCACCAACCGGGGGAGTCTGGGCAAGGGAAAAACTCGCACCGCCTACACCGTCAATGGAAAGGCAAGTGTTACTCTAAAAGCAGATGAGGGCCCAGGGGCAGCTACCATCACCGCTGTCCTGGATGGGCAGACCGTTTCCACCCAGGTGTTAATCCTCAAGTTTCCCCATAAGTGACCTACTGTAGAGAGGAGAATTTAATTTGAAACCCAGATCATGATACTTTGATGAAGATCAGATCGGAGTGGACTACTTAGATCCTGAAGTTGCAGATAACTACGATGACCAGCATGCCAAATTCAGGGATTTTAAAAAAGAAGCCGAAGAAGTGATGGACAAGTTAAATATAACTGCAGAAGATACTGTGCTGGATTTTGGATGTGGAACTGGTGGGATAGCATTAAAACTTGCTGGACACTGTAGAAAGGTCATCGGAGTGGATATCTCCCAGTCCATGCTGGGTGTTCTGAAGAAAAAATGCCAAAAAAGTGGGATTAATAATATAGAAACTCATTGTGCCGGTTTTTTATCTTATCAGCATGAAGGTGGCCCAGTGGATAAGATGGTTTCCAAGGTGCCCTGCACCACCTGCCTGACTTCTGGAAATCAGTGGCTCTCCTTAACATGGTCAGTATTCTAAAAAAAGGGGGAAAATTATACCTCTTTGATCTGATATATACCTTCAAAACCCCGGATTATGAACACAACCTGGAAATTTATAGAGATGATGCGAAAACAAGCTGGTGTTTCCATGGCCCACGAAACCATCACTCACATCCGGGATGAATACAGCACCTACCATTGGATATGGAAGGTTTGCTAAAAACTGGTGGATTTTCCATTGATTCTAAAACAGTTGAATCTGAGAATCATGTAACCTATATCTGCAGCAAACGATAATCTATTAGTTAGGTGATTTTAGTATTCCAGCCAAAGATACAGTGAAACAGTTCCTAGTGGTGTTTTTATTATTCCTACTAATTCTCTTGCTTTTACAGTTCATTAGATTACTTATTAACTTTTTTTAAAACCGATTATCCGGAGGATTTCTAATTTGTTATATCGAGAACTGGGGAAAACTGGTCAAAAAGTTTCTATACTGGGATTTGGGTGCATGAGATTGCCCATCAGTGATGGGAACCCCGAAAAGATAGATGAACCCCTGGCCACCAAGATGCTGCATCAGGCCCTGGATGCTGGTGTGAACTACATGGACACTGCCTATCCCTACCATAGCGCCTCAGCCACCACTGGAGGTAAGAGTGAATTATTGGTGGGAGAGGTGCTCTCTGATGGTTACCGGGACCAGGTGTATCTATCCACCAAACTACCCTGCTGGCTGGTTCAGGAAAAAGAAGACCTGAATCGCTACTTGAATGAACAGCTGGAAAGGCTCCAGACCGACCGGATAGATTTCTATCTCCTACATGGTCTAAACCATAAAACCTGGGAAAATCTTACCAGCCTGGATGTGCACCAGTTCCTGGACGCAGCCCTGGAAGATGGACAGGTGGAGTATGTTGGCTTCTCCTTCCACGATGAATCAGAGGTTTTTAAGGCCATCGCAGACTCTTATCCCTGGAGTTTTGCCCAGATACAGTACAACTACATGGACCAGGACTTCCAGGCCGGGAAAGATGGACTGGAGTATATTAAAACCCGGGACATGGGAAGTGTGATTATGGAACCCCTTCGGGGAGGTTGTCTTACCAGAAACATACCATCAGAGATTCAGTCCATCTGGGACCAGGCCCCCACTAAAAGAACACTGGCCGAGTGGGGTTTGCGCTTTCTGTGGAACCAGGAGGAGGTGGATCTGGTTTTGAGTGGTATGAGTACTATGGAACAGGTGGAGGAGAACCTCAGGATCGCTGATGAGGGATACGCTAATAGCCTAACCTCTGAAGAGTTAGATATTATACAGGAAGTCCGGGAGGCCTACCAGGCCAGGATACACGTGGGCTGCACAGCCTGCGGGTACTGCATGCCCTGCCCTGAGGGCGTGGATATCCCTCTGAATTTGAATCTCCTGAATGATGTCTACATCTACCAGAACCTGGACAAACCCAGCGGGAACTATTCTTTTTTATCAGCAAAGAAGATGAGTGCCGCCTATTGCACTCTATGTGGTGAGTGTGAAGAGAAATGCACGCAGAAGATTCCTATAAGGGAGTATCTTAAAGAGGCGGCGGAGACCTTTGAGAAATGATTTAAAAATAGAAAGTATTCTTTTCATCACCGGCTAACCAGTTTAAGAAACTGATCTTGCCATAATGTAATATAGAATCCAAATAATATTGGAAATAATTTTTTAGAAAATTGGCTCAATAGTACATGATCAATAATCAACAAGGTAGTAATTCAATATTTTAAACATCACTATAGTCACATCAAGAAAGAAAATGAAAACTTCGAATCAATAATATGATCTTTCAGTCATGTTCGGGCCATACACTGGTAGTCGGTAAATAGACCCTTCCATTCTAGGATAACCTTCTATCAGAATACTTATATTATGTCAAATTTAATAAAAAGTCCAAAACCTTGATAAAACAACCAGGACATATAGGGTGGGCGGTTTATTTACATTGGTTTCTTTAATTTTAGATTAAAAGTAAAAAATCTTGTCTGTCATTTTCCATGCTAAGTTCTTTCAAAAATGTCAGTAAGGACGGACCCCAGTTTTGTACAGTATAATTTCAAAGAAAAGTATACAGGACCAGTAAGGATACAAAATTATTTTTTT